>Ga0129310_1000112_pt1 | contig 112555 bp, 101 predicted proteins | sample Go1ome_2_FD_94433 | JGI IMG/M metagenome (GOLD analysis project Ga0129310, IMG submission 94433) | Western lowland gorrila individual fecal microbial communities from Wisconsin, USA - Go1022A metagenome | ecosystem: Host-associated > Mammals > Digestive system > Large intestine > Fecal... | reverse complement strand
CCGTTCAAGCTTCGATATTGTTCAATTTTCAAGGTCCTGTCTGCTCTCTCGAAGCAGCTTATTTATTATATCAGGCAAGCGCGAATTTGTCAAGCACTTTTTTGATTTTTCTTTAAGCCGCTCGTTTGAGCCGCTGTCGTTCGTGACAGCTTTGATATATTACCATGCTTTTCATCCTTTGTCAACACTTTTCTTTAAATTTCTTTGGATTGTTGCGAGAGGAGTTGTTTTTCACGCTGTTTTGCGTGTGGCTCACCTTGCTCTTCTTATCTCGCCTCTTATGCCTTTTATATAGTATTATACATTATATATGAGAAAGGGGCGTAAGGGCGTACCTGTTAAAGGGTGTATGCTGAAGCAAGTGGATAAAGCAGGTCAGTCTCCATATCCGGTTGCAGCCATGAGATGCCACCTCATCCGCCTCACTCCGTTCGGCACCTTCCCCTCAAGGGGAAGGTTTTGTGTTGCTACAACAGCATTACTTTCCGTCGGGCCCTTGGCTTCCCCTTGAGGGGAAGCTGGCGGCGTTAGCCGACTGATGAGGTGGCAGCTTCTCGTTCAAATCTCCGCAATCTAAACCCACAAAAAAAGCAGAGAGGCAGCCTTCTCAAGCTGTCTCTCTGCTTTCTCATCGCTTATTCTTTATGTACAACAATGCACAATGCGTACCTTAAGCACTTACCACAGGTTCACAACCTGCTCATACATCTGCGCGTAGCTCTTGGCCGAAACATCCCAGCTGAAATCGCAGGACATTGCCCGCTTCACCAGAGTCATCCAGCCTTCCTGCCAGTAGCCTTCCTTGGCGCGCCAGCAGGCCTGATACAGATCATGGGCGCTGTAATTGGCGAACGTAAAGCCGTTACCCTGACCATCGCCGGAATCCTTAATGGAATCCTTCAGGCCGCCGGTTTCACGAACCACCGGAACGGCACCATAACGGCAGGCCACCATCTGAGACAGGCCGCAGGGCTCGCTCTTGGAGGGCATCAGGAAAATATCCGAGCCGGCGTAAATCTGCTGGGCCAACGTGGCGTTAAAGCCAATGTACACGCCCACGCGGCCGGGATGCCGATAGGCCAGATCGTTAAAGAACGCCTCATAGCCATGTTCGCCGCTGCCCAGAATGACCAGCTGAATGCCCTGCTGCAGCAGCCCTTCGGCCACGCTGCGCACCAGATCCAGGCCCTTATGGCCCACCAGTCGGGTCACCATGCCCATAACGGGGCTGCCGTCCTGATCCATGCCGAACTGTTCCAGCATGGCTTTTTTGCAGATCGGCTTGCCGTCCTGCACGGTGTTCACATCGTAGTTTGCAGCCAGAGCGGGGTCCGTAGCGGGATCGTTCACAACCATATCAATACCGTTCAGAATGCCGCACAGCTTATACTGCTTCTGCCGCAGCAGGCCATCCAGACCGTGGCTAAACCACGGGTCCAGAATTTCCTGCGCATAGGTGGGGCTGACGGTGCTGATCTTGTCCGCCGTCTCAATGGCGCCCTTCATAAAGTTGGCGCAGCCATCGTACTCCAGAATGTGGGCATCCCGGTTTCCGATGCCGCAGGTGTCCTCCAGAATGTCCAGACCATACTTGCCCTGATACTGGATGTTGTGAATGGTAAACACCGTCTTAATGCGGCTGAACTTATCCAGGTGCCGATAATACAGGTTCAGATACACCGGCGTCAAGGCCGTCTGCCAGTCGTTGCAGTTGATGACATCGGGCACAAAATCGGTATAGAACAGCATCTCCAGGCAGGCGCGGCTGAAGAACGCAAAGCGCTCGCCGTCGTCGTAGAAGCCGTACAGGCCGCTGCGCTTGAAGTAATACTCATTGTCCAGGAAATAGAAGGTCACGCCATCCCGCACTGCAGTAAACAGGCCGCAGTACTGGCTGCGCCAACCCACCGGAACGCTGAAGTTGGTCACATAGTTCAGCTCATCCCGAAATTTCAAATCGCCGTACAGCGGCAGAACCACGCGGCAATCCACGCCGTCTTTCACCAGGGCTTTGGGCAGAGCACCCGCCACATCGCCCAAACCGCCGGACTTGGCAAAGGGAGTCGCTTCGCTGGCACAAAACAAGACATTCATACAAATGTCCTCCTTTCCTAAAAAGAAGCGGGACAGGAGCGGGAAGCTCCCATCCCGCTCGAAACAGGGCTGGCCGGGGAGATGGCCGCCCGCGTTCGGCTTAAACCGTATGGCCTTTCGCCACGTAGACCGGGAAGCTGTCCGTGCCGGAGAGCTTCTTGTCCGCGGTGATCTTCACGTTTTTATCGGTCACAATGTACTCGATCTCGGCGCCGGATTCCACAACCGTGCCCTGCATGAGCACGCAGTGCTTCACCTTGGCGCCCTTCTTGATCTTGACGCCGCGGAACAGGATGCTGTCCTCCACTTCGCCCTCGATGATGCAGCCGTCCGCGACCATGCAGTCGCGCACATGGCTGTCCATGGCATAGCGGGTGGGGGCGTCGTCGCGAATCTTGGTGTAGACCGGGCGGCAGAACAGAGCCGCAACGTTGTCCGGATTCAGCAGCCGCATGCTCTCGTCGAAGTAGCTCTTGCGGTCGCCGATGCGGGCCAGATAGCCGGTGTACGGAATGGCCTGTACGTTCAGCAGGCTGAGGTTGCGCGCCAGAATGTCGCGCTCAAAGCTGTTCAGGTTCCGGGCGCTGGCCTCTTTGATGAACTGAATCAGGGTCTTGCGCTCCATCACGTAGATGTTCATGGAGATGTTCTGCACGCCGGGGCGGTCATCGTTGGTGAGCAGCTCAACCACACGGCCGTTCTCCACCTTCATGGTGTGATTCCGCTCCTTGATGCAGGCGGGAATGGGTGCGCGCTGATACACCATGGTCACGTCCGCGCCGGACTCCACATGGCGGGTGATCAGGTCTTCAAAGTCGAAGTTGATGGCCAGGTTGGCATCGCTCATCACCACGTACTTCTCGCGCTGGTTCTCCAAAAAGCTCTCGATGCTGGCCAGGGCCTCAATGCGGCCGTTGTAAATTTTCACATTGGCCTCTGCGTAAGGTGGGATGATGTTCAGGCCGCCGTGCTTGCGGGCCAGGTCCCACTCACGGCCGCTGCCCAGGTGATCCATCAGGGAATGGTAGTTCTTCTTTACGATGACCGACACATTGTCGATGCCGCTGTTCACCATGCTGGACAGCACAAAGTCGATCATACGGTAACGGCCTGCGAAGGGCACGGAGGCCATCGTGCGCTCCGTCACCATTTCAGGCAGCAATTCGTCATAACAATTGGGGAAAATAATGCCCAGGGCATTTGCGTTGGTGTTTACCATTGCTCCTCACCATCCTTCACGTCTTTCACAACCATCGCCTTGGGGCCGACCTTTGCCTTGTAGCCGATCTCGATGCCTTCGCCGACCACGGCAACGCCCCACTTATCCTTGTCTTCCATGTCCTCCGGGCGGCAGCCCACCTCGGCGCCGGAATGGATGGTGACATTCTCGGCAATGATGGAATACTTCACCGTTGCGCCGGACTCCACCACAACGCCGGGCATCAGGATGGAATCCTCGATCACGGCGCCGGGGCCGACCGTAACGCCGGCAAACAGCACGCTCTGGCAGATCTCGCCGTCCACCTTGCAGCCCTCGGTGATCATGGAGTTGTCCACCTTGGCGTTGGAGCCGATCTGATGGCCGGGCATGCCGGGGTTGCGGCTGTAGATCTTCCACTTGTCATCCCACACGTCCAGAGGTACGTTGGGGTTCAGCAGATCCATGTTGGCTTCCCACAGGCTGTCGATGGTGCCCACGTCTTTCCAGTAGCCCTCGAAGTGGTAGGCGCTCATCTTCTCGCCGGCGTTCAGCATATTGGGAATGATGTTCTTGCCGAAATCGTTCTCCGAGTTGGGGTCCGCTTCGTCGGCGCACAGGTATTCCCGCAGCTTGCTCCAGGTGAAGATGTAAATGCCCATGGAAGCCAGGTTGGATTCAGGGTTCTTCGGCTTCTCCTGGAAGCGGGTGATGGTATCGTCCTCGTCCGCGGTCATAATGCCGAAGCGGCTGGCCTCTTCCCAGGGCACCGTCATCACGGCGATGGTGCAGGCCGCGCCCTTCTGCTTGTGGAACTCCAGCATCTGGCTGTAATCCTGCTTATAGATGTGGTCACCGGAAAGGATCACCACATACTTCGGCTCATAGCGGTCGATGAAGTTGATGTTCTGATAAATGGCGTTGGCCGTGCCCTTATACCAGTCCGAGCCGGTGGCTTTCTGATAGGGGGGCAGCACATGCACGCCGCCGTACAGACGGTCCAGGTCCCAGGGCTGGCCGTTGCCGATGTATTCGTTCAGCACCAGAGGCTGGTACTGGGTCAAAATGCCCACCGTGTCGATTCCCGAGTTCACGCAGTTGGAAAGCGGGAAATCAATGATACGATACTTTCCGCCAAACGGCACCGCCGGTTTGGCAAGCCGCTGGGTCAGCGCATAAAGCCGCGACCCCTGGCCGCCGGCCAGCAGCATTGCAATACATTCTTTCATGATCGTTCTCCCCTTTTTCGGCGTCTTCCGGCGCCTGTGTGATGCTTCATCGGGCTGGCGCTGGGCCAGCGGTGTTGGTCAGGCTTTCTTTTTGGAAGGACTGGCCGCTTTCTTTTTCAAAGCTGCCGCGCCGCTCTTGGCCTTCTTTTCGGCCGCGGGCTTTTTCGCCGCAGACTTTTTCGTGGTTTTTGCCGCGGGCTTTTTCGCCGCCGGCTTGGGCTGAGGCACCTGGAAATACAGCGTGCTCAGCGGAGGCAGGGTCAGGGTGATGTGCTGGTCAAACCCATGCATCTCGCCCTTCTTCGAGCGGGCCGCCCGATTGTGGAAGCCGCTGCCGCCGAAGCGCGCCTCATCGCTGGAAAGGATTTCCTTGTAGCTGCCGGAAACGGGCACGCCCATTTCGTACCCTTCCCGCAGAACCGGGTTGAAGTTGCAGACCACCAGGATCATGTTCCCCTTGGCGTCCCGCCGCAGGAAGGCGATCACCGACTGCTGGTTGTCATCCGGCACGATCCACTGGAAGCCCTCCCAGCTGTAATCCACCTGCCAGAATGCGGGCGTGTCCAGATAGAAGTGGTTCAGCGCCCGCACATAGGCCTGCATCTGCTGGTGCTTTTCGTAGCCCAGCAGCATCCAGTCCAGCGGTTTCGCCTCGCTCCACTCCGCAAACTGAGCAAACTCCTGCCCCATGAACAGCAGCTTCTTGCCGGGATGGGCCATCATGTAGCCATAGAAGGTGCGGAGGTTGTCAAACTTCGCGTCGTAATCGCCGGGCATTTTCCCGATCATGCTGCCCTTGCCGTGCACCACTTCGTCGTGGCTGATGGGCAGCACAAAGTTTTCGCTGAACGCATAGAAGAAGCTGAAGGTCACCTTGTTGTGGTTGCCCGACCGGAACAGCGGGTCGGTGCTCATGTAGCTGAGCATATCGTTCATCCAGCCCATGTTCCACTTGAAGTTGAAGCCCAGGCCGCCGTCCGCCGCCGGCTTGGACACCATGGGCCAGGCCGTGGATTCCTCGGCGATCATCAATTTGCCCGGGTAACGGCCCAGAATGGTGCTGTTCAGCTTTTTCAGGAACGCAATGGCCTCCAGGTTTTCCTTTCCGCCGTTGTAGTTCTGTTCCCACTCGCCGTCCTTGCGGTTGTAATCCAGATACAGCATGGACGCGACCGCATCCACGCGCAGGCCATCCACGTGGTACTGCTCGATCCAGAACAGCGCGCTGGACACCAGGAAGCACTCCACCTCGGGCTTGCCGTAGTTGAACACCATAGTGCCCCACTCTTTGTGCTCGCCCCGCCGGGGGTTCGGATCCTCATAGCAGGCTTCGCCGTCAAACATATACAGGCCGAAGCCGTCTTTCGGGAAGTGGGAAGGCACCCAGTCCATGATCACGCCCAGGCCGGCCTGGTGGCACTGATCCACAAAGGCCATAAAGTCCTTGGGGGTGCCGTAGCGGCTGGTGGGGGCAAAATAACCGGTGGTCTGATAGCCCCAGCTTCCGTCAAAGGGGTGCTCGGTGATGGGCAGCAGCTCCACATGAGTGTAGCCCATCTCCTTCAGATAGGGGATCAGCTCGGCCGCCATCTCGGTGTATGTATAGGGGTCGCCGTTTTCCTTCATCTTCCAGCTTCCCATGTGCATCTCGTAGATGTTCATGGCCGTGTTGATGGGGTCGGCTTTTTTGTGGGCCCGCATCCAGGCGTCGTCGTTCCACTCGTAGCCTTCCAGCTGGTAGACCTTGCTGCCGTTGGAGGGGCGCGTTTCCGTATGGAATGCATAGGGGTCAGCCTTGTACACCTGCCGGTCATCGGAAGTGATCACGCAGTACTTGTATACATCGTATTCCTTCAGGCCGGCAACAAAGACCTCCCAAATGCCCTTTTCATCCACTTTTTCCATGGGGTGGCTGCCGGGCAGCCAGCTGTTGAAATCGCCCACCACGCTCACCGCGCGGGCATGCGGCGCCCACAGCCGGAACATCACACCCTCTTCGCCTCCGCGCTTGATCAGGTGTGCGCCGAAGAACTTCTGCGCCTCGAAGTTGTTTCCCTCAAAAAAGAGATAGACGGGATATCCTTCATCCGCCGTCTTTTTTCGTTCCATGTCGTTCTCCTTCCTCCCCATGAAGGTCGTCAGGCAGGCCGCGGCATTTGCAGCGCATCTGCGGCAGTGCATCGTGTGCTCCGCCGCTCCGAATGCCCGGTGCTGAGTGGTTTCCCCGCACTGTGCGGTGCTGCCCTGATTCTGTACTTTCTATTTTATACATTTGGACTGTACTTTTCAAGGCTTTTCTGTCACAATCTGCTAAAAAAGGATTTTTCCCTCATTTTGTTTTATGCAGTTTTTACAACGTTTTGACTTTTTTCTCAGCAACAACAAGAATTTTCTTTCAAATTCACTCCTATCAACGCACTTTTAGTGCAAATCCGTGTGCCGCTGCGCCGCCGGTGCACAGAGAAAGCCCCTCTGAACCGGCCGCCGTTCGCGGTCGCCCAGAGGGGCTTTCTCGTTTTTGTTTTGTGGAATGTGCCGCACGGGTCAGATCACGTACACATTCACCTGCATGGCACCCACGGCCGCAGCCTCATAATAGGTCTCCATAAACAGGTCCACCAGCACGCTGCCGTTCAGCATGGCGCCGCCGGTGTCGGTGGCAATGGCATACCCGTACACCAGCCGCCCGTCGGTGGAGGTGATGTACAGCTTGCTGCCGTAAGGGATCTGGTTCGGGTTCACGGCCACGGTGCCGTAATACAGGCCCAGGCCCGAGGCACCCCGCCCGCGGGAAGCCGTGTAGCCGGTGGCCCGGCCGGTGTAGACTGCCCGATAGGTGGAAGGTACGCCGTTCACCAGCTCCGGCCCTTCCAGGCTGGAAACCGGTGCGCCCTTCTGATACGCCCGGATGATGGTGTTGCGGGGGGCAACGGTCTGCACCACGCTCACCACCTGGCTGGACTCCACCTCGCCATCCACCACGCGCTGGCGGTGGGTGATCTCGTTGGTGCCCTCGCGGCCTTCCTGCATCACTTCGGTGCGGTTGCGGCTGCGGAAGAAGGAACTGGTGTACACATACTCGGTCTCGTAGGGGATGCTTTCATACACCACGGTGTCCTGATATTCCACCCGATGCACGGTGATCACATCGTCCTTCGCGACCTGTGTGTTCAAACTGGGTTCGGTGTAGTCATGCTCGCCCAGCACAATGCCGCATTGCCCAAGCACCTCTTCCACCGTGTCGCTGCAAAGGGTCAGCTGCTGCTGCCCTCCGTCCACCTGCACATACACCGGGAAGGCCCGCTGCACATGCAGCACCTGCCGGCCGGACTGGTAAGAAGTGTAGTAAACGCGGTCGTGCTCACCCACCGTCACCCCGGCCAGCTTCAACAGCTGGGTGGGGTCGGTCTGCCAGGTGATCACGGAATGGCTGGAGCCTTCGGAGTCGGTAACGGACACTGTGTTCAGCACACCGGAAAGGAAATACACGGTGATGAACAACAGGCTTGCGGCCAGGGCACCGGCAAAAAACCGGTGCGGTATGGCCACCGCGCAGCGCCGCACCCGCTCTTGTAGTTGCGTCATAGCTGCTCCTATTCTCTTCATACAATGGGGCATAGGGCCGCCGGCTGGATGTCGGTTTGGGCATTCTTCGCCGGGGCCGCCTGGCGGCGCTTTGTATGAACGCGCCGCGCCCGCTCGGTCTCTGCCCTGCGGCAGATCGCTTTGCATTTTAGCAAATCCTTCGTGGATGCGTCAAATGATTGAAATCGTGCTGAAATCGAAAATCCGTTTGTTTTTGGATGTTTCAAGAAATTATACGCGGGATTTCTCCGGTTTATTCCTGAACTTATAGTTTTAATCCTGCTTTCTTTTTTAAAATCCCTGTTTTTGTATTTAAATTTTTATGAATTTTTTCAATTTTGCTTCTTTTTCTCGATTTTCGCGCATCTTTTCGGCGTTGAAGCGAACATTCCATTTTTGCTCGGCGTACTATTGAAGTCCGTATTACAGGTCTTTTGAACAGGTCTCAATTTCTGCACAATTGTTGTCTTTCTGAACGTTCCTCCAGTGCGTCCGCATGCTGAGATTCCAGCCGTCTGCCCAAGCAAAAAACCTGCCTGCACCCCACTGCGGGGGTACAGGCAGGTTTCTGCCAATTATTAGTTTGAGAAGCCGCTTTCGCAGGTTCCTGTTTCAAAGCGTGCTCCGCCCCATCGGGCCAATCGCATTGCCGCTCTCAGTGGCGGCACCGCCGGGCAGGCCGCCGCAAAAGCGTGGGGTCAGTCCTCCACGTGCTCGTGGTCGGTTTTAACCACCATCACGCCGTTGATGACCTTCACGCTGCCCGTGGCCGGCCAGTTCGGCATCTCCTGGAATTCCTGCGTTTCGCGGATGGCCCGGTACTCTTCCTGGTCACACTGCTCAAACTTCAGGCCGAACAGATACATAAAGTCGTTCCGGTAATGCAGCCAGTCGAACAGCTTCATGCCGCCCATGCCGCTCAGCCCGGTCAGGTCGCCCAGAGTGCGGTCCTCGGTTACGGGCCACTCGTTGTCGCTGAGCCACAGCTTCATATCCGGGGTGTAGCCCTCGCACTGCTCGATCCGGTCCGCCAGGCGCACCAGGTCGGCATAGGTCTCCTCGTACTGATACTGCATGTTGGTATAGCCCCGGTTGGTCATCACCGCCCAGAGGAACGCCAGCACCACGCAGGCCACCGGCACCACCACCGAGGCCGCCTGCCGCAGGCCCATCCACAGCGATTCTTCCTCCATCACTTCCTGGGCAAAGCACAGGGCCAGCACAAACACCAGAACCGCCGCGTAGTGCATCACCAGATGGAAGGACACCTCCGGAGAGATGATCTGCACATAGTTCACGCCAACCGGCACCAGGCAGAACAGCGCCAGCTGCGCCGGGATGGCCCACCAGCGCTTCCACTGCCGCCGGGCAATGGCCAGCACGCACCACAGCAGCGCCGCGCAGCCGTACAGCAGCCACACCAGCTTTCCGGCCGTGGCCACCCCGCCCAGCGCGGGCAGATCCGCCGTCAGGAACTTATGCCCATGGTAGGCCGCGTTGAGCACCATCTGCACCAGGGTCATCAGGCCCTGCGGCGAAAGGCTCAGGCCGCTGCCCAGGTTGTCAATGCCCTGGTAGCCGCCCAGTTCCACGCCGGTCAGGCGCATCACCAGCTGCAGCATGAGGTAGTACACCGCAAAGCCGCCCGCCGCCGTCACCGCCATGCGCACCGCATACAGGAACATTTCCTTCAGCGGCGGCAGCTGACGCAGCATTTTCAGCACGAGCATAAAGCAGAACAGCAGCAGCATCACCGCGCCGTAAGCCTGATAGATGCCCATGGAAAAGCCCATGCACAGCGCCGCCGGGATGCAGCCCAGCATCTTTTTCGGCCAGCGCTCCATGCACCACACCGCCAGCGCCGAGAGGAACAGCGCCAGCATGTAGCCGTCCATCGTATAAATGTAGGTGCAGGTCGAGCCAACCGCCGGGAAGCACACCATCATCAGGGCCGCCGCGCCCGCCAGCATGGGGCGATGCAGGTCCAGCACGTCCACCGTAAGCACCGCCGTGCCCGCCAGCAGCACCACGCTGAGCACCCCGGTCAGCCACGGAAGAATGGCAAAGGAGGAAGGCTCACAGGCGTATTGCAAAAACCACCGGCCGGACGCGATCCAGTTCTGGGTGGCGTAAAAATTGTGCTGCCAGTCATGGTTGGGCAGCATGTTGGTGAACACATACATGTGGCAGGCAAAGCCGCCCAGCAGCGCCGCCCAGAAGGCCGCCCAGCGGTGCGGTGCCCGCAGCCAGCCCCACAAAACCCGGCCGGCCTGTTCCAAAAGGAACTTCGGCTGCCCCTTGGCAGCAAGTTTGTTCTGTTCCATGCTCATTTCTTTGCACCGTCCTCCGGCTTTTTGAAAACGAAAAAGCGCTGGCCGCAGTAATTAAAGGCCACAAACAGGCACATTCCCGCCAGCATGGCGGCATTGTCCTGCACGGCGGTGCCCATGCCAGCCAGTGCCCAGCGCACCAGCGGCTTTGCCAGGCCGTAGGCGCACAGATAGCAGATGGTGATGTTGATGACAAAGCGGCCGATGGTTTTGCCGCTGCTGCCCTTGCTCCGGAAGGTAAAGTACTTGTTCAGGAAATAGCTCAGAATGCTGCCGAATACATAGTTGGACGCAGACGACAGCCAGTAGCTCAGGTGGAACACATTGTAGAACACAAACATGATGGCGGTGCCGAACAGCGTGTTCACCACGCCCACCAGAACAAATTTTAGAAAGGTTTTGTCAAAGAACTTTTTCAGCTTCTCCACAAGGCTCCTCCTGTTTTCCGGCGCCGCACTCCTTCGCCACAATGTAGCGGGGGCGGCCCTTGATCTCTTCGTAAATGCGGGCGATGTAATAGCCGATGATGCCCAGGCTGATCATGATCACGCTGCTGGAGAACAGCAGGATCAGAATCACGGTGGTAAAGCCGCCCAGCGCACGGCCGGTGAATTTCTGCACCAGCGCAATGCCGCCCAGAATGCAGGAAACTACGAACACCACCACGCCCAACAGCGTGATGAGCTGCATGGGCAGGGTCGAAAACGAGGTGATGTTGCTCACCGCATATTTCACCAGCGCTTTTGTGGACCACTTGGAAACGCCGGCCTCCCGCTCCTGCACATCAAAGGGCACCACCGCCGTGCGGAACCCGATCCAGGAAGAAAGGGCGCGGAAGAAGGCGTTGCTTTCCCGCATGTTCAGCAGCACGTTCACCGCCTTGCGGTCCAGCAGCTTAAAGTCCGACGCCTTGGACATATCGAACCCCACCGCCGCGCTGATGATGGAATAGAAGCTGCGGGCCGCCCAGGCGTGGGCCGCGCTCTCTTTGCCGCGGCTGCTCTTCTGGCCCTCCACCACTTCGTAGCCCTGCTGCCACAGGCGGTACATCTCCACGATTTTTTCCGGCGGATGCTGCAAATCGCAGTCCAGCACCACCACACAGTCGCCTTTGGCCGCCGCAAGGCCCGCCATAATGGCCGCTTCCTTGCCGAAATTGCGGGAAAAGCACACGCCACGCACCGCAGAGTTCTCCCTGCTCGCCGCCTCGATCTGCTCCCAGGTGCCGTCTTTGGAGCCATCGTTCACAAACACGATCTCATAGTCGATCTCTGCATCGCGCAGCACCTGCCCAATGACCCGGGCTGCACGGGGAACCATGATTTCTTCGTTATAAGCCGGAACCACTGCCGACAGCATAGCCTTCACCATCTTTTCCTGTTCGCGTGGGTTGCACCAGACCGCCGAACTCCCCGGCCGGTTCTGCAAAAATCGGCCGTTTATGGCTTAAAACGCCTTCACTCCCCTGATTTTGCAGAATCTGTGCCCGGTTCTTCCCGGCTCTGGTGCCGCCTGTGCGACAAAATCTGTTTTATTATAGCACATTCCATCAAAACTTTCATCCGCCCAGTTTTCAAAAACTGCCTCGCTTTTTTGCACAAACTCCCGCGAATATCCCGCGTCTTTTTGTGCCGCTGCTCATTTTATATGGTATTATAATAGATAATAAGTATCGCAATAAGGAGTGACGATCATGTTCCCCACCCTGTCCATGCCGGTTTTGTATCTGTTTGCGGCCATCCGGCAGCCTTTTCTGGACACATTCTTCGCTTACATCACCGAACTGGGCGAAGCCACTGTGTTCATCGCAGTCGCTTTGCTGATGCTCTGGTGCGTTGACAAGTACGCCGGGTACTTCCTCATGAGCACTGGCCTGCTGGGAATCACCCTGAACCAGTGGTTGAAAGTGCTGTTCCGGGTGCCGCGCCCCTGGGTGCTGGACCCGGAGTTCAAAATCGTGGAAAAGGCCCGCGCCGGTGCGGAAGGGTATTCCTTCCCCAGCGGTCACGCCCAGCTTTCGGTGGGCGCCTACGGCGGCCTTTTGTACTGGAAGCGCTGGCGGCCTGCCGTGCGCGGCCTGCTGATCGCGCTGGCGGTGCTGATCCCCGTTTCCCGGATGTACCTGGGCGTGCACACCCCGGCCGACGTGCTTCTGTCGGTTCTGCTGGCCCTGGCTGCCATTTTCGTGATCGGTCCCATCGTGCGCAAGGCGCAGCAGCCGCCGGTGTTTCTCACCCGCCTGCTGGTGGGCATTCTGGTGTTCTGCGCTGCGTTTGTGGTGTTTACGGCGGTGTTCCCCTTCTCCCCGGAAACTGACAGCGCCGCCTTGAACAGCGCCATCAAGTACGCCTACCGGATGCTGGGCGGCAGCCTGGCGCTGCTGTTCGGCTGGATGTGGGACAACGAGCACCTGCACTACGAGACGAAGGCCGTCTGGTGGGCGCAGATCCTGAAATTCGTGCTGGGGCTGGCGCTCACGCTGGCCATCCTGAAGCTGCCGGTCAAGCACCTGGTGCTGGGCGGGCTGCCCATCGGGCATTTCTTTGAATACTTCCTGGCAATGGGCTTCGCCAGCATCGTCTGGCCCATGACCTTCGGCTTTTTCTCCCGGCTGGGCGGCCGGAAATAACCCGCCGGGCTTTTGTGCAAAAACAGCAGCGGACCACAAAATGAACTGCACCCCATTTGTTAGACAGTATAGTATACTGTTTAGGGAATGGGGTGTTTTTGTATGACAGAGAAGGAAAAGCAAAAGACATATAGCGGAAAGTTTAAGGTTGAAGTCATTGAAGCAATGCGAAAGGGAAACTTGAGCTATCGAGAAGCTGCGAGACGCTTTGGGATAAGAAATGCAACACAAGTCGAACGCTGGGAACGTATCTATCTGGAAGAAGGGAAGGAAGCACTTCTAGTAGAACGTCGAGGCCGGGCATGTGGAGCACAGCTGGCTCGAAAGCTAAAGCTTGACAAAAAAGTAGAAGAAGATCTTATTGCAGAAAACCAACGGTTGCGGATGGAAATTGACTACTTAAAAAAATTGAATGCCTTAGTGCTGGAAGAGGAACGCCAAAGCAAAAAGCACAAGTGATTCAGGAACTAAGGCAGCAATATCCATTGAAAGCGTTGCTGCAACTTGCTGAGATTCCTCGCAGCACATTCTACTACTATCTACATCGATCCCGTAATCCTGAAAAGTACGAAATGGTAAAAGAACAGATTGCCACAATCTTTAATGAGAACAAGAAGCGATACGGATACCGCAGGATTACGAAAGAACTACATAACAACGATATTTGTGTGAATCACAAGACGGTTCAGAAACTTATGAAACAGCTGGGGCTGGTCTGTCAAGTTCGTGCAAAAAGAAAGTACAATTCCTACAAAGGTGAAGTTGGAGAAGTTGCGCCAAACCTGCTGGAACGACATTTCAAGACAAACCAGCCGAATCGAAAATGGGTTACAGATGTTACAGAGTTCAAAGTGAATGACCAGAAACTGTATCTTTCTCCGATTCTCGATCTGTTCAACGGCGAAGTCGTCAGCTACAACCTGAGTCGCCATCCGAACTTCAAACAGATTACGGATATGCTTGAAGGTGCTTTTCAAAAGCTGCCAGACAAGGTTGACAATCTAATTCTGCATTCGGATCAGGGCTGGCAGTACCAGATGAAGTCCTACCAGAACCTGTTGAAGGCAAAAGGTATTACACAGAGTATGTCTCGGAAAGCCACTTGTCTGGACAATGCGGTTGCCGAGAACTTCTTTGGACTGCTCAAGACGGAACTATTCTATCTGGAAAAATTTGATTCTATTGACCAGCTTGAAACGGCTATTGTCGAGTACATTGACTACTACAACAACCGCCGAATCAAATTAAAACTAAACGGTCTGAGTCCTGTGCAGTACAGGATTCAGACCGTTGGGGTTGCTTAATTCAATTTTGTCTAACTTTTGGGGTTCATTTCAAAACCGGTCCGCTGCTGTTTTTACTGCGTCCGGCATTCGCTCCGTGTTTTCCGCGGCCGCAAACCATGCCCTTCGCTCAGTTCAGATCCTGAATGTTCATCTTATCCAGCTGCTTTTTGCGGCGCTGCCTGGTGCGGCAGGCAAAATAAATTGCCAGCAGCACCGCCGTCGGGATGTTGCTCAGCAGCCACATCAACAGCACCTGCAGCATAAAGCCGGCGGTCAAGCCGCCCACCGCACCCACCATGCCGATCGGGGTCAAAAGGCTTCTCAGAAACGTAATGAGCGGCAAAACCAGCCCGGGCCAGCGGCTCTCCATGCGGGCCAGCGCCGCCTGCAGGGCGAGCATTCCCACACAGAACGCGATTACAAATGCAAAAATGATCGTGGTCGTTTCCATTGTATCATGTACCTCCCTTTGTTTTTTTATACTCCGCAATTAAAAGCTTCGCGGTTTCAAAATCCAGCTTGTCGTTGAGAGCAAGCTGCTTGATCAGCGCGATGTACGGTTCGCTTTCCGTATCCTCGCTGAGCTTGATTTTTTGAATCAGCCGGTCCAGCCGCAGCCGAACGGTGGGGTAGGTCACCCCGTACTGCCGCGCCATCTCTTTCAGGGAGCCGGAGGCCAGCAAGAACTTTTTGACGAATGTAACGTCCTCGTCCTCCAGGTCTGCCATCCATTCCGGAATCACTTGAAGGGCCATGCGTCTCACCCCTTTCATATTATTTATTATATTTTTAATTTTATTAAAGTCAATGTGAAATTTGCACTTTTCAAAATTTAAAAAGCAAAGGGAAGCGTCCCAAAGCCGGGCGCTTCCCTTTCTGTTTTTCTGCATTCTTGTCGAAACTGCTAATAATGAGTCTGGCTTCCCTGCCGGGAAACCGAGAGCACAATGCCCATCTCGCCCAGCAGCATCATCAGGCTGGTGCCGCCGGAGGAGAAAAACGGCAGGCTGATGCCGGTGTTTGGGATGGTGTTGGTGACCACCGCAATGTTCAGCACCGCCTGCAGGCACACCTGCACCACAAACCCCACCGCCAGCAGCGCCCCGAATTTATCCGGCGCCCGCACCGCGATGACCAGCCCGCGCCATAGCAGCAGAAAGAACAGCACCAGCACCAGCGCCGCACCCACAAAGCCCAACTCTTCGCACAGGATGGAGAAAATGAAATCGTTCTGAGGCTCCGGTACGTACAGGTGCTTCTGCCGGCTGTTGCCCAGGCCCAAGCCCGTGGCCCCGCCAGACCCAATGGCATACAGGCTTTGAATGGTCTGGTGGCCGTCCCCCAGCGGGTCGGCAAAGGGGTCCAGCCAGCTGGAAAGCCGATCCGCCGCATAGGGCACCAGATCCGGCAGCAGCACCAGTGCCAGTGACAATGCCGTAAGCGCACCGGCCCCCGCCAGCCCAAACCAGCGAAGCCCGGTGCCGCCCACAAACATCAGCACCGCCCCGATGGCCAGAATCAGCAGGGTGCCGGAAAGATGCGGCTCCAGCAGCATCAGCACCGCCACCACCCCCAGAATGGCCGCAAACGGCAGCACCCCCACCCGGAACTGGTCCATGCGGCTCTGGTTCAGCGCGATGATGTGGCTGAACACCAGCACCACCGAAAATTTGGCGATCTCGCTGGGCTGCAGGGTTCCCAGCCCCGGAAGTACGATCCACCGCTTGCAGCCGTTGTATTCCGGCATGAACAGCACCACCGTCAGCAGCACCAGCGAAAGCCCCAGTAGGGGCCAGGCCAGCCGATGATAAATGTGGTAATCCACCCGGCTGGCCGCCCACAGCGCCGCCAGCCCCACCGCGGCAAACAGCAGCTGCGGGCGCAGATATGCATAGGCATCGCCCCGCCGGTACAGCCCCACCGCCCAGCTGGCGCTGCCCAGCATCACCAGGCCGAAGGCCACCAACGTAAGAATCAGCACAAGAAACGGCAGGTCCATCGGAGGCTGGCTGGCCCGCTTGTTGGAAAGGGCAGACCGCACCGCCCTCAGGCTTTTCCGCGCCATAGAATGCCCCCTCCCCACAGCCGAAGCGCCCGGCTGCTTTTTCAGCTTTGGCTGCCCGCCGCCGGGTTAAACCGCATCGGCGCAATTCCGCGCCGGATTCACCCCGCGCCGCACCCGCCGCTTCAGTCCTCCGGCAGAGACCAGTCGTAAAAAGCCGCCTCCACCGGGCTGCCCGCCGGCAGAATCGTTCCCACCGGGGCACTCTGGCGCACGGCCACCGTTCCCTCCTGCAGCGGCGCACCCGCCCGCTTCAGGTTCAGCCCGGCGGCCGCCAGCGTGGCTTCGGCCTGCCGGGCCGTCTGCCCCAGCACCGAGGGCACCGTCACCTGTGCGGCGCTTGCCCCCTCTTCCGTGTACAGCACCACCGTGCTGCCCCGCGCCAGTGTCTGGCCGCTCTGCGGGGTCTGCGTCTGCACCCGTTCCCCGTCCCCCAGAATTTTCGCGCCGAAGCCGTGATCCTCCAATTGAGCTTTGGCCGCAGCCGGGGGCTGCCCGGTCACATCCGGAAGCACCGCTTCCAGCGTTTCCTTTTCCTTCTCGGTGTACTGCCGCGGCACTCCCAGATAGTCCAGCGTGTCCGCCAGCACCGAGGCCACCACCGGCGCGCTGAGGGTGCCGCCCGCGGTGCTGAAGGTATGGGGTTCGTCCAGGCAGACCAGCACCACCACGCGGGGCTCATCAATGGGCGCCACCCCCACAAAGCTGGCAATGCGGGCGTGTTCGTCCGCCGAATCCAGCTTCTGGCTGGTGCCGGATTTTCCGCCCACCCGGAAGCCCGCCACATAGGCATTTTTGCCGCCGCCCTGCAGCACCACCTGCTCCATCATGGTGCGCATGGCAGCGCTGGTTTTTTCAGAGATCACCTGCCGCACCACGGTGGGCGTGGTTTGATGCACAAGCGTTCCGTCCGCGGCCGTGATCCGCTCCACCAGATAAGGCTGCATCCGCCTGCCGCCGTTCACCACGGCCGACACAGCCACCGCCATCTGAATGGGAGTAATTTTGCTGGACTGGCCAAAGGAGCAGCTGGCCAGTTCCACCGGGCCCATCCGGTCGGCGGTGTAATACTCGCTTTTTTTCGGTTCCGCCGGCAGGTCAATGCCGGTGGCCCCCCGCAGGCCAAACGCCTCGAAGTAATCGCAGAAAGCCTGCTTGCCCAGCCGCGCCCCCACCTGAATAAACGCCTGGTTGCAGGAGTTCATCAGGGCATGCGTCAGGTCCTGGCTGCCGTGGTGGCGGTGGTTGGCGCAGTGGAACCGGGTTCCCGCCACGTTGATCGACTCGCCGCAGTAAAAGCCGCTGCTCACCTGCACCGCGCCTGCATCCAGCGCCGCCGAGGCGGTGATCAGCTTGAACACGCTGCCCGGCTCATACAGGTCGCTCACTGCCTTGTTTCTCCATTGGGTCTGCTGGGCCAGCTGCAGCGCCTTGCTGCGGGCTTCGCCCTCCAGCTGCTCCACCTCATCCCGGGCGGTTTTGTCCGTCAGGGCGCGGGGATGGTTCGGGTCGTAATCCGGTTTGGTGCTCATGGCCAGAACCGCCCCCGTGTTCACATCCATCACAATGCCCACACCCCGGGCCGCCACGTTGTATTCCTGCACGGCGTAGCTCAGGTAATTCTCCAGATAGTGCTGGATGTTGGCGTCAATGGTCAGGGTCAGGGTGTTTCCCGGCACCGGCGGCACGTAGGTGTCATACTGAACCGGCGTTGTATACCCCCAGGCATTTTTCAGGGTGAGCACCTGCCCGCTGCGGCCGGTCAGCGCCTCATTGTATTTCAGCTCCAGCCCCGCCATGCCCTCATTGTCCACATTGGTAAAGCCGAGAATGCTCCCGGCGAAGTCTCCCATGGGGTACACCCGGCGGGTGTCCTCGTTCAGATAGATTCCCTTCCAGCCGTTGGCGGCACAGGCGTCCCGCACCTGATCCGCCAGCGCTTTGTCCACCCGACGGCGCAGCAGGGCATCGTTGGAGGTTCGCTGGTTCAGCTTTTCCCGTACCGCCGCCTCGTCCAGCTCCAGAATTTCCGCCAGCGTCCGGCTGGCCGCCTCCACGTCCTCCGCTTCCAGCTCCCGCGGGGCGGCGCGCACCGTCCAGCAGGTGGCCGAGGTCGCCAGCGTCTGACCGCTTCGGTCCAGAATCTCCCCCCGCGGGGCGGGAATGCGGGTGCGCCGCAGCTGTTGATTTTCCGCCCGCTGGGCGTATAAATCATGCTGCACCACCTGCAGCCAGTACAGCCGCCCCGCCAGCACCCCGAAACACAGCAGCGCCATGGCGGCCCCCAGCAGCCGGGTGCGCAGGCGCATCCCCTGATTCTGGGCCGCCTGCTCCTCCCGCCGTGCCGATGCGTTCCGCTGTTTCATTGCGCGCCCCCTTAAAAAGGGCCCGGCGGCCCCGTCTGCTCTATGGGTATGACGGGGCCGGCCGTTTCATGCCCGGGGCTGAAAAGCTGACTTTTCGCCGCAGCCCCTGGCTTCCTCTCGAGGGGAAGCTGTCGCGTCAGCGACTGATGAGGTGGCATCTTCCGTTTGCAGTCAGGTTATGGCCGTGACGAACGCGGCGGCCGCTTGTCTTTTTCCTTCGCAATTAGGTCACGGCAATGACGAGCGCCCCACCTCATCCGGCCCTCCGGGCCACCTTCACCTCGAGGGGAAGGCTTTTTGCCCCGCGAAGGTGTAGCTTTCCGCCGCAGCCCCTGGCTTCCTCTCGAGGGGAAGCTGGCGGTGTAAGCCGACTGATGAGGTGGCATCTTCTGTTTGCAATCAGGTTATGGCAGTGATGAACGCGGCGGCCGTTTGTCTTTTTTCTCTGCAATTAGGTTGCGGCAATGACAGGCGTCCCACCTCATCCGGCCCTCCAGGCCACCTTCCCCTCAAGGGGAAGGCTTTTTGCCCCGCGAAGGTACCGCTTTCCGCCGCGGCCCCTGGCTTCCCCTCGAGGGGAAGCTGTCTGCGCCAGCCGACTGATGAGGTGGCATCTTCCGTTTGCAGTCAGGTTATGGCAGTGACGAACGCGGCGGCCGCTTGTCTTTTTCCTTCGCAATTAGGTTGCGGCAATGACGGGTGCCCCACCTCATCCGGCCCTCCGGGCCACCTTCCCCTCAAGGGGAAGGCTTTTGCCTCGAAGATACAGCTTTCGGCCGCACCGCAAATCTAAAAAATGCCCCTGCATTCCATGCAGAACCGCATGAAACACAGGAGCGTTTCTTAATTATTCACAAGAATTGTATGGAGCGGTCAAACGCCCATCCCGGCTTATACGCCGGAAGCCCCCCGCGCGTCCGCGGCCGGGCGGCTCAGCAGGGCGAACTGCCCATCCGGCACACCGCACAGGCAGCCGATCACCAGCAGCAGAGCCAGATTGTAGCTCGGGCTGGCCGCGGCCCCTTCACAGGCCGCATACAGGGTCATCCCCAGCAGCACCGCCGTCTCCGGCTTTGCGCGAAGGCGCACGCAGCGCAGCATCAGCAGAGTGAGCAGCCCCACCACCACCAGCGCCAGCACCACGCCGTAGCCATATAGCACCCGCAAGAACAGATTGTCCAGCGCATAAATTTCCGGGTCGTTCAGGGGCTTGCCCAGCAAGGTGATGCCATAGCTCTGCCCCGCCAGATGAAACAGGCGCAGCCGATCCGAGCTGAGGGCGTTCAGCTTGTCCCACAAGGAGGCCCCCTGCCGATACAGAGTTCCCGCCGCAAGGCTGGCCAGCGCTGTCAGCAGCGGGGCCAGGCAGCACAGCAGCCGGGCCGCCGGGTACTCCAGCACCCGGTCCCAGACTTTCAGCAGGGCCGCCGCGGCCAGCATGGCCAGCATGGCCAGCGCCGCCATGCGGGAGTTGGGCACCTTGTACACAAACACTGCCGCGGCCAGAAGCACCGCCCAATCGGCCCAGCCAAGGCGCTCAAACCGAAGCAGCAGCCAGGCCGCAAACAGCCCCAGCACGGTGGCCGCCAGTGTGTTCGGGTGGTAAAAACCGAACGCCGGGCGCAGAATACCCTCTCGGTCCACTCCGGCAATGGTCATCGGCAGAACCCCGGCCACGGCCAGCCCCGCCGTAATGGCCAGCCCTGCCGCGGTAATGGCCAGATAGGGCCGCACCACCCGGTGCAGCGGGGCGTCCTTGGCCGCCAGCAGCACCAGAACCGCCAGCGGCTCCTCGCTGAAGGCAAAGTGCCCCCATTGGCTGGCCAGCCATACCCCGACGATCAGCACCACCGCCGCCAGCTGCGGCCGGGTGTAGCGGGTAAACAGCAGAATTTTGCCCACCAGCAGCACCACGGCGCACAGGTACAGCAGCTGCACCGGGGCCTGAAGCGCGTTTTGCTGCGGCAGCAGCGTGTGGCTGTACAGGGCGCAGACAAAATAGAGCATCGCCCCGCCCAAGAAGCAGTTCACCGCCCAGCGGTCCGCATCCGGGCCATTCAGCAGGCGCAGACCCGCTTTGTTTTTTTTATCCTTCATTGTTGTTCCTCGTTTGCCTCTTCTTCGGCCATCGGGTCCGTTTGCTCCAATTCCATCCGGTCATATCGCGCCCCCACCACAGCCCGGATCACAAAGAACAGCACGAGCGCCGCAAGTGCCGCCCACAGCAGCCCCAGGGGCAGTTGGCTGCAGATAAGCCCCACCAGCACCCCAACGATCAGGCCGATGATCCGAAGTTTTTTCAGCTCTGCTTTCTGCTCTTCCGTACACTCTTCCTGAGGTTCGCGTTCCGGGTCCGGCTCTGCCTGTGCTTCGCGCGCGGCGCAGACCTCCTGTGCCCGGGCTACCCAATACAGCCGGTCGCCCAGCAGAAGCGTCTGCGGGTCCGGCATCTGGTTTTCCTTCAGCAGGCTGTACACCAGGCTTTCGCTGTTGCCCAACCGGCTGCGGGCCAGGGCTGCCGCACTGTCTGTTGCCAGGCCTTCCGGGGTGGGCTCCTCTTCCAGGTGCCGCAGTTCCTCCGGACGGATGGCATCGGCCTCAAATTCCGTTCCCGCAAACAGATCCTCTTCCGGTTCCGGTGCGGGTTCTTGCTCTTCCAAGGGCGCGGGCAAACCGGCTGCCGGTGCGGCCGGTTCCGGTTCCGCCGGTTCGGCCTCCGCAGGGCGGCTGCGCCACTGGCGTGCCTGTGCCATGGCGGCGCGGTACGCTTCGTGCAGGGCCGCGAACCCCTCGGGGTCCTCTTCCGGGTGGCAGGCCCGGGTCTTTTCGGCATACGCCGCCCGAATGGCCGCCAGATCCGTCTGGGGCGGAATGCCAAGAATGTTCCAGCAGTTCATGGTCAGTCCTCCTCGCCGTCCCAGCCTTCCGGCAGGTCATCCTCCGATTCATCCGCGAAAAAGCCGCTCAGCTCTTCCTCTCCGGCCCGCTCCAGATCGTCCAGCAAGCTGCCGATCTTCCGGCGCAGCCGGGCCATTTCCATTTCCGGGGTCTGCTGTGCAATGGCCTTGTCCAGCGCCAGCAGCACCCGGGCCGCCGCGTTGTGCCGGGGGCCGGTGGTCTCGGCAAACAGGCGCTGGGCACGGGCCAGCAGCAGCCGGTTGGCCGCACGCTCTCTGGGCGGAATCTTCAAATCGGCCAGTTCCTGCATCCGCAGGCGCGCCTGCTCCTCGGTCATGCCGCTTCCCTGCCCCAAAAGCAGCGCGCTGGCCGTTTCTTCTGTGGAGACACTGCGCACCTCCACCTCCAGAATTCCGTTGATGTCGTAAGTAAACCGCACGTCCACGCTTTCCTGACCTGCTTTGGCCGGCGGCACCGGAACCGACAGCTTGCCCAGCTTCAGGTTCTCGTCGCAGTGCATCCCCTCGCCCTGGTAGACCTCGATTTCCACCAGATTCTGCCCTTCGCTCACCGTGCAGAAGCGCTGCACCCGGCTGACGGGCAGGGCGCTGTTGCGCTTGATGATGGGGGCCATCAGGTCCCGCGCCGGGTCGGCCCGGTTGATGATGTTGGTGCCCAGGGTAAAGGGGCAGATGTCCGTCAGGATCATATCCCGCAGGTTTGCCTCCCGGGCCTTCATGGCGGCGTACATTCCCGCGCCCAGGGCCACCACCGTGTCCGGCCGGGCGTTCTGTTTGGGCCGCTGGCCCAGAAGGTGGGTCAGATACTGGCGCACCAGCGGCATTTTGCAGCTGCCGCCCACCGGGATCACCCCGGCAAGCTCGCCCCGGCCAAGGCCGCTGTCCCGCAAGGCGCGGGCCACGGGGGTGCGCATCCGCTCCAGCATCTTCTGGCTGTGCTCCACCAGCTTTTTGCCGGTGAGGGTCAGCGCCCCCTTTACCCCCGGGCTGTCCACGATCATGACGGCCATCGGGTTTTCGGTGAGGGCCTGCTTGCATTTCTCTGCCTGCTCCAGCAGAATGGCCCGGGCCGCCCGGTCCAGCCCGCGGTAATCCAGGCCGTTTTCCACGCAGAAAAGATGGGCGATCACCTCGTCAAAATCGTTTCCGCCCAGGGCATTGTCGCCGCTCACTGCCAGAATGTTCACCACGTTGTCAAAGCATTCCACCACCGAAACATCCAGCGTGCCGCCGCCGAAGTCAAACACCAGAAAGCTGGCTTCGCCCTCCTCCGGCCTGTAGCAGGAAAGTGCCGCCGCGCTGGGCTCATTCACCAGCCGCTCCACCCGGAGGCCGGCCAGCTGCCCCGCCCGCTTGGTGGCTGCACGCTGCCGGTCGTTAAAATACGCCGGCACACTGATCACGGCCTCTTCCACCGGTTCGCCCAGAAACGCCTCGGCGTCCTGCTTCAGCTGGCGCAGCACCAGGGCGCTCAGTTCCTCCGGGGTAAAGGTACGGCCCGCCAGCGAATAGGTTTTGTCCGTCCCCATCGCCCGCTTGAAGGCGGCCGCACTGCGTTCCGGGTGGCTCACCAGCCGCTGGTGCGCCGCCTCGCCCACCAGAACTGTGCCGTCCTCGTCGATGCTTACGGCGCTGGGTGTCAACACGTCCCCCAGCGCATTGGGAATCAGTCGGCTTCGGCCCTGCTGCCACACGGCGGCCAGGCTGTTGGTCGTTCCCAGGTCAATGCCAATCACGGCCATCGTCCGCGCACCTCCTTTTCTTCGCCGGAAAAAGTCAGGGCGCTTATGCGCCGTGCCCGGCCCGAAGGCCGCCGCACCCGCTGAAAGCGCCCGGCTGTTTTTCTTTTCTTACCTGCTGTTATCTGCACCGCTTTTATAAAAAGCGATGCTTCGTTCGCGCCCTGCCGCATCCCGACCCTTTTTGGGGGCTGCCCGCCCCCGAATGACGCACCAGGAAGCCCCCGCGCGTTATTCCAGGCCGATCTTCTTGGCGTAGTTCTCAATGATCTCCCGCTCCAGGAAGGGGGTCTTTACGCCCATGCGGTCCCGGTAGGTCTCGTGGCCCTTGCCGATGACGCAGATCAGATCGCCCTCCTGGGCATGGTCAATGGCGTAGTGAATGGCTTCTTCCCGATCCGGGATCTCCACATAGGGCACATCCGGGTTGCCCTTGGCAATGCCCTTGTGAATGTCGGCAATGATGTCCTCCACCTTTTCAAACCGGTTGTTGTCCTCGGTGAGGATGAGGAAATCCGCCAGTTTGCTGGCCACCTCTCCCATGCCGTACCGCCGCAGTTTCGAGCGGTCGCCGCCGCAGCCGAACAGGCACACGATGCGCTTGGGGTGATAGGCCCGCAGGCTGGTGAGCAGGCTCTCGGTGCCGGACTCGTTGTGGGCAAAATCGATGAGGATGGTGAAATGTTTGCTGATGGGCACCATCTCCACCCGGCCCTTCACCGAGATGTTCATCAGCCCATCGTGAATGGCCTGATGGGGCAGGCCCAGCACCCGACCCACGGCAATGGCGGCCAGGCTGTTGTACACGCTGAATTCGCCGGGCATGTTCACCTTTACGTCCATCTGTTCCTGGCCTTTTACGTGGAAGCAGATGCCCAAAAAGTTCTCGGCCCGTGCCAGCTGCAGGTCGTCCGCCTGAAAATCAGCGGGCTTGTGCATGCCGTAGGTGACCAGGCGGCAGGTGTGGCCCTCCAGCAGGGCCTCGGTGTTGGGGTCATCCACATTCACCACGCCCACGTCGCACCGCTTGAACAGTTCGCCCTTCCAGGCGCGGTACTCCTCAAAGGTTTTGTGCTCGCCGGGGCCGCCCACATGGTCCAGATACAGGTTGGTGAACACGCCGATCTGGTAATGAATGCCCGCCACGCGCTGGTTCATCAGCCCCTGGCTGGAAACCTCCATCACCAGCGTGTCGCAGCCTGCATCCACCATATCCCGGAAATACTTCTGCAGTTCGTAGCTCTGGGGGGTGGTGTTGGGCAGCTCGGCAAAAAAGCCCGGGTATTCCACACCGGTGGTGCCCACCATGCCCACCTTGCGGCCCGCCGCCAGCAGCACCGAACGGATCATGTGCGCCGTGGTGGTTTTGCCCTTGGTGCCGGTCACGCCGATCATGGTCATCTTTTCGGCGGGGTGGCCGAAGAAGTTCGCGCTCATCAGGGCCAGGCCCAGCTTGGTGTCCTCCACCTTCAGCACCGCCACCCCTTCGGGCAGGGTCTCCAGGTCGTGCTGGATCAGCAGGGCCTTTGCCCCCTGCGCCACCGCCTGGGCGGCCATGTCGTGGCTGTCGCGGCTGTAGCCGCAGATGCACACAAACACCTCGCCGCCGGTGATGGCGCGCGTGTCGTAGCGCACATTGGTGATCTCTTCCTCCAGGCTGCCCTGCACCAGGGTGTAGTTCAGGCCTTCGGCCAGCTGTGCCAGTTTCATAGGGAGAACGCTCCTCTCTTGCTGTTCCATGCCCGCAAGGCGCCCGCGGCAGACCGCCCGAACACCTCACCCGGCTTTGTCATCTTATGCGGCTTACCGCTTCACAAAATACTCGTTGTACCACACCAGGAAAATAAACACGCACCAGATCTGCCGCCAGTTGTCCCGTTTTCCGCTCATGTGCTGGTCCAGCATGCGCTCCAGCTCGTTCACGTTGAAGAACTCCCTGGCCGCGTCGCTCTCAAAGGCAGCGCGCACGGTGGAGGCATATTTCTCGTCCCGCAGCCAGGCGCGCACAGGCACCGGGAAGCCCAGCTTCTTTTTCTCCGCCACGGCTTCGGGAATGCTGCGCAGGGCTGCGCCGCGCATGGCGATCTTGGTGTTTTCGCCGTTGGCCCGGTACTGGGCGGGAATGTGGCGGGCCAGCTCAAACACTTCCTTATCCAGGAAGGGCACCCGCAGTTCCAGGCTGTTGGCCATGCTCATCTTGTCGGCCTTCAGCAGAATGTCGCCCACCATCCACAGGTGCATGTCCACATACTGCATCCGGGTCACCGGATCCTGCCCTTTGGTCTTGGCCAGATAGGGGGCCGACAGCTCAATGGGCTTGCGCTTGCCCTTGTAGACGCGCAGCAGCTGCTTCTTGCGCTTTTCGCCCATCAGATTGGTGTTTCCGATGTACCGCTCCTCCAGCGGGCGGCTGCGGCGCACCAGGAAGTTCACGCCCGGCACCGGAGGCAGCTGCTCGGCCACCCAGCCAATGGCACGGCGGATGGGCAGCGGAATGTGGTCGTACCAGCTGACGGTAAACGGCTCTTTGTAGATGTTGTAGCCGCCGAAGAACTCGTCTGCACCCTCGCCGGACAGGCAGACTTTCACCTGCTTGGCCGCCTCCCGGTTGACGAAGAACAGCGCCACGCTGGCGGCATCGGCCAGAGGCTCGTCCATGTGATACTGGATCTTGGGCAGGTTCTCCCAATACTCCTCGGGGGTAATGCGGTAGGAGAAGTTCTTCACGCCGATGTGCTTGCTGAAATCGGCCGCATAGTGGGTCTCGTCGTACTGCTTGTCCGCAAAGCCCACGGTGAAGGTCTTGTCCACATGGGCCAGGCAGGCCATGTAGCTGGAGTCCACACCCGAAGACAGGAAGGAGCCCACCTCCACGTCGCTGATCTTGTGGGCCTGCACGCTCTGCTTCATGATGTTCTCGATGGCGTCCTCCCACTGGGTGAGGCTCTTGTCGGTCTCAGGGTCAAACGCCGGGGTCCAGTAGCGCTCCACGGTCAGCTTGCCGTCCTTGAACTCCAGCCAATGGGCCGGCAGCAGCTTCTTCACGCCCTGGAAGAAGGTGTCCTCTCCGGGGGAATACTGGAAGCTCAGATACAGCTCCAGCTGGTCCCGGTTCAGTTCCTTTTTGAACTCGGGATGGGGCAGAAAGCTCTTGATCTCGCTGCCGAACAGCAGGGTATCGCCGTTCTGATAATAATAGAAGGGCTTGATGCCGAAGTGGTCCCGTGCGCAGAACAGGGTGTTGTTCTTTTTGTCCCACAGGGCAAAGGTAAACATGCCCCGAAGCCGCTGCAGCAGACTTTTGCCCCACTCTTCGTAGCCGTGCAGCAGCACCTCGGTGTCGCTGCGGGTGGCAAACACATGTCCTTTTTCTTCCAGCTGGGCTTTCAGCTCCTGAAAATTGTAGATCTCGCCGTTGAAGATCACCACCATGCTGCCGTCTTCGTTGTACATGGGCTGTGCGCCGCCCTGCAGGTCAATGATGGACAGGCGGCGGTGGCCCAGAGCCACCCCTTCGTCCAGGTAGCTGCCCTCGCCGTCCGGGCCGCGGTGCGCAATGCGGTCCATCATTTCCTTCAGCACGGCCTGCTTGTCATAGTCTGCCTTTTTGCTGGCAAAACCAACGATTCCACACATAACTTCTTTCCCTCTCCTGCCGCAGCCGCCGCGGGCCGCCTTCGCCCACATCCGCCCTGCGCCTTAAAATCCGCTTAAGTATACCCATTATACTATGAAAAATCCTGCTCTGCAATGCTCAACAACGCCAGCCGCGCCCATAATAACGGGGATATATTCGAATCAGCTTTGCGGCAGCACCGCTCAGGTCGGTCATCACCGCAATGGCCAGCACGGTTCCAGTCTGCAGAACATCCAGTTCGTTTCATTCTTTCGTTTCTTGGTAATAAAAAGCAGCCATTCGGGATTTCCGAACAACTGCCTTTTTGCGAATTAACCTATTGAAATCGGGCATGAAGGAAGCACCACGCTGATGCGCAGTGCCTTTATTTCTTCGGTTCTGACTTCATTTCTTTTCTATGAGCAATCATATAGCCCAAAAGGAAATCTGATTCTTCTTCCGTCAAAATACTGAACGGACTGACCTGGGAATCGTCTTCGTACCCAGAGTACTTGTAATTATATCCATCCATAACAGGGTCAAATCCGAGTTTTTTACATATGGCAGAGTATGTCATTCTCTGAACACCTCTAATTCTACATTTTCCGCTTTTAGCAGTTCAGTCATCGCTCTAAACTGCTTCTTTGTATCACCAGAATTGTAAAAAATGCGGTTACTTGGTCAAGAATCTGGTCAGCAATCACATCGTTGAAATCGCCCAAAACTTTATACTACAATTCATGCGCCGATACTACCCTATCCGCGCCAACACCCTGCCGAATGGCTCAGGGGTCGCCCGGCGAAAACACCGGGTTGATGGTTCCGGCCTTGGTCATGCTGCTCACGTCCAGAGTGCCCCGGTCGGTGGGCGCAAGCCCGTCCGCTCCCAGCACCACCCGGGCGGTGAGCCGCAGTTTGTAGTCCAGGTTGTTGCTGGTGCCCAGGCGAATCTTCAGCCGGTCCTGATAGGTGAAGGAAAACTCCTCCAGGTCGCCCAGCTGCACCGCCGTCAGCCCATCCAGCAGGCCGTTCTGCTCCAGCCCGGCCAGCAGCTCGCTCAGCGCTTCATCGGCCGTGGTCACCGCCGTCTCCGGCCCGGGGGTCGCGCTGGCCGCGCTGCCCTCCTGGGGTGCACTGGCCGTGCCCTCTGCTGCAGGCTGCGAAAGCTGAATGCGGGTGCCCGGCTCCGCCTGTGCGGCCTCAATGCCCTGCAGCTCCACCAGGCCCTCCGGCTCCTCTTCTTCCAGCCGCATGACCTTGCAGCTGGTGCTCAGCACCGCCCACTGGTCCCCATAGGCCACCTTGTAGGCTGCGGTGGCCGGTTCCACCTGCACCACCACGGTGCTGGGCAGGCTGCGGCGCACCTGCACGGTCTCCAGTTCCGGCAGCGCCCGCTCCAGCAGGATCTGCCGGTCCTTGGCGCTGAAGCCGAAAATGTTGTCGCCCACATTCACCGCCAGCGCCTGCAGAATCTGCTCTTCGGTGTAGGGGCCCAAGTCCACCGGATCCCGCTTGTCGGTGTTTTCCACCCGGAACGAGGCCACCTTGAACAGCACCGTTACCGCCAGCACCAGGCCCACCGCCGCCAGCACCACGGCCACAAACAGCGCCAGAAACCGCAGGCGTTTGCGGCGGCGGTTCATCATGCTTTTGGCCCGCTTGCGCCGCAGGGCTTCCTGCCGCTGACGATAGTCCGCACCACTGGGCGCACCCCGCCCCTGCCCGCGCTCCCGCGGGGGGCGGTTTTGATTGGCAGCGGCACGCACCGCGCCCTTCCGGTTTCGATTTCGGTTGTTCTGGTCCACGGCGTCCCCTTTCCCTTCGACGGCCGGCTTTTTGCAGGTTGGGCCGTTTAAGCCAAAAGCCGAGTACGGCAGCCGGGCCTCTCTGCCCCGCCGTCGTGCTCGGCCGGCCCGCTTACTTTACCAATTCCAGCAGGCGATCCGTAATTTTTTCCAGGCTCTTCGGTTCGCAGAGGGTGCGGGCCATCTGCCCCATCAGCGTCAGCTTTCCGGGCTCATGCAGCAGGTCCGAAACCGCCTCCACCAGGCCCTCGCCGGTCAGATCTTTCTCTTCAATCACCAGCGCTGCGCCCGCCTTCTGCAGCTCCATGGCGTTGTAATACTGGTGGTTCTCGGCAACGTTGGGGCTGGGAATCAGAATGGCCGCCCGGCCCGCTGCCTCCAGCTCGGCCAGCGTCAAGGCACCGGCCCGGCTGATCACCAGGTCGGCCGCCGCCAGCAGCTGGGGCATGTTGTCAATGTATTCCTTGACCACCAGATTTTCGCCGTAGGCGAAGCCCTTTTCTTTGGCCAGGTTCTTAAACAGCTGCACCCCGTACTGGCCGGTGGCGTGCAGATGCAGCACCGGCTGGTGGGTTTTCTGCTCCCAGGCGGCCAGATCGGCCACCACCTGGTTGATGCGCCGCGCGCCAAGGCTGCCGCCAAAGCTGAGGATCACCGTCCGGTCCCCCGCGCCAATGGCACGCCGGGCCGCCGCGCGGTCCTGCGCGAACACCTCCGGCCGCACCGGGTTGCCCACCACCAGCGTCTTTTCCGGGGCCCCCAGCTTCTGCACGGCGGCCTCCACGGCGGCGAACACCACGTCCACGTCCTTGGCCAACAGCTTGTTGGTCACACCCGGGAAGGCATTCTGCTCATGAATGGCGGTTTTAATGCCCATTTTGGCGGCCGCCCGCACCACGGGGCCGCTCACATAGCCGCCGCAGCCAATGACCAGATCCGGCTTCACCTGCCGGAGAATGGCCTTGGCCCGCGGGCCTGCCAGCGCCAGATGGTACAGCGCCTCGGCATTGCGGGCAATGTTTTTCAGGCTCAGCTTCCGCTGAATGCCGTTCACCTCAATGTGGTGGAACGGGTACCCGGCCTTGGTCACCAGGCCATACTCCATTCCTTCCCGGCGGCCCGCAAAGTGAATGTCCGCATCCGGGCGGGCCTGCTTCAGCGCCCCGGCAATGGCCAGCGCCGGGTTGATGTGCCCGGCCGTGCCGCCCGCGGCGATCAATACACACAGTGCCATGGTTTTCGCTCCTTCGTCCACGGTCTGCGGCCCAAGGCCGCAGACGCCTTATCCAAAAAACATGTTGGGAAATCCCTACTCAGCCGGTCACCCGATGCGCCTCCGGGCGGCTGCCCGGGTGCTGCACGGTGTTGTCCCGCGCGGCCTTTTCCTGTTCTCTTCGTCGGGCCTCCGCCGCGTTTCCGGCGCGGTTCACGCTCATCAGCACGCCCATCTCGCCCAGCAGCATCACCAGGCTGGTGCCGCCCGCCGAGAAGAACGGCAGGCTGATGCCGGTGTTGGGGATGAGGTTAGTCACCACCGCGATGTTGAGCAGCACCTGAATGCTGATGTGGGCCGCCACGCCCACGCCCAGCAGCGCACCGAAGCGATCCGGCGCGCGCATGGCGGTACGCACCGCCTGCACAATCAGCACCACAAACAGGGCTATGCAGATCAGCGCCCCGATAAACCCAAGCTCTTCACAGAGAATAGAAAAGATAAAGTCGTTCTGCGGCTCGGAAAGCCACAGCTGCTTCTGGTTGGAATTGCCGATGCCCACGCCCAGCAGACCGCCGTTGCCGATGGAATACACACTCTGCACGGTCTGGTCGCTGGCCTTGGTCAGGTCCTCAAACGAGGCCAGCCAGTCCTGCAGGCGGTTGCCCGCGTAGTCGTCGCCGCCATGCAGATGGACCAGATAGGCCACACCCAGCACGCCAAGCCCGCCTGCACCGCAGACGAACCAGCGCAGTGCCACGCCGCCGGCCCACATCATGATCACCATCAGGGCCAGCATCAGCAGCATGGCCGATTTGTGAGGTTCCACATACAGCAGCACCTCAATGGGGGCCAGCATGGCAATGGGCAGAAGGATGCTGTATCCCACGTGCTTCAGGCGGCGGCTGTGGGCCGTCATCAAATGGGCCATCAGCAGAATCAGCACAAATTTGGCCAGCTCGCTGGGCTGCACGGTACACACCTTCAGGTTCAGCCACCGTTTGCAGCCGTTCAGCTCCACACCCACCAGCGGCACCGCGGCCAGCATGAGCAGAGTGAGGAAATAGGCCGGATAGGTCCATTGCCGAAGCCAGCGGTAATCCACCATGCTGACAACGAACATAATGCCCACGCCCGCAATGGCGAAAATGGTCTGGGGTGCAATGTACTTGTAGCTGTTGCCCTCATAGTAATAGGCCGTGGCGTAGCTGGCGCTGAACAGCATCACCAGCCCGAACACCACCAGAATCAGCACGTTCAAAGGCAGCGCACCGTCCAGTTTGCCCGGATTGCGGTAAAAGAAGCCCGGCGTTCGGCGCTTGCGCTTTGCCGTGTGCTTTTTGCTTGTCTGTGCAGGCATCCGACGTCCCCCTTCCGGCCTGCGGCCTTTTTTCACAGCGCTCTGCCGCTGTGCTTCATTCGCCCTCGCGGCGGGCAGCCTATTGTCGGCCCGCTCAGCTCAGTCGAATAAACACCAGACCCAGTGCAGCGGCCGCGGCCGCCACCAGGCTGAACGAAGCCACGATCTTTTCCTCGCTCCAACCGTCCATCTCAAAGGAATGATGGATGGGGGTCATCTTGAAAATGCGCTTGCCGTGGGTGGCCTTGAAGTAGCTCACCTGAATAACCACGCTGCCGGCCTCGCAGATGTAAATAAAGCCGAAGAACAGCAGCAGCTCCGGGCGGCTCATGCAGAAGGCCAGCGCTGTTACCGCGCCGCCCAGGTACATACTGCCCGTGTCGCCCATGAACACCTTGGCCGGGTGGAAGTTCCACAGCAAAAAGCCTGCACAGCCACCCGCCACGGCGGCGGCGTACACTGCCAGATGGAAATAGTTCAGCACACCGGCCGCGATGACGTAAGCCAGCATCACCACAAAGGTCACGCTGCTGGCCAGGCCGTCAATGCCGTCGGTCAGGTTCACCGCGTTCACCATAAAGATGATCAGCAAGAAGGCAATGGGATAGAACAGGATGCCCAGATCCACAAAGCCCACAATGGGCAGCACCACGGCGCTGGTCAAAACGCCGTTCAGGTGCAGGCCGTACATAAACAGCAGGGTGATAGCCACCTGCAGCACGATCTTTTGCATGACCTTCAGACCCAGGTTTCTCTTCTTGACCACCTTGATGTAATCGTCCACAAAGCCAACCAGGCCAAACAGCCAGGCCGCGCTCAGCGCCAGAATCACGTTGAACGCCTCGTGACTGCCCATCAGGTCGCTCTGCTTCATGCCCAGATACAGCCAGGCCAGGCCCAGGCCTAGCGTGCTGCCGAAAATAAAGCAGATGCCGCCCATGGTCGGGGTTCCCTGCTTGTTCTTGTGCCAGGTGGGGCCGATCTCTTTGATGGTTTGCCCGTAATGCAGCTTGTGCAGAAACGGCACCACGATCAGGCCGGACATTCCTGTCAGCACAAATGCAAACAGGGCGGCAATGGTCAGTGCATATCTTGCTATCATGATTTACTCCTCACGGTTCTATGCGGGGGGCAGAAACGCCGCAAACGTTCCGCAACGCGGGTGTTGATGCTGCCCCTGCGCGGCAGGGCGGCAAGGCCCTGCCATTTTTAATGGCTGCCTGTTGATTCCGGCCGTTCCGGCAGGCTCACAGGCGATTATACACCATTTTCAGGATCTCTTCCAGTCTCATTCCGCGGCTGCCCTTGGCCAGCAGGCCGTCGCCGGGGCGCAGCCGCTGGCTGAGTGCCTGCGCCGCTTCCTCGCGGGTTTCGCAGTGCAGCACCTCGGCCACACCCAGGCGCTTTGCTTCCTTCGCGGTTTCCTGCGAGGCCGGGCCGTAGGTCACCAGACAGTCCAGCTTTGCGCCGGCCGCCAACTGGCCCACCTGGCGATGGGCCTCCTCGCTCACGCTGCCCAGCTCCAGCATATCGCCCAGCAGGGCGAAGCGGCGGGTACATTCCACCCGGCCAAAGGCCTCAAAGGCCGCCCGCATGCTGTCTGGGCTGGCGTTGTAGCAGTCCTCCAGCACCTTCACGCCGCCCTTTTCCACCAGGCGCTGGCGCATGCCGGCCGCCTGGTAATCCGCCAGGGCCGCCGCAGCCTCCAGCGCATCGGCCCGGCCCGCATCCGGCCGGGTCACCGCGGCCGCATAGGCAAACAGGGCATCCTGCACGGCGTGCAGACCCACCGTAGGAATAAACGCCTCGAACAGGCCCAGCTCTTCATCCCGGATGGTGAAGCGCTCGCCTCGCTCCTCATGGCGGATGTCCACCGCACGGATGCGGCAGTTCTCGTCCTGAATGCCGCACCAGATCGGCTCCACCCAATCCGGCAGCCGGGCGCCGCGCAGATAGGGGTCGTCTCCGTTCAGGATCAGCGGCGCCTTCTTTCCGTCCTCCCGGCGCAGGCCGTCGCAGATCTCCAGCTTCGCCTTCAGGATGTTCTCCCGGCTGCCCAGCGTTTCCAGATGCGAAACGCCGATGCCGGTGATCACACCCGCATCGGGCTTGGCCGTCAGGCTCAGGCGGTGAATTTCACCCAAGGCGCTCATGCCCATTTCCACCACCGCGTACTGGGTGCTGCGCTCCAGCCGGAACAGCGTGCCCGGCAGGCCGATCTCATTGTTCCGGTTGCCCTCGGTTTTCAGCGTCTCACCAAAGGCTGCCAGCGCCGCGGCGCAGAACTCCTTCGTGGTGGTTTTGCCCACGCTGCCGGTCACGCCCACCACCCAGGGGGTGTAGCAGGCGCGGTAGTTGGCCGCCATGGCGCACAGGGGAATGCGGCTGTCCGGCGCAAGAATGGTGCGCTCGGCGGGCACATCCTCCACCGGATGGTTCGCCACGATCCAGCTGGCGCCCCGGGCATAAGCCTGCGCCGCAAAGTCATGGCCGTCCACCCGCTGGCCGGGGAAACACACAAACACACAGCCGGGCTGCACCAGGCGGCTGTCGGTCACCACGGCCGTAATGGGTTCGTCCGGGGCCTCGCACAGGCCTGCCAACAGCTTTTTTGCGCTGATTACTTCCATTGTTCCGCACTCCTTTATCTTGTTTGGGCAACAGGGCGCTGCCTCTATTGTATGCGGCCGCAGCCGTGTCCATCATTCCGTGGGTTCCTGGGCCGTGCCTGTCTCGGTTCCGCAGGCAATGGTTACAATGGTGCCCATGGGCACCTGACTGCCCACCTCGCAGTTCTGGGTGAGCACACTGCCCTGGCCGTCCCCTTCCACTTTTACGTTCAGGCCGGCTGCCTTCAGCATCGTGCTGGCATAGGCGGCATCCCGCCCGGTCACATCCGGCACGGCCACCTGAATGTCCTCGGTGCTCTCGGTGTAGAGATACACCGTGGTGCCCGCCGGCACTTTCGCGCCGCCGTCCGGGTACTGGTGGGTCACGGTGGTTCCGTTTTCCAGCTTGCGGTGGCCCAGATTGCTCTTGTTCAGCTCCACCTGTGCCTGGCTCCATTCCTGCCCCAGCTGGCTGGGCACCGTCACCGTCTGGGCGGCCAGCTCGGTGTCGCTGTACTGGGTCTCAATGCCCAGATACGGCGCGATCTCGCTGATAATGTTGCCCGCAACAGGACCGCTCAGGTACAGCGACGAGTCGGTGTCCGCTTCCGCGTCATCCAGCACCACCAGCACCGCGATCTGCGGGTCGTTGGCCGGTGCCACCGCCATAAAGCTGGAGGCAAACCGATAGCCGCCGGTTCCGCGCCGGGGCTCGTCCAGTTTTTCACTGGTGCCGGACTTGCCGCCCACCCGATAGCCCGCCACATAGGTGTTGCGGCCGGGAGCGTGGTCGTTGCCGTTGCCCACCACGCCTTCCATCATGGTGCGGATCTGTGCGCTGGTCTCCTCGCTGATGACCTGCCGCTTGGGGCTGGTCTCCATGGTCTTGACCAGGTTGCCGTCTCCATCGGTGATCTTTGCCACCACATGGGGCTGAACCAGATAGCCGCCGTTGACCGCTGCAGCCACCGCCGTGATGGTTTGCAGGGCGGTGATCTTCTGGGCCTGGCCGAAGCTGGAGCTGGCCAGCTGCACCGGGCCGAGGCCATCCTCATTGTAGTACTGCATGTACTGGGTCTCACTGGGAAGGTCAATGCCGGTGGGCTCGGTAAAGCCAAAGGCTTTGAAATAGTCATAGAAGGTTTTTGCACCGATCTTCTGGCCCAGCTGCACATAATAAATGTTGCAGCTGTTGCGCAGGGCGGTGGCCAGATCCTGCACTCCGTGGGAGGCATTGTTTGCACAGCCGTACTGGGTGCCGAACACATCAAAGCTGCCGTAACAGCCGAAGCTGGTGGCCGCCGTGGCCGCGCCGGAATCCAGCCCCATGGCGCTGGTGATGACCTTGAACGCCGAACCGGGATAATACAGGGCCGTCAGGCACTTGTTTTTCCACTGTGCATACCGGATCATGCCCTGCACCGTGCCGTACTCGTCATCGTCAATGACCCCATCCGCCAGAATCTGATTCAGCGAATAATCCTCTTTAGCCATCTCCGCGCTGGTTACGCCCAGGCGGCGGTACAAAAGACCCTTCTGGTCCTCGCTGAGGGCCCCCTCCGTGTCCAGGATGGACTGTAAAGTGCTGTCGGTAATGACGTTCGGCTCGTTTGGGTCAAAGCCGCCCTCCACGGCCATAGCCAGAATGGCCCCGCTGTTCACGTCCATCACAATGGCCATGCCCCGCTGCTGGACGTTCCATTTCTCCACAGCATTCTTCAGGTACTTTTCCACCACAGACTGTACATTTGCATCAATGGTCAGCACCAAATTGTTGCCGTCCTCCGCCGGGTAGGTGGTGGAAGAATCGTTGGGCAGCTCATCGCCCAGCGGGTTGCGCAGGGTGATCACACGGCCGGGGGTTCCGGCCAGCACATCCTCATACTCGCTCTCCAGTCCGTAGGCGCCCACACCGTCGCTGTTGCAGAAACCCAGCACCACCGAGAGGAAATTTCCATAGGGATATTCCCGTTTGGTGTCGCGCTCAACATTGATGGGCAGCTTTGCGCGGGTGTAGCCGTCCACCACTTGCCCCTTGCTGTCGGTCGCCGTTTTGGACGAAGCGTAGTTCTCTACTTTTTCCCGCGTCGGCTGCTCCACCTGACGGGCCAGCACTTTATAGCGGGAATCGGTACTGGACAGGCTGTTGTAAAGGCTCTCTTCGTCCACCCCGAGAATTTCGGCCAGATCGGCAGCCACAGTGGCCGGGTCCACTCGTTGGTTCACCGGGTTTCCATCCTTATCCGTCTGCGCGCCCAGCTTGGCCAGCTCGGAGGGGTCCACAGTAATGCGCCACACCACGCTGCTTCGGGCCAGAACGCTGCCGGTGGAATCATAAATATTGCCCCGCAGCGGTGTGATGGTCTGATCCAGCAGCTGCTGCGAGGCAGTCTGTGCCTGCATATCCTCGTGGTCGACCAGCTGCAAATATGCCAACCGGCCCACAAGCATGCTTACGCCCAACACAAGAAGCAGCCCCCAAAACAGGGCAATGCGATTTTTCATTTGGCGGCTGACCCGGTCATTCTGTTTCTGCCTGGGGCGGCGATATCGTTCTGCCATGCAAGCTCTCCTTGGTTCCTTAGGGGTCCAGGCTGCCCACCAGGCTCAGCGCCCCGGCGTGCAGCATCCCCGCCAGCTTCTGCAGTCCGCTGGCCGGTCGATCCACCGTGCTGGTTTCATCCAGCTTGATGTAGGTGATCTGGCTGGGGTCCGCCTTGATCATTCCCAAACGGGTGGTGGCGGCCTCCTCCACCGTGCGCAGGTTGGTTTTGCTGTCCAGCGTGTTGTTCCAGTAGCTGTTCCAGCTATTGGCCGTGGTCAATTCCGCCCGGGCGTCCTGAATCTCACCCGTCAGCTCGGTCAGCTGCACATGGCTGTAAATCACCGCGCACACAAGCGCCAGCATGGTCAATGCCAGCAGCCCCCGCGCCATGCTCTGCCGCCGGGCCGCTGCCCGCCGGCTGGCGTCGCCCCGCCGCACTTCCAGCTTGGGGGCTTTGGCCGATGTTTCTTTCATTTTATAGGCGGCCTGCATTTGAACCACGCTTCCTTTCCTGCAAGGTAGGCCCCTCGCAACGTTCTGTGCCGGTTCTACCGGCAAAGTTTCCTCACGCTTTGTTACGCCCGGAGCAGCCTTTCCATCTGCCTTACAGCTTTTCCACCACACGCAGTTTGGCGCTGCGGCTGCGGCGGTTCTCCTCCAGCTCCTGGGCATCGGCCTCAATGGGCTTGCGGGTGATCAGCTTTGCCTTGGCTTTGCCCCCGCACACACACACCGGAAATTCCGGCGGGCAGGTGCAGGCCGTGGCCCACTGACGGAAGCGGTTCTTCACCACACGGTCCTCCAGCGAGTGGAAGGTGATGATGGCAAAGCGCCCGCCGGGGGCCAGGCAGTCAAAAATGCCGTCCAGCCCCTCATTCAGGGCATCCAGCTCCCCGTTCACCGCAATGCGCAGGGCCTGAAAGCTGCGGCGGGCCGGGTTTTTATCCCGCCGGCGAATGGCAGGCGGCACGGCGCTGGCCACGATCTGCGCCAGCTCCAGTGTGGTTCGAATGGGTGCCTTTTCCCGGGCGGCCTCAATTTTGCCTGCAATGGCCCAGGCAAAGGGTTCCTCGCCGTATTCCCGCAGAATGCGGGTCAGTTCTTCCCGGCTGAGCGTATTGACCAGGTCGGCCGCCGTGGGGCCGCTCTGGCTCATGCGCATATCCAACGGTGCGTCCGCCCGATAGGAAAAGCCCCGCTCGGCATCGTCCAGCTGATGGCTGGAAACGCCCAGATCCAGCAGGGCACCGTTCAGCGGCGGAATGCCCCGCTCGGTGAGAACCTGCTTGGCATCCCGGAAATTCGTCTGGATCAGCGTGGCCGGAAGCCCGGCCAGCCGTGCACCGGCTGCCGCAATGGCGTCCGGATCCTGATCCAGCGAGTAAAGATGGCCGGTGGTCAGCCGCCGGGCGATCTCGCTGGAATGGCCGCCGCCGCCCGCGGTGCCGTCCAGATAAATGCCGTCAGGTCTGATGTTCAGCCCGTCCAGGCATTCCTGCAGCAGAACAGGGACATGATTGAATTCCATGGGGCGTGTCCCCTCCTCTCAGCGAATGTTCATCAGGCGGATGGCCTGTTCCAGTGCGCCGTCTTCTCCGACGCTCTCCCGCTCGTCCCAGACGGCGGTGTTCCAGATCTCCGCATAGCGGCCCATGCCCACCACCGTCACATCCTTTTCCAGCCCTGCATGGGCCAACAGCCGCGGGGTGAGCTGAATACGGCCCTGCTTGTCCGGCGTGACCTCAATGGCATTGGGAAACAGCTTGTGCTGCACGGCCCGGGCATCCGCCAGGTTGCAGCTCTCCAGCTGAGCCGCCATGTCCTCCCACTTGGAAGCGGGAAACGCCACCAGGCAGCCATCCAGCCAACAGGTGACCACAAACGTCTCTCCCATCTCCGCGCGGAAGCGGGCCGGGAAATTCAGGCGATTTTTGGCATCCAGCGCATAATCGTACCGCCCGATGAGCATCCCTTCCCCACCTCCTGCACGTTTTTGGGTTCTTCGGGGCACTTTCGCCGCAATTTTGGCGTTCGATTCCCCACTTTTACCCACTTGAGGGCAATTATTAGCTTAATTATAAAGTTCATGCCCTGAAATTTCAAGTACAGGCCACCCTTTTTCACGCTTTTCAAGTCACTTTTTTACCGGGGCCATCGTCCATCCTCTCTTTCAGGACGCATCCTGTGCAGCCGCCGTGAAACTTCGGGCCGCCTTTTGGCCGTGAAATGGCCCGGTCACTTCGGCATTTTGCCGGCGCCAAAGCCGGTGCATCCGCGGCCCTTTCGCCCGGATTTGCCGCTTGCCGCAGCAAAAAAGGCCCGCACCCGGGAACAGATTCCGGATGCGGGCCTTTGAGGCTTGATTTAATCTTGCCTGCTTATTGTTTCTTACTGTTTTGCCGATGCACTCAAGGCTCAGCCATTGCTGCCGCCGTTGCTGCTGGTGCTGCCGCCATTGCCGCCGCGGCCCATCTGGCGCAGGTTGTCCCGCACCGTTTTCACGTCCGATGCGCTGCGGGTCAGCCGCTCACAGGTGGCCTTCAGCAGGTTGTCGCAGTACTCCAGCGTTTTGGAGCGCAGCTCGCGGGCCTGGCTCTGCGCGGTGGAGAGAATCTCCGCGGCGCGGGCCTGGGCCGCCTTGGTCACGTTTTCCTCGCTCACCAGCTGGCGGGCGCGCTCCTCGGCCTTGCGCACAATGCCGTCCGCCTCTTTGCGGGCGCTGTTCACAATGTCGGCCCGGTCGTTCACGATGGCCTTGGCCTGGCGCAGTTCCGTGGGCAGGTTCAGGCGGATCTCATCCAGCATTTCCTGCAGTTTTTCCACGTCCACCATTCGTTTGCCGCCGGTAAAGGGCAGGCCGGTCCCCTCTTCCAGCGTTTCGTCGATCAAATCCAGCAATTCATCCACGCTCATGGCTGTTCTCCTTTTTGTTGAAGGGTCAAGGCGGCTGTGCCGCTGCATTGGCCCGGTTCTGTTGCTTTGCGTGCCGGGTTACTCGTCCCAACCTTCTGATATCGGGTAACCAGCACGGTACCATACCGGTGCTGCTTGATTTTTTTGAGGCCACCGCACTCGTCCGGCAGGTCTGCCTCCAATTCACTCTCACAGATCACCGCGCCGCCGGGGGCCGTCAGGCGGGCCACATCCGGCAGCACCTTGGCCAGCGTGCCCTGGCGATAGGGCGGGTCCAGCAGCACCACATGGTAGCTGCCCTTGTTGGCCGCCGCAAACGCGGCGGACTCCCGCTGCAAAATGCGCGCCTGAGACAGCACTCCTGCCGCCCGGCAGTTGGCGGTGATAACGCCGATGGCCCCTTTGTCCTGGTCAATGAAGGTGCAGTGCTCTGCCCCGCGGGAGAGCGCTTCAATGCCCAGCTGCCCGCTGCCCGCAAACAGGTCCAGCACCTTTGCGCCCGGCAGCTGGAACTGCAGCGCGCTGAACATGGCTTCTTTGACCCGGGCAATGGTGGGGCGGGTCACGTCTTCTCCCGGCAGCGTGGCCAGCGGGGTACCGTGGGCTGTGCCTGCAATTACACGCATGGGCTGTTCTCCTTCTCTCGGCGCGCCATGGGGCGCATGGGTTTCTGTCGTTTTGGGGTCGCCGCCTTGTGGCGGCTTGCTGCTTCATTATGGCGGCTTTTCGCCGCTTTGTCAAGGCAAGCCGTTCATTGAAAAAGGGCGCCTGCCGGCTCAGTTCGCCGACGTCTCCCCGTGAAAATAAGCATAAATGCGCTGGGCCATGGCCGGGCCGACGCCGTCCGCCAGCACCAGCTCGTCCGGGCTTGCCTGACGCACCGCCCCCACCGTTTTAAACCGGGCCAGCAGGGCTTTGGCCGTGGCCGGGCCAACGCCGGGCACCTCCGTCAGGGTGGACGCATAGGACTTTTTCTTTTGCTGCTGCCGCTGGTAGGTGATGGCGAACCGGTGAACCTCATCCTGAATGGCCGTCACAAAGGTGAACACGCCCCGGTTCAGGTTGATGGCGATCTCCCGGCCCTCCCCGGTCACGATGGCCCGGGTGCGGTGGTGGTCGTCCTTCACCATGCCGAACAGGGGCACCTTGGCCAGCTCGGTGCCGGCAATGGCCTGCCGCACGGCGTTCACCTGGCCCCGGCCGCCGTCCAGCAGGATCAGATCCGGCAGCACGCCGAACTGCCCGGCTGCCCTCTTTGCATACTCGGCCGCCCGGCGGCTGAGCGCCTCCGCCATGCTGGCGTAATCATCGGTGCGAGCCACCGTGCGCATTTTGAACCGCCGGTAACCAGCCCGCTTGGGCTTGCCGTTTTCAAACACCACCATGCCGCACACCGAGGTTCCGTCGCCCCAGTTGGAGATGTCGTAGCTCTCGATCACCGCCGGGGCCTTTTCCATACCCAGCAGCTGCGCCAGCTCTTCCAGCAGCTTTTCCTCCCGGGCATAGCGGCCGCTCTCCCGCGCCAGACGCTCCACCGCGTTGGTGTAGGCCATGTTCACCAGCTTGGCCACATCGCCCCGCTGGGGAACGTACAGGTGCACCGCGCTGCCCCGGGCCTGGTTCAGCGCCTGATTCATCGCTTCGGCCGCTTCGGGCAGGGCATCCACCGCAATGGTGCGGGGCACTTCCTCGCCGCCCAGATAATACTGCGGCAGGAACTGCTCCCGCAGTGCGTCCAGGTCGGTGGTGTCGTGGAACAGGAACTCCCGCTTGTCCGTCAGGCGGCCGTCCCGGTAGCGCAGAATGGCGGCGCACACCGCGTGGCTGGTGCCCGCAAAGGCGATCACGTCCATCTGCGTGTCCTCGCTGACCACCACCTTCTGCCCGGCCGAGACCTTGGTGATGGCGGCGATCTGGTCCCGAATCAGGGCGGCCCGCTCAAAGTCCAAGCGGTCCGAGGCTTCCATCATCTGCTGTTCCAGCCCTTTTACAATGTCCTTTTTGCCGTGGCGGATCAGCCGCACCGCCCCCTGCACCGCCTGCTGGTAGTCCTCCTGGCGGATTTTACCGCTGCACACCGCCATGCACTTGCCGATGTGGGCGTTCAGGCAGGGGCGCCCCTTGCCGATGTCCTGCGGGAAGCGCCGGCTGCACCGGGGCAGGCGGAACACGTTCTGCGCCGTCTCCACCATCTCCCGCACGGCAAAGCTGGAGGTGTAAGGGCCGATGTACTCCGCGCCGTCCTCCTCTTTCTGCAGCACCGCGCTCAGCCGCGGCCAGGGCTCCTTCGTCAAGCGCACGTAGCTGTACCCCTTATCGTCCTTCAGCAGAATGTTGTATTTGGGCGTGTGGGCCTTGATCTGGCTTGCCTCCAGAACCAGGGCCTCAAACTCGCTCTGGCAGACGATCACATCAAACTGGAAGGCGTGGTTGATCATCTGCGTCACCTTATTGTCGTGGGGCACGCCCTCGCGAAAATACTGGCTGACGCGGATGCGCAGGCGTTTCGCCTTGCCGATGTAGATGATCTCGTTCTTTTTATCCCGAATGATGTACACCCCGGGCAAAAGCGGCAGCATCTTTGCCTTTTCATACAGTTCCGCCTTGGTCAACGGCTCACCCTCCCTGTCGCCTGCTTGAAGCGCTGATTCTGCGCTGCACCGGCCCCGCTTCTGCACAGGGTGCCGGGAAACGCAAAAAGAGGGCGGATCGCTCCGCCCTCCGAACATTCGCCTTGAATTTCTGTCTGGAAAAGAAATTACTCGGCAAAGCCGCTGTTGACCAGCTTCACCAGGCCATCCACGGCCGCCTGCTCATCCACACCGTCAGCAATGATGCGGATGGTGGTGCCGCCCACGATTCCCAGGGACAGAACACCCAGGAGGCTCTTGGCGTTCACGCGGCGCTCTTCCTTCTCGACCCAGATGGAAGACTTATACTCGTTGGCCTTCTGAATGAAGAAGGTGGCCGGACGGGCATGCAGGCCCACCTGATTTTCGACGGTAACTTCTTTTACAAACATGGTTCTACGCTCCTGCTTTCTCAAAAGTTGTAGATTGTCTTGGGCTTTAACGATATTTTAGCGCATCGGCTGACCATTGTACAGAGGATTTGATCATTTTTGGCAGTTCTTCCAAAGGCGGAAGGGGGCATCTGTGTTCTTTGTACAAAATTGCTAGTTATTTTTTCACCTTGTCTGCGTTTTCGCTAAGAGTTTTCCACATCTTGTTTCTTTCAGCCCGGCCCGGTGCCCGAACGTCCACTAAAAAATGACGAAACCGGTCGTCTCATTTGTCCTTTCAGCGTCCATTTTGGGCAATTGGTTTGCACCCGGGCTGCCTTTGGGGCTGCAATTTCGGGGCTTTTCGCGCGGATGTGCATGGCCTTTTGATGCATTTACATCCATCCGCTTCGCAAAACAGCGCCCGGCTTCGGACTTTTCAGCCCTTGCCCTGTTTTTTCAGCCACGCCTCATACAGATCCGGCCGGCGGTTTTTGGTGCGCTCCACGCTCTGCTCGGCGCGCCAGGCGTCAATGTTGGCGTGGTGCCCGCTGAGCAGCACCGGGGGCACTGCGCGGCCCTCCCACACTTCGGGGCGGGTGTACTGGGGGTACTCCAGCAGCCCGTTCCAATGGCTCTCTTCCTGATAGCCCTTGGCCTCGGCCAGCACGCCGGGCTGCAGGCGCAGCACACTGTCCGCCACCACCAGGCTGGCCAGCTCGCCGCCGGTGAGCACATAGTCGCCGATGCTGATCTCCTCATCGGCCAGCGCCTCGATCACCCGCTCGTCCATGCCCTCATAGTGGCCGCACACCAGCAGCAGGCTGTCGTAGGCGGCCAGCCGCTTGGCATGCTCTTCGTTGTACCGGGCGCCCGCCGCCGTCATGAACACGATGTGCGGCCGGGGCCGTCCCTGCTCCTGCACCTGGCGGATGATCTCCTGGCAGCAATCGTAGATGGGCTGGGCGTTCATCACCATGCCGCAGCCGCCGCCATAGGGGTAATCGTCCGTCTGCTTCTGCTTGTTCAGGGTGTAATCCCGAATCTGGTGGCAATGCGTCTCAATGTAGCCCCGCTTGGCGGCCCGCCCGATGATGCTCTCGGTTAAAAACCGGTCGCACATCTCCGGGAACAGGGTCGCAATGTCGATCCGCATCATTCCGCATCCCCACTTTCTGCCTCGCCGAACATACCCGGAATGGGCTCAACCAGCACATAGCCCTCTTCCGGCACCCGCTCCTTCACAAACTCCGGAACGTCGGGCAGCTGCCACTTGTTGCCCTTTTCATCGGTGATGGTGTAAATGTCCTGTGCACCGGGGTGGCTCACCTCGGTGAGGGTGCCGTAGATCCAGCCGTTGTCCGCATCCCGCACCTGGCAGCCGATCAGGTCCTGCACAAAGCAGGCGCCCTTGGGCAGGTGGGCGTCGGCCCGGTCAATGTACAGCACCCGGCCGATCAGCGCCCGGGCCTGATCCATATCGGTCACGCCCTCCAGCTTCACAAGGGCCATGCCCTTATGGGGGCGCACCATCAGCAGCCGATGAGCCTGGCCGCCCTGGGCCGAAAAATACACCCGCTTGCAAGCGGCCAGGAAGGCGGCGCTGTCGCACCACAGCTCCACTTTGACCTCACCCACCACGCCGTGCGTGGTCACAATACGGCCCGCCTCAAGATATTGCTGCATGGTTTTCTCCTTTTCCCCGGGCCTCTGTGCCCGGCACAACCGGCCCAAGCAGACCGGAATTGTTTGCTTCTGCGAAACCGCAGCGTTCGCCGCCGATGTTCCGCACTGTATGAACAGCGGGCGTTCTGCCCGCAGAAACCAGCAAAAAGGGGCCTTTTGCAGAAACCAGCAAAAAGGGGCCTTTTGCAGAAACCAGCAAAAAGGGGCCTTTTGCAGAAACTGCAAAAGGCCCCTTGGGTACTCAGTCGATCTCGACCATTGCTTTCTCGCCCTGGCGCACAGCGGCAGCCCGCACGACCACGCGAATGGCCTTCGCAATGCGGCCCTGTTTGCCAATAACGCGGCCCATATCGTTCTCTGCCACACTCAGGTGGTAGACAACGGTTCCGTCCTCGCGGGGGGCGTCCGCCGTCACAGTGACGGCGTCCTTATCCTCCACAAGGCCGCGGGCAACGGCCAGCAGCAGTTCCTGCATGAGTCATTCCTCCATTCAATTACAGAATCTCGGACTTCTTCAGCAGCACCCGCACCGTATCGGTGGGCTGAGCGCCGTTCGCGATCCACTTCTTAGCCTTCTCGGCATCGATGTTCACGACCGCGGGCTCCTTGGTGGGATCGTAGTAACCGATCTCCTCGATGAAACGACCATCGCGGGGGAAGCGGCTATCCGCCACCACCACACGGTAGAAGGGAGCCTTCTTAGCGCCCATACGGCGCAGACGAATCTTAACAGCCAAACCTGTCACCTCCTATAATTTGTTACGGCCCGGTCACTTGCGTGACACAAGGGCATTTATTGTATAAACCCCGGGCCGTATGCTGGCTGGGTTATACCGAAATCAGAGCGCCTTATCGGCGCAGGCCGGGAAGCCCCAGCCGACGGCCAAGCGCTTTGGGGTTGCGCTTGATCTGCTTCATCATTTTCTGCATCATCTCAAACTGGCGCAGCAGCTTGTTCACCTGCTCAACGCTGGTGCCGCTGCCCGCGGCAATGCGCCGCTTGCGCTTGGGGTTGATGATGGAGGGCTTTTCCCGCTCCGCCTTGGTCATGCTTTGAATGATGGCCTCAACGTGAACGAATTCCCGCTCGTCGATCTGGCTGGTGTCAATGCTGCCCGCGCCGGGAAGCATGGAGAGCATGGCCGCCGCGCCGCCCATCTTTTTCATCTGGTTCAGCTGGTCGAGCATGTCGTTCATGTCGAACTTGTTCTCCAGCATCCGCTTGGCGGTTTCCTTGGCCTGCTTGGCGTCCTGCGCATCCTGTGCCTTTTCGATCAGGGTGAGCACATCGCCCATGCCCAGGATCCGGCCGGCCATGCGGCCCGGATGGAACACCTCCAGGTCATCCAGCTTTTCGCCGGTGCCCTGGAACTTGATGGGCTTGCCGGTCACCGCCAGCACGCTAAGGGCCGCGCCGCCGCGGGTGTCGCCATCGGTTTTGGTAAGGATGATGCCGTCCACGCCCACCTTCTCGTTGAAGGCCTTGGCCACGTTCACGGCGTCCTGACCGGCCATGGCGTCCACCACCAGCAGAACCTCGTCCACCGTGACCGCCTCGCGGATGCGGGCCAGCTCCTCCATGAGGGCGTCGTCCACATGCAGACGGCCGGCCGTATCCAGAATCACGATGTCATTGCCGTGGTCCTTGGCATGGGCGTAGGCCTTCTTGGCGATGATCTCCGGCTTCTCGGTGCCCAGGCTGAACACCGGAACCCCGGCCTGTGCACCCACGACCTGCAGCTGATCAATGGCGGCGGGACGATAGATGTCGCAGGCCACCAGCAGCGGGCGGTGCCCCTGCTTGAGGAAATACTTGGCCAGCTTGGCCGCGTGGGTGGTTTTGCCGTTGCCCTGAAGGCCGCACATCATCAGCACGGTGGGGCCCTTGCTCTTGATGTGGATGTGGGCCGCCTCCTGGCCGCCCATCAGATTCGTCAGCTCTTCGTTGACGATCTTCACCACCTGCTGGGCAGGGGTCAGGCTTTCCATAACCTCCTGGCCCATGGCGCGCTCGCTTACCTGGTTGCAGAAATCCTTCGCAACCTTGAAGTTTACGTCCGCCTCCAGCAGAGCCATCCGCACCTCGCGCATGGCGGCCTTAATGTCCGCCTCGCTGAGCTTGCCTTTGCCGCGCAGCCGTTTAAAAACGCCATTCAAACGATCGGAAAGAGATTCAAATGCCATGCTTCCTTCCCCTTTCACTCGCTGATGGTGTTGATGATGTCCAGCATTTCGCGGGCATCCCGGTCAATTTTGCCGGAGACTGCGTAGTTGTTGCTGTTGCAGAACTGAATGTCCCGGGCCAGCTCTTCCAGGCGGGCAACCCCCTCCTGAACCGTCCGGTAGCGGGCGGCAAAGCCCACCTTTTCTTCCAGCTCCTGCATGACCGCCTCGCCGCGCTTGATCGCGTCCCGCACACCCTGCCGGGTAATGCCGAAGTTGTCCGCGATTTCCGCCAGCGACAGGTCATCGTTGTAATACTGCACCATCATGTCCCGCTGCTTCTCGGTCAGCACCTCGCCGTAAAAATCCAACAGATAGGACATCGCCAGATTTTTGGCCATTGCTGTTCCTTCCTGCCCTCGGGGCGTAAAGTTGTTTTGCTTTACAACAAGCGTTATTTTACCAGAGCCTTCTGCCCCTGTCAAGGGGTTTGCCAAAAGAAGTTTGTATATTTTTATCTTTTCGTCCCGTTTTTTTGCCTTGTTTTTCGTTTTCGGCAAAACGGAGCTTCCCCCGCCTGTTTCTGCGGCTGAACCGGCCGGTTTCCCGCGATTGTTCCCGTTCGTTTCAGGTTTCGCTGTCCTTTTTGTGCTTCTTCTATTATAATAGGTAAAAGAATCACAAAATTGCGGGCCGTTCATATTGCAAGCGTTTTCGGGGTGCAAAGGAGGAAGCGTCCATGCCGGTGCTGGAAAATTACTACGAACATCTGTACCATAACCCGGTGGTGTCTCTGCGGGGCTATTGCACGCACCATCGGCTGCAGGGCAGCATTCTGGCCTATCTGGATTTCGGCGGGGCCACCGGCAGCGCCAAGGACGGCCTGGCCGAAGGAATGCTGGCGCTGGCCGCGGAGCAGGGGCTTCTGACCAAGGGGCAGCCCATTGTGGAGGCCAGCAGCGGCACCTTTGCCGTGGCACTGACCATTGCCGCCCGCCACAGCGGCCACCCGGTCACCCTGACCATGCCCGAAGGCGTGCCGGACGAGCGGAAGAAGCTGCTGCGCAGTCTGGGGGCACAGCTGGCCTTTTCCAGCCCACTGGACGGCCGCCGCGGCGCCGAACGGCTGGCCCGGGAGCTGGCCGAAACGCAAAACGGCTACTACACCAACTATTTCGCCAACGACCTGAACCCGGAATACCATCGGCGGGTCACCGGGCCGAACATCCTGAAGGAGACCGACAGCCAGCTGGATGCGGTGGTCATCGGGGTGGGCAGCGGCGGCACCATCACCGGCGTGGGCGAATATCTGCGCGCCTGGGAGAACACCGTCAAGGTGGTGGCCGTGGAGCCTTACGAAAGCCAGGCCATCGGGGGCGGCTTCCCGGGGCGGCACGGCATTGCCGGGCTGGGGGCCGGCTTTGTGCCGGAGAACTACAACCCCTATGTGGTTGATCGGGTGATGGCCGTAAACACCGGCGAAGCCCAGCGCGCGGCCGACGAGGTAGTGCGCACCGACGGTGTTCCTGCCGACGTAAGCGGCGGGGCCGTGCTGGCCGCTGCCCGCCTGCTGGTGGAAAAAGGCGAGGCCTCCCGCCCGCTGTGTGTGTTCTGCGGCCGCCGCAATCTCGAGTAAAATCGTTCGTTTTATCGTTCCCGCAACCAGCAGTTGCTGAAATGCCGACGGCGGTTGGTTGCACCGGTTTGCCCCTTGCCCTATACTGAAAGCACCGGAACCTGAGCGCTCAAAGCAACATCTCACCGGCAGCCCGCCCCGGATGGATTAAGGCGGGCTGCCCGTAAAGAAGGAGACGATTCTATGACCATCGGTCAACGCATTGCCGCCCTGCGCAAACAGGCCGGGCTTTCTCAGGAGGCTCTGGCCGCCCAACTGAACGTCAGCCGTCAGGCCATCGGCAAGTGGGAGGCAGACGCAAGCCTGCCCGGGCTGGACAACCTTCAGGAGCTGGCCCGCGCCCTGGGCGTGAGCTGTGACGAGCTGCTCACCGGCGAAAAGCACCCGACCGCGGCCGATCAGCCCGCGCCGCCCGCCGGGGCCGCCCCCTCGCTGGAAGGCATTCAGGCACTGTTTGCCGAGAGTGAGCAGCGCCGCCTGGCCGGCCAGAGACGCCGCAACCGGCGCACGCTGGCCGCCGGCGTTGTGCTGGCTGCGGCCGCCCTGCTGCTTCTGATTCAGTACGCCAGCCAGATGAACTCGCTGAAGAACCAGATGAATCAGGTCACCAACCAGCTGAACGGCCTGTACAGCTCCATCAACAGCCGCATTGACTCCATTGAGGGCAACGTTCAGAAAAGCCTGGAGGAGAGCAACAGCCTTGTGGCCGATTGGAGCAGCCAGTTCGGGGAATATTCCGAGGAGGACGGCACCATCGCCCTGACCCTGACCGCCCTGCCCAAAACCGTGGCGGAGGACACCACCGCCCTGTTCCGGGTGCAGCCCAACGGCGGGCAGGAAATCGAGGTTCCCGCCCAGCGCCAGGGCAGCAACTTCACCGCACAGGCCGCACTGCCCCTGTGCAGCGACTGCACCTTTTCCGTGGGCTTCACCAGCGGCGGCGTGACCCAGTACCAGCAGCTGGGCAGCGCCTACGATCTGGACCGGCCTTACCGGATGGATCTGAACTTCTATCCGCCCGGCTGGAGCATGACCACCGGCCTCGGCGCGCCCAAGCTCACCGTGGACACCCTGCCGATTTACGGCACCTACCCCACTGTGACCGGCTCCGACGGCATCTTCCAACTGAGCCAGTATGTTGTCTCCGCCCAGCTGGAGGTGTACAATGGAACCCAGCTGCTCACAACAATGGAGATTCCCGCCGCCCAGTGGAAGTCGGTGAACGAGGCGGCCCTCACCACCCCGTCCGACTCCGTCGCCGCCGAACAGCTGGTGAACGGCGTGGCCCGCGGGTATGTGTGGATGGACTGCACGGTGTTTCTGGACGACCAGACCATCTCCCTGCCCGCCGGGTTTGACCCGGACACCGCTTCCTTCCGCTTTGTGCTGCTGACCACCGACAACAATGGCCGCACCGCCCGGCTTGAGGCGGATTAAGCCGGGCAGCCGCCCTGCCGCCCACGTTTTAAGGAGCTTTTTATGACTGATTCGTTCACCGCCCGCCTGCGGGCCCGGTTTGACCACTGGCTGCGCACCGCGCCGCCCACCCGGCTGATCGTCAGCAGTTTTCTGCTGGTGGTGGCGCTGGGCACCCTGCTTCTGCTGCTGCCGTTTTCCACCAAAGCGCCGTTAAAGCCCCTGGACGCATTGTTTACCGCCGTGAGCGCCACCTGCGTCACCGGCCTTGTGGCGGTGGACACCTACAGTACCTTCACCGGTTTCGGCCAGGCCGTGGTGCTGGCCATGATTCAGATCGGCGGCCTGGGGCTGGTGACCTTCGCCAGCTTTTTCACCCTCAGCTTCACCCGCCGGCAGGATTACCGCACCCTGCAGCTGGCGGGGGAATCGGTGAGCAGCAGCGGCCTGGCGGAGGCCAGAGGGCTGCTGAGCATGGTGGTGCGGCTGGCGGCCGGGTTTGAGCTGGCGGGCGCGGTGCTGATGCTGCCGGTGTTTGTGCCGCAATACGGGCCGGAAGGCATTTGGATCGCCCTCTTTCTGGCGGTCTCTTCCTTCTGCAACGCCGGGTTTGACATTCTGGGCCGCGCTGCGCCCTACGCAAGCCTCACCGGCTACGTGCACAACTGGTACGTGCAGGCGGTGCTCATGTTTCTGATCATCGCAGGCGGCCTGGGCTTCATCGTCTGGGTCGATCTGATGGAGTGGCCCAAACGCCGGCGGCTGCGGCTGCAAAGCAAGGTGGTGCTGCTGTTCTCGGCGGTGCTCACCCTGGGTGGGGCGCTGTGCTTTGCCATGCTGGAGTGGCACAACCCCGCCACGCTGGGGGCGCTCAGCGGCCCGGACGCCGCCATGGCCAGCCTGTTCCAGTCGGTCAGCGCCCGCACGGCGGGCATGAACACCGTGGATCTGGCCAGCCTGTTCTCGCTGACCAAGCTGCTCATGTGCATTCTGATGTTCATCGGTGCGGCCCCCGGCGGCACCGGCGGCGGCATTAAAGTTACCACCGTGAGCGTGCTTCTGGTCACCGTGCTGTGCGTGGCGCGGGGCCAGGAGGATGCCGTGATGTTCGGCCACCGCATCGGCAAAAAGACCGTTTACCGGGCGCTCACCATTCTGCTGGTGGGGCTGGGCGCGGTGGCGGTGGCCACCGTGGCCATGTTTTACAACACCTCCAGCGCCGTCAGCGAAATGGACAGCATGTTTGAGGCCTTCAGCGCCTTTGCCACCGTGGGGCTTTCGGTGGGCGTAACCGCCACCATGCAGGCCGCCGCCAAGCTGGTCACCATTCTCACCATGTTTGTGGGCCGCGTGGGGCCGGTGGCTCTGGCCATCAGCCTGGCGGGCAGCACCCCGCCCAGCGCCGCCCGCACCGTGCTGCCCGAGGGACAGGTAAACGTGGGCTGAGGCGCAAATTCGCTCTTGCAAAGCCGGTTGCGTTCTGCTATACTGGCACTGTTCTCGTAATTTTAATTGTATAGAATACGCATCCCCGTCGCCGGACGGGGTTCCCGGCGATTCGCCGGATATGCGCCGCGTTTTGCATCGTAGGCCTTTGAAGATGCAGAACTGCGGCGCTTTTGCGTGTTTTGGGAGGAATTCACCATGAACAAGCCTACGGCGCTTCAGGAATACACCCGCTACGTCTCGCTGAACGTGGCGGCAATGCTGGGACTATCCCTTTACATTCTGGCCGACACCTTTTTTGTGGCCCAGGGCGTCGGGTCGGACGGCCTGGCCGCGCTGAATCTGGCGGTGCCCCTGTACAACATCATGCACGGCACCGGCCTGATGCTGGGCATGGGCGGGGCCACCAAGTTTACGCTTCTGGCCAGCCAGGGCAAGCACCAGGACGCCAACCGCATGTTTACCACAGCGGTTCAGGCCACCGTGTGTGCCGCCGTGTTCTTTTTCCTGCTGGGGGCACTGGGGGCGCCCGGCCTCACCCGGCTGCTGGGCGGCGAGGGCCATGTGGGCCAGCTGACCTGCATCTATCTGCGGGTGCTGCTCATGTTTTCGCCGGTCTTTCTGTTCAATGACCTGATGCTCTGCTTTGTGCGCAACGACGGTGCCCCCCGCCGGGCCATGGCCGCCACCCTCACCGGCTGCCTGCTGAACATCGTGCTGGACTACGTGTTCATTTTCCCGCTGGGCATGGGCATGTTCGGCGCGGTGCTGGCCACCGGCTGTTCCCCCATTCTGGGGCTGGTCATCCAGTCCGGCCACTGGCTGGGCGGCAAGGCCAGCTTTCAGCTGCAAAAAACCACTCCCCGCCCGGCGGAGCTTGGCTCCATCGGTGCTCTGGGCTTCCCGTCCTTTCTGTCGGAGGCCTGCTCCGGTGTGGTGATGATCCTGTTCAACACCATTCTTCTGCAGGTGGAGGGCAGCATCGGGGTGGCCGCCTACGGTGTGGTGGCCAATCTGGCGCTGGTGGTCACCGCCATGTTCACCGGCGTTGCCCAGGGCACCCAGCCGCTGCTCAGCCAGGCCTGCGGCCAGCGTGACGCCGACCGCGTGGGCTTTTTTCTGCGGTGTGCCATCACAACGGCTCTGGCGCTCTCGGCGCTGGTCATCGCCTGCACCCTGCTGTTTGCCGACCCCATTGCCCTGGCCTTCAACAGCGAAGGCAGCGCCCGGCTTCAGGCGCTGGCCTGCCAGGGGCTGCACCTGTATTTTCTCAGCGCGCCCTTTGTGGGGCTGTGCATTCTGCTGTGCCTGTTTTTCACGGCGACCGACCGCCCCCGCCCGTCCCATGTCATTGCACTTCTGCGGGGCTTCTTCCTGGTGGTGCCGGTCACGCTGGTGCTGGCCCGCCTGTTTGGCCTGACCGGTGTGTGGCTGGCCGTGCCCACCGCCGAGGCGCTGACCGCCCTGATCGGGCTTTGCCTGTATCTGCGCCAGCCCAAGCCCCGGGCCCTGCCGCCGCGCTGACCACTTGACAGCCGCAGAAGCTGCATTATAATGGCCTCATAAGGCTCGTCTTTTTGCACATTCTGCGTATACAAGGCCCGGCCTTGTGCCTGCTGAGGGGAGGAATTTCAAAAGCCATGCAAGATACAAACACCAAAAAGCCGGATCTGATCCACGGCACCCTGTGGAGCGGCATTCTGCTCTATGCCCTGCCCGTGGCCGCCACCGCCATTCTGGAACAGCTGTTCAACGCCTCCGATGTGGCCGTCGTCGGCAACTTTTCCGTGGGCGATAAAACAGTGGCCGTTGCGGCCGTGGGCGCCAACAGCCCGGTGATCGGCCTGCTGCTGAACTTTTTCATCGGCATTTCGCTGGGTGCCACCGTCGTCATCGCCAATGCCATCGGACGAAACGACAAGCAGGTGGTGCACCGGGCCGTGCACACCGCAATTTTTATGGCGCTGGCCGGCGGTGTGCTGGTGGCCGCGCTGGGTGAGGCCTTCGCCAAACCGCTGCTGAGTACCCTGAACGTGCCCGACGATGTATTCCCCTACGCGCTGCTGTACCTGCGCATTTACCTGCTGGGCATGCCCGTGATTTTGCTGTACAACTTCGAGGCCGCCATCTTCCGCAGCATTGGCGACACCCGCACGCCTCTGATTGCCCTGACGCTTTCCGGCGTGCTGAACGTGGCGCTGAACCTGTTTTTTGTGCTGGTGCTGAAAATGACCGTGAACGGCGTGGCCACCGCCACCGTTCTGGCCAACTGCTTCAGCTCGCTGGTGTTGCTGCGCCGCCTGCTCACCACCGACCTGCCCGTGCGGGTCACCCTGCGGGACCTGGGCATTGACGTGCACATCTTCAAAAAGATCATGAGCATCGGCCTGCCCTCCGGCATTCAGAGCGCGGTGTTCTCCATCTCCAACATCGTCATCCAGTCCGCCATCAACAGCCTGGGCACCGTGGTCATCGCCGCATCCAGCGCCGCTTTCAACATTGAGATCATGGCCTACTATGTGCTGAACTCTTTCAGCCAGGCCTGCACCACCTTTGTGGGCCAGAACTACGGTGCCGGCCGGCTGGACCGCTGCCGCAAAGCCCTCATTCTGTGCCTGGTGGAGGACCTCATCGCCTCGGCCTGTGCCATTGGGCTGGTGCTGCTGTGCGGCAAATCGCTGCTGGCCATCTTCAACAACGACCCCGAGGTCATCGCCATCGGCTACACCCGCTTGCTCATCATCTTCTCGGCCTACACGTTCAGCATGCTGTACGAGGTGATGTCCGGTTATCTGCGCGGCTTCGGCATCTCGCTGGTGCCCGCCGTGCTCACCACGCTGGGCGTGTGCGGGGTGCGCATCAGCTGGATCCAGTTTGTGTTCCCCCTGAGCCGCACCTTCTCCACCATCATGATCGCCTATCCGGCCAGCCTTTCCACCACCGCGCTGCTCATCGGCATTGCGCTGTTCGTGTATCGGCCCTCCCGCCGCTACGCCGCAAAGCAGGCCAAGCAGTACGCCGGCTGCTGAACATTTCAACCCGAAACATACAAATGCCCGCCGCAGAGGTTTCTGCGGCGGGCATTCTTTTTTGTTTTAACGGTGTCTATACTGTTTTACTGCAGCCCGCCGGCGTATCCCTGCACCAGATTCACCAGAACCTGCACCGCCCGGTCCATCCGTTCGGCGGTGATAAATTCATACACGCCGTGGAAGTTGAAGCCGCCGGTTCCCAGGTTCGGGCAGGGCAGCCCCATGTAGGAAAGCAGAGCCCCGTCGGTGCCGCCGCGCACGGGCTGCTCCGTCGGTTCCAGCCCCGCCGCCCGGATAGCCGCCCGGGCGTGTTCCACAAGATGCATATGCGGCTTGATTTTTTCCAACATATTATAATAGCTGTCCTGCATGTCCAGGGTGACGGTGCCCTCACCGTACACATGGTTCATCCAGGCCGCAATGTCCTGCATGCGCTGTTTGCGCGCCTCAAACCGCTTCTGGTCGTGGTCCCGCAGGATGTACCCCAGCTTTGCGCCGCTCACCGTGCCGATCATGCTGGTCAGGTGGTAAAAGCCCTCCCGACCCTCCGTGTGCTCCGGCCGCTCCGCCGCCGGCAGCATCCCGTGGAATTCCATGGCCAGATTCTGGGCGTTCACCATGGCGTTTTTCGCCGTGCCCGGGTGCACCGACAGCCCCCGGAAGCTCACCGTGGCCCCCGCCGCGTTGAAGTTTTCGTACTCCAGCTCGCCCACGTCGCCGCCGTCCACCGTATAGGCAAACGCCGCACCGAAGCGCTCCAGATCAAACAGGCTTGCCCCCTCGCCGATCTCCTCGTCCGGGGTAAAAGCCACGCACAGCGGGCCATGGGGCAATTGTTCGGCCTGCAGCCGCTCGATGGCCGTGAGGATCTCCGCCACGCCGGCCTTGTCGTCCGCCCCCAACAGGGTGGTGCCGTCGGTGGTGATCAGCGTCTCCCCCCTGCACTTGCACAGGTCCGGGAACTGCTCCGGCCGCAAAGAACGACCGGAGGTGCCCAGCGGCACGGTGCCGCCGTCGTAATTCGGGTGCAGCTGCGGGGCGACCCCGTCGCCGGGGGCCTCGTCCGAGGTGTCCATATGGGCGATCAGCCCCAGCGGGGCCGCCTGCTCGCAGCCGGGCGTGGCCGCCAGATGGGCGTACACATAGGCGTGTTCGTCCATGGCGGCATCCGTCAGGCCCAGTGCGTTCAGGTCGTCCACCAGCCGCCGGGCCAGGTCAAACTGCCCCGGAGTCGAAGGGTGGCATTCCCGGTCCGGGGCCGACTGGGTGGCATAGCTCACATATTCCAACAGGCGTTCATAGGCACGCATCTTCCAAAACCTCCGGTCGTTTTCTGCTTTATCCGGCCCGGCACATCGGCACGGGCCGCTGAATTTTCTCTTGGTAAAACCGTTCTTACCCCAAAAGTATACCACGCCGCCGGGCCGCTGAAAAGCGCCCGAAGTGCCCGGATTCCGCCCAAGGGGTGGAAAAGCTGTTACTTTTGTGATACAATTATCGTATTTATGAGAGTGATTCTGCGCTTTTGCGGGGTTTTGCGGTCTTTTTCCGTGTAAACTAACGCTAAAGTGACCGTTTTACAACGATTTTTGCGGCTTTTGCCGCACCAAGGCAAGGGGGCCCTTTTATGGCAGACGTCAGCACCTTCAACGGCAAAACGCTTATGATTACCGGCGGCACCGGTTCGTTCGGTTCCACCGTGCTCAAGCATTTTCTGGATTCCGACCTGAAAGAGATCCGCATTTTCTCCCGCGATGAAAAAAAACAGGACGATATGCGCCATGAGCTGCAGGCCAAGCACCCGGAACAGGCCGGCAAGGTCAAGTTCTACATCGGCGACGTGCGCAACCCGCAGTCCATCCGGGACGCAATGCCCGGCGTGGACTACATCTTCCATGCCGCCGCCCTGAAGCAGGTTCCTTCCTGCGAGTTCTTCCCCATGCAGGCGGTGCAGACCAACATCATCGGCACCGACAATGTGCTGCACGCCGCCATTGATGCCGGGGTCAAGCGGGTCGTCTGCCTGTCCACCGACAAGGCCGCCTACCCCATCAACGCCATGGGCATTTCCAAGGCCATGATGGAGCACGTGATTTACGCCAACGCCCGCGTGGCCGCGGAGCGGGGCGGCACCACCATCTGCTGCACCCGGTACGGCAACGTGATGTGCAGCCGCGGCAGCGTGATTCCCCTGTTCATCGACCAGATCAAGTCCGGCAAGCCCATCACCATCACCGATCCGAACATGACCCGCTTCCTCATGAACCTGGACGAGGCCGTGGATCTGGTCATGTTCGCGTTCCAGCACGCCAACCCCGGCGACCTGTTCATTCAGAAGGCGGACGCCTCCACCATCGGCGACCTGGCCAAGGCGGTGCAGAAGCTGTTTGGCGACACCGGCACCCACATCATCGGCACCCGCCACGGCGAGAAGCTGTATGAAACCCTGATGACCCGCGAGGAGCGGCTGCGCAGTGAGGACATGGGCCATTACTTCCGCGTTGCGGCCGACAGCCGCGACCTGAACTACGACAAGTTTGTGGTGAAGGGCGAGGTAAAAACCATGGCCGACGAAAGCTACACCAGCCACAACACCACCCGGCTGGATGTGGACGGCACCGTGCAGAAGATTCTCACCACCGACTACGTGCAGGAAGAGCTGAAAAAGCTGGAAGCTGAGCGCAATCGGTAAGCGTTCGCTGCAGGAGGCAGATCATGGAAAAGAACTCCCCCATTCTCATCACCGGCGCAGGCGGTTTTGTGGGCAAAAATCTGGTGGCCACCCTGCGCACGGCGGGCTATACCGACCTGATGCTGTTTGAAAAGAACGACACTCCCGAAACTCTGGCGGACTACTGCCGCCGGGCCGCGTTCGTGGTGCACCTTGCCGGCATCAACCGCCCCACCGACCCCTCTGAGTTTTACACAGGCAATGCGGGCCTGACGGACACGCTGCTGGCCGATCTGGAGGCCGCCGGAAACACCGCCCCGGTGCTGGTCACCTCCAGCACCCAGGCCGAGCTGGACAACGACTACGGCAAGAGCAAGCGGCAGGCGGAAGAGGCCATTTTCGCCCATCGCCGCCGCACCGGCGCCATGGTGTATGTGTTCCGTATGCCCGGCGTGTTCGGCAAATGGTGCCGCCCCAACTACAACAGCGTTGTGGCCACCTTCTGCCACAACGTGGCCCACGGCCTGCCCATTCAGGTGCGGGACCCGGCGTTTTCTCTGCCGCTGGTCTACATTGACGATGTGGTGGCCTGCATTCTGGCCGCCTTTGACGGCCAGGTGATGATGGACCGTTCGGCCACCCCCATCTGCCACATGCACCCCATCCATGAGGTCACGCTGGGCCGCCTGGCCGAGCTGATTCAGGGCTTTGCCGCCGGGCGCACCAGCCTGGCCGTGCCGGACCTTGCCCCCGGCAGCTTTGAGAAAAAGCTCTATTCCACCTACCTTTCCTATCTGCCTTCCGACCAGTTCAGCTATCCGCTGGAGATGCACACGGACAACCGGGGAAGCTTCACCGAGTTTCTCCGCAGCCCGGAGCGGGGCCAGGTGAGCATCAACATCTCCCACCCCGGCATTGTGAAGGGCAACCACTGGCACCACACCAAAAACGAAAAGTTCCTGGTGGTAAAGGGCGAGGGCGTCATCCGCTTCCGCAATATTTTCTCCAAAGAAGTCATTGAATACCACGTTTCCGGTGACAAGCTGGAGGTGGTGGACATCCCCTGCGGCTACACCCACAACATTGAAAACGTCGGCACCGAGGACATGGTCACGGTCATGTGGGCCAACGAAGCCTTCGACCCGGACCATCCGGATACCTTCTTTGAGCCGGTGTGAGAGGAGAACATCCATGGCTGATTACAGCAACATTTCTTTTAAGAACAACGGCAGGCTGAAGCTGCTGATCATCGTGGGCACCCGCCCGGAGATCATCCGTCTGGCCGCCGTCATCAATAAAACCCGCAAGTACTTTGACGTGATTCTGGCCCACACCGGCCAGAACTACGACTACAACCTGAACGGCGTGTTCTTCCACGACCTGCAGCTGGCCGACCCCGAAGTGTATATGAACGCCGTGGGCACCGATTTGGGCGAAACCATGGGCAACATCATCGCCGAGAGCTACAAGCTGATGGTGGCCATCCAGCCGGACGCCGTTCTGGTGCTGGGCGACACCAACAGCTGCCTGAGCGTCATCGGCGCAAAGCGGCTGCACATTCCCATCTTCCATATGGAGGCCGGCAACCGCTGCAAGGACGAGTGCCTGCCCGAGGAGACCAACCGCCGCATCGTGGACATCATCTCCGATGTGAACATGGCCTACTCCGAGCACGCCCGCCGCTATCTGGCGGACACCGGCCTGCCCAAGGAGCGCACCTATGTGACCGGCTCCCCCATGGCCGAGGTGCTTCACCAGAATCTGGACAAGATCGAGGCGTCGGACATTCATTCCCGTCTGGGGCTGGAAAAGGGCAAGTACATCCTGCTCTCTGCCCATCGGGAGGAGAACATCGACACAGAGAAGAACTTCACTTCTCTGTTCACTGCAATCAACAAGATGGCTGAGAAGTACGATATGCCGATTCTCTACTCCTGCCACCCCCGCAGCCGCAAGCGTCTGGAGCAGAGCGGTTTCCAGCTGGACAAGCGCGTGATTCAGCATGAGCCTCTTGGCTTCCACGACTACAACTGCCTGCAGATGAATGCCTTCTGCGTTGTTTCTGATTCTGGTACCCTGCCCGAGGAGAGCAGCTTCTTCACCAGTGTGGGCCATCCGTTCCCGGCGGTGTGCATCCGCACGTCCACCGAGCGCCCCGAGGCGCTGGACAAGGGAGACTTTATCCTCGCCGGCATTGATGGCGACCATCTGCTGCAGGCCGTGGATGTGGCGGTCGAGATGAACAGGAACCGCGATCTGGGCATTCCCGTGCCGGATTATGTGGACGAGAACGTGTCCGACAAGGTTGTAAAAATTATTCAGAGCTACACCGGCGTTGTAAACAAGATGGTGTGGCGCAAATACTAAGGAAGTTAAGAAACAGGAGCCGCCTATGCCCGCCGCCGTGATTGAACCACAAATGCAAACCCGCTGCTCTGCCTCCGCCGGGGGCCGGGCATTGCTGCGCCGTACCTGCACCGGGCTGGCGCTGGCCGGTTGGGCGGCCGTCAGCCTGTTGAGCGGTGCCTCCCTGCCGGGGATGCTCGGCTTTGCAGCAGCCTGCTTTTTGTATCTGGTTCTGCCGGGCTGGGCCTTGGCGGACTGGCTGGCGCCGAAAGGCGCCGCCACTCCGCTGATGGCGGCGGTATATGGCTGCGCTTTGCTGGCCGGTACCCACTGCGCGGCCGTGCGGCTGGGTTGGTATTGGCTGCTGCACCTGCTGCCGCCGCTGGTGGCCGCTGTGTGGCTTTTTCGGCAAAAACAGCAGGCGCTGCCGCGCCTGCGCCGCGGTGCACAAACGCTGCTGCATACGCTGGACAGCGGCACCGGTCTGTTTTGGGCCGTGCTGTGCCTTTTGTATGCGCTGTGCTTCGGCGCAGTCAACCCTTCTCCCCTGCAGGCGGGGGCTGTGCATCTGAATCAGGATATGCTGTGGAATGTGGGAAATGCGGCGGCGCTCAGCCACGCATTCCCGGCGCAGGACATCCGTTTTTCCGGCGTGCGTCTATCGTACCATTACCTGACTGAGCTGCTCTCGGCTGCGCTTTCCCTGACAAGCGGTGCGGAAATTTACGATGTCTACGTATTTTTTGCCGGCCCGCTGTTTTTGGCGGGGGAGCTTGCGGCGCTGAAAGCACTGTGTGAGGCTTACTTCGGCACCGAGGACAAAAAAGCCTTCCCGCTGTTGACGGCGTTGCTGTACGGTTTTTCCTGCCTGTCGCTTTGGCGGGTGATGCCGACCGGGCTGAGCATTTTCGGCAACACGCTTTTGCAGCACCTTTTAACCAACATCAATTCGCAGGCTACGGCGCTGGTGTTTATCGGCGCGTTCATGGTCTGCTTCATCCGCTGCAGCCGCGCCGGGTTCCGGGTCGGCTGGCGTGAAATTCTGGCGCTGTTTCTTTCGTTCTTTCTGTTGTGTGTCGGCAAAGGGCCGGAGGCTGCCATTCTTGTGTGCAGCTTTGCCATTACGATGCTGCTGCTTCTGCTGCGCCGCCCCCATTACGCCAAGGCACTGTTCTGCCTGGTGGGGTTATGCACAGTGTTCGCGGTCACCTACTTTGTTCTGTTTGCGTCCGGCAGCAACAGCATGACGCCGTCCATCTTTGCCATGAAAGACTACCTGTGTTATCGGGTGCTCAGCCCCTACGCAGATTGGCTTTGTGCGCATCTGCCAATTTCCGGTTACGTCTGGCTGGTCGGCATCGGCGTGATCAATACCTTTTGCATGCTGCCGCTTCAATTTGTGCTGTGGCTCTCGGCTGTGCCGGGGGCGCTGCTCCGCCTGTTCAAGCTGGACGGGGCGCAAATTCTTGCCAACGGTGTGGTCGTCGGCGGCTTTGTGGGGTATCACCTGTTTTACCACACCAGCTCCAGCCAGGTTTATTTTGCACTGGTCGCCATGATTTTCATGTCGCTCCTTGCGGTGCGCCCGCTGGAACACCTGCTGCAGGGGCCGGTACTTCCCCGCTGCCTGATTGGTGTGCTGGGTGCGGCGGCCCTGTGCAGCACCCTGTTGAGTCTGGGCTGCTATGTCCGCACCGGCCTCGTGCAGCTGCAGGCAACCGCCGGGCTGAGCGCTCCGAGCGCGACCGCCGATTACTGGACTGCCGGAGATGAGGCCGCAATGCGCTGGATGCGGGACAATACGCCGCAGGATGCCATGTTTGCCACAAACCGCACTTCCCACACGCCGGAGGTGCTGGACGCCATCAGCAACGGATACAGCGCCATGAGCCAGCGGCAGGCTTATATGGAAGGCTGGACCTACGCCATGACCAACATGGGCGTTGATCGCAGTGTGCTGGAGCACAAACAGAACGTCAACGCAGCACTGTTCGGTGGCTGCACGGCACAGGAGGCCGCCGCGCTGGGCGAGCAGGAGCACATCCGCTACCTTGCACTGGCCAAACGCTGGCCGGGTACCCCGCCGCAGGGTTTGGCCCCTGTATTTGAAAACAACGATGTAGCGGTTTATGCGCTGAATGCCAGCGCCGAATAACCAAAGCCGGAGAGACAAACGGATGCAGAAACGAATTTTAGTGGTGACCCAACATTACTGGCCCGAAAACTTCCGCATCAACGACATTGTGGAGGGCTTCGTGGCCGACGGCATTCAGGTGGATGTACTGTGCGGGCTGCCCAATTACCCCAAGGGAGAATGGTTTGACGGCTACCGCTACACCGGCCCCCGCACCCAGCTGCATGGGGGCGTACACGTTTACCGCGCCGGGGAAATCCCCCGCAAGGGCAACAGCGGCCCGATGATTTTTCTCAACTATGTCAGTTGGCCGTTTTTTGCCCTGTTCAGCCTGTGGCGGCTGAAAGGTCCCTACGACGGCATTCTGTGCTACAACACCAGCCCCGTGCTGATGAGCCTGCCCGCTCTGGTGTACGGCAAGCACCATCGCATCCCGGTCACCAACTACGTGCTGGACATCTGGCCGGAGAATCTCTACTCGGTCCTCCCTGTGAAAAGCGCGTTCTGGCGCGGCATTGCCCACCGGGTCAGCGACTGGCACTACCGCCGGGCCGACCGGCTCATCGCCATGAGCGAGGGGCTGCGCCAGCGCCTGGTGGAGCGCACCGGCAAGCTGGATGCCCAGGTGGCCGTGATTCCGCAATACTGCGAGGATTTTTACGCCGTACCCCAGCCGGACGAAGCCCTGAACGCCCAATTTGCGGGCCGGTTCAATCTGGTGTTCACCGGCAATTTCAGCCCGGCGCAAAGTCTGGAGACGGTCATCCGTGCCGCCGTGCAGGCCCACCGCCAAGGGGCGGACAGGCTGCACCTGCTTCTGGTGGGGGACGGCATGAGCCGCCCGGCGCTGGAAGCTCTGGTGGATGAGCTGGACGCCCGGGACGTGGTCACGTTTTACGGCAGCGTGCCGCCCACCCGCATTCCCGCCTTTACCTCTCTGGCGGACGCGCTGGTGGTGAGCCTTTCCGACAGCCCGGATCTGGGCCTGACGGTGCCCGCCAAGGTGGCCAGCTACATGGCCGCTGCCAAGCCCCTGCTGGCCAGCATGGACGGCGAGGGGCGGGCGGCCGTTGAACAGGCCGGCTGCGGCTGGGCCAGCGCCGCCTGCGATGTGGACGCCCTTGCCCAAAACATGCAGGCGGCCTGCGCGGCCGATCCTGCCCAGCGCAAGGCCCTTGGCGAGCGGGCCTTTGCCTACTACCGCGCCCATTACCGCCGCCGGGAGCTTCTGACCCGGCTGGAAGAATTCATTCTGGGGTAACGCTTCCCGGCCCATTTTGCCGGAACAGCAGCTTCTGCACTCAAACAGTTCGAGGTATTGAATTTTGAAGACACTGGTTCTGATTCCCTGCTACAACGAGGAAGCCAACATCGTTCGGGTCGTTGAACGGCTGAAGGCCACCTGCCCTGAGGTGGATTATCTGGTCATCAACGATTGCTCCCGCGACCGCAGCGAAGAAATTCTGCGCGAAAACGGGTACAATTACCTGACCCTTCCGGTCAACCTTGGCATTGGCGGCGGCGTACAGTGCGGGTACCGCTATGCCCGCGCCAATGGGTACGACATCACCGTTCAGATGGACGGCGACGGCCAGCATGACCCCGCCTATCTGGACAAGGTGGTCGGCCCGGTGGCCCGGGGCGAAATGGATATGTGCATCGGCAGCCGCTTTATCACCAAAGAGGGCTTTCAGACCAGCCCTCTGCGCCGCTTCGGCATCAACTTCCTCAGCGGGCTGATTTTTCTGCTCACCGGGCTGCGGGTACGGGATGTGACCAGCGGCTTCCGCGCCTGCGGCAAGGAGATGACCAACTACTTTGCCGACCACTACGCGCCCGATTACCCGGAGCCGGAGGCCATTCTGGATGCGGTGCTCAACGGCTACACCGTGGGGGAGGCCCCGGTGATCATGCAGGAGCGCCAGGGCGGCGTCTCCTCCATTCACAGCTTCAAAAGCGCCTATTATATGATCAAGGTCTCCCTGTCGCTGATCGTTCACCGGCTGGGCAGCCACCCCAAAAAACGGAGGAAGAGCGCATGACACCGGAACTTCAAATCATTCTGCTGGCAGGGGCGGTGATCTACCTGCTGCTGATTTTCCGCCTGTTGAAAATCGGCAAACTCAGCATCAAGTTCAGCCTGCTGTGGCTGGCCAGCGGGGCCGTTCTGGTTCTGTTTGCGGTGTGCCCCTACGTGGTGTACGTTCTGCGGGACATTCTGGAGATTCAAATGCCCTCGAACCTGGTGTTCCTGCTGCTGTTCTGCTTTGTGCTGCTGGTGCTGCTCATTCTCAGCGTGGCCGTCAGCGATTACGCCGACCGGCTCAAGCGGCTCACGCAGGAAAACGCCATGCTGGAAAAGCGCGTGCGGGAACTGGAACACCGGCTGGACAGCCGGGAGCGCTGATCCGGTTTTGCCCGTTGTTTCTGCGGCCGTGCGGCGCCGCAGGCGGCGTGTTTGCCGCACTCCATCGCTTTGAGAGGAAGAAGAACATCCATGGATTTCAATTCACTGGTCTATCTGGGCTTTTTTTGCGCCGTTGCAGTTGTGAACTACCTGCTGCCCAAGGCTGCTCGCCCCTGGCTGCTGCTGGCCGCCAGCTACGCTTTTTATCTCTATGACCCCCACAATGCGCAGCTCGTCGCTCTGCTTCTCAGCGCCACCCTCATCACCTGGGCCTGCGGCCTGGCCCTGGGTCGGCTGACGAATCCATGGGTTCGGCGGCTTTTTTTGTGCCTGTCATTTCTCACTTGCATGGGAGTACTTTTCTTTTACAAATACTACGACTTTTTCGGCGCAGCCCTGCTGGGCAGCCATTTTACGCCCCTGAAGCTGGCCGCGCCTCTGGGCCTTTCCTACTTTACCTTTGCCAGCTTGGGCTACGCCGTGGATCAGTACCAGGGCAAATACCCGCCGGAAAAGAACCTCTTCCGGTATGCATTGTTTGTGAGCTTTTTCCCCGCCATCGTCACCGGCCCCATTGAGCAGGGCGACCATCTGCTGCCCCAGCTGAAGGCCCCCCGCCCCTTTGATTACGACCGGTGCGCCGGTGGTTTGTTCCGCATGCTGTGGGGCTATGTAAAAACCATGGTGATCGCCGAGGCGGTCTCCCCCTACGTCAAGCAGGTCTACACCCACCCGGCCGACTATGCCGGCCCCTACCTTGCGGCGGCCGCGGTGCTGTTCAGCCTGTACCTGTATATGAACTTCTCCGGCTGCTGCGACCTGGCCATCGGCAGTGCCCGCATTCTGGGCTATGACCTGCTGGAAAACTTTGAAAGCCCCTTCCTGGCCCCCACCTTCCGGGAGCTTTGGCGGCGCTGGCACATGAGCCTGACCGGCTGGTTCCGGCGGTACCTGTACATTCCCCTGGGCGGCAGCCGCAAGGGGCTGTTCCGCCACTGCCTGAACCTTCTGCTGGTGTTCCTGTTCAGCGGCCTGTGGCATGGGGCCGACTGGGGCTACCTGTGGTGGGGCCTGGCCAGCGGCCTGCTCTCGGTGGCCGGGCTGCTGCTGGACAAGGCCCTCAAGCGGCCGAAGAACCCGCAGCCGGTGCCCCTGCCGCTGCGCGTTTTGCAGGTTGTCCGCACGGATCTGCTGTTCAGCCTGGTGTTCGTGTTCTTCGCCTGCGCGCTCTACGGCTCTTCCCCGGCCGTGATGTTCGCCGGGCTGTTCAAGGGCTGGGCCGGCGCGCTGCCGGAGCTTGCTTCCGGGTTCGTGGCCGCCGGGCTGGACGCCGCCAGCGCCCGCGTTGCGCTCATCGGGGCCGCCTTCGTGTTTGTGTGCGAGGCGCTGGGCAACGTGAGCCAGTGGGTGCGCAAGCTGCCCTTCTGGGTGCGCTGGCCGCTGTACTACCTGCTGTGCCTGAGCATTCTGTTCTTCGGGGCGTTCGGCCAGTCCGCCTACATTTACCAGCAATATTAAAGGAGGGTGTGCAACATGGAAAACAAACAAGCGCGCCCCCTGTGGCTGCACCGGCTGCTCACCGGCCTGCGCATTCTTTCCCGCTTTTTGCTGCTGCTGCCCATTCCGGTGTTCATGGTCTGGTTCAGTTACAATGTGGACCGCAGCGGCCTGTTTCAGGGCGACCTTGCCCCCCGTGAGGTGGCCAACCTTTTGCTGGAAGGCAAAGATGTAACCAATTTTGAGCAGATGGACGAGCGCCAGGTGGTGCGGCTCTACATCCAGAACCTCACCGAGGAGACCACCCCGGAGGTCATCGGCCTCGGCTCTTCCCGCGTACTGCAGTTCACCCGGGACATCATCGGCAGCGACCGCTTTTTCAATCTGGGCGTGACCGGCGCCGATGTGCGGGACGTGATGACCACCTTTTACCTGATGGATAAGGAGGGGCGGCTGCCCAAAACCGTCGTGTGGAGCGTGGACCCCTGGGTGCTGTACGGCGGCGAGAACTCGCTGGACAGCCGGGCCGACGCGGAATTGTATCAGGAATTTCTGCAGGAGATCCTGCACATTGATACCGGCTATCAGGAGCCGGACAAGGTGCAGCTGTGGAAGGCTCTGGCCGAACCGGCTTATTTCCAGGGCAATGTGGATTACTACCTGCAAAGCCGCAATGGCCAGGCGCTGGACGACAGCGGCAACGCCATTCCTTTCCAGGAAGTGATCGGCGACCCCTACGACCAGCCCACCGCCATCAAGCGGGGAGACGGCAGCATTCTCTATTCCGCAAGCTACCGCAACCGGGATGCAGCGGAGGTTTCCGCCGACGCCATGCTGCAGCTGGGCACCTTTGACAGCCTGCACATGGAGGGCTTCACCCAGCTGGATGAGACCCGGTGCAAGGCCGTCATGGCGTTCATTCAGTATCTGCGCAGCCGAAATGTAAACGTGATTCTGGTGCTGTCGCCCTTTTACCCCACCCTGTATCAGGAGCTGTTCAACCAGTACACCTACTCCGGGCAGCACAGCGGCTTTTTCCAGGTGGAGCGCTGGCTGCGCTCCTACGCGGCCAGTGAGAACATTCCCCTGATCGGCAGCTACGACCCCTGCACCCTCATCGACCTGGAAGCCAGCCTGGCCAACTGGGACAAGCTGGCCGGCGAGGCCGGCACCAGCACACAGGAGTTTCTGCGCGCCGATCAGTACGCCGAAGCCCGCAAACAGGCCACGGTTTACCTAAACCCCTGGCCCGATTACAATGCCTATTACGACGGCGTGCACTGCACCGGCGAACTGCTGCATGCGTTCTTCCCCAGCGTTGACCGCATTTTGCAGCTGGCAAGCAGCGACCTGCTGCCCGACCCCACCGAAATTCTGGTGCGCACGGTGGAAAGCGCAAACGGGTAACGTTCCATTTGGCCCCATTTAATCCAATAAAAATACAGCGAGCGAATCTTTCTTTCAGGAAAAGATCCGCTCGCTGCTGTTTTATCCTTGGCTTTATTTGCTTTGATCCAATCGGTTTTTATAGGATTCTGCGATTTCAGGCGTTTTTTCGTCCAACACGTGCCGCCGCTCAATACCGGAACATCCCGACCCGGCATGCTTCACACAGCTCTGCCTTCATGTTCACCCGATGGCTCGCTTTGAGCGGCGTGATTTGCACAAAACCCGGGGCATTTTTTGCGTTTGCAAACACGCCGGGCACCTCCTCGGCAAAGCTGAATGCGCCGTCCTTGCTGGTAAACAGATAGCCTTCCTTCATTTCTTTTCCACACTGGGGACATTTCATCTCGATCACCTCGTTTGTGTTCTGCCGGTCACTCTTCCGCGCGGCGGTGCCCCTGCTCCAGCATCTGCTGCATTTTCTGCTCAAAGGTCTCCGCCTTCACCAGGGCAATGCCCTCGTTCTCGTCTCCCAGCACCACCAGGCGGTCGCCCTCCCGCAGGGCAAAGGTTTCCCGCGCCGCCTTGGGAATCACGATCTGCCCCCGGCTGCCCAGAACCACCGTGCCCCACAGGTGTTTGCCCAGCGGGGCCGGGGCGATGCGGGCTTCGCCCACCCGGTTTTCCTGGTTCACCAGCGCGTCCAGCGTTACCCCATAAAAGGCAGCCAGCCGGGCGCACTTTTCAATGTCCGGCAGAGTGTCGCCCTGCTCCCATTTCGCGTAGGACTGCCGGGCCACCCCGGCAATTTCCGCCGCCTGCTCCTGCGAAAGCCCTTTCAGGCTGCGCAGCATGGTCAGATTCTCCGCAAGCATTTCCGTACACTTCCTTTCGTGTTCGTTCTGCTTTCATTATAAGCACATGCAGCCGGATGCACCACCATGCAAACTTGTCTGCCTGATACAATTTTTGTTATGTTTAACTGCATTGGGGCGAAGGGCGAGCGCACGCTTTTCAGAGGATTCGGCCCAGCCGGATGGTTCCGCTGGCGTAGCAGGCCGCCTGCGGCGAGTACCCCGGCCACAGCCAGACGGCAAACGCCGCACAGCAGAACAGCACCGAAATCACCAAATAGCCAAAACGGGCGATTTTCCTCTTTCGCATCGCTGCCTCACCTCTTTCTCGGAAGGAATCGCCTTACGCTTTTACACTACCCCAACCGGCCTCCCGTCTCAACAGACAAAGCAGGGGGGATCTGTTCGAATTCAAACACCGCGGCCCCGATTGCCTGAAAATTTGCCCCGCTTCAAAAGGCTGCCTGCCGCCGAGCTTTTTCAGGCCGGTGCCCCGCTCCTTCTGCACTTTTTATCCAGAATCCGCCCCATTTTTTCAAAAAGGCCTTGACATCCTCCGGCTTTTTCGCTATACTAAGCCATGTTGATATTTGAACTGCGTAGACAGGGAAAAAGCAGTGGTTCATCGCGCTCCAGAGAGCTGCCGGTTGGTGCAAGGCAGTGCCGCAGCCACTGTATACTGGCCCTCGAGCAGCACAGCTGAACAACAGTAGGCCGTGCCGGTCCCCCGCCGTTATCCGGGGCGTGATTCGCAGCAATGCCGATCATACTGAGCGGCCGGATGTTTTCCGGCAACGAGAGTGGTACCGCGGGCGCCCATGAATTGAGTTTCAGGCCCTCGTCTCTCAAGGGAGTTTTCTCTTGAGCGGCGAGGGCCTTTTGTGTTGCTTCTTCCGCCATGAGGCACTCCCCGCCCGCCAGACAATGCACAAGGAAAAGGATTTCACAGGAGGACCACCGCCATGATGGACGCAAGCAAGTACGCCGTAGGTTATTACAATCCCCCCAAGCACGAATACCGCTGGGTGAAGAAAGATCACATCGAAAAGGCTCCCATTTGGTGCAGCGTTGACCTGCGCGACGGCAACCAGAGCCTGATCGTGCCCATGAACCTCCAGGAAAAACTGGAGTTCTTCAAGATGCTGGTGAAGGTCGGCTTCAAGGAGATCGAGGTGGGCTTCCCCGCCGCCAGCGAAACGGAGTACACCTTCCTGCGCACTCTGATCGAAAACGACATGATCCCCGAGGACGTGACCGTGCAGGTGCTGACCCAGTGCCGTGACCACATCATCCGCAAGACCTTTGAGGCCGTGCAGGGCGCGCCCCGGGCCGTGATCCACTTCTACAACTCCACCAGCGTGGCCCAGCGCGAGCAGGTGTTCAAGATGAGTCGCGAGGAGATCAAGCAGATCGCCGTGGACGGCGCCAAGCTGGTCAAGCAGCTGGCCAGTGAATACGAGGGCAACTTCCTCTTTGAGTACAGCCCCGAGAGCTTCACCGGCACCGAGCCGGACTACGCCGTGGAGGTATGCAACGCCGTTCTGGACGTGATGCAGCCCACCCCCGAGCGCCCCATGATCATCAACCTGCCCGTCACCGTGGAAATGAGCATGCCCCATGTGTATGCCAACCAGATCGAGTGGTGCAGCGACAACCTGAAGTATCGTGACAGCGTCATCCTCAGCCTGCATCCCCACAACGACCGCGGCACCGGCGTGGCCGACACCGAGCTGGCCCTGCTGGCCGGTGCAGACCGTGTGGAAGGCACCCTCTTCGGCAACGGCGAGCGCACCGGCAACGTGGACATCATCACCGTGGCCATGAACATGTACAGCCATGGCGTAGACCCCCATCTGGATTTCAGCGACATGCCCTCTCTCGTGGAAGTGTACGAGCGCGTCACCCGGATGCACGTGTACGAGCGCAGCCCCTACGCCGGCGCACTGGTGTTCGCGGCCTTCAGCGGCAGCCATCAGGACGCCATTGCCAAGGGCATGAAGTGGCGGGAAGAGAAGCAGCTCCATCGCTGGACGGTGCCCTACATTCCCGTGGACCCCAAGGACATCGGCCGCACCTACGATGCGGACGTGATCCGCATCAACAGCCAGAGCGGCAAGGGCGGCATCGGCTATCTGCTGGAGCAGACCTATGGCTACATCCTGCCCGGCAAGATGCGCGAGCATCTGGGCTACACCGTCAAGTCGGTGTCCGACCACGCCCACAAGGAGCTTTCCGCCCCCGAGGTTCGGGACGTGTTCGAGAAGACCTATCTGAACAAGACCAGCCCCTTCAAGCTGGTGGATGTGAGCTTCATCCAGAAGAAGGAGTTCTTCGCCGTGGTCACCCTGGAGACCGGCGGCCAGCAGCGTGAGTTCTCCGGCACCGGCAACGGCCGTCTGGATGCCGTGGCCAACGCCATCCAGAGCGGCACCGGCATGGAGTTCACCATCGATACTTACACCCAGCACGCCCTGGAGCAGGGTTCCACCAGCCGGGCCATCAGCTACGTTGGCCTGAAGTGGGGCAGCGGCACCGTTACCTGGGGTGCCGGCACCGACACCGACGTGATGACCTCCAGCGTAAAGGCCCTCATCAGCGCCGTAAACAACAAGTAAACGACGAAACCGCCCAGATTCAAACTAAAGGAGAGATTTTCCATGGGAATGACGATGACTCAGAAGATTCTGGCCGCCCACGCCGGGCTGGACCAGGTAAAGGCCGGGCAGCTCATCCGCGCAAAGCTGGACGAGGTACTGGGCAACGACATCACCACCCCCGTTGCCATCAACGAGTTCAACAAGGCGGGCTTTACCAGCGTGTTTGACCGTACCCGCGTGAACATCGTGCTGGACCACTTTGTACCCAACAAGGACATCAAGAGCGCGCAGCAGTCCAAACAGTGCCGCGAATTCGCCAACAAGTACGACATCCTGAACTTCTTTGACGTGGGCCAGATGGGCATCGAGCACGCTCTGCTGCCTGAGCAGGGCATCGTCACCGCCGGCGACTGCATCATCGGCGCGGACAGCCACACCTGCACCTACGGCGCGGTGGGCGCGTTCTCCACCGGCGTGGGCAGCACCGACCTGGCCGCCGGCATTGCCACCGGCGAGTGCTGGTTCAAGGTGCCCAGCGCCATTCGCTTTGTGCTGAAGGGCCAGCTGCGCCCCAACGTGAGCGGCAAGGACGTGATCCTTTCCATCATCGGCCAGATCGGCGTGGACGGCGCGCTGTACAAGAGCATGGAGTTCACCGGCCCCGGCGTGGCCAGCCTGACCATGGACGACCGCCTGTGCATCTGCAACATGGCCATTGAGGCCGGCGCCAAGAACGGCATCTTCCCCGTGGACGAGATCACCACCGAGTACCTCACCGGCCGCAGTCAGCGGGAATGGACCGTGTACGCCGCCGATGAGGATGCCGAGTACGAGCAGACCATCGAGATCGACCTCTCCGCTCTGGTGCCCACCGTCAGCTACCCCCACCTGCCCGAGAACACCCATCCCGCCAGCGAGGGCAAGGACATTGCCATCGACCAGGTGGTCATCGGCAGCTGCACCAACGGCCGCCTCTCCGACATGGAGGCTGCCTACAACATCCTGAAGGGCAAGCACATCGCCAAGGGCGTGCGCGGCATCATCATTCCCGCCACCATGGCCATCTACAAAGAGTGCATCCGCCGCGGCTGGACCGAGGCCTTCATTGACGCGGGCTGCATCGTGTCCACGCCCACCTGTGGCCCCTGCCTGGGCGGTTACATGGGCATTCTGGCCGAGGGCGAGCGGTGCGTTTCTACCACCAACCGGAACTTTGTGGGCCGCATGGGCCATGTGGAGAGCGAGGTCTACCTGGCCAGCCCCGCCACGGCCGCGGCCAGCGCCCTCACCGGCCACATCACCGACCCCACCACCCTGTAACGCCAAAAGGAGAATGCACTATGAACGCACACGGCATTGTACATAAATACCCCGACAACGTGGACACCGATGTCATCATCCCCGCCCGCTACCTGAACACCCCCAACGCCCAGGAGCTGGCCCGCCACTGCATGGAGGACATTGACGCCGACTTCACCACTCGAGTCAAGCCCGGCGACATTATGGTAGCCGGCTGGAACTTCGGCTGCGGCTCTTCCCGTGAGCACGCGCCCCTGGCCATCAAGACGGCCGGTGTGAGCTGCGTCATCGCCAAGACCTTCGCCCGCATCTTCTACCGCAACGCCATCAACATCGGTCTGCCCATTCTGGAGTGCGAGGCCGCCAGCGACGCCATTGCCGCCGGCGACGAGGTGAGCGTGGATTTTGACACCGGCGTGATCACCAACCTGACCAAGAACGAGACCTACCAGGCCGAGCCCTTCCCCGCTTTCATTCAGGAGATCATCTCCAAGGGCGGCCTGATGAACAGCCTGAAAGGCTGAATTGTGTTTTTATTCAAACCTCGAACCATACAAAGGAGTACAAACCAATGAACAAGAACATTGCTGTCATCCGCGGTGACGGCATCGGCCCCGAGATCGTGGGCCAGGCCATTCGCGTACTGGACAAGATCGCCGAAAAGTACGGCCACACCTTCACCTACACCGAGGTGGACATGGGCGGCTGCGCCATTGACAAGTGGGGCGAGCCTCTGCCTCAGGCCCAGCTGGACAAGTGCCTGGCCAGCGACAGTGTGCTGCTCGGCGCCGTGGGCGGCCCCAAGTGGGAAGGCATGGAGGGTTCCAAGCGCCCGGAACGCGGCCTGCTGAATCTGCGCTCCGGCATGGGCCTGTATGCCAACAACCGCCCCGCCAAGCTGTGGCCCCAGCTGGCCGACGCCAGCCCTCTGAAGCCCTCCATCGTGGCCAAGGGCATCGACTTCATCGTGGTGCGTGAGCTTATCGGCGGCGTGTACTTCGGCGAGCACAAGACCGAGACCGTCAACGGCGAGAAGGTTGCCACCGACATCATGCCCTATTCGGAGCATGAGATTGAGCGCATCGGCCGCATTGGCTTTGAAACTGCCATGAAGCGCCGCAAGAAGCTGTGCTGTGTGGATAAGGCCAACGTGCTGGACACCAGCCGCCTGTGGCGCGCTGTGATGCATCGTCTGCAGGCCGAGTACCCCGAGGTGGAGTACAGCGAAATGTTCGTGGACAATGCCGCCATGCAGATCTGCAAAGACCCCAGCCAGTTCGATGTGATCGTCACCGAGAATATGTTCGGCGACATTCTGTCCGATGAGGCCAGCATGATCACCGGCAGCATCGGCATGATCCCCTCTTCCAGCCTGGGTGCAGGCACCTGCGGCCTGTACGAGCCCATCCACGGCTCCGCCCCCGACATCGCAGGCCAGAACAAGGCCAACCCCATCGGCACCATTCTGGCCGCCGCCATGATGCTGAAGTACAGCTTCGATATGGATGAGGAAGCCGCCGCTGTGGAGGCCGCCGTGAACCGTGTGCTGGACAAGGGCCTGCGCACCGGCGACTGCATGGCCGAGGGCTGCACCCTGGTCACCTGCACCGGCATGGGCGACGCCGTTCTGGCCGAGCTGTAAGCCGTAGTTGAATCCATACCCCTGCGCCGATTCAAGAGGGGCGCACCGCTTTTTGCGGCGGTGTGTCCCTCTTTTTGTTGTCTCGGCATTGCTTCCATTTGACCGTGCTGCCGCAGGCGGAAAATCTTCAATCTCCCCTTTTTCAGCGGCCTTTTAGAACGCGGCTTTGGTTCCCCATCGCACGCCTATTTCGTATATTCATGCAATTTTATGCGCTTTTTCGCCGCATTGCTCATTTTTACACAATTATTCTCAAGTTGTATCCAATTGTCCGATTTGCTTTTTCATTTTGCGATTTGCGTTTTGCAGATCGGTATCTTTCACGAATTTCATAGAATTTCTTGCCATTTCATTTTTTTGAATGTATAATATAGTCAAATTCTAAAGGTAGGATGTTTAGTGCCTGCAAAATCTCACGATTTTCTGCTTACATCGCAAAAGAAATCCGGAAAGGTGGAACCTCAGATGTTGTACAAGAAAGCTGCCGAAATGACGCCCACCCCCATTCCCAACTGCATGGGCGGCGAGGGCACGGTTATGATGGAGCGCCTGTTGGATGCCCCCGCCGAAATGCTGGGCAAGGGGCGCGCCTATGTGCGCCATACGCTGGCCCCGGGGGTCAGCATCGGCAAGCACACCCACGAGCATGAAATGGAAAGCATGGTCATTGTAAAAGGCCGCGCCCGTCACATCATCAACGGTGAGGAGCAGCTGCTGGAGGCCGGCGACCTCATCGCTGCCCTGCCCGGCGACACCCACCAGATCGCCTGCCTGGGGGAGGAGCCTCTGGTTCTGATCGCTCAGGTATTGTATGAATAAGGAGGAAGCCCCATGGAACAGCCCTGCAGCGCCAGCGTACTGGCGCAGTATCCTCAGCCGGACACCGCCCGCCTGAGTGCCGCTCTGGCCGCCGAGGCCGACGCAAACCAGCGCAAGATCATTGTGCTGGACGACGACCCCACCGGTGTGCAGACGGTACACGACATTTTTGTTTATACGGATTGGAGCATTGAAAGCCTGCGCAAGGGCTTCGCTGCGCCGGAAAAGCTCTTTTTCATCCTCACCAACAGCCGCGGCTTCACCGTGGCGGAAACCACCAAAGCACACATTGAAATTGCCGAGAACGTGGATCAGGTTGCCCGGGAATTCGGCATGGATTACCTGATCATCAGCCGGGGCGACTCCACCCTGCGGGGGCATTATCCGCTGGAAACCGACCTTCTGCGTCAGGTGGCCGAGAAAAAAGGCGGCTTTTCCATGGACGGCGAGATCCTGTGCCCCTACTTCAAGGAGGGCGGCCGCTTTACGCTGAACAACGTTCATTATGTGCGCTATGGGGATGAACTGGTCCCCTGCAGCCAGACCGAATTCGCCAAAGACGAGACCTTCGGCTACACTTCCAGCAATCTGTGCGATTACATTGAGGAGAAAACTGCCGGAAAATTCCGTGCCGGAGATGTTACCTGCATCTCGCTGGAAAGCCTGCGCGCCCTGGATTTTGACGGCATCGAGGCCCAGCTGCTGGCGGTGCACGATTTCGGCAAAATTGTTGTGAACGCGGTGGAGGACTGCGACGTGCAGGCCTTTGCCGTGGCGCTGTACCGCGCCATGGCCAAGGGGCGGCACTTCACCATCCGCTGCGCCGCGGCGCTGGTCAAGGCCATCGGCAACATTTCCAGCCAGCCCCTGCTGCGTCGGGAGCAGATGGTCACCCTGAAAAACTCCGCCGGGGGCATTATCGTGGTGGGCAGCCACACCAAAAAGACCACCGCTCAGCTGGAAGAGCTGAAAAAAGTCTCCGGCATTGAATTCATCGAGATGGACAGCGACAAGGTGCTGGTCCCCGGCGCGCTGGAACAGGAGGCCGCCTCCATCATCGAACGGTGTGCCCGGCTCATTCAGCAGGGTGTGACCTGCTGCGTTTCCACCAAGCGCACCGTGCTCACCCTGCCGGACGACACCCCCGAGGCGGCGCTGGTTCGCAGCGTGGCCATCAGTGATGCGTTGCAAAGCTGCGTGGGCAAGCTGCCGGTCACACCCGCGTTTGTGGTGGCCAAAGGCGGCATTACCAGCAGCGATGTGGGTGTAAAGGCGCTGCGAGTTCAGTGCGCCCGGGTGCTGGGCCAGATTCGCCCCGGCATCCCCGTCTGGCAGACCGGGCCGGAAAGCCTCTTCCCCGGTACCCCCTATGTGATTTTCCCCGGCAACGTGGGTGAAATATCCACCCTGCGGGAGGCCATCGAGATCCTGCTGGGCTAAGCGGTGCAACGCGCTGCTCAATTCACATTGCATAAAAACCACGGCTTGAGATATTTTTCATCTCAAGCCGTGGTTCTTTTTGTTTTCTTTATCACGCCCGCTGCAGTTTCATGCGGCCGCACACCGGTTTACTTCTTTTTTCCTTTGGAGCCCGGTTTCTGCTTCCACAATTTGCCCAGCGCCGAAGCCAGATACAGGCAGTAGCAGCCGATCAGCACCAAAAGGATCATCACGCCGCTGTCAATGGTCACCACGCCGGCCCGGGCACCGGAGAGGTAAAACGCAATGAGCGCAATGCCGCCCACCAGCCACAGCGTACTGGACGTAACGGCTTTGCGCCAGGCGGCTTCCGGGTCCAGGGGCGCAGACTGAAGCTTTGCACTGCGCGCCTTCTTTTTCCAATAATTGTCGCTCTGAAATAAGCCCATATGCTTCCCCTTTTTACAGTTTTTTCGTTTTGCCCTGCCGTCTTTCACAGGAACCGCGTTTCCAATTGAATCTCATCATACTACATCCGGCCGGTGGGCCGCAAGGCTTTCTGGCTGCATTCCGCAGATTTTCCTATGCTTGCCTTGTTTTCGTGGGATGTTCTCCGTAAAATTTCAGATTTTTTCCGCTTTCTGTCCGACGTTTGTGCAGAACGCCTAATTTTATAGAAAAAATATCGGCTTTTTACCAGTTTACTTTTCCCGGCCAAAAGAGTACTCTAAACATAGGATGTAGCAGCAAAATAAAGTGAGACTTCCATACAAGATGGGATGTATAAAACATTCATTTCTCGTTTCTTTTGCGGCGGAACACCAAAAGGAGGAATCACCTTTTATGAAAGTTGGTCTGATTTATACCAGCACCACCCCGGAGCTGATCGAGCTGGTGGAGCAGGAAGTGAAAAAGCAGCTTGGCGAGGACGTTGAGCTGTATAGCCTGCAGGACCCCAGCGTTCTGGCGGATGTGCGCGAGGCCGGTTACGTAACCACCGCCCCCGCCGCCCGGCTGATCGGCATGTACATGAAGGCGGCCGAGGAAGGCGTGGACGCCATGCTGAACCTGTGCAGCAGCGTCGGTGAAGTGGCCGATAGCGTGCAGGATGTGGCCAAGTACATCGGCGTACCCATCGTTCGCGTGGACGAGGAGATGTGCCGTGAGGCCGTCCGCAAGGGCCAGCGCATCGGCGTAATGGCCACCCTGCCCACCACCTTGGAGCCCACCAAGGGCACCCTTCTGCGGATAGCCCGCGAGTGCGGCAAGCACGTGGAACTGGTGGACTGCCTGGTGGACGGCGCATTCGGCCTGGATCAGGATCAGTTCAAGGCCCGCATGACGGAAATGGCCGCTACCATCGCCGACCAGGTGGATGTGATCGTCTTTGCGCAGGGCAGCATGGCCTACTGTGAAGAGTACATCGCCGAGAAGTTTGGCAAGGTCGTGCTCAGCAGCCCCCGCTTCGGCGCCGCCGAACTGAAGAAGGCCCTGGAAAAGAAGGGCACCATCTAAACCCGATTGAACCCGGCAGGGAACGCCGGGAAATCAATAGACACAATACACTTAGGAAAAAGGAGATCATTATGAAAAAGGCACTTGCACTTGCGCTGGCCGCAGTTATGACCTTTAGTCTGGCTGCCTGCGGCGGCTCCGCATCCTCCGCTCCTGCTTCTTCGGGCGACAGCAGCTCCGCCGCTGAGACCCCCGCCAGCAGCGTCACCCTGAAGCTGGGCTTCTCCACCAACGAGGAAGACCCCCGTGCTCTGGGCGCCAAGCAGTTCAAAGAAGAGGTCGAGTCCAAGACCAACGGCGCCGTGACCGTGCAGCTGTACCCCTCCGGCCAGTTGGGCGGTGACGCCGACCTGATCAACTCCATCGCCCTGGATTCCGGCACGGTGGACATCATTATCACCGACGCTTCCAACTTTGCCACCTATGAGCCGAAGATGGGCATCTCCGCCCTGCCCTTCCAGTTCTCCGACTTCGACGAAGCCTGGGCCTTTATGGACAGCGACGTTGAGGCTGCCGCCGAGGAAGGCCTGCTGAGCCAGAATATGCGCGTGCTGGCCCACTACTGCAACGGTTTCCGCTGCGTGACCAACTCCAAGGGCCCCATCGAGACCCCCGACGACATGAAGGGCCTGCTGATCCGTACCCCCGAGAACCCCGTGATCATGGCCACCATGACCGCTCTGGGTGCCAACCCCCAGCCTCTGAGCTTCTCTGAGCTGTATCAGGCCCTCCAGCAGAAGACCTACGACGCCCAGGAGAACCCCATCCCCGTTATCTACAACAACAACCTGTACGAGGTTCAGGAATACCTGAGTGTCACCAACCACATCTACTCCGGCATGTGCTTCACCATCGCTGAGAGCAGCTGGAACAAGCTGAGTGCCGATCAGCAGGCCATCGTTGAGACCGCTGCGAAGGCTTCCGCCGATTACGACCGTCAGCTGAACAAAGAGCAGACCGAGAGCCTGGTCGCCAGCCTGGAAGAGAAAGGCATGAAGATCAACAACCCCGATCTGGCTCCCTTTGCCGAGGCAACCGCTTCCGTGCTGACCGACAACGCTTCCACCTACGGCGATCTGCTGGATCAGCTGAACGCCTGGAAGGCCGAGCGTTGAGTTGTTTCCCATCTGAATCAGTCTCCAACGCAAACATCGTGGGGCGGAGGGATTTGCCCTCCGCCCCCTTTTATTGGAAAGCACAAGTTTTTCAAGGCTTTTGTCAGAGCAACCGATCCGAAAGGAGCAAATTTGTGAAGAAGTTACAACGAACGATGGATAAGATCACCACGTTGATCTCCTCCATCCTGTGCGCAGCGATGATGATCATCCTGTTCGCCAATGTGGTGCTGCGCCTGATCCCCAGTGTGGGCGGTTTTAAATGGTACATGGAGAGCAGCCAGTACCTGAACGTCTGGTCCATGCTCATTGCCTGCATTGGCATCAACGCCATGGGCACCAACCTGCGCGTGGAAGTGGTGGATTCCATCTTCGGCAAAACCGCGCTGGGCAAAAAGCTGGTCGTGCTCATCCGCGACGTGTTCATCATCCTGTTCTATGCGCTGGTCACCTATTCCGGCTGGCAGCTGTGCACCCGCGCCAAGCAGGCCGTTTCCACCATGCCTCAGTTTACCATGGGCCAGGTGTACACCATCTTCCCCATTGCCGGTGTGATCTGCATCATCGGCGCCGTGGTCAATCTGATCGTTGAACTCACTGAAAAACCGGAAGGAGGCGACAAGGAATGATCGCCTGGCTGCTGATTTCCTTTTTCGTACTGTTGTTCCTGGGTGTGCCCATTGCCATGAGCCTGGGCCTGTCCGCCATTGGCGGCATCCTGTTTTTGGGCGGTGGCAGCACCGTTACCATCGCCCAGCGTATGTTTGAGGGCATGAACAGCTTTGCGCTGCTGGCCATTCCCCTGTACACCTTTGCCGGCTTTACCATGAGCAAGGGTGGCATCTCCAAGCGCCTGATGGACTTCTGCTACTCCATCGTCGGCCACATTTACGGCGGCCTGGCCCACGTAAACGTGCTGTCTAGCATGATCTTCGCCGGCATCTCCGGTTCCGCCGTGGCGGACACCGCCGGTGTTTCCGGCATGTTCATGCCCGAGATGGTGCGCAAGGGCTACTCCAAGAAGTTCACCGTGGCCGTCACCGCCATCTCCTCCACCATCGGCATCATCATCCCGCCCTCCATTCCCATGGTGGTCATCGCCGGCATCTGCGGCATTTCCACCGGCCGCCTGTTCCTGGGCGGCATCATTCCCGGCATCATGTGCGGCCTGGCCCAGATGATCGTCAGCTACTTCATGGCCAAGAAAGAGGGCGTGGAAAAGGAGCCCGGCCATTTCTCCATCGGCCCCGTGCTGCACGGCCTGTGGGAGAGCTGGCCCGCCCTGCTGATGCCCATCATCATTGTGGGCACCATCACCCTGGGCATCGTCAGCCCCACTGAGGCGGGCGTGATCGCGGTGGTGTACGGCCTGTTCGCCGGCGGCATTGTCTACCGCGAGCTGAAATGGGAGGACATCAAGTTCGCCTTTGCCGAAACCGTCCGCACCAGCGGCCGTATCTTCATCGTCATCGGCGCGGCCAAGCTGTACACCGTTATGCTGACCACCGCCGGCTTTGACAAGTGGGTCGCCAAAACCATGCTGGGCTTCTCCTCCAACCCCACCGTCATCCTCATCATGATCCTGCTGATCTTCTTCATCGTGACCATGTTCATGGAGTCCATCGCGACCCTGACCCTGTTCATGCCCATCCTGTACCCCATCGCCATCGGCGTTGGCATCGACCCCATTGTTCTGAGCGTGCTCATCACCGTGGTCATCGGTGTGGGTCTGGTCACGCCTCCCGTCGGCATGTGCATCTATGTGGCCTGCGATCTGATGGACGTAAAGGTGGGCGATGTGTTCCCCACGCTGATCCCCTTCCTGCTGGCGACCTTCGTCTGCATTGCACTGATGATCGCCTTCCCTCAGCTCATCACTCTGCCCACTGCCCTGATGCGTGTTTGAGCCTGAAAACCATTGCAACACCGCAGAGAGTGTGGTAAAATGGCAACGGAACGAAACATATGATGTTCGGGTATTTTCGCCCGCAACATTCCGTAATGTCATTCCATTTTTGCGGCGCAGAGGGTTTGCCCCTCGGCCGCAGTCTGGAGGTAATCGCAATGGAAAATGACTCGCGCGAGAAAACACCTGGCAAGTCCGTTGTGGACCAGGTGGCGGATGGGATCATTTCCCGGATCATTGATGGTTCCCTGCACCCCGGCGACAAGCTGCCCACCGAAATGGAGCTTTGCCGCCAGTTTGGGGCCGGACGCAATTCCGTGCGCGAAGCGGTAAAAAAACTGCAGGCCTACGGCATTCTGTACATCAAGCGGGCCGACGGCACCTTCGTCAGCGAAAGCTACAACCAGAAGATGCTGGACCCCATGCTGTACAGCATCATCCTGCAGAAGAACAGCTGGCGCGATTTTGTGGAGCTTCGTTCCGTGATCGACATCGGTACGCTGAACGTGGTCATCCAGCGGGAAGACATCGCCTCGTTCCTGCCGGATCTCTACTGGACCTTCGGCGAGCTCTCGGCGGAGCTTCACTCGCCCCATCCTTCGGTGGACCGGGTGCTGGAGCTGGACAGCCGCTTTCACACCCAGATCGCCGGGGCCGCCCAAAACCCGATGCTGGAAACCATCACCGAATACATCACCCGCTTAACGCTGCCCAGCCGGTACGAAACCACCCGCCGGGTGCTGGAGCAGGGCGATGTGGACCGTTTTGTGGAACTTCACCGGCAGCTGCTGGCCGTGATCGAGCGGCGGCAGGCCGATCAGATCGCACGAACGGTGCAGGATCACTACATTTTCTGGAAATGACTCATTCAGCCCGCCCGCCCACATCGGGGTGTGCGGGCAAAATGAGTGTTTCAAAGGTAGGATGTTAAGCGCATAACTTCTCTTATCATCCTTCCAATTCGTTTTCTCGAAAGGCTTGAAGCAAGGAGCTTTTGCCATGAAAAAAATCATGATCTCTGTGGCCCCTGTGGCCGCCACAGACATCCTAATCAACCCCAGGGCCATCGCCCGGGATGTGTATGAGTGCTACAAGCATGGCGCTGCCATGGTGCACCTGCACTGCCGCGACCTGAACGGCCGCCTCACCCCGGACCTGAGCCTGCTGCAGGAGACCGTCGCGTACATCCGCGAGATGTGCGACATTGTGGTGGAGATTTCCACCGGCGGCGTCTCCAATCTGACCATCGAAGAGCGCTGCCAGCCCTGCTACCCCGATTGGGTGGAGGCCAACAGCCTGAACGTCGGCTCGGTAAACCTGGGCACCGCCGTGTACCAGAACCCCATCAACGACGTGGAGTACTGCGTGCAGCGCATTCTCGAGAACAAGAAGATCCCCGAGATCGAGGTGTTCGAGCTGGGCATGATCAACACCGTGCGGGAGCTGGACGAGAAGTTCCACTTCGTCAAGCCCATCCTCTTCGCGCTGGTGTTCGGCCATGGGGGCGAGATGCCCTCCACCGTGCCGGCCCTGAAGCACATGATCGACGCGCTGCACGAGAACTTTCCCGGCGGCGACTACCTGTGGGGCTACACCCAGGCCCACCGGGAGGACTGGGAAATGGTGAAGGTGGCCCTGGACATGGGTGCTTCCACCGTGCGCATCGGCTTTGAGGACTCCGACATGATCGCCCCCGGCGTTCATGTGGACAATAACGCCGCCCTCATCGCCCAGGTGTCGGACATTGTCAAATCCAAGGGCATGATGCCCATGACCCCGGACGAGGCGCGGGCAATGCTGAAGATCCCGCCCCTCCGCCGCTGAGGAGGTGATTCAAATGGTAATTCAAGGCGTCACCTATCTCTCGGACTTCGAGGCCAAGAAGGCCATCATCGAGGCGGCGCGCCGCATGGAAGCCAAGGGCTTTCTGGTGGCGGGCGACGGCAGCCTCAGCGTGCGGGTCGGCCCGTCCGCGGTGTGGGTCACCATTGCCGGGGCCGATAAGGCCGCCCTCACCCAGGATATGCTGGTTCGTGTAGACCTGAACGGCAAGCAGATGCTCAGCGCCCGGGCCAAACCCCTGCCGGAGGACCTGCCCATTCACCTGAAGATCTATCAGGAGAACGAGTCCGTTCAGTGCGTGCTGCATGCTTACCCGCCCTGCGCCGCCGTCATGGGGCTGCAGGGGCAGTCCGTACAGCCTGCCGCGTTCAGCCCGGCGGTGCGGGCACTGGGCCGGGTTCAGCTGCTGCCCGGGCAGGCCGCCGAGCCGCAGGCCCAGGCCGTCAGCCTTCTGTGCCGCACCGATAAGGGCGTGCTGCTGCAGAACGACGGCTGCATGACCTGGGGCCGCACCCCCACCGAGGCCTGCCATCTGGTGGAAGCGCTGGACTACTACGCCACGGTGACCGCCCGCCTGGGCCATGCCCCGGTGAGCACCCCCGCGGCACCGGCCGCACCGGTTGTGCAGCCCGCGCCGGCCCCTGTGGAAGCCGCTCCGGCTTCCGCCGCGGCTCTGAACGGCGTGACCGGGCTGATTCGCCCCGGCATGGGCCTGCCGCCCCTGCCCAAAGCGCAGCCTGCAGCACCGGCCGTGCCGGTCGCTCCTGCCGCGCCGAAGGCGGTTCCGGCCGCCCCCGCACAGCCCGCCTCCAGGGCCGCTGCCCGGGAGGATGCAATGGCCGAGGTCATCCGCCGCACCCTGCAAAGCTTTCAGTAAACCCGCTTGAGCGCGTTCAAGCACACTGCTTCTCTGTTTATCCGCCGTTTTAATTTCAACGCGCCGGGGCGGCCCGCGTGGCGGCACCCCGGCCAACGGAAAGGACGTCAAGACCATGGACATCAGTTCGCAGGAAATTGAGGCGATCGTCAAACAGGTACTGTCCGGCATGGGCGGTACGCCGACCGCTTCCCCCTCCGCAGCGGCCCCCCGCTGCAGCGCCTGCGGCGATCGGGGCGTTTTTGAAAACGTAGACGACGCCGTGGAGGCCGCCTGGAAAGCCCAGCGCGACTGGGTGACCAACTACAAGGTGGAGGATCGCCAGCGCATCATCGAGGCCATTCGCCGTTGCGCCCGCACCCATGTGGAAGAGTGGTGCCGCAAAATCGTGGAAGAAACCGGCATGGGCCGCTATGAGGACAAGGTGGAAAAGCACCTGGCCGTCATCAACAAAACCCCCGGCCCCGAATGCCTGACCACCGAGGCCATCAGCGGGGACGCCGGCCTGATGCTGGAGGAATATGCCCCCTTCGGCGTGATCTGCTCCATCACCCCCACCACCAACCCCACCGAAACCATCATCAACAACACCATCAGCATGATCGCCGGCGGCAACACCGTGGTGTTCAACGTACACCCCCGCGCCAAGCGGGTCTCCGCGGACTGTCTGCAGGCGCTGAACACCGCCATTGTGGAAGCCGGCGGCCCCGAAAACCTCATCACCATGACCCGGGAGCCCACCATGGAAAACGTGGATAAGATGGCCGCCAACCCCAAGGTCCGCCTGATGGCGGGCACCGGCGGCATGGGCATGGTAAACGCCCTGCTGCGCAGCGGCAAAAAGTGCATCGGCGCCGGCGCGGGCAACCCGCCGGTCATCGTGGACGAGACCGCCGACATCGAACTGGCCGGCCGCAAGATCTACGAGGGCGCTTCCTTTGACAACAACATCCTGTGCTTCGCCGAAAAAGAGGTGTTCGCCGTGGGCAGCGCCTACGACGGCCTTGTGCACGAGATGCAGAAGCAGGGCGCATATCTGCTGAGCAGCGCCCAGACCGAACAGCTGGTAAAAATCGTGCTGCAGCCCAAAAAGGGCGGCGGCCACGAGGTGAACAAGAAGTGGGTCGGCCAGGACGCCGCCCGCATTCTGGAGACCATCGGGGTCAAGGTGCCCGACAGCTGCCGCCTGGCCATCTGCGAAGTGCCCGCCGACCATCCCTTTGTGCTGGTGGAACAGATGATGCCCGTGCTGCCTCTGGTGCGCTGCCAGAGCTTTGAAGAGGCCATGGACAAGGCCCTCATCGCCGAGCACGGAAACCGGCACACCTCCTCCATCTTCTCCAAAGATGTGGACCACATGACCCGGTTCGCCCGGCTCATCGAAACCACCATCTACGTGAAGAACAGCGCCACCAAGGCAGGCGTGGGCATTGGCGGCGAGGGCCACTGCACCATGACCATTGCCGGCCCCACCGGCGAGGGCATTACCTGCGCAAAGAGCTTTTGCCGCCGCCGCCGCTGCATGCTGGCCGAGGGCGGGCTGCGCATCATCTGATCGGGCGGGCGGCCCGTTGCCGCCCCTCACATAAACGACCATTCTTCAAAACACAAACATCAACGATTTTGATTTGTTCTACAGGAGGAACGACTCATGAAAGCTCTGGGTTTTATCGAGACCAAAGGTCTGGTTGGCAACATTGAAGCGACCGATGCCATGCTGAAGGCTGCGGACGTGGAGTTCATCGGCTCCGACACCATCGGCGCCGGTCTGACCACCGTCATCGTCACCGGTGAAGTGGGCGCCGTGAAGGCCGCCACCGAGGCCGGCGAAGAGGCCGCTTCCCGCGTGGGCGAGCTGTTCTGCGTGAACGTCATCGCCCGCCCCCACACCGACCTGGCCCGCATCATGCCCCCCAAGGGCCCCGCGACCGGCAAGTCCGGCCAGCCCGCCGGTGAGCAGGTACCTCTGGCCGCCGCTCTGGGCATGATCGAGACCAACGGCCTGACCGCCGCCATCGAGGCCGCCGATGCCATGCTGAAGAGCGCAGACGTGTCTCTGGTGGGCCAGGAGAAGATCGGCGCCGGTCTGGTGACCGTGTTCGTGCAGGGCGACGTGGGCGCCGTGAAGGCCGCCGTGGAAGCCGGCCAGACCGCTGCCGCCCGCATCGGCGAAGTGGTCAGCGCCCATGTGATTCCCCGCCCCCATGCCAGCGTAGCCGAGTGCATGCCCGAACTGCGCTGAAGCCCTCTGAAATTCACTGAGGAAGGGGCGTTTGTGCCTTGATTTATCACAACATCAGCCAGGAGCAGCTGGTCGCGCTGGTCACACAGGCGGTGCAGGCCGAGCTGAGCAGGCGCAGCCGTCAGGTTCCGGTGGGCATTTCGGTGCGGCACATCCACCTCACCCGGGCCGATGTGGACAAGCTGTTCGGCTGCGGCTACCAGCTCACCCCAAAAAAGGCGCTGAGCCAGCCCGGCCAGTTCGCCTGTGAGGAATGCCTGGACGTGATCGGCCCCAAGGGGGAGCTGAAGCGGGTGCGCATTCTCGGCCCGGAGCGCAGTGCCACCCAGATCGAGCTGGCCCAGACCGACTGCCGCACCATCGGCGTCAACGCGCCGGTGCGCTCCAGCGGCGACACGAAGGGCACCCCCGGCGTAACGCTACGCGGCCCGCTGGGTGAGCTGACCGTGCCGGAGGGCGTGATCGTGGCCGACCGCCACCTGCACATGACCCCGGCCCAGGCCGCTGCCTTCGGCCTTGCCGACGGCGACCGGGTGCAGATCCGCATCGACGGCATCAAGCCCGGCATCATGGGCGGCGTACTTGTGCGTGCCAACAGCAAATGCGCCCTGGATTTTCACATCGACACGGACGACGGCAACGCCTTCCTGCTCAGGCAGGGGCAGCTGGTCACCGTACTGGGCAAAGAGGAGTAAGCCATGATTTTAGGAATCGTCAAGGGTACGGTGGTTGCCACCCGCAAAATGCAGAATCTGGTGGGCTATAAGTTCCTGCTGGTGGAGCCGGTGTACGGCACCAAGCGGGATATGATCGTGGCCGGCGACACCATCGGCGCCGGTGTGGGCGAGATGGTGCTGGTGACCACCGACGAGACCACCCAGCACGCGCTGGACCGCCCCGCCCCCATTGACGCCTTCATCGTGGGCATTGTGGACAATCCTCCCACCCTGAGCAAATAATCACGCAAACGCAAGTTTTTCGTCAAAGGTCTCTGCCTTTGGCGGGATCGTGAGGCTGAAACTATGAAGATCATTGTTATCGGCAGCATTGCCGCAGGGGTCTCGGCCGCTGCGCGCCTCGCCGCCGGGCAGCAGGGCGTGCAGATCACCGTCTACGAAAAAGGCGGCTTCTACTCCTGCGGCACCGGCGGGCTGCCCCATTACCTGAGCGAGAGCCTGGCCGCCCTGAACAAGGCCATTCAGGGCAAGGAAACGGAGCTGGCCGCCCAGGGCATCACGGCCCATCTGCGCCATGAGGTACAGCGCATTGATGCGGCTGCCCGGCAGGTGACCGTGTGCGACCTGGCCAGCGGCCGGGTGTTCACCGACCATTACGACAAGCTGGTGCTGGCCACCGGCTCTTCCAACCGGATCCCCCAGGTGCCCGGCAGCGACCGGGTGGGCGTGCAGACGCTGAAAAGCGTGGAGGACCTGATTTTCCTGAAGGAATATGTGCGCACCCCCTATGTGCGCGACATCGTCATTCTGGGCGGCAGCTGGTCCGGCCTTGAAATCGCCAAGGCATTCCTGAAGCTGGGCCGCAGCGTGCGCATCATCGAAAAAGAGCAGCAGCTTCTGCCCCAGTTTGACCCGGAGGTGAGCAAGCTCATCCAGCAGGAGCTGGAGGCCCAGGGCGTTCAGTTCAATCTGGGCGAGCAGGTGCGCGCCTTCCCCGGCAAAACCTTCATCGAGCAGGTGCAGACCAACCGGGGCACCTACCCCTGTGACCTGTGCATCGTAGCCATCGGCGTGCAGCCCAACACCGGGCTTCTGGCCGGTACCGGCGCCGAGCTGGCACCCAACGGGGCCGTGCTCATCGGGGCGGACCTGGCCACCAGCGTGCCCGGCATTTACGCCGTGGGCGACTGCGCCTTCTGCCGGGAAGGCACCCTGCGCACCAGCAGCCTTCGGGTGGCCGAGCTGGAAATCGCCCGCACCGGCCTGACCGAGGCCGAAGCCCGCAAGGCGGGCCTGCGGGTAAAAAGCGCCATGGCCACCGGCACCGACCGGCCCGGCATCTGCCCCAACCCCCACCCCATCACCATCAAGCTGGTGTATGAGGCCAACACCCGCCAGGTGGTGGGCGCGCAGGCCTGGGGCGGCAAAAACGTCTCGGCCCGCATCAACGCCATCGCCGTGGCCATCCGCGCCGGCATGACCGTGGAGGCTCTGGGCCAGGTGGACTTCGTCTATTCCTCCGCCGCCTGCTCCATCTGGGACCCCATCCAGGTGGTGTGCGGTCAGGCCCGATAAGCGGGGTGGTTGCATGGCAGAACGCATCAACGCGGTAAAAACCAGCTTTTTCGGCAAGGGGGCCATCCGGCTTCTCGGGCCGGAGCTGCAAAAAATGGGCATTCGCCGCGCCCTGCTGGTCACCGACCGGTTTCTCTACGACTCCGGTGCCGCGGCCCGGGTGGGTCAGGTTCTCTCCGAGGCCGGGGTGGAGTATGCCGTTTATTACAACGTGCAGCCCAACCCCACCGTTCAGGTGGTAAACGACTGCATTCAGGCTGCCCGCACCCTCTCCGTGCAGCTTTTGGTGGCCCTGGGCGGCGGCAGCGCCATTGACACTGCCAAGGCCGCCAGCATCGTGCTGGCCTGCGGCGGCCGCGTGGAGGATTACGAGGGCGAGAACAAATCCACGAAGCCCGGCCTGCCCATCGTGGCGGTGAACACCACCGCGGGCACCGGCAGCGAATGTACCTCGTTCTACATCGTTACCGACCCGGTGCGCCACAGCAAAATGGCGATGGTGGACCCCAACTGCATGGTCAGCATTGCGGTAAACGACACCGATTTCATGTCCTCCATGCCGCCCAAGCTCACCGCTGCCACCGGAATGGACGCCCTGACCCACGCCATTGAGGCGGCGCTCTCGAAAAACGCCAGCCCCATCACGGACAAGGACGCCTATTGGGCGATGACCGCCATTGTACAGAACCTTCCCCGCGCCGTGGCCAATGGCCAGGACGAAGAGGCCCGCACCATGATGGCCTATGCAGAGAATGTGGCCGGTATGGCCTTCTCCAACGCCGGGCTGGGCATGGTGCACGCCATGGCCCACGCGCTGGGTGGCCACTACAATCTGCCCCACGGCGTGTGCAACGCGGTGCTGCTGCCCTATGTGCTGGCCTTCAACAGCCGCAGCCCGGTGTGCCGCCAGCGGTTTGTCTCCATCGCCGGGGCCATGGGGCTGCCCGCCAGCCTGGGCGAATCCCATGCGGCGGAAGCGGTCATCCAGTTCGTCCGGCAGCTCAGCGGCAGCGTGGGCATTCCCGCCGCGCTTTCCCAGCTGAACAAGGTGGACCCGGCCGATTTCGGCACCCTGGCCGACCTGGCCCTGCACGACACCTGTATGACCACCAACCAGATCACCCCCACCCGTCAGGAGGTCATCGCCGTGTACACGGCGGCCTTCCGCGGGTAACCATCACCACGCGCTTTCTTTTCATGGAAGAGCGGCTTCGCAGCGTTGCGGGGCCGTTCTTTTTTACTTACCGACGCATAATTTTCTTGTGAAATTCACCGCACAGCGCAGTTTCGCGGCAGTTTCTCTCTCCCTGTGCGCCTCTCTTCCCAGCCGCTCCCCGCCGGCCGGACACAGGCAGCTCAAAACGCCGAACCTGCAAAGCAAGCGGCCGCAACGTAAAAGGCAGACTGAAACCGAACCGCTTTGAGTGGTTCAGGCTCCAGTCTGCCTTTTCAATTGATCGTTCGAGTTGTCGTGTTGCCGTATATTGCTGTATTGTAATCCCGTTTTTGGGGTTACTTTCTCCTCCGGCCCCGGCTGTTTGCCCCCTTGCGCCCCGGCATCCGGTAGATGCTGCTGTCCATGCGGGTGGTCTCCCCATCCCACTGCAGAATCGGGAAATCCACGCCGCCGCCCGGCTTTGCCGCTGCGGTTTTGCGCAGTTTTTTCCAGGGCTTCACCCGAAGCAGTCCAAACAGCAGCACCGCCGCAAGGGCCGCCCCAACCAGCAGCCCGGTGAAGCCGCCGCTGCTGGCCTGTGCCTGCCGGGCGGAATGCTCGGCGGCCTGAGCAAGCAGCTCATCCAGTCCGTCGGCGTCCATGGCCAGGCGCACCTCGCTTTCGGCCTGGCCCTCGCTGGCCGGAATGTGCACCACCTGCCAGGCGCTCAGCGGCTGGCCCAGATTCCACACCTCCGGCAGCGCATACTCCACGGTGCACTCCTCGGCCGTGCGGCCGCTGTGCAGCAGCACGCTGGCCGCCGTGCTTTTCACCTGCACCTGGCCCAGCACACCGCCGCCGCCCTGCACATCCAGCGGCAGGCTCCTGCCCTCGTCCGGCAGGTCCGCCCGCGCAAAATTGCCAAAGCAATAATCCAGCAGGGCGCAGGCGTCGTAATACCGGTCTTTTTTGCTCACGTCCCCCAGGATCACGCAGATCAGCCGCACGCCGTCCTGTTCACTGTAATTTACATAGCTGTGGCCGCCCATGTCGTGGTAGCCGTCTTTTCCGCCCTTGGCATACTCCCGGTAGCAGACATTGCCCACCCGAAGCCAGTCATCACAGGCAAAGTATCGCTCCTGCGGCTGCAGATTGGTGGGGGCCATCGTCCAGCTGCCGGTGTAGCAGAACACGTCCTGAAAGCCCGGCTGCTGCAGGGCCCAGCGGGTGATGGCCGCCAGATCCCGGGCCGTGGTGTAATGGTCCGGGTCGTACAGGCCGTGGGGGTTGGCAAAGTGGGTGCCGGTCAGGCCCAGGGCCTGCGCCTGGGCGTTCATCGCGTCCACGCCGCCCTGAATGCTTCCGCCAATGTAGGTGGCCAGCACATTGGCGCCGTCGTTGGCGCTGGCAAGCTGGGTGCCGTACACCACATCTTTCAAGGGAACCACCTCGCCGGGCTGCAGGGCAATGTGGGAGGAATCGGTGTGCAGCAGCGAGTACACCGCCTCTTCGCTCACGGTCACGCTTTCATCCCAGTTGCCGCCCGTCTTTTGGGCCGTCAGCCCCAGCGTCATGACCTTGGTGGTGGAGGCCGGGTACATCCGCTGGTCCGGGTTCTGCTCGATCAGAATCTGCCCGGTGTCCGCGTCCATCACCACATAGGCCCCGCAGGAAACCGCGGGCGGGGCATCCTGCGCAAAGGCAGGCAGACAGAAGGCCGCCGCCAGGCAGGCCGCGGCAGCCAATGCGCACAAGCGCTTCAACGTTTTGTTCATCAATCGTTCCGATCCTGTTTGTGGGCGGCCTGTGCCGTCCTTTATGAAAAGCGGGCCGTACCCGCACCGTATTTGGTTCTTTCTTACATTCTCAACATATTATAAAGGCATTCCCCCACCCCGGCAAGGGCAGCCGCCAAATTTCCACATTTTTTGACAATTGGCGGCAAAATATGTTACGCTGGAAATAGCTTTCAATAATTCCATTGGAAAGGCAGGTGCTCTTCTTGCAGCCTGAACCCTCTTTGAAAACCGAAAAGGCCGCGGCACGCCGCTGGGCGCGGCAGGCCCGCGCGGCGTTTACGCCGGAACAATGGGCCGCCTTCGGGGCCGCCATGGCGCAGCAGCTGCGCCTTCTGCCCCCATGGCAGGCCGCCCGGACGGTGTTCTGCTTCGCTTCCCACGGGCCGGAGCCGGACACCCTGCCCCTTCTTCAGGCGGCGCTGGCCGAGGGCAAGCAGCTTTGCCTGCCCCGCTGCACCGGCCCCGGCCAGATGGAGGCCATCCCTCTGGGGGATCTGGCTCTGCTGGCCCCCGGTTCCTATGGAATTCCGGAGCCGCCCGCACACCTGCCGCCCTGCCCGCCCGAGGGCATTCAGCTGGCCGTGCTGCCCTGCCTGGCCGCCGGGCTGGACGGCACTCGCCTGGGCCACGGCGGCGGCTATTACGACCGCTGGCTGGCCCGCTGCCCGGGCGCGTACCGGGCCGTGCTGTGCCCCGAGGCGCTGCTTGCCCCCCACCTGCCCGCCGATGCGCTGGACCTGCCCGCCCAGTGCATCGTCACCGAGCGGCGGGTGCTGACCCTTTGATTTCAGGAGGTGCTTTCCATGAAATTTCTGCATCTGGCCGACCTGCACCTGGGCAAGCGGCTGAACGACTTTGACCTTCTGGCGGACCAGCGCCATATGCTGGAGCAGGCCCTCGCGCTGGCTAAAGCGGAAGCCGTGGACGCCGTGCTGCTGGCCGGTGACCTGTACGACAAGGCCATTCCCAGCGGCGGGGCCGTTGCCCTGCTGGACTGGTTTCTCACAGGGCTGGCCGAGGCCGGGCTGCCGGTGTTCGCGGTGAGCGGCAATCACGACGGGGCCGACCGGCTGGACTACGGCAGGGACCTGTTTGCCAAGTGTCAGGTTCACATCGCCGGGCGCTTTTCCGGCACGCCCGCGCCCCTGCGCCTGCAGGACGAATACGGCCCGGTGGAGCTGTGGCTGCTGCCCTTCGTCAAGCCGGCCACGGTGGCGCATTTCTTCCCCGAGGCCGACTGCAGCGATTACACCCGTGCCGTTGCCGCTGCCCTGGCCGGCTGCAAGCAGGACCCCGCCGCCCGGCAGGTGCTGGTGGCCCATCAGTTCGTCACCGCCGGCGGAAGTGCCCCGCAGAAGGCCGGCTCCGAGAGCATCAACGTGGGCGGACTGGACAATGTGGACGCCGCCTGTTTTGCCGGATTTGACTATGTGGCGCTGGGGCACATTCACAAGCGCCAGCCGGTGGGGCAAAATGCCTGGTATGCCGGTTCCCCCATGGCCTATTCGCTGGATGAGGCCGGGCAGGAAAAGGGCGCCCTGCTGGTCACCTTGGAGGAGCACGGCCCCGCCCAGGTGTGCTTTGCCCCCTTTGCGCCGCTGCACCCGATCCGCCACATCACCGGCCCGCTGGAAAAGCTGATCGAAGCCGCCGACCCCGCCCAGCGGGAGGACTACATCTATGCCACCCTGACCGACAAGACCCCCGTGCTGGACGCCATGGACCATCTGCGGGCGGTTTACCCCAACGTGATGAAGCTGGATTACCCCCAGCAAACCACCGGCGAAGCCCGCACCGCGGCCGTGGATGTGGAAAAGAAAGACCTTCGGGAGTTGTTTTTTGACTTTTACACCCAGGTAAATGGCGAGCCGCCCAGCGAAGAAGCCTGGCAGGCTGTGGCCCAGCTTGCCAAGGAAGGAGGGATGGAGCTGTGAAACCCACCAGACTGACCCTGAGCGCCTTCGGCCCCTTTTCTGACCGTGTGGAGCTGGACCTGACCCAGCTGGACGGGCAGGGGCTGTTTCTCATCACCGGCGACACCGGCGCCGGAAAAACCACCCTGTTTGACGCCATCTGCTTTGCTTTGTACGGCGAGGTGAGCGGCCCGTACCGCCCGGTGGAGCACCTGCGCAGTGATTTTGCCGCCCCGGATGCCCAGACCTTTGTGCAGCTGGAATTTGTGCACCGGGGCAAAACCTACACCCTGAAGCGGAATCCCGCCTACGAGCGGCCCAAGCTGCGGGGCAGCGGCACCGTAAAGGAAAAGCCGGACGCCCAGCTGACCCGCCCCGGGGAACCGCCGGTTCTGGGCGTGCGCCAGGTGAACACCGCCGTGCGGGAGCTGCTGGGCATTGACTGCGCCCAGTTCAAGCAGGTGGGCATGATCGCCCAGGGCGAATTCATGAAGCTGCTGAATGCCTCCACGGACGAGCGGGAGGGCATTCTGCGGCAGGTGTTCGCCACCCAGAAGTACCAGAATCTGACCAACGCCCTGCAGGCCGCCGCCGGCGAGGCGAGAGAGGCCTGCAAAACCCAGAATCGCCTCATGCTGGAGCGTTTTCACCAGGTGGACTGCCCGGAGACCTCCGCGCAGAAAGAGGGCATTGTGGAGCTGAAACGGGCGGACAACCCTGCCCTGCTGCCCCAGATGCAGACCGCTCTGGCCGCCCTGCTGGACGAGGACAAGGCCGAACTGGCCCGGCTGGAACCGGCGCTGGAGCAGGCACAGCAGGCCCAGACCGAGGCCACCCGCCTGGAAGAGCAGGCCAAAGCCGCTCAGGGCACCCGGCAGCGCCTGGAAGCCAAGCGGGACGAGCTGGCGCAGCTGCAGGCCAAAGCACCGGAAATGCAGCGGCGGGAAGAGGGATTCCGGCGCAGCGAGGCCGCGCTGAAGCAGGTAAAGCCGCTGGCCGACCGGGCCGACGGCGCCGCGGCCGCCGAAGCGAAGGCAAACCGCGAGCTACAGGCACTGGCCCCCCGGCTGGAACAGGCCCAGCAGAACGAGGCCGCCGCCTCTACCCGACTGGAACAGGCCAAGGCCACCCAACCCGAAGTGGAGAAATTAAAGCAGAAACTCACCCTGTTGGAGAAGCAGCTGCCGCTCTACCGTCAGCATCAGGAGGCCGCCGAGGCGCTCGCCGCGCTGGAAGAACAAGCGAAAGCGGCTGAAACCAACCTGAGCACCGCCAAACAGGCCGCCGAAACCAGCGAGCAGGCCCTCGGGCAGACCCGCCGCGGGTTGGACGAATTGAAGGAAGTCCCCCTGCAGCTGGAACAGTTCCGCAACCGCTACAGAGGCCTGACCGGCGTTCAAAAGGCTCTGGAAAACTGGCAGACCGCCGCCAAGGAGGAGCGGGCCTCTGCCGAATACCTGCACACTGCACAGCAGGACTATCTGAAAAAGCAGAAAGTCTTCCAGCAGGCTGAGGCCCATGCCGCCGAGCTGCGCCGCCGCCTGGATGACTGCCGGGCCGGGCTTTTGGCCCGCGACCTGACCGAGGGGGCACCCTGCCCGGTGTGCGGAGCGGTGCATCACCCCGCCCCGGCTGCCCTGCCCGATGAGCCGGTCACCGAAGCCGACCTGCAGGCCGCCGAGAAAGCTCGGGAGGCCGCCCGCAGTGCAAAGGATCAGGCAATGAAGTCTGCCGAATTCTCCAGTGCGGATTACAAGGCTGACCAGGAATACACCGCCCGGCAGTGGCAGCTGTTTGCGGAACCGTGGCAGGAGCTGGCCCTCACCCCGCCGCTGCCCTCCGAAGGCCCGGCCCCGGAGCCTGATCAGCTGACTGAGGCGCTGACGAAGGCCCTTGCCGACTGCATGGCCGAAGGCAAGCAGCTGCGCGCGCAGGACGATCGCCGCAAAAAGCTGGAGAAGCTTCTGCCCACACAGGAAAAAACCGCCCGCGCCGAGACCGAAAAGCGGGAGAATCTGCAGAGCGCACTGGCCGACCTGAAGGCCCAAAAGGCCCGCGCCGAGGCCAACGTGGAGCATCTGGCGCAGGGGCTGGAATGGCCCAGCGAACAGGCGGCCCTGGAGCAGAAAACTGAATGGGAGGGCCGCCGCACGACCTTGCTGAACGAGCAAACCGCCGCCCAAACCGCTTACGACACCGCCCAAAAGGCACTCAACGACCTGAACAAAGAAAAAGCCGAAAAGAGCGCGGTCCTGAAAGAAAAGGCCGCGCAGGCGCAGGCAAGCGCCCGGGAGCTGGATGAGATTCTGCACAGGCTGGCCTTTGCCGACCGGGCCGCCTATGAAGCCGCCCTGTGCTCTGAGGAAGAACTCAGGGCGGAACGGGAAGAGCTGGACCAGCATCAGGACGACCTGCGCAAGGCCGAGGCGGCCGTGGCGGCGCTGGAAAAAGAAGCCGCCAACCAGCCGCAGCCGGCCGCCCCGCTGCCTCAGCTGGCAGAGCAGCGGCTTGCCGCCGACGACAAAGTTCGCAAGCTGAATCAGGCCAGCAGCACCGTCGGCTTCCGGCAAAAGGCCAATCAGGCCATCGCCGACACCCTGAACCGCCTTGCCAAAGAGAGCGAACAGGCCCGCCACAAGGCCGACCTGCTGACCCATTTGTACAACACGGTAAAGGGCAAGCAGGCGGGCAAGGTAAACTTGAGCTTTGAAGCCTACATTCAGGCCTATTACTTCGAGCGGGTGGTGGAAGCCGCCAACCGCCGCTTTGAGGCCATGAGCGAGGGGCGCTATCTCCTGCGCCGGCGGGACGACAGCGTTTCCATCTCCGGCAAAAACGCGCTGGTGCTGGATGTGCTCGACCACTACACCGGCAAACTGCGCCCGGTGAGCAGCCTTTCCGGCGGCGAGAGCTTCAAGGCCGCCCTGTGCCTGGCGCTGGGCCTTTCGGATGTAATTCAGGCCGGCAGCGGCGGCGTGGAGATCGACGCTCTGTTTGTGGATGAGGGCTTCGGCACTCTGGACGAAGCCTCGCTGGACAAGGCCCTGGAAGTGCTGCTCGGGCTGGCCGGCCCCGGCAAAATGGTCGGGGTCATCAGCCATGTGCCCGAGCTGAAAGACCGCATCACCCGGCAGATCGTGCTGAAAAAAGGCCCCCTTGGCAGCACCGCCCGCATTGTGCAGGCCTGACCCCACGGCCACGGCGGCCCTGCCGGGCCGTTCGGCCGCCGCATGAAACCCAAATAAACGAGATACATAAAAAGCGCACGGAAGCAGTTTGCTCCGTGCGCTTTTCTGATTTTGGATTTGAGCAAAGCGGCGCCACGCCCGCCCGGCCGGTGGGTCACACCAGCTTTTGCAGGATTTCCCGGATGAGGGCCGGGTCACCCTTGCCCTTGGTGCGCTTCATCATCTGGCCCACCAGTGCCTGGAACGCCTTGGCGTTGCCCGCCTGATAGTCGGCCACAGCCTTGGGGCTGGCCGCCACCACTTCCTTGGCGTACTGCTCCAGCAGGGCCGGGTCACTCACCTGCTCCAGACCCTGACGGCGGATCAGCTCCTCCGGGTCAGCGTCCTGCTTGAACAGCAGGCCCACCACCTCGCGGCAGGTGGAGCTGTTCACCTTGCCCGCCTCGGCCAGGTCGGCCAGCTTGGCCAGATGTTCCGGCTCGACCGGAATTTCCGTGCCCTCGGGGGCCAGCCGGGCCACCTCGTTCACCACCAGATTGGCGGCCAGCTTGGGGGCTTTGGTCACGGCGGCAGCCTGCTCAAAGTAATCGGCGATTTCCTTGCGGATGACCAGCTGCTCCGCCGTCAGCGCGCTGAGGCCGAACTGTTCCACATAGTTCTTCTTGCGCTCGTCGGGCAGGGTGGGAATCTCCTTTTTCCAGTCGTCCAGCTGCTGCTGCGTCAGCACCACCGGCACCAGATCGGGGTCCGGGAAGTAGCGGTAATCGTCCGCATTTTCCTTGCTGCGCATGGAGCTGGTTTTGCCGGTGGCCGGGTCGAAGCGGCGGGTCTCCTGCCGCACCGCGCCGCCTTGATCGATCAGTTCGGTCTGGCGGGCAAACTCGTACTCAATGGCCTTGACCACATACTGGAAGCTGTTCAGGTTCTTCATCTCGGTGCGGGTGCCCAGCACCTTCTCGCCCTTTTTGCGGACGGAAAGGTTCACGTCGCACCGCAGAGAGCCCTCGTTCATCTTGCAGTCGGACACGCCCACGTACAGCATGATGGCCCGCAGCTTCTGCAGATAGAGCTTTGCCTCTTCGGCGCTGCGGATGTCCGGCTCGGACACGATCTCGATCAGCGGCACGCCGCACCGGTTCATGTCGATGAGGGTGCCCTTGCCGGGGGAGTGGATCAGCTTGCCCGCGTCCTCCTCAATGTGAATGCGGGTGATGCCGATGCGCTTTTCACCGGTGCTGGTCTCCACATCCAGCCAGCCCTGCTCGCACAGGGGCTTGTCGTACTGGCTGATCTGGTAGGCCTTGGGCAGGTCGGGGTAAAAGTAGTTCTTACGGTCCAGCTTGCTGTTCAGGGCAATGCGGCAGTTGGTGGCCATGCCGGCCTTCACCGCGTATTCCACCACCCGCTTGTTCAGCACCGGCAGGCTGCCGGGCATGCCCGTGCACACCGGGCAGCACTGGGTGTTGGGGGCCGCACCGAATTTTGTGGCACAGCGGCAGAAAATCTTCGTGTTGGTCTTCAGCTCCACGTGAACTTCCAGACCGATGACCATCTCATAATCCTGCATCATGTTCCATCAACCTCCGATCCGGTCCTGTTCCAGCGTGTAGCCCGCCCGGTAAAGCGCCGCCTCACCAAAGGGCTTTCCGATCAGCTGCAGGCCAATGGGCAGGCCCTCATGGTCCTGGCCGCAGGGCAGCGACAGGCTGGGCAGTCCCGCAATGTTCACGGGCACCGTGTAAACATCCCCCAGGTACATGGCCAGCGGGTCGTCCACCTTTTCGCCCAGCTTGTAGGCGGTGGTGGGGGCCACAGGGCTGAGCACCGCGTCATACTGCTCAAACACTTTGTCAAAGGCAGCCTTGATGAGAGCGCGCACTTCCAGCGCCTTCTTATAGTAAGCGTCGTAGTAGCCCGCGCTGAGCACGTAGCTGCCCAGCAGAATGCGCCGCTTCACCTCGGCGCCAAAACCCTGGCTGCGGGTCTCCTTATACAGGCTGTGAATGTCCGTAAAGTTCTGCGCGCGGAAGCCGTACTTCACGCCATCAAACCGGGCCAGGTTGGAGGAGGCCTCGGCACTGGAGATCACATAGTAGGCGGGCAGCGCCTTATCCAGCTCCGGCATGGTCACCTCTTCCACCGTCGCGCCCAACGCGGTCAGCCGGTCGGCGGTATGCCGCAGGGCGGCCGCAATGTCCGGGGCCAGCGCTTCGGAGAGGAACTCCTTCGGCAGGGCGAACTTCATGCCCTTCACGCCGTCTGCAATGCCGGTCAGGTAGTCGGCCGGTGCGGCCACGCTGGTGGAATCGTTGGGATCCTGCCCCGCAATGGCCTGCAGCACCAGCGCGTTGTCCCACACGGTTTTGGTGAGGGGGCCGATCTGGTCCAGGCTGGAGGCAAAGGCCACCAGACCGTAGCGGGAAACCAGCCCGTAGGTGGGCTTCATGCCCACAACGCCGCAGAAGGCCGCGGGCTGGCGGATGGAGCCGCCGGTGTCCGACCCCAAGGTGAACACCGCCTCGTCGGCAGCCACCGCAGCCGCCGCGCCGCCGCTGGAACCGCCGGGCACCCGATCCAGCGCCCGGGGGTTGTGGGTGGCTTTGAAGGCAGAGTTCTCGGTGGTGGAGCCCATGGCGAATTCGTCCATGTTCAGCTTGCCCAGCATCACCGCCCCCTGCTTGTGCAGCGCAGTCATCACCGTGGCGTCGTAAGGGGGAATCCAGTGTTCCAGCATCTTGCTGGCGCAGGTGGTGCGCACACCCTTGGTGCAGATGTTGTCCTTAATACCGCAGGGCACACCGTCCAGCGGGCCAAGGGCCTTTCCGGCAGCCCGGCGCGCGTCCGATGCATCGGCGGCCGCCAGCGCTTGCGGCCCGGTCACAGTCAGATAGGCCGCCACGTCGCCGTCCTCGGCGGAAATGGCGTCCAGATAGGCCTGTGTGGCCTGACGGGAGGTTACCTCGCCCGCCGCCAGCGCTTCGCTCAGCTGGCGAAGGCTCATGCCAGTGATGGTTTTATATCCGGTCATCTTCGGGTCTCCTCCTTATTCCACAACCTGCGGCACAAAAATGCAGCCATCCTGCTTGGCCGGGGCACCAGCCAGCAGCTCATCCCGGTCCGCGCTGGGGCTGGCCACGTCCTCACGCATCACATTGCTCAGCGGGGCAATGTGGGCCAGCGGCTCCACGCCGGTGGTATCGATCTTGGCCAGCTGATCCGCAAAGCCGATGATCTCCTTCAGGCTCTTGCGGGTGGCCTCCCGCTCGCTCATGGGGATTTTCAGCATGGCCAGGTCGGAAAGGTGATCCAGGTCAATGCCGTCGGCCGCCTTTTTGCGGGCCGCCTGGGCGGCCTGCACGCCCTGGCCTCCGCCCAGACCCAGCGCCGTAAGCTGCTCTTCATCCACCGGGCTGGGTGCATCGGTGAGCGGGCAGGTGGCGTTGGACAGCTTCGGGAAGGCCACTACGTCGCGCAGGCTTTCGGCCCCGCACAGCTGCATCACAAAGCGGTCCAGACCAAAGGCAAAGCCCGCATGGGGCGGTGCACCGTACTTGTAGGCGTTGACCATGAAGCCGAAGCGCTCCTCGATCTGGGCCTCGGTAAAGCCCAGGGCCTCAAACATCATCTCCTGCACCTGCCGCTGGTGAATACGCACGCTGCCGCTGCCCAGCTCAATGCCGTTCAGCACCACATCAAAGGCCTGCGCCCGCACCCGGCCGGGGTCGGTGAACAGGTACTGCAGATCTTCCGGATAAGGCATGGTAAAGGGATGATGCGTGGCCATCCAGCGCTGCTCTTCGTCCGACCACTCAAACTGGGGGAAGTCGATGATGAACAGCATGTTGTATTCGTCCCGGCGCAGGTTCAGCTGGTCGGCCAGATACAGCCGCAGGCCGCCCAGCACCTTGCGCACGGTGGAAAGCTTGTCAGCGCAGAACAGCAGGAAGTCGCCGGGCTGGGCGTCCATCTTTTTGCACAGCCGGTCCAGCTGCTCCTGGGTGAAGTACTTGGCCAGAGGCGCGCTCTTCATGCCGCCGTCCTCGTCAAAGGCCAGCCAGGCCATACCCTTGGCGCCCAGGCTCAGGGCCTGGTTGGTCAGCCCGTCGATGAAGTTGCGGGTGAAGTCGCCGTGGCCCTTCACGTTGATGCCGCGCACAACGCCGCCCGCCTCCAGCGCCTTGGTGAACACGCTGAACCGACTTTCGGCGGCAATGTCGCTCACCTCCACGATGGGCAGGTCAAAGCGCAGGTCAGGCTTGTCGCTGCCGTACACGTCCATGGCCTCGGTCCAGGGCATGCGCACAAAAGGCTTTTCCAGATCAAACCCCTTGCGCTCTTCCGGGGTTTTCAGGTTTTTCATCAGATATTTGAACAGCTTTTCCAGGTGAACCAGCACGTCCTCCTGGTCCACAAAGCTCATCTCCATATCCACCTGGGTGAACTCCGGCTGCCGGTCGGCGCGCAGGTCCTCATCCCGGAAGCACCGAGCCACCTGGTAATACCGGTCAATGCCGCCCACCATCAGCAGCTGCTTGAAGATCTGCGGGCTTTGGGGCAGGGCGTAGAACTCGCCGTGGTGCACCCGGCTGGGCACCAGGTAATCCCGCGCGCCCTCCGGGGTGGACTTGGTGAGCATGGGGGTCTCCACCGAGAGGAAGCCCTGGCTGTCCAGATAATCCTCGGCGCACTTCTGCACCCGATGGCGGAAGCGCAGGCGCTCCACCATCTCCGGGCGGCGCAGGTCCAGATAGCGGTACTTCAACCGCAGCTCGTCCTTCACGCCCGTGTCATCCAGCGGGAAGGGCAGCGGATCGGCCTCGCTGATGACCTCCAGCTGCACCGCACGCAGTTCCACGGTGCCGGTGGCCAGCTTCTCGTTCACGGTCTCCGCATCGCGCAGGCAGATGGGGCCTTTTACCGCGATCACGGTTTCGTTCTTCAGCTTGTCCGCCGCCGCAAATTCTTCCGGCGAGAGCTTGGCCGCGTTGAACACCACCTGCAGAACGCCTTCCCGGTCCCGCAGGTCCACGAAAATAACGCCGCCCATATCCCGCTTGGTCTGCACCCAGCCGCAGGCCACGGCGGTTTCGCCGATGTCTGCTTCCCGGTACAGGCCGCAATACTTGGTACGCTTCAACATACGCTTTCCCTCCAAAACAAAAAGCCCCACATGCGCTCTTCTTCCAAAAGCGCATGTGGGGCGAAAAAACATTTCCGCGGTGCCACCCACCTGGGCCTGACGCGTCAGGCCCGCTCAATGCAACGGTAACAACGATTGCACGCGGCTGTAACGTGCCGCCCACGGCAAACCCTACTTTCTGCCCGCCGGGCAGGGTTCAGGCTGCAGCTCCGAGATGTTTTTCTCACCGGGCTATTGACGGGCCTTTCAGCAAAGCGGCCCGCTCTCTGTGCAAATCGCCGTGGTGATACTCCTTCTCTTCACAGCTGTTGTGGCGTGATTCAGGATGTACCCATTATACCGCCGGGCATTGGTTTGTCAAGAGAAAATCCGGCATTTTCTCAAATTTTCTTTATTACGGCAGTGTGCTGCATTTCGCACAATCGCGCCGGATTACTTGCTGGTCTGGCGCAGCGGGCGGCGGCGAGCCAGCCGCTGGGGCTGGAAGCAGAACGCCGGGTAGTACAGCGCAATGGCCAGCAAAAACGCCGCTGAGACGTCCACAAACGAGTGCTGCTTCAGAAACAGGGTGGACAGGATGATGGCCACCGACAGCACACTCACCCCCAGCTGCACCCCGCGGCGGGCGCGCAGCGCCTCACTGCGGCGAATGGAGATCCAGCAGCCCAGCGTGTTGAACACGTGCAGGCTGGGCAGCACATTGGTAGGGGTGTCAATGCGCCACAAAAAGTGGACCGCACTCATAAACACGTTTTGGCGGCTCAGGTAAACCGGCCGCAGGTGCAGGGCGTTGGGGTAAACGACGCTGACGATCAGAAACAGCGTCATGCCCGCCGCCAAAAAGCCCATCAGCCGGTAAAAGCCCTCCACGTCCTTGAAGAAGAACCAGGTGAGGGTCACGGCGATGAAGCCAAACCACATGAAGTAGGGCACAATGAAATATTCACAGAACGGAATGTAGGCGTCCAGTGACGAATGCAGAACGTGATAGCTGCGGCCGGTGGAATGCTCCAGCCAATAAAAGCAGATCAGATACAGCGGAAAATAGCACAGCGTCCAGATTTGCCGGTGCGTTGAAACAAAGTGCTTGATGGCGTTCATAATTGTTCTTGCTCCTTTTATAAAACACCAGAAGTTTTTGCGGCGTTACGCCAAATGAAGGGCCTGAAGGCCCAGACTGTATGCCAGAATGACCCAGGGTTTGCAGGTAATAAGAATGGCCACCGCCCGGGCAGGCTTCATGCGGGCCAGCCCCGCCAGATAGCAGAAGATGTCATCGGGTGCCAACGGCAGAAGAATGGTCATCAGAAACGCCCAGGTGAAGTCGTGGCGGCGGATCCAGCCAATGTACTTTTCATAGGCGCGCTGCCCCATCAAGGCGCTGGCCAGCCCGTCGCCGAAGCGGTAGGCCAGCCCATAGGCTGCAACCGACCCAAGGCACACCGCCACATAATTGTAGACAAAGCCCCATACCGGGCCGAACATCATCACGCCGGCCACACACCCCACCACACCGGGCAGAATGGGCACCACAACCTGAAAGAACTGCAGCAGCATCAGGGCAACGGGTGCCATGGCTCCATACCGCTGCATATGACCTGCCAGGGCCTGGGGCGAATCCAGCGCCCCGCTGCGCCAGATGTCAAACACCAGCACAGCCAACAATGCAAACATTCCTGCGCTGATGGCAAATGCCGCCCCTTTGATCCGGCGGCTTAACTCCCGATTGGAGGCCATCCATCGCACCTTCTTTCCCTCGTCCCCGTTTCGCAGGCGGCCATTCGGCGGCCTGCGAACGTCTTTACGGCCCGCCCGCAGCGGAAGCTCCGCCGCCATAACCCGGGCTGTATTATTTTTTCTCCATTTGCTATTATAACGATTTCGTCAACTGGTTTGTTTCAAAAACGTGAAAGTTTTCAGACATTTTCTCTAAAATGTTTCATGGAAAACTGAAAAACTGCACAAACGCGGCGCAATCCGGAAGTTTTCCCGCTACTCAGGCGGTGCTTTTTGATTCTCGAAAATATTTTATCGAAAAACGATAAAATCATCTTGCAAAACGATGCAGTTCATGCTATGCTGATGTCAGGATCAAACCAGGCCGTTCCCCCATCAGGGCGGCACCGGCCAAACCAACCATGAGACGGAGCGTGAACATTCATGTGGAACGATCAAAAAAGTCTGGCGCTCACCCGCTGGTGCGTGCGCCTGTTTGCCCTGGCGCTGGCTGCCGCCGACCTGGGCGGCTACTGGCTGGTGCGCTGGTACATGAGCTGGAACACCCAGACCATCGGCCAGGGGCTGCGCGAGGGGCTGCTGCTGATGGCCAGCCTGTACCTGTGCAGCCTGCCCGCCTGGGCCGCGCTTTACTGGCTGCACCGGCTTTTGGGCAGCATTGCCGCAGGGCAGATCTTCGTGCCGGAAAACGTGCGCGCCCTGCGGGCCATCAGCTGGTGCTGTGCCGCCGCCTGCGCGGTGTGCCTGGCCAGCACCCTCTATTATGCGCCCTGGGGGCTGGCCGGTGTGGCCGCCGGGTTCATGGCGCTGCTGGTGCGGGTCATCAAAAACTGCTTTGAGCAGGCCGTGCGCATGAAAGACGAACTGGACTATACCATATAAAGGAGGCGGCAGCATGTCAATTCAGGTCAATCTGGACCTTATGATGGTCCGCCGCCACATCTCGGCGGGAGAGCTGGCCGAGCGGGTGGGCATCACCCCGGCCAACCTCTCCATTCTCAAAAACAACAAGGCGAAGGCCGTGCGTTTCTCCACGCTGGACGCCCTGTGCCGCGCGCTGGACTGCCAGCCCGCCGACCTGCTGGAATACGTTCCGGATGAGGGGCCCGCCGCCAACGGCGAGTGAACCCCGGGCAATCTGCATACAGCCCCAGACGCAATTCGCACACAATCGGAACATGAGGTTTTGAATATGGAAAATTATCTCCATGCGGAGGGCAAATCCTGTCCCCCTTCTGTTGGTGTACCCAAATACAGCGCCAATGCGCCCCAATCCCCCGCTCAAAATGGACAATCGTCTCCTCGTTTTTCGGTGACCGTACCTCAGCTGCTGGCCGCTCTGGCCAGCTACGGGGTGGGCTACCTGTACCTGCGGCTGTTGTTTCAGGACTGGTACCGCGGCCCGGGCCTTGCAGTGTTTGCCGCCGTGTTCTGCCTGTGGGTGGAGGGGTTCTGCCGCACGGCGCACCGCCCTGCCCCCAAAGAGAGCTGGCTGTGGCTGGGCATTCTGGCTGTTCTGTGCCTGGCCGCCTGCCTGTACCCCACCGGCCTGACCTTCACCGCCTGCCTGCTCGCCGCCCACGGCGCAGCCGCTTACTGGGCTTTGGCCCGCACCGGAATGCTGGCCGAGGACATCACCGGCCCGCTGCTGCCGCTGGATCTGCTCAGTGCCTTTGTGGTGCTGCCCTTCGGCCAGTTCTTTCTGCGCCTGCGCACCCTGCTGGCGGGAATTGGCCAGCTTCGCCCCCGCCGGGGCGGCCTGCGCCGTGTGGGGCTGGTTCTGCTCACGCTGGCCGTCATGCTGCCCGTCTGGGGCATGGCCATTCACCTGCTCAGCCAGGCCGACGCCGGGTTTGCCCTGCTCACCCGGGATTTGACCGACTGGGCCGCCCGCCTTTTGCCTCAGCCGGATTTCTTCACGCTGGTGCTGCTCGTGCTCAGCCTGCCGGTGGGTGCCTGGCTGTTTGGCCTTGTGGGCGGGGCCCTGCGGCGCACCGTGCCGCCCGTCAACGGGCCGGCCGTGCGCACCGGGGCGGAAGCTCTGCGCGCCGCCCCCTGCCCCGCCGTGGCCGCCGCACTGGCGGGCACCTGCCTGCTGTACTTGCTGTTTTTTGCGGTGCAGGCCGGGTATCTGTTCGGTGCCTTTACCGGCCGGCTGCCCGCCGGGTTCACCGCCGCCAACTACGCCCGGCAGGGGTTCTTTGAGCTGTGCCAGGTCTGCGCCCTGAACTTCGCCCTGCTGGCCGGGGCCGCCAAACTGAGCCGTGCCCCGCTGCGCACCCGGCCGCTTCTGTGCAGTCTGGCCGCCCTGCTGTGCGCCGAAACCTTCCTATTCGGCCTGGTGGCTGCCGCCAAGCTGGGCCTTTACATTCAGCGCTTCGGCCTCACCGAGCGGCGCCTGTTCTCCGCCTGGGCCATCGGGATGCTTCTTCTGGCGGCGGTGCTGGCGCTGGCCAGTCTGCACCGGGCCTTCGCTGCCGTGCGGGTGCTGGCCCTCACCTGCGCCGTGAGCTTTGCCGCCGTGTGCCTGTTCTCCGCCGCGGCCCTGCCCCGCGTGAACTTTGAGGAGTACGAAGCGCCGATGGACGGCACCTGCGAACAGGCCGAATCCAGCGCGTCAGAACCTGACCTGCTTTTGTGACCCAGCAAGCATACCTCCTGTCACTTCTTATAAGATTCAATTTTTATAAAAATTATAAAAAGCATAAGGAGTCTGCCATGGAACATCTGCTTCATCTTCTCTCCCTCTCCTCCTCGGCCGGGGGCGTGCTGAACCTCGGCGCGCTGGCGCTGGGCCTTGTCGCCCTGGCCTTCAGTCTTCGCGCACTGCTGCGCGCCCTGGCCGGGCATTCCGCCGCCGGGCCGCTTGCCGTCGGCGGCGGGGCCTGCGGGGCGGCCCTCTGGCTGCAAATGCTGGAGCTGCTCCGCCGCAGCTTCGCTGGGGACTGGGGCGGCCTGTACGACGTCGGCCCTGCCACCGCGCTGGTGAGCGGCCTGCTGCTGGTCGCGGTGCTGGCGCTCACCACCGCCGCCGCCCTGCTCAGCGGCAGCAAGCATTCCTGAACCACAGGCCGCCAACCGCAAAGCCGGTCGGCGGCCTTTTTTGTGCCTTGGCGGCAGTTTTTTTGTAAATCCCCGGCAAATACGCTATAATAGGGCCATATTGTTACACTTTTGCAATGTTTGCGGTCGCGTTTTCGTTTTATTTTTAAACACAAAACCGCATGGGGAGGTTTTTCCTTGATTTATCTGGTTTGGGTCGCCGTATTTTTCTGCATCGCCGGGGCATTGGCCCTGCTGTTTGAGGAGCGCATGGAGTATTGCCTTGCCCCGGCCCTGTGCGGCGGCATTCTGCTTTTGTATCTGTTCGGCCTGTTCGGGCTGCTGAAGCCGGGCATCGCCGCGGTGGCCCTGTGCGGCGCCGTGAGCGCCGGGTACTGTCTGGTTCGCTGCATCCACGGCCGCACGCTGTTTCTGCGGCAATGGCTCACCCCGGCCATGCTTCTGGCGCTGGTTGGGGTGGCCTACATCGCCTGGGTGCAGCGGGGCCGCCTGGCAATGGGCAACGACGAGTTCAGCCACTGGGCCGTCACCGTAAAAATGATGACGCATCTGGACGCCCTGAGCATCACCCAGCCCGACCGGATGCATTTCCCGGAGTATCCGCCGGCCACCGCCCTGCTGGAATACCTGTTTGTGCGGCTCACCCCCAATTTCACCGAGGGGTATCTCTACCGCGCCCTGAACCTGCTTCAGCTCAGCCTGCTGCTGCCCTATCTGGGCCGGTTCAACCTTCGGCGGTTCGGGCTGGCCTGCGCGGGCATGGGGGCGCTGTTTCTGCTGCCGCTGGCCTTTTACGGCGAGTTTTACACCGACCTGTGTGTGGACGGCGTGCTCGCCCTGCTGTTCGCCTGGACGCTGTTCGGCTGGTTCGGCCGCCGCAAGCGGGATAAATTTGCTGCGCTCTGGGTCACGCTGGGCTGTGCGACCCTGACGCTCACCAAAAGCAGCGGCTTTGCGCTGGCGCTCATTGCGCTGGTACTGATCCTGTGGGACTCCATGCGTCAGCGCATGGGGGTGTTGGGCCATGACCGCAGCCTGGCGCACAACCTGGCCAGCCAGCGGCTCTGGCTCATTCCGCTGGGCGGCTGCCTGACCGCGCAGTTCAGCTGGAACCTGATCTGCCGCATTTATCTGGGCAGCGGCGGAAGCAGCCATACCCTTGCCAACCTGGCCAGCCTGCTGGCCCCCTGGCCGGAGCGGTACACCATCACCCTCAGCGCCTTTCTGCGGGGGCTGTTCCTGCCGCCGGAGCTGGAGGCCCCGCTTCGGGTCCCCGCCATTCTGTGGCTGGCACTGGGCGCTTTGCTGCTGGGCCTTGCCGGGCAGCTGCGCCGCACCATGCGCCCCTCCGTTGCCCGGCTGCGCCGCGGCCTGTTGTGGGGCTTTGGGCTGTACTGCGTTTCTCTTTTGTATCTGTACTTCTTCAGCTTTGGGGAATACGAGGGCACCCGGGTGGCCTCGCAGATCCGCTACCTGAACACCTGGCTGCTGGCGCTGGCCCTGCTGGGCGTGGGCTTTTTGCTGGACTGCACCGCCCGCCGGGAGGCTTCGCCCCAACTGCCTGCCCTGCTTCTGGCGGGCAGCCTGGCGGTGTTCCCCTACCAGACCAAGCAGATCAACAATCTGGTGGCGCCGGCCACCCAGGTCAGCCTGGATCAGGCCGTGCGGGCCGCCTACTACACCCAGGAGACCTTCCCCGCCGCCCTCACCGAGGCCGACCGCGTCTATTTTGTGGGGGATGACACCGCCGTGCTGGAAAAGCTCTGCGCGGAATGCTGCCTGTACCCCACCGTGTGCGACGCCAGCCTGGGGCACGATTTCCATCTGGGGGCCGGGTACGACACCTGGGCCGACGACGTAAGCCCCGAGGCCTGGGCCGCCGAGCTGGAAGAGCACTACACTTATGTATACCTGTACTCCATTTCGGAGGAGTTCGTGGGCAAATACGGCGCCCTGTTTGCAGAGCCCTCTTCCATTGCGGCCGGCGGGCTGTATCGGGTCGGCGGAAGCAGCGACGGCCTGCTGGTGCGCATCAACTGACCGGTTTTCGTCTTTTTTCTGCATATTTCAAAGGCTGTATTCGTCTCTTCTCATTTTTTTGCAAATTTTTTTGCCAAACCTGTTGACACTCCTGCCTTTTTCCTGTATAATTCATAACTGTTCCACCTAAGCGACATGCGGATGTGGCGGAATTGGCAGACGCGCTAGATTCAGGTTCTAGTGACAGCAATGTCATATGGGTTCAAGTCCCTTCATCCGCACCAAAAGGCCATAGAACGTTTGTTCTATGGCCTTTTTTCTATTCCATGCTGCATCGTTTTCGCCTTGCGGCTCGGAACTTGCTGCTGTGGGCAGCCCGTACATTCGGTGCACGATGCAGCATTGCCCTGTGTTTTGCGACGCACTCGCCCCGGCCCCGCCGCATAAAAATTTGCAGAAATCTGAAAAACACACCGGATTTCTGAATCCAACCGGGCTGCCGCCTCGTTCTAATAGGCGAGACCGGTCGTACACCGCCTTGAAACCCTTGCGTGGTGTGCCGTAAAATAAGCAGAGTGAAGGAGGTGGCCCCGGTTTTGAACAGCACAGAATTTTCCCGGCTGATGCAGCAATACCAGGGGCTCGTCTACACCGTCTGCTATCAACTGGTGCGGGACCCGGACACGGCCCAGGACCTGGCCCAGGAAACCTTTCTTGCCGCCTGGACCCATCTGGAGCGATGTCCGCCCGGGTGCGAAAAGCAGTGGCTGGCGCGCATTGCCGCCAACAAGGCAAAAGATCACCTGAAAAGCGCCTACCAGCGCCGGGTGAACCTGCCGGGCGATGAGGGCATGCCGGAGCTTCCCTCCCCCGGCGCACCGCCCGGGCCCCCGGGCCCCGAGGACGAGGTGCTGAGCAGCCTTGGCTACAGCGACCTGGCCGCTCTGGTGCACGACCTCCGGGAGCCTTACTTAAAAGTATCGGAACTGTTCTTCCTGCAGGAGCGCACGGTGGACGAAATCGCCCTTGCCCTGCGCCGCCCGGCCAAAACGGTGCGCACCCAGCTGTACCGGGCCCGGCACATTCTGCAGGAACAAATTCAACGAAAGGAGCACGGGAACCATGGAACTCTTTGACCAAATCTCCGGCTGCCTGACCGATGAGGGCTTGCAGGCTCTGGCCGACGGCCAGCTGGATGAGCTTTCCCGCCTGGAGGCCGCCGAGCATCTCGCCTTCTGCGATGCCTGCCTGGACCGTTACACGGCCCTTCTGGCCGGCCCGGTGATCGTACAACCACCCCAGGATCTGCAAAAGCCGGTGTGGCAGCGCATCCGGTCGCAGATGTTCCGCGTGCTAACCAACCGGTACGCCACCGCGGCAGCGGCTGTGGCCATCGCCTTCTGCCTGTGGGGCAGCGGGCTGTTTCAGGGGCTGGTGCCCACGCCGGATGCTCAGCTGACCCCGGCCCTGCAGCTTCAGCAGACGGAACAGACCCAGCAGACGCTGGAACACCGCCTGGCCTTCAACGAGGCGGCGCGCTCGGCCAGCCGATCACTGAGCAGCCTGTTTGACAGCGTTTCCGACGGCATTTCAAAGGCCGTCACCTCTCCCCGCCTGACCAACAATCCGAAGGAGTGATTTTGAATATGAGAATCAACGGTTTCTTTCTCTTTTGCTGTGCCTGTGTGCCCGGTGCCGGCCAGATGTATCTGGGCTATATGAAGCGTGGGCTGTGCCTGCTCAGCCTATTCTGCCTGAACCTGATGTTCTGCATGATGCTGCCCTTCTTGGGCGTATTTCTGCCGGTCATCTGGATGTACGCCTTCTTTGACAGCTTCAATCTGCGCCGCCAGCTGAGAACCGGCAATTTCCCCATGGACGATTACCTGTTCCACCCGGAGCAGGATCAGACCCTTGCCCGGCTGCTTCACGCGCGCCATCGGCTGGCGGGGTGGGTTCTGGTGGCCATCGGTGCGTATGCCCTGTACGAAAACTTCTTCAGTTATATGCTGTGGGATCTTCTGGATGCGCTGCCTCAGCTCATGTTCCTGCGCGGCCTGATGAACAACCTGCCCTCGGTGGTGGTGGCCGTCGCGCTGATTCTGGGAGGTCTGCATCTGGTGCGCGGCAAAAAAGAGCCGCTGCCCCCCGCCGATGAGGATTATCAGGACTACGGCGACCAGAAGTGACCCCGCCGGGCCCTTTGTTCCGAACGTTCGGGCAGCAGCGGCCGATTTCCCCCGCGGCAGGCGTTCCCGCCTGCCGCACCATTCCCGGCCCTGCTGCCCTTTTTCTGCCTTTTGAGCCATGAAAGGAGCTTTTCATGAACGAAAACGAGATGAACCGCACGGCCGATCTGCCCGGCGCAGACGCAGATGCCGCCGCTCCGGGCGAGGCCGCCCCGCACAGTGAATTTTATCAGGCCCCGGTTTCCACTCCGGGCAAGCGCCCGAACGCCCCCATTCGCCGCCGCACCGGCACCCTCACGCTGGGGCTGGCCCTCATTCTGGTGGGCGGCTGCATTCTGGGCTACTGCTTTGTTCCCGGCTTTAATCTGTTCGCCGCGGCCAAGCTTTCCCCGCTGCTGCTGGTTCTTATGGGATTGGAGATCCTGATCGGCTCCTTCCTCAAAGGGGACGAATACCGGGTCAACTTCGGCAGCGTGCTGCTCTGCCTGATTCTGGTGGGCTGCTCGCTGTGCGTGGCGGTCATCCCGATGTTCTGGGACTATTACGGCCCGGAATCGGAACAGCGGGAAGCCCAGATCACCTCGGAGCTGAGCAGCACTTGTTATGACCAGCTGAAAAACAGCGGCGTGACCGATCTGGACAGCCACCTCAACCGCTACACCCAGGCCGAGCACCTGAACGAACTGACCGCCGCCGATGATCTGTACGTCAATGTGGATCTGCGCGGCGAATACGCCGATGCGGCCGCCTTTGCCCGGGCCTGCCAGCCGGTGCTGTCGGTTCTCACCCAGGCCGTTCCCTCCGCCGCCCGCCAGAGCGTGTATCTGGAAGGCACCAACACGCTGGACGGGCAGCCGGACTACTCCGTCTCCCTCAGCGGCCTTTACCAGATGACCGCCGACCTGGACACCCTCACGTCGCTGGTCACAGCGTCCGATTCCGAAGAGGCCGACGCGCTGGCACAGTGGGAGCAGGAGCTGAATGACCGGCAGGCCTCGCTGGAAGAGTGGGAGAACCGCCTGGCCAATGACGACGAGAGCACGGACGATGAAGCCCTGCAGGCGGCCAGCCTGCGCAAAGCCTACGAGGCGGTGCAGAAGCTGGTGGACAGCGGCCTGCTGGACGACGAAAAGGCCGAAACCGCCCGCCGGTATCTGTACGAAACTTACGGCGATCTGCCGGAGGCCTGAAGCCCTGCGGCCGGTATAATTCCACACCTGGCGGCCCATACTGTGGCTGTACGGCAGGGCGGCTTCGCGGCCGCCCCGCACTGCCAACCACGGCGGCCACCGGCCGCCAGACCGTGAGGGATCTACCATGAACAGCAGCAATCTGTATACGCCCGGCCAGGACAATGCCCCCGCCGGAACCTATCAGGAGGTCGGCCCCCGGGGCGGCAAGGCCGAAAACAGCCGCACCGTCCGCATTTCCCGCGGCGACCGCCTGCCCCCTGTGCAGCAGAGCGGCAACAAGTGGGAAAAGATCTGAGCATTTTCTCTTCGTAAGTTTCTCCTCAAAACAACGGCAGCCGGGCGGCACATCTGCAATGCAGTGTGCCGCCCGGCTGTTTTATTGTTATTGGTTTCTGCGCCGGTTCTGCCGGTCAGTTTTCCAGCGGAATTTCCTGCCCGTTCAGGGTCACGCGGGCCACCTGGGCCGGGTCCATCGGCAGAGTGAAGCTGTTCTTCAACTCCACATGGTTCTGGCCGTTTTCGCCGCTGGTCACGGAGGTGGAGCAACTGTAAAAGTCCACCGGTTTGCCGCTGGCATCCCAGACCATCAGGTCGATCACCGGGTCGGTGGCCAGCATTTCGCCGGTGCCCTCCACCGTCACCCCCAGCGGGGTCAGCTTCAGGCTCTGGGCAACCCAGCTGCCGCAGGTCAGGCTGCAGGTACCGGTGCGTGCCTGCCCGCCCTCATCCAGGTCGAACCGCACGCTCCAGCTGCCCTCCAGATGCTGCTCATAGGTGTCCATGCTGTACGCCAGCTCCAACCGGTTCAGGTCTGCGTCCTCCGGCAGGGCCAGCACATACTCTTTCTGGGTGTGGTAATCCAGCCCGGGGGTCAGGCGGCCGAACTCCTTTCGCCGCCCCAGATCCAGCACGGCGGAATCGCTCTCCGCGGCGGTGCCGTCCTCTGTGATCAGGCTGAGGTGCAGCTGGTCAAATCGGCCCATTTTCTCATCCTGGCTCACCAGAACGTGCAGGCTGCCGTCCACCAGGCCCACCCCTTCGATGGTAAGCCAGGGGGCCGCCTGCGGCGTAATGCTCAAATTGGGCTGCAAGAAACGCATTTGGCCCCGGTCGATCCGGTCCGCAAGTGTTCCGCCGCCCGTCATCCAACTGTCACTGGTGACGCTGCGCAGCGCCGGAACCGGATTCATCGCCGCCAGGTCGGCCACGGTGTAGCCGGTTCCCTGCAATTCGGTGGAAGCTGCCCCGGTGAGCAGCCCGGCCACCTGCACCCGCATTCGGCGGCCGGGGTCGCCCTCGTCCTCTGCCATGCTTTCCAGCCGCAGAGTGGCCGTCTGGCTGGCCTCGTCGTAGGCCACCACCTCGCTGAAGGCCATACCCTGTGGGCGGCCTGCGCTGCTCACGGCGTAGTCATACAGCTGCACGCCGTCGTTGATTCGGCCCAGCCCCTGTGCGTCCTGCACATTCAGGTAGATCACCGCGCGGTCGCCGTCGTTGGCGGCGGCAAGCACTTCCATGCGCAGGCCCTGGTCGGTGCTGGTTTTGTTCACCGGCTGGAACTGGCTGGCTGCATACTCGCTCAGGCCGCCCACCTGGCGGCGCAGCCCCGGGGAAGCCGCCGCCGTGCCCACGCACAACGTCAGCATCAGGCAGGCCGCGGCGGCCAATGCCACCGCATGGCGCGCCCCGCGCCGCGGTTTGGCTAAAACAAGCTGCGGGCGGCACTGGGCCAGAATTTTCTGTTTCTGCTCATCACGCAAGGTCACGTCCGCCCAGTGGGCGTCGCACGCCTCACGGATCTTCTCCTGTGTGATCTTCATTCTGGTCGCTCCCTCCCAACATGCGGTTGAGCATCTGCCTGGCCCGACGAAGGCGGATGCTCACCGTAGATTGCGGCGCCCGCAGAATTGCTGCGATCTCGCCCACACGGAGCCCCTGATAATAATGGAGAAGGATGACCTCCCGGTACTTCGGCTTCAGCGCCTGCACGGCCTGATACAGCTCTTCGGCCTCGTCCCGCGGCACCGTCTCCGGCGCGGGCACTTCCGGCAGCTGTTCCATCAGGTTCACGCGCCGCTTCCAGGCGCTGCGCAGATAGTCCTTGCAGGTGTTGATGGCCACCCGCATCACCCAGCCTTTTTCCATCTCCGGCGTTTCAAACATCTGCGCGTTCCGGTAAATTTTCAAAAAGCTGTCCTGCACCGCGTCCTGCGCCATATGCTCGTCGTTCAGATACATACAGCAAAGCCGAAGCATCCGGTCGCCATACCGGTCCATCAGCCGCTCCATGTCCTCCGGCGTGCGCACATCCGCCATCATCCTTCCCCTCCTTTCCAACAAGATTCGGCCTGCAACGGCCTGTTCCCATTGTACTATAAGACGCGAATCAATAGTTGAAACAGACTTTAGCAATAAGAAGATTTGCAAAGGCGAGAGCAGAAAAGACATGAAAGAACAATCCTTGTAAGGAACGAATATGTGAAGCCCGCTGAATCGAAGT
>Ga0129310_1000109_pt1 | contig 113640 bp, 100 predicted proteins | sample Go1ome_2_FD_94433 | JGI IMG/M metagenome (GOLD analysis project Ga0129310, IMG submission 94433) | Western lowland gorrila individual fecal microbial communities from Wisconsin, USA - Go1022A metagenome | ecosystem: Host-associated > Mammals > Digestive system > Large intestine > Fecal... | reverse complement strand
GGCGGTACGCTACCCCTCCACGGGGCGCATACCGCCTTTTCTTGTTATCCAGCCCTCCGGCTGTATCGGTTGAGCAAAAGTCAGCGTGGGAATGGTGTGGTATCTTTATCTAAGTGAACCCCCGGATTCCCACTTGCTCACCGCCTGTCGGCTCACGCCCAGCTCTCCGGCCACAAAGTCCTGCGTCATGCCGCAGGCATTGCGGTGCTCTTTGATGGATTCTCCCAGGGGCTTTCGCATGGAAATGCTCTGGGCGCTGCCCTCGTTCACCTTAATATAGGTGCGCAGTGCCTTGATGATCAAAAAGGCAATGTAAATCAGCCCGCCGTAGATCACGATCGCCAATGCCAGTGCAAGCGCACCGGCCAGTGTTGCCATAAACATGGTATGTACTCCTTTTTTTGGGCAAAGCCGTGGAGCTTTGCGTTTTTCCTATCGGCCTTCCGCCCTCGGTTTGTTTTAGGGCAATACCGCATCATTCTAAGTGCCGATGCAGCGAGCGAGAAGTGCAAGTTGCTAAGCAAAAAGCGCAGATAATACTTTGTGTATTATCGAGCATTTTGGCAACGCAGATTGTGCTTTGCAGCCGCGGCAGCAGTGCTTAAGCCGTCAGGCGTGAATAGTGCGGTATAGCCTTAGTATACACACATCGGGCGGTTTTGTCTGCCAACCTGGGCGCAACTTTTCGGTTGCCCCCGCATTTTTGCCCCAAAAGCCTATTGACAACGCCCTGCAGAGGGCCTATACTATATTCAAACAAATGAACACTTGTTCATATGAAAGGAGAATCCTATGGCGCACACCCACCCCGCAGGCGCACCCTGCTGCGAATTTCTGGCCGTGCATGAGGACACTGTGCAGCGCGTTCGCTCGCTTTTGCCCGGTGAGGACGATCTGTACGATCTGGCCGAGCTGTTCAAGGTGTTCGGCGATTCCACACGCATCAAAATTTTGTATGTGCTGTTTGAAAGCGAGCTTTGCGTGTGCGATATTGCCCAGCTTTTGGGCATGACGCAAAGCGCCGTGAGCCACCAGCTGCGCATTTTGAAAAGCAACAAGCTGGTGAAATTCCGGCGCGAGGGCAAAACGGTTTTTTATTCGCTGGACGACGACCATGTGCGCAGCATTCTGAGCCTTGGCATGGAGCATCTGGACGAAGCCGACCCCACCTGAAGCACCGCACGATTCTGCACCCAATGATCATTTACTAAACAAAGGAGCATCCTTATGAAAAAGACTTATAAGATCGAAGTTGACTGCGCCAACTGCGCCAATAAGATGGAACAGGCTGCCCGCACCACCCCCGGTGTGGCCGAAGCCACGGTTAGCTTTATGACCCAGAAAATGAGCGTTGCCTTTGCCGAAGGGGCTGACCCCAAGACTGTGATGCAGGCTGTGCTGAAGAACTGCAAAAAGGTAGAGGATGACTGCGAGATTTATCTGTAACCGGTTTTCACTCTGAGCCAAGGGGAGAAACTTCCATGAACAAAAAGCAAAAAAAGCTGCTTGCCCGCATTCTGGTTTCGCTGCCCATGGTGGCGGCTTTGCACTTTGTGCCCGTTCACGGGCTTTTGCAGCTGGCGCTGTATCTGGTGCCCTATCTCATCGTGGGGCATGACATTTTAAAAAAGGCCGTCAAGGGCATTGGCAATCATCAGGTGTTTGATGAAAACTTTCTGATGGCAGTGGCCACCGTGGGCGCTATGGCGCTGGGCGAATATGCCGAGGGCTGCGCCGTTATGCTGTTTTACCAGATCGGTGAGCTGTTTCAAAGCTATGCTGTGGGCAAAAGCCGCCAGAACATCAGCGAGCTGATGGATATTCGCCCCGACTACGCCAACATTGAAAAGGACGGCCAGCTGGAACAGGTGGACCCCGACGAAGTGCCCGTTGGCAGCATCATCACTGTGCAGCCCGGCGAGCGTGTGCCCATCGACGGCATTGTCACCGAAGGCGAAAGCACCCTGAACACCAGCGCTTTGACCGGCGAAAGCCTGCCGCGTGAGGTGAGCGCCGGGCAGGAAGTGATCAGCGGCTGTGTGAACATGACCGGCCTTTTGCGCATTCGCACCACCAAGGAATTCGGCGAGTCCACCGTGGCGCGCATTTTGGATCTGGTGGAAAACAGCAGCATGAAAAAGGCCAAGGCCGAAAACTTTATCACCAAGTTTGCCCGCTACTACACCCCTGCCGTGTGCTACGGCGCGCTGGCTCTGGCCGTGATCCCGCCGGTGTTCCGTTTGCTTACGGGCAGCCCGGCTGCGTGGGGCAGCTGGATTTTCCGGGCGCTCACCTTCCTGGTCATCAGCTGCCCGTGTGCGCTGGTGATCAGCATTCCGCTTTCCTTTTTTGGCGGCATCGGCGGGGCCAGCCGCATGGGCATTCTGGTAAAAGGCAGCAACTATCTGGAAGCCCTTGCCAAAACCAAAACCATCGTGTTCGACAAAACCGGCACCCTCACGCAGGGCGTGTTTGAGGTGAGCAGCCTGCACCCGGTGGGCTGCACCGAGGCCCAGCTGCTGGAAACCGCCGCGCTGGCCGAATGCTACTCGGGCCACCCCATCAGCCAGAGCCTGCGCAAGGCTTACGGCAAGCCCGTTGACCAAAGCCGTGTGAGCGAGGTGAACGAGGTGGGCGGCCACGGCCTTACCGCCCTTGTGGACGGGCGGCGCATTGCCGCCGGCAACGCCCGCCTGATGGATAAGCTGGGCATTGCCTGCGATGCCCCCGCCGCCCCCGGCACGGTGGTACACATTGCCATCGACGGGCGCTATGCGGGCTATGTGCTGATCAGCGATCAGCTGAAGCCCCACGCCAAGGCCGCCCTGCAGGCGCTGAAGGCCAACGGCATCAAAAAAACCGTGATGCTCACCGGCGATTCGGCTTCGGTGGCGCAAAGCGTGGCCGCCCAGCTGGGGCTGGATGAAGTTCACGCCGAGCTTTTGCCCGGCGACAAGGTGGAGCAGGTAGAACAGCTGCTGGCACAAAATGCAAAGGGTGAGCTGCTGGCCTTTGTGGGGGACGGCATCAACGATGCTCCCGTGCTTTCGCGCGCCGATATCGGCATTGCCATGGGCGCGCTGGGCAGCGACGCCGCCATTGAGGCCGCCGACATTGTGCTGATGGACGACGACCCTGCGCGCATTGCCACCGCCATCAAAATCAGCCGCCGCACGCTGGGCATCGTGTACCAGAACATTGTGTTTGCGCTGGCTATAAAGGCTGCGTGTCTGGTGCTGGGCGCCATGGGCATTGCCAATATGTGGGTGGCCATTTTTGCCGATGTGGGCGTCATGGTGATCGCCGTGCTCAACGCCGTGCGCGCACTTTCCACCAAGGGGCTGTAACTCTTTCTCCGGCTTTCCCGGCCAAACGGGAGGGCCGGATTTTTTTCACCGCCGCCCCCTTGCATAAAGTATTGCACATATTTTGGGGCGGGTGTAAGATAAAAGTGATATCCCGTGCTGCCCGGCAGCCGATCATTGAAAAACACCTTGGAGGAGCCCATGCGCCAACCGTTCGTTACCACCCAATACACCCTGCCCGCCCCGGTTTCGGGCGAAGTGCGTCTGGCGCTGGTTTCGGACCTGCACGAGCATGATCCCGCACCGGTGATCCGCCGCCTTGCCGCGCTGAAGCCGGATGTGATCGCCGTGGCGGGCGACACCTTTGAGCGCCATGACCAAGGCACCGACCCGCGCTGGCACGGCCGCAAAGAGCCGCCCCGCCTGCTGGCCCCGCTGAAGCGCACGGTGAACCGGCTCACCTACGCCGTGATGGGCAGCGGCGAAAAAACCTGCTCGGCATACAGCTATGCGTTTCTGCACGCTGCCGCAAAAATCGCGCCCGTGTATGTGAGCCTTGGCAACCATGAATGGTATCTTTCCAAGGCCGACCGCGCCCAGCTGCAAAGCGCCGGTGCCGTGCTGCTGGACAATGCCGACTGCACCGCCGAGATCCGCGGCTGCCGCCTGCGGCTGGGCGGGCTTTCCAGCGCAGCCGACCCCGCGTGGCTGGAGCGTTTTCGGCAAAAGCCCGGCTGCAAGATCCTGCTATGCCACCAGCCCGAGTTTTATGACCGTTTTTCCCTGCAGGGCTTTGACCTGATTTTGTCCGGCCATGTACACGGCGGGCAGTGGCGCTGGAAAAACCATGGTATTTTTGCCCCCGATCAGGGCTTTTTGCCGCGCTATCACCATGGCGTATATCACGGGCACATGGTGGTGAGCGCCGGATGCTCCAACACTTCGCTTTTGCCCCGCTTCGGCAACCCCTGCGAGGTGGTGCTGGTGCGCCTGGTCCCTCAGTTTTCCACACACGGCCGGTAAATTGTTGAAAAATAGATCTCACGCACAAAGAAGTGCCGTTTGCGCAGTATGTTTTGCTGTACAAACGGTATTTTTATATTAAGGAGGCTCCCAAATGACTTTTGAGCAGGCAAAGTATTTTTGTACGATCGCGGATGAAAGATCCATCAATAAGGCTGCCAGGCTTTTGAATGTTTCCCAGCCTCGCCTGAGCCACAGTATGCAAACAATGGAAGCAGAACTGGGGTTTCAGATTTTTTACCGAAGCTCTATGGGCAGCAGCCTGACCCCAAAAGGGCAAGAGCTCTATCAGATCTGCCGCCGTATGCTGCAGGACTATGGTCTGGCCAAGGCACTTTCCAGCGGCAGCCGATTGCGTTCGCTGCATTTGGCTGCGGGTTCCATGCAGATCTTCGTGGAAGCCTTCGCTGAATTTGTATCCCGCTACCAAGACACAGAGATTTTGGATTTTACGATCAACCAAAAACCCGTCACCGAAATTCGCGATCTTGTTTTTCTGGGGCAGTACCACATGGGTGTCACCGTGATAAAAGAGGGTTCGGAGGATCAGTTTTTCCGAGAGCTGAAAAACATGAATATGCGCTATTCCGTATTGCGGGATGTCGGTGTTATTCTCACGCTGCGCCGTGATCATCCGCTTCTTTTGCAGGAGTCTTTTGATTTTTCCTCTCTGATCCAATATCCCTATGTGGACTACCACCAAACCCTAATTTCCAGCTTTTATCGCGGTGATGCCGCCGGGTGGATCGACTCGAAGCGTGTTATTCTGGTAGACGACCGCGATGTTCGCCACAAGATCGTTTCGCGTACAAATGCGTTTGGTATCGGTGCAAAAATCTCACAGAAAACGCTCGACAGCTACGGATTGGTTGCACTTCCCTTAAATTTTCCAAAATTCAGAGTGATTGCCCTTTGGCGAAACGATATGGAACTGAGCGATGAAATGCACGAGTATATTCAGATTTTGAAATCACTTTTAGACGAATTAAACGAGTAAAAAGCATTTTGTTTTCTTGTGTTTTGCTTTTTTAATTTATCATTATTTAACGAAAACATTATTACATTAAGTTTACCGCTCCGTTACCCCGTTGTTATAACACATTTTTATAACCAGACAAAAAATTAGGGATTTGTTGCCGAAGTTTTTCTCCTGTACAATGAATATACCGGCAAAGACTTTTTGCCGAATCATTTATTTCATTAAGAAGGGAGACAGATTTATGGAGTTAGGCGTATGGGGCATTATCAAAGAAGCCCCCTCTTTGTTGGCATTGATCCCACTAATTTTGTTTATTGTTCTTTCGTTCATCGAAAAAATCAATCAAAACATCACGCTGCTGATCAGCATTGTGATCGGCTGTATTCTCACCGGCAATGGCATTCCTGAATTTGGCAAGGCCATGTCCAGTGCATTGAGCAGCAGCGTGGGCGTGATCGGCTTCATCATCGCTTTGGGCACCGGCGTTGGCGCTGTAATGACCAAAACCGGCGTTTCCAAAACGCTTTGTCAGTGGATCATCAAAGGCATTAAAGTCAACACCCAGAAAAAGGCCATTATCGCCATCGAGATCTGCTGCGTTTTAATTTGCGGATTGCTTGGCACTCTGGCCGGCGGCTGTGCCATTGTGGCACCCGTTTTGATTCCCGTTGTTGCCGCCGTTGGCCTTACCCCCAACACCGTTGGTGCCGTTTTCCAGTCTGCCGGTGAAACCGGTTTGATCTGGGGCCCCTTCACCGGCCCCACCGTTACCCTGCTGGCCTTGACCGGCTTGAGCTACGGCAGCATGATGATTTGGGCCGGCCTTCCTTACGGCATTATCTGGCTTGTTGTGATTTTCTTTGTGGCTCTGTACATTCAGAAAAAAACCGAGGGAAAATATTCGTATGAACTGGACGAAAGCGATGTGATCGACAGCTGCATTTCTCCCGAAGAAAAGCGCGTTACCATTGCATTCCTGCTCACCTTCCTGGCTTTGGTCGTATATGCCATCGCCACCAAGCAGGGCATGTCCTATGTTATTTCCGTTATGCTGATCCTCACGCTTGTGATGGGTATTTTCAGCAAGCTGAATGCCAATGAAACCATTTCTCATTTCGTAAAGGGCGTAGAAAGCGCTGCCGGTATGTGGCTCACCTTTATTCTTCTGGAAATGCTGATGAATGTGATCGACTGCGGCGGCGGATTCACTGCCTTGGGCGAACTTTTCACAAAGGTCATGGGCGCTCCTACGCAAACCATGACTATGATCGTAGGCACTCTGGTTGGTTCGTTCGGCATCAATGGCGGTGCCGTAGCACAGCTGAAGGTGACCCACGAAATGTTCCTGCCTTCTATTGAACAGTGCAATCTTCCCATGGAGATGTGGGCCATCGCATTGATTTGCGGCAGCCGCGTCACTTCTTCCATCTATCCCGGTGCCAACATGATTGCTCCCATGGGCTGCGCACGTTCTACCGATATGAAGGCCATGCTGCTGGGCGGCTGGGCTGTTTCTATGGTTTCCATTCTGTATATTATGATTTGGTCTTTTGCAGGCCCAATGATTTTTGGTTGATAAGCAACCTTTCGGCGGCGCTTCCCGCACCGTGGAAGCGCCGCCCATTTTCAAACCGGGGGGCTCCATTATGGCAAACATCCTTCAAAAGTTCACACAGAACGAGCCGATTTCTCCTGTAAGGCGTGTTCTCTCGCCTTTGGTCTCTGCCATAGTTTCCTTGCTGATTCCAGGGCTTGCACAGGTTTTAAACGGACAGACCGCCAAAGGTTTGTGTATATTACTGAGTGCGTTTGCCGTATACAGCTTAAATTTAGTCAACACCCCTGTGTTCACCATTCTGCTGTATATGATCATGCTCATTTCTTCTTCTGATGCTTATTTTATCGCAAGCCGCATGAAGCTTGGGGAAGAGGTGCGCTCTTGGTCCATTTTATTTTTGGATATTCATGCCCCCACAGAAAAAGGGCTGGCGCAAGCCCATCGCACCACCCGTACGCTGATCACCGATGTTACCGTTATCGACGGCACCGGCAGCCCCGCCTTTTGTGCCGATGTATTGCTGGAAGGTGATTCCATTCGCTGCATCCGCCGCCATTTAGAGCGCAAAGAAAAGGTTTACCGAATCGTTTCCGGACAGGGAAAATTGCTGCTGCCCGGGTTGATCCACCCCTGTACACAAAACGAAAATGCCTATTTTTCAGCATCTTCCGACACTCTGGCTCTGCGCTGCGGCTATACCACCGAGCTGCTCGGCGGCCGCGGGCTTTCCCGTGCTCCGGTGGCACAAGCCCACTCGCAGGAAATAGAAAGCCTTTGGAATGCCGTTTACGGCAAGCCGGAAGCATACACGTTTTTTTCCAATATCGGGGAATACCTGATCCAGCTGGATCGGCAGATCAAGCCTGTGCAAACCGAAAGTATGATCGGCTATAACACGCTGCGCGCCAATGTGGTCGGCCTTTGCGAAGCGATCCCAAACAGCGAACAGATGGAAAAGATCCTGTCCCGCATTGCCTCCGGTGCCAAAAGCGGTGCCTGCGGCGTTTCGCTGAATCTTACCGGGCAAGCCGGGCCAGTGATCGGCACCGAGGAATCGCGTATGCTGCTTTCCGCCTGCGCCGCAGCCGAACTTCCGGTTTTGGTCGTTCCTGCTCAGGAGCCTTTGGCACATACGCAGCGGCAAATGCTGCAGAAGCTTGCCGATGAAACCGGTGCAAAGCTATTGCTGTCCGAGCCGAATCTCGCACAGCCCCTTTGGGAAATTCGAGATCACCTGCAAAAAGGCACCTTGCCCCAGTGGGTTTCTCAACACACCATGAAAGCAGCTGCAGATTTTTCTTTGTTTGACCGTGGTTTGATCCGTGAAGGCATGAGCGCTGATCTGCTTTTGATCAAGCCGCACGCCTTGCCCGACTCTCCTTCTGCTGAGCCGCGAGGACTGGAAAAAGTTTGGGTTAAAGGCGAACTGCAATACGACACCGAGCCTGCCTTAGATGTTTCCGGTTTGCCCCAAAAATCTATTTTGGGCATACCGATGCATTGATTTTTGTTCGATTCGCAAAATAACTACAGTATCCGGCCTCTACCGGGAAAGGAGCTTATTATGAAATTGGAAAAACCCGCCATATACATTCCTGCCCCTGAAAAAGTAGAAGAAATACGCCAGCTCGCCGCCCAGGATCCGGAAAAGTTCAACAATCCCCATCCCATTCACGGTGTTTACGATCTGGCTGGGAACTTTGCCGTTGAATCCAAATTCTGGTTTTACAAATGCTGGATCAAACAGTTGGAAGTCGCCGAGCCCGGTTCCGGGTTAGAGGAGTATTTCCGCACCCGTGATCTGCGCACGCCTCTTCCGCCAGATTTTCACGAAGAAAAGCGCTTGACCCTTTCTTCCGGTGGTGATCTGATGGCTGTGGACTGCCTGTGCGATCAATATACCGAGCATCTTTTCGATGGTATCCGTGATTTTTATTTTGGTGCGGATTTAACCACCGCCAATTTGGAATCCAATATTTATTCCAAGGGTTTTCCCGGCCGCGATATGTCCCGCGGCATTCCCGCAAAGATGAACACCTCTCAGGGAATGTTCGAGCGTTTCTTTGAAGGCGGCAAGGGCATTGAATACTTCTCCCGTGCCAACAATCACTGCTATGATTACGACTTTGACGGTTTGGTTGAAACCGATCGCTTCTTAGATGAGCACGCCTGTTGGCATTCCGGCACCAACAGCCGCCCCGAAGATCAGCCCAAGGCTCTTGTGTTTGAGCGCGGCGGCATACGCATGGCTCATTTAAGCGCCACCTGCGATATGAATGGCCGCCATTATGATGAAAAGTGGGCCATCAATGAGGTTCGCTTCAATGATGAGGTTTGTGATCTCTCACTGGTAGAAAAGCAGGTGCAAAGCGCCCATGAGCAAAACGCCGATGTGATTTTGATGCACGCTCACTGGGGCTGGGAATTTGAGATGTATCCGCACACCAACATTGTTGCCGTGGCGCACAAAATGGCAGAAATGGGCGTGGATATCATCATTGGCACACATCCGCACGTGGCCCAGCCCATGGAAATTTATGAATATGAGAAAGACGGCCAGAAAAAGCGCTGCCTGATCGTTTATTCTCTGGGTGATTTTGTAAGTTTCCATCCCATCAGCAAAAATTCCAAGCTTACCTTTGTAGTTCGCTACGATTTGGTCAAAGGCACCCGGAACGGCAAAACCGAAACCTACTTTGACAATTTGAAAATGCTGCCCGTTTATATCAATTGTGCGCAATTGGAAAACGGTGATTACGACTGCCGTCTGCTGAAATTCAGCGATGTGTTAAAGGACGCCGCATCGGATGCGCCGAAGTATCATCTTACCCCCGAAGAACGGGCCGACCTGCCGCGTCTGGCAAATGTGGTTTTGAAAACCATCCTGCTGCCAGCCGACCCCGGCACTGTTTTGGGTGACGATTATCCTTTTTTCAAGGAGGACTAAACCTGTTTATGTCACAGAATTATTATGAACCCCTCAAGCAGCTCAGCGACCGGATATGGGATCTGGCCGAACTGAAATTCTGCGAAACCCAGTCGGCGGCGGCACTGGAAGATTTTATGCAGCAGCAGGGCTTTCGGGTAGAGCGCGGCGTGGCCGGAATTCCCACTGCCTTTCGCTGCACCTTTGGCAGCGGAAAGCCCGTGATCGGCTTTTTGGGCGAATACGATGCGCTTTCCGGCCTTTCGCAGCAGGCAGGCGCTGTGCAGCCCTGCCCCCGCCCCGAAACCGAAAACGGCCACGGCTGCGGGCACAACCTGCTGGGCGCAGGCGCAGCCGGTGCGGCGCTTTTGCTGCGTGACTATCTGCAGCAAACGGGGCAAAGCGGCACCGTGGTGTTTTTGGGCTGCCCCGCCGAGGAAGGCGGCTCGGGCAAGGCTTATATGGCCCGGGCGGGCCTGTTTGATGATCTGGATGCCGCTCTCACCTGGCACCCGGGCGGCGGCAACGCCGTGATGACGGGCTCTATGATGGCAAACTGTCAGGCTTATTTCCGCTTTACCGGCAAATCCAGCCACGCCGCCGCAGCCCCGCATTTGGGCCGCAGCGCGCTGGATGCCGTGGAGCTGATGGATGTGGGCGTAAACTATATGCGTGAGCATATCGAGCCTACCGACCGCATTCATTATGCCGTGCTGGATACCGGCGGCACCAGCCCCAATGTGGTGCAAAGCCACGCCGAGGTGCTGTATCTGATCCGCTCCACCGATGCCGCCAAGGTGCGCGCCCTGTACGACCGTGTGTGCAAGATCGCCCGCGGCGCCGCTATGATGACGGAAACCGAAGTGGAGATCGTGTTTGACAAGGGCTGCTCGGAAACCCTTTCCAACCCGGTTTTGGAGAGTGTGCTGTACGACAGCATGAAAAAGATCCCGCTGCCTGCCTACACCCCTGAAGAGCTGGCCTACGCCGCGGCCATTCACGAAACCTGCCTTGCCTTTGACCCCGCCAGCGATCTGAGCCTGGGCTTTTTGCCCAACCGCCAAAAGCGCCATTATGCCGAAATTTACCGCACCAAGGCCATGGCCGATCTGGTGGTGGAGCATCAGCATCTGGATGTGTTTGTGCCGGGCTCTTCGGATGTGGGCGATGCCTCCAAGGTGGTGCCCACGGCACAGTTTATCGCCGCCACCGCCACCCCGGGCACCCCGGCGCATTCCTGGCAGATGACCGCCCAGGGCAAAAGCGGCACCGCCGCCAAGGGAATGTGGTATGCGGCGCAGGTGCTGGCCGATGCCGCCATCACGCTGGTGCAAAACCCTGCACTGATCCAAAAAGCCCAGCAGGAATTCCGCGAGGCCACCGAGGGCAAGCCCTATGAATGCCCCATCCCTGCCGACATTCCGCCCCACCGCAATGTGGAAGAGCTTTTGGCCCTGCAAAAATAAACCCGAACCCTTTTTCGCGCCGAGGAACTGTTCCCCGGCGCTTTTTTTGCCGAAACTTCTGCAAACCGGGTATCCTTTTGCAGCGCTTCGTGCTATAATGGCTACCGGCGTTTTTTGCCGTTCCGTATATTTTAAGGCGTTGTCGCCTTTAAAAAAAGAAAAGAGCCGCCTGTATGAAACACAACATCACACTCAAGAACTGCATCCGGAAAGAGCCCGTGCTTTGCACGGCGGCATTGCTGGCAGCCCTGTCGGCTCTGGTGGTTTTGCCGGACCCCGCCTACGCCGGGTATATCGATTTCCGCACGCTGGCCATTTTGTTTTCCCTGATGACCGTGATGGCCGGGCTGCGGGGACAGGGCGTGTTCAGCCGCATGGGGCAGGCGCTGCTGGGCCGCGCCGGCGGGGTGTTTCCCTTGGTGCTGGTGCTGGTGGGGCTGTGCTTTTTCGGCAGTATGCTGATCACCAACGATGTGGCCCTGCTCACCTTTGTGCCCTTCACCTTTGCGGTGCTGGGCCGTTTGGAGCCAACGCTCTGCCGTGCGCTGGCCGTGCCCGTGGTGTGTATGCAAACCGTTGCCGCCAACCTTGGCAGCATGCTCACCCCCATTGGCAACCCGCAGAATTTGTATCTTTACGGCAAAAGCAATATGCCCTTGGTGCAGTTTGTGCGCTTAATGCTGCCCTACTCGCTGCTTTCGCTGGGGCTTTTGCTGGTGTGGGCTTTTGGAGTATGCCGCACACTTTCCCTTGGCGCTGCGCCCCGCACCCTCAGCACCGGGAACACCCCCATAGAAAGCCCGCGCCTTGTGGGCATGTATGCCGTGCTGTTTTGCGTGTGCCTTGGCACCGTGGCGCGCCTTGTGCCCTGCGGCGTTTCCTTTGCCGCCGTGCTGCTGTGCACATTTTTGGCCGACCGCAAGGCCCTGCGCCGGGTGGACTATTCGCTGCTTTGCACCTTTGCCGCCTTTTTTATTTTCATTGGCAATCTGGGGCGCGTGCCTGCCTTTTCGGCATGGCTGCAGGGCATGATCGCCGGGCGCGAGGTGCCGGTTGCGGTGCTGGCCTCGCAGCTCACCAGCAATGTGCCCGCCGCACTGCTGCTTTCGGGCTTTACGCAAAACACCGCCGCGCTGATCATCGGCACCAATCTGGGCGGCCTTGGCACGCTGATCGCCAGCATGGCCAGCCTGATCTCTTACCGGCAGATCGCACAGGAGCTGCCGCAGCAAAAGGGCCGCTATTTTGCGCTGTTCACCCTTTCCAATCTGGTGTTTCTGGCCATTTTGATGGCCGCATGGCTGATTTTCGGATGATTTTTGCGCATATAAGTAAAAAAAGGCAGATGCAGGCTTTCGCTTGCATCTGCCTTTTGGTTTTTATGCCTTGCCCTCAAACTTATCTTTCAGGCTTTTAAAGAAACCCTTGCGCTGCTCGTAGTTTTCGTCCTTCATGCAGGCATCAAAGGTTTTCAGCGCCTCGCGCTGGGTGCGGTTCAGTTTCTTGGGAATCTCCACCGTGACCACCACATACTGGTCGCCCCGGCCGCGGCCGTTCAGATACTGCACACCCTTGCCCCGCAGGCGGAACTTGGTGCCGCTCTGCGTGCCTTCGGGCACGGTGTATTCCACCTTGCCGTCCACCGTGGGCACCGTGATATCAGCGCCCAGCACAGCCTGCGTATAGGTAATGGGCACATTCACCCAAATATCGTAGCCGTCGCGCTGGAACATACTGTCGGGGCGCACGGATACGGTTACGATCACATCGCCGCTGGGGCCGCCGTTCATACCGGCATCGCCCTGGCCGCGCAGTGCAATGCTCTGATCGTCGTTGATACCGGCCGGAATCTTGACCTCCAGCGTAGAGCGCTGGCTGGTTTTGCCGGTGCCATGGCACTCCTTGCAGGGATTTTTGATGATCTGGCCCTTGCCGCCGCAGCGCTGGCAGGGCTGCTGGGTCTGCATCACGCCAAAGGGCGTGCGCTGCTGGCGCAGCACAAAGCCGCGGCCGCCGCAATCGGGGCAGGTTTCGGGGCTGGTGCCCTTTTCGGCACCCGAGCCGCCGCACTTTCCGCAGGGCTTCTGGCGGCTCAGCTGGATCTTTTTCACGCAGCCGTGTACGGCCTCGTTAAATTCCAGCGTGATGCTCACCCGCAGATCGCGCCCTTTGCGCGGGGCGTTGGGGTTTGCGCGGCTGCTGCCGCCGCCAAAGCCGCCGAAGCCGCCGCCGAACAGATCGCCAAAAATATCGCCAAGGTCCACGCCGCCTGCGCCGCCGAAGCCGCCGCCAAAGCCGCCTTGCCCCGCGCCGTAGCTGGGGTCAACACCGGCAAAGCCGTACTGATCGTAGCGCTGGCGCTTTTCGGGGTCACTCAGCACCTCGTTGGCCTCGTTGATCTCTTTAAATTTTTCCTCGGCGTTTTTATCGCCGGGGTTATAGTCCGGGTGATACTTCATAGCCAGCTTGCGGTAGGCTTTTTTGATCTCCTCCGCCGTGGCTCCTTTGCTCAAACCCAGGACTTCATAATAATCGCGTTTTTCAGCCATAAAAGTTCCTCTATACTTTCCACAAAAAAGAAGTCAGGTTTCGGAGCTTCCCTGCCGGGAAGCACGGCGCGTTTTTCCCACAAAGCCGCCCCACGGACAGTGCCGGGGGCGGCTGCATGATTTTTTGGAAAAACGCTCAGGCCTTATCAGACCTCTTTAAAGTCGGCATCCACAACGCCGTCATCGTTCTGGCCGCCCTGAGGATTCTGGCCGGCACCGGGCTGTGCGCCTGCTGCCTGCTGTGCCTGTGCTGCCTGCTGATACAGGTTCTCAAACACCTTCTGCAGATCCTCCTGCTTTGCCTTGATCTCATCGGTGGTGCCGCTCTTGATGGCTTCCTTCAAAGCGTTCAGCTTGGTTTCGGCCTCGGTCTTGATCTCGGCGGGCACCTTGTCGCCCATTTCCTTCAGGGCCTTCTCGGTCTGGAACACCATGCCGTCGGCGCCGTTGCGCACATCCACTTCCTCGCGCTTCTTCTTGTCATCGGCGGCAAACTGCTCGGCTTCCTTCACAGCCTTGTCGATGTCTTCCTTGCTCATGTTGGTAGAAGCGGTAATGGTGATGTGCTGCTCCTTGCCGGTGCCCAGATCCTTAGCGGAAACATTCACAATGCCGTTGGCATCGATATCGAAGGTAACTTCGATCTGAGGCACGCCGCGGGGAGCGGGAGCAATGCCGTCCAGATGGAAGGTTCCCAGGCTCTTGTTGTCGCGGGCAAACTCACGCTCGCCCTGCAGAACATTCACTTCCACGCTGGGCTGGTTGTCGGCAGCAGTCGAGAACACCTGGCTCTTCTTGGTGGGGATGGTGGTGTTGCGGTCGATGATCTTGGTGCAAACGCCGCCCAGAGTTTCAATGCCCAAGCTCAGAGGAGTCACATCCAGCAGCAGCAGGCCCTTCACATCGCCCTGCAGCACGCCGCCCTGAATGGCAGCGCCCACAGCAACGCATTCGTCGGGGTTGATGCCCTTGAAGGGCTCGCAGCCCAGTTCCTTTTTAACAGCTTCCTGCACAGCGGGAATACGGGTAGAACCGCCCACCAGCAGCACCTTGCTCAGATCCGAAGCCTTCAGGCCGGCATCCTGCAAAGCCTTGCGCACGGGGGTCATGGTGCGCTCCACCAGATCGCTGGTGAGTGCATCAAACTGTGCGCGGGTCAGGGTCATATCCAAGTGCTTGGGGCCGGTGGCATCGGCGGTGATAAAGGGCAGGTTGATGTTGGTGCTGGTGGCGCTGGAAAGCTCGATCTTGGCCTTTTCGGCGGCTTCCTTCAGGCGCTGAGCAGCCATTTTATCCTTGCGCAGGTCAATGCCGTTTTCCTTCTGGAAGTCATCGGCCATCCAGTCGATCACGCGCTGGTCAAAGTCGTCGCCGCCCAGATGGGTGTCGCCGTTGGTGGCCAGAACCTCGGTCACGCCGTCGCCCATTTCGATGATGGAAACATCGAAGGTGCCGCCGCCCAGGTCATACACCATGATCTTCTGATCGTTTTCCTTATCCACGCCGTATGCCAGTGCAGCGGCAGTGGGCTCGTTGATGATACGCTTTACATTCAGACCGGCAATGGTGCCTGCGTTCTTGGTTGCCTGACGCTGGCTGTCGTTGAAGTAAGCGGGAACGGTGATCACAGCCTCGGTAACAGGCTCGCCCAGATAAGCCTCGGCATCGGCCTTCAGCTTAGCCAGGATCATAGCGCTGATCTCTTCGGGGGTGTAGTCCTTCTCGCCTGCGTGTACCTTGTAAGAAGTGCCCATGTGGCGCTTGATGGAGGAAATGGTGTTTTCGGGGTTGGTGATAGCCTGACGCTTTGCCACCTGACCCACCAGACGGTCGCCGTTCTTAGCGAAGCCCACCACAGAAGGGGTGGTGCGTGCGCCTTCGGCGTTGGCGATAACAACGGGCTCGCCGCCCTCGATCACAGCCACACAGCTGTTAGTAGTACCAAGGTCAATACCAATAATTTTGCTCATAAAAATTGCTCCTCTCTGAATCGAAACGATGTTTTCTGATTTTGTTCTATATAGAAAAAGTGAAATGCTTTGGAAAACTTATTCCGTAACCACCACGGTGGCATGACGGATGATCTTATCCCCCAGCATATAGCCCTTTTGGAACACATTGGCTACAACGCCGCTTTCCTGGCCGTCCTGTGCGGGCACCTGCTGCACCGCGTTCATGGTGTTGGGGTCAAACTCTTTGCCCAGCGCCTCAATCTCGCTGATGTTCAGCTTTGCCAGTGCCTGCTCGGCCTTATCCAGGGTCATGCACACGCCCTTTTTGTAGTTTTCATCGCTACACGGGGCGTTGGCGGCCATATCCAGCGTATCCAGGATTCCCAGAATCTGGTTTACGGCATGGCTCACGCCGTCGCCAAACTTCTGGTCAGCCTCCCGGGCGCTGCGCTTGCGGAAGTTTTCATACTCGGCAGCGGTGCGCAGCAGCCGGTCTTTGGCTTCGGCAGCCTCTTTTTCGGCGGCCTCGGCCCGGGCCTTGGCGGCCTCCAACTCGGCAGCGTGCTTTTTGCTGCCCTTTTCTTTTTTATCCTTTTCGGGGGCAGCTTCGGGTTTTGCTTCAGCTGCCTGCTCGGCGGGCGCTGCGGCCTGTTCGGGCTGCTGAGCCGCCTTCTTGATCTCTTCGCTCATTCAAGTGCCTCCTGATTTTTCCCGGACATACACTGCCCGAGTTTGGTAGAAAAATAATCCATAATGGGGATCAGCTTTCGGAAGTTCATGCGGCTGGGGCCGATCAGGGCCACCGTTCCGGTCAGGCCGCCGCCTGCCAGATACCGCTTGCTGATAATGGAAATTCCCGGCATGGCAGGCTCCATTTCATCGCCCAGCTGCACGGTAAGCTTGCCGCCGTCCGGTGCAATCAGGTGCGAAGCGTTGGCGCTGTCGGCAAAAATTTCCAGCAGCGTTGCCAGATTGCGCCTGCTTTCGGGCCACTTTACCAGATTCTGCGCACCCTCCAGCCGGGCCACAGGCTCGGTGCGGATCAGCGCCGCCGCCGCGCCCAGAACGGGGGTAAGCTGCGGGCTGCACTGGCGCGCCAGGCCGATCAGCATGGCATCGCTCAGATCCGCCGGGGAAACAAAGCTCAAATGCGCATTCAGCAGCTGCGCCATCGCAGCGGCTTCCTGACGGGAAAGGCCGGTGTCTACACGGGCCACACGGGTTCGCACACCGCCCGCGCTGGTCACGGCCAGCACCGCGGCGGAATAGCGCCCCACCTGCACCACCTCAAAGTGAGCGATGCAAAGATCGTCGGCCCGGGGGGTGGTGGCCGCGGCGGCCACGCCGGTCACATCGGCCAAGGCTCTGGCAGCGCTTTGCGCCAGCTTTTCGGGCTCGATATCCATATTATAAAAAAGGGAATCCACCATGCGGCGGCTTTCGGCATCCAATGCGGGGATATCCTGCAAAAGGTGATCCACATAATACCGATAGCCCTGCGGGCTTGGCACACGGCCCGCACTGGTGTGAGGCTGTGCCAGCAGCCCCAGCTTGGTGAGCGCCGCCATTTCGTTGCGCAGCGTTGCACTGCTGACGGCCATGTCCAGATACTCGCTGAGAAGGCTGCTGCCAACCGGCTCGCCATCCATTCCGTACAGCGCCACGATTGCTTCCAGCACGCGGCGCTTTCGATCATCCACAGTCATTGTATCCGGCTCCCTTTCGTTTCGTTTAGCACTCTTTATCTCTGAGTGCTAAAGATATAATATCACAATCCCGGCCGGTGTCAATAGATTTTCCAAAAAAATTTGAAGTTTAACATTTTGGTCACAATCCGGGCACAATTTGTTTCAATTCGCCCCCGCCCTGCTTTTGCACCGCCGTTTTGGGGCTGATTATAGATGTATATATATTACCCTATAGTGCCGTGCCCCATGCGGCACTTGCCGCTTCCCTGCGTGTGCAAAATTGAATTTGCCGCCCAAAGCGGCTATAATGGCAGTAAAAACAACAGCCCTTTTTACACTATGAAACGAGGCGAGCTTATGGCTTTTTGGTGTTTTATGCTGCTGTGTGATCTGCTGATCCCCCTTACCATGATCCTTGCCGGGGCGGTCATGTGCCGCCGCAGCCCCCGCAGGATCAATCGCTTTTTCGGTTATCGCACAAGGCGCTCCATGCAAAACCCGGACACCTGGAGGTTTGCCCAGGCTTACTACGGGCGGCTGTGCCGGAAAATGGGCTGGCCTGCCGCTGCTGTGACAGGCTGTGCGCAGCTGCTGTTTTTGCATAGCAGCCCGGATATGCTTGGTGCTTTTTCCGCCGCGGCCCTGTTGGTGCAATCTGCGCTGCTGGTGCTTTCGATCTTTTTCACCGAAAAAGCGCTCAAAAAGAAATTCGGCGATCTCTGACCGGCCTTTTCCGCAGCTTTCCCTATATGCAAAGACAGCCGGGGCTTTTTGCCCCGGCTGTCGGCTGTTTTTTATACCGTAATGTCTGCAATGTGCCGCCGCATGGCAAGCACCTGCCCGGGGGGCACCGAAAGGCCGTCCACCCCCAGGGCCAGCAGCGCCCGGGTGGCCGCCGGGTCGGCTGCCAGCTGGCCGCACACATTCACCCTGCAGCCCTGGGCATGGGCCGCCTGCACGGTCATGCCCACAAGGCGCAAAAGCGCCGGGTCAGCCGCTGCATACAGTGCCTCGCCCTCCCGCTCGCTGGCAAAGGTGTACTGGTGCAGATCGTTGGTGCCGATGGATAAAAATGCGCAGCGCCTGGCCAGCTCGGCCGCATACAGCACCGCCGCCGGGGTTTCCACCATGCACCCCACCGCGGCCTTGCCAAAGGCGGTGCCTTCGGCGGCCAGCTCGGCCCGGCATTCCTCCAGCAGCGCCAGGGCTTTGTCCAGTTCATCGGGGGTACACACCATGGGAAACATGATGCCCAGCGGGCCGCAGGCCGCCGCACGCAGCGCAGCCCGCAGCTGCGTTTTCAGCAGATGGGGGTTTTGCAGCCCAAAGCGCAGCCCGCGGCAGCCCATTTCCGGGTTGGCACAGGCGGGCAGGTGCATATACGGGGCGGTTTTATCCGCGCCCAGATCAAAAGTGCGCAGCGTGACCGGTTTGCCGGGCAAGGCCCTGAGCGCGGCGCAATAGGCCGCATACTGTGCGTTTTCGGTGGGCCAGTTGGGGCTTTCCAGATACAAAAACTCGCTGCGCAGCAGGCCCACGCCCTCGGCATCGCTGGTTTGCAGCGTGGGCAGATCGGCCATGCCCCCAATGTTGGCCAGCAGCGCCACGCTTTGCCCGTTGGCGGTTCGGGTGGGCTTGCCGCGATAGCTTTCCAAAAGTGCGGTCTGCCGGGCCAGCGCACGGGCGCTTTGCGCATACGCAGCCTGCCGGGCCTCGTCGGGGTCCAGCACAATGCCGCCTGTGCCGCCGTTCAGCAGGGCGGTGCGGCCGTGCCAGTCGGGCCCGGCCTCGGGGCAAAAGATCAGCGGAATGCCCATGCTGCGCGCCAGAATGGCCATGTGGCTTTGTGCGCCGCCCTTTTGCAGCACCACCCCCAGCAAAAGCCCCTTCGGCAGGCTGACGGCCTGCCCGGGAAACAGCTGCCGGGCAGCCAGTATGGCCGGGCGGCTGAGGGTGGGGGCCGCGCCGCCCTCGATGGCAGCCGCCAGTTCTTCGCCCAACTCGGCCATATCCTCGCTGCGCTGGCGCATATAGTCATCCTCCAGTGCGGCAAACAGGGCTCCCACGTCCTTCATGCCAAGGCGCGCGGCCTCGGCGGCGGGCTTGCCCTGCTCGATATAAGGCCGCACATATTCCTCCAGGTCTTCCTGCAGCAGCATCCCATGCAATTCAAAAATGGCAGCGGCTTCCTCGCCTGCCTGTTCCCGTGCTGCCTGATACAGCTGCGCCTGGCGGCGCGTGCAATCCTCACGCGCAAGGCGGAATTTTTCCAGCTCCTGCGCAGGGGTGCCCTGGGGCGTTTTGCCGCAGGCTGTTTCGGCAAACCAAACCACGCTTCCCTGCGCCAGCCCCGGCGCAGCGGCCCTTCCGCTGAATTGCTGCATCTGTGTATCCCTCCGCTTGCAGGCAGCGCCCGGTGCGGCGCTGCCCTGTAAAAAAAGGCTGCCCACAGGGAGCAGCCTTGATATGTTTAAAAATCCTGCTGCATGGCCTTTTCCAGCGCGGCGGCGCAGGCTTCTTCGTCCATGCCCGAAACTGTGATGCTCACGGTTTCACCCTGCTTCACAGCGGCCAGCATCAGCTTGATCAGCTGCTTCACATCGCAGCTGCGCTCACCGCATTGCAGCGTGACCGTGCTTTGATACTGCTTGGCCAGCTTGACAAGCTCGGCGGCCGGGCGGCCATGAATGCCCTGAGGCGCGGTAACGGTATACTCAAATCGTTTCATACGCAGGCCCTCCCTTTAGAAAAGATCAGTTTTCCCACAAGCCGTCGGGATACAGCCCCTCGGCGGTTTTGGCAGCCAGCGCAGCCACCACCACGGGCTTATCCTGCTGATAGGTAACGCCATACCATTTGTCGGGGCTGGTAAGTACTTTTACGCGGGCCTTGCCCTCATCGATCAGGCGGCTCACCACACTGGGCAGAAAATATTCGCCCTTGAGCGGATTCTCCGCCATGGCCCCCTTCAGGAAGGCCGGGAACCCTGCCCCCACCTCCTGCACAAAGCTGGGCGTAAAGCCAAACAGGTTCATGCTCACGGTGGTATCGCCGGGCAGATCCTGCCAGCTTTCGCCGCCGTTTTCGGTGTAGTGGATGCCGCCCGCATACTGCTCAATGCGGGTGCGCTCGGTCACGCTGGCAAGATAGCCGCCCTCGTCGGCCACGCACACCCCGCGGCTCACGCTGCCGTTTTCGCTCACGGTGTTTTCCAGCCGGAAGCCCACCATGGCGTATTCGTAATATTCGCCGTCGGCGTGGGCGCTCAGATAGGCAAAAATTTCGCGGTATGCCGCCGGGCCGTAGTAGTCATCGGCGTTGATCACGGCAAAGGGCGCATCGATCTGCCCCTGCGCGCACAAAATGGCGTGTGCCGTGCCCCACGGCTTCACACGGCCTTCGGGCAGGGTGTAGCCCTCCGGAAGCATATCCACCTGCTGAAACGCATAGCGGATCTCCATGCCGCTTTTTTCGGCGCGGCGGCCCACCGTGGCCTTAAAGTCGGCCTCGATCTCATGCTTGATGATAAATACAACGGTTTCAAACCCGGCGCGGCGGGCATCGTACAGGCTGTAATCCAAAATTGCCTCGCCGTGGCTGCCCACGGGGTCGATCTGCTTCAGGCCGCCGTAACGGCTGCCCATACCGGCGGCCATCACTACCAGGATCGGTTTTTTATCTGCCATAAATCTGTTCCTCCCGGCGGCAGAATGCCTGCCGCTTTTCTTTGGCAGCAGCGCAGGATTTTTTTGTGCGGCGCTGCCTTTGTTACTATTACTATAACTCTTTTTTCTGCGCATAGCAAGGCAGAGAAAAATGTGCTATACTGAAGCCATAAAAAAGATCATCCACCCTGTTTTTTGGGGAAGGAGGCTTCTTGTATGCGCAGATTCAAGGGGACCGTAAGCTCCGCGGGGCTTGCGGCGGGGCAGGTTGTTCTGCTGGACCACAGCGGTGCCATGCAGCACCGCCTGGTGCGCACCCGCGGGCGTGAGGAAACCATGCTGCAAACGGCCCTGCAGCAGGCACGGCGTGAGCTGGGCCGCCTGCGCCAGCGCGCCAGAGAAGACGAAAAAGAGATCTTCACCTTTCAGCAGATGCTGCTGGAGGACGACGATCTGTTAAACCGCGTAAGCCAGCTGATCTCGCAGGGCTGTTCGGCTGCAGCGGCCATGGAGCAGGCCGCCGGGCAGATCGCCGCCGACTTTGCAGCGCAGTCCAGCGAGTATTTGCAGGCGCGCAAGGCGGATGTGATGGACGCCTGCCGCCGGGTGGTGGATATTCTGGATGGCCGCTCACGTGAAAAGCTGGTGCTCACCGAGCCCGCCATTTTGGTGAGCGATGATTTTTATCCCAGCGATATCGTGGGCATTGGCCGCGGCATGATCCTGGGCTTGGCGGCGGCGGGCGGCAGCCCCCACAGCCACGCCTCCATCATTGCGCGCAGCTTCGGCATTCCCATGCTGGTGGGGCTGGGAAACGCCGTGTTAAAAGTCAATGAGGGCGTGCCCGCCGTGCTCAATGCCGAGGCCGGCACCCTGACCCTGAACCCCGGCAAAAAGCTGATGTTCGACACCCATCAGCGCATGGAGACCCTGAGCGCCCGCCGAGCCACCAGCCGCACCGCCCAGCCCGGGGTTTGCCTTACCCGTGACGGCACCGAGATCGAGTTGTGCGCCAGCGCCATGAACCCGGCCACCGTGGCCGATGCCGTGCAAAGCGGCGTGGGCAGCATTGGCCTGCTGCGCAGCGAATTTTTGCTGGATCTGCACCGCCTACCCGGCGAGCGCGCCCAGGTGGAGCTGTACCGCCGCTGCCTTGCCGAGGCGCGCGGCCGCCCCATTACGGTGCGTACATTCGATTTGAGCGCCGACAAGGGTGAGGAGCTTTTGCCCCCGGCCCCCAACCCGGCGCTGGGCCTGCGCGGCATTCGCATTGCTGCCGTGCGCCCCCGCCTTTTGCGCGATCAACTTTGTGCGCTGCTGCGGGTTTCGGTGGGGGGCAATTTGCGGGTGGCGTTTCCCATGGTCACCTGTGCCGAGGACTGGAACTGGTGCATGGATCAGCTGGAACAGGCGCGCGAGATTCTGCGCACACGCGGCACCCCCTTTGATGAAAAAATGCCCGTGGGCCTTGTAATCGACACCCCCGCCGCTGCGCTGTGCGCCGAGGAGCTGGTGCTGCATCACCCGGATTTTGTGCTGATCTCGGTAAGCGACCTTACCCAGTACACCTATGCCGCCGACCGTATGAACCAATCAGTTTTGAATTACTACAAGCCCCAGGGCCGCGCCGTGAGCAGCCTGATCAGCACGGCGCTGGAAAGCGCCCGCAAGTATGCCATTCCGGCCAGCCTGTGCGGCGTGGGGCTCGTCAGCCCCGAGCTGTGCAAATGGTTTGTGCAGCTGGGCGCGCGCAGCCTTGTGCTGCCCGCCGGGGCCATTCCCGAAGTGCGCGAATTTTTATCCGGGCTGGACCTTCGCCAGAAAATGCCCCCGGTTTTTCAAAAATAAGCGGCCTGTTTCGCCCGCAGATACTTGCGCAAACGCCCAAAATGCGGTAAACTATTAAGTTAGTATGCCAAAAAAGCAGCCTTTGTGCTGCCTTAGAATACAGCCACCCATTATAAAGTAAGGAGAACAACACCCCTATGGATCTGCGGGAACAAATTGAGCGTCGGCGCACATTTGCCATCATCAGCCACCCCGACGCCGGTAAAACCACACTGACCGAAAAGCTGCTGCTGTACGGCGGTGCCATCAATCAGGCAGGCTCGGTAAAAGGCAAGCAGAGCGCCCGCCATGCGGTGAGCGACTGGATGGATATTGAAAAGCAGCGCGGTATCTCGGTTACCAGCTCGGTGCTGCAGTTTGAGTATCAGGGCAAGTGCATCAATATTCTGGACACTCCCGGCCACCAGGACTTTTCGGAGGATACCTACCGCACGCTGATGGCCGCCGACAGCGCCGTGATGGTGATCGACGCCGCCAAAGGCGTGGAAGCCCAGACCATCAAGCTGTTCAAGGTATGCACCCTGCGCCACATTCCCATTTTTACCTTTATCAATAAAATGGACCGTGAGGCGCGCAGCCCCTTTGAGCTGATGGAAGACATTGAAACCGTGCTGGGCATTAAAACCTATCCCATGAACTGGCCCATCGGCTGCGGCAAAGAGTTTAAGGGCGTGTATGACCGCGCCAGCAAAAAAATTCTGGCATTTGAAAGCGACGGCCGCGCCAACGGCGTGAACAAGGTAAACGAAGTGACCGCCGAGCTGGGCAGCCCCGAGCTGGAAACCCTGATCGGGCCTTACCTGCACCAGCAGCTGCGCGATGACATTGAATTGCTGGACGGCGCTGCCGAAGAATTTGATCTGGATGCCGTGCTGCGCGGTGAGCTGAGCCCCGTATTTTTCGGCTCGGCCCTTACCAACTTTGGCGTGGAGCCCTTCCTGGCCGACTTTTTGCGCCTCACCCCGCCGCCCTTGGCCCGCGTGGATGTTGAAACCGGCGATACGGTTGACCCCGCCCGCCAGGATTTCAGCGCATTCGTGTTTAAAATTCAGGCTAACATGAACAAAGCCCACCGTGACCGTATTGCCTTTATGCGCATTTGCTCGGGCAAGTTTGAGCGCGGCATGGATGCCTTCCATGTGCAGGAGGGCAAAAACATCAAGCTGGCCACCGGCACACAGCTGATGGCGCAGGACCGCGCCATTGTGGACGAAGCCTGGGCGGGCGATATCATCGGCCTGTTTGACCCGGGCATTTTCTCCATTGGCGACACCCTGTGCACCGGCAAGCACCATGTGCGTTTTGCGGGCATTCCCACCTTTGCCCCCGAGCATTTCGCCCGGGTGGAGCAGGTGGACACCATGAAGCGCAAGCAGTTTGTCAAGGGCATGGAGCAGATCGCGCAGGAAGGCGCCATCCAGATCTTCCGCGATCTGGGCGCCGGCATGGAAGAAGTGATCGTGGGCGTTGTGGGCGTGCTGCAGCTGGAAGTGCTGGAATACCGCCTGAAAACCGAATACAATGTAGACATTCGCATGCAGCAGCTGCCGTATGAGCATATCCGCTGGATCGAAAACGACCCCGACACCCTCAACCCCCGGGATCTGGACCTGACCAGCGACACCCGCTGCATTGAGGACCTGAAGGGCAATCACCTGCTGCTGTTCGCCACCGAGTGGAGCATCAACTGGGCTGAGCAGCACAACAGCGAGCTGCGCATGAGCGAGTTCGGCAATGTCTGATCCCGCCTTGCCCGCCAGCCGCTTTTCTGCATAAAAAAGCATCCCCTGTGCAAAAAATGCACAGGGGATTTTTTTGTATTGCGGTCAATCTTCTATCAGCATTTCGGCCAGCGCCTGCACATCGGCTGTGTTCAGCGTGCCGTTTTGGTCCACATCCGCCGCGCGGCGCTGGCGGTTGGTGGTGTCCATTCGGCCTGCCAGCATCGTTGAGATCAGCAACACATCCCGCAGATCGCTTTCGCCGTCCTCGTTGATATCGGCCGTGCCCCGGGTCATGGGGTCAAGATAGCCAATGTTGCCGTCAAAGCCGCGCCCAGCGATATTGGCCGTGCCGAACTGCCACAGATCGTAGCCGCTGCGGGAATAGTCCAGCCCGGTTTGCCAATGCGCCAGCCAAAGGCTCCAGCCCCGGTTTCTCAGCGAGGGGTCAGTCAGCTTGGTATCCCACATATTTTTAAAGGTGTAAATGCCGGGGGTGTAGCCTGCCTTCTCAATGGTTTCGCAAAAGGTTTTGGCAATGGCCGAAAGCTCGCCCGCGCTCAGCCCGGTCACGGTTTTATCCTCAATATCAATGTAAATGGGATAATCCAGATCATATCCCTGCACCAGCCGCAGGGCGTGCTCGGCCTCGCTTTTGGCCATGGCGGTGTTCTGCGCATAGGAATACACATAGGTGCCGAAGGGAATGCCAAGGCGCTGGCATTCGTTGGCGTTCTGCCGCCAACAGCGATCGTCCTGCTCCATAAGATCCAATCCGTACCCGCAGCGCGGAATGGCAAAATCGATCTGGTTTTGCAGCGCCGTCCAGTTGATGTCCCCCTGATGATGGCTCACGTCGATGCCGCCGTACACCCGGCCCGAAACGCTGAACATCGCTGCGCCGTCCTCACCCTCCGGCAGGGCGGTTTCATCCTCCGGCAGATCCAGCTGCGGAAACTCACCGCCCTCATCGGCATATTCCTCTCGCAGCTCGCCGTTTTCATAGCGCCAGCTGTTTTCCTGCTGGGGATTGGCGTTGGGGTCAAGCCCTGCATCCAGGGCTTTCTGCACCAGCTGTTGCTCCAGCTGGGCATCGGTTTGGGGCTGCTGCGCATCCTCGGCGGCAGCAGGCATTGCAAAGCCCGCCAGCAGTGCGGCGGCCAGTGCGGCCGCGGCGGCGCGGCACAGAAAAGAATGCTTCATGGTTTTTTCGCTTTCCTTTTTTCTCACAGCACAAATTTTTCAATGGCAGCGGCCACGCCGTCCTCGTTGTTGGTGAGGGTGATATAGTCGGCTGCCTGCTTCACATCCTCGCTGGCGTTGCCCATGGCCACGCCCAGCCCGGCTTTTTGGATCATGGCAAGATCGTTGCTGCTGTCACCGCAGGCCATCACATTTTCCGGCCCCCAGCCCAGCACCCTTGCCAGCTGCAAAAGGCCCTCGCCCTTATCCACGCCCTTGGCGCTGATCTCAATGTTGTTGGGAAAACTGCTGCACACCTCACACGGCAGGGCCGAAAGTGCGGCGGCGGCGCGGTTTCGCTCTTCCACGCTGTGAAAGATCCCGCTGATTTTTTCCACATGGCCCAAATGCGCCTGCACAATGCCCAAGGGGCTCAGCTCCGGGTGGAGAAAGCTGCGCACATAACTTTCCAGCCCGGTGTTGCCGTACCATTCGTTCAGCTGGGCATACACGGCGCTGCTGGCGTAGCCGCGGTCGTCAATAAAAGCATTGGCCGCACAGGAAAACCCGGCCAGAATGCGCATGATCTCGGCCGCCGTATCGTCAGGCAGCATTTGCGAAACCAGCTTTTTGCCGGTGGCAAGCTCGGTCACCACAGCGCCGTTGCTGGTAAGCGCATACTTTACGCCCGGCAGCCCCACAAAGCTTTGGGGCAGCCCCACCAGAAACCGGCCCGTGGCGGGCAGCACGGCCACGCCCTTTTGCGCGGCGGCCTGAATGGCCGCAATGGTGCGCGGCGAAATATTTTTCCGGTCGTCAAACACGGTGCCGTCCAGATCCAGACCAATCACCTTGATATCATATCGTTTCATACCGCTCATCTCCAAAACATGACAGTTTGCTGCAAAGTAAAATACAGCATGGGGTTGCTTTGCAGCCACGGGCTTTGGCTTTGCACCAGCACCAAAAGGCTGTGCAGGGTGCTTACGGCCAAAAGGCCCGCCGTGCCCAGCCGGAAAAGCCTTGCCTTTCGCCCGGTGCGCAGCACTTCCTCGCCCTGCAGGATCACCGCCAGGCTGGCCAGCACCAGAGGCGTGGCAAAATCGGCTGCATAGCGCAGGTTCATATCCGTCATCAGCACATCAATGGATAAGATCACCAGCGCAGCCCCCAGCCAGCACGCCAACACGCCGCCCAGCTTTTTCTGCTTCAGCTCTTTTTGGCAAACCAGTGCCCCCAGCACCATCAGCAGCAGCGGGCGCGCCGTATACAGCCCGCCGTACAGGGCATCGCCTGCCGTAAAGCCGTGAAATGCCGTTTGCAGCTGTGCCTGCAGAAACGGGAACACCGGCGTATAGCCGGGCGCAGCAAACAGATAGTTCCAAACCGCCTGCAAAATGCGCCCGGGCTGCAATGCGCGGCCCGTCATATCCAAGCTGGTCAGGTTAAAGTTTGCGCCAAACTCAAACGGTGAGCCAAAGCGCGCGGCATTGTAGGCCATCAGCCCGGCTGCCACAGCCGCAAACGGGGCCATGGCACAGGCAAAATCCAGTGCGCCGCGCTTGGTGAGCAGGCGTTTTTCCAAAAGATATTCCCGGCCGAACAGCGGCAGGATCAGCACCGAAAACAGCACCACCTGCGGGCGGCAGCCCGCCACCAGTGCAAGGCACAGCCCGCCAAAGGCCAGCAGCCAGCGCCTGTGCGCACAGGGGCGGCTGGCGGCGATCCATGCCGCAAAGCCCCACACCGTAAACATGGCGGCGCACGCAATGGCCAACTCGTAGATATCCGGCCTGCCCACAAGGCCCGGCATACCGCCCAAAAACACCCCGGCGATCAGGCCGATCAGATACATTGCCGCGCTTGCGCGGGGGAACCAGCGCCGGATCACCGCCCGCAGCAGCAGCGCCATGCCCAGCAAAAACGCCAGCCCCACCGCCAGACACGCCGTGGCGGTGTCCATGTGATGCCCGGTGGCAAGATACACCGGCAGATAGAACAAAAGCACCGGCACAACGCCGAAATACACATAATAATGCCCGTTATAATACGCGCTGTCCCAAATATAATTGGCCCCGCTCGCCGTGCGGGCGTCCAGATCGTAGGGGTTATCCAGCGCCATCAGCTTAGGGTCCGGCTCCACTTCCAGCGCCACATGACCGTGCGCCAGACTTTCGGCCAAAAGTTCGTATTGCAGGCTGGCATCGCTGCCGGAATCGCTTTCCCAGCCGATCAGGCTGCCGCCCTGCTGGTTCAGCCCGCGAATACGCAAATGCCCGCACATCGGCGTTGCATAAGCCAGGCAGAAAAACAGCACCGCCATGCCGCCGCACACGGCGCGGCACAGCCATTTTTGTGCCGGGGTGCGGTGCAGATACTCGGCTTGCCACAGGGCCGAGCCCGGGCGCAGCACAAAGCCCAGCCCCGCCAGCAGCACAAGGCACAGCAGGCGCACCGGAGAAAATGCAAACGGGCGCGGCACATTGGCCGTGATGCTGCTCACCTGCGCCTGCTGCCCGGCGGAAATTTTCAGCGAAAGCTCCAGCAGCTCACCGTCCAGATGCAGGTTATAATAGCGGCTTGCCTCGTTTTGCTCGCTCATCTGCCACAAGCCGTCCATGGGCAGCATGCGGTTCGGAAATGCGGAATCCCGGCAGCTTACCTGTGCCGAAACTGCACCGCCGCCGCTTTCGGAATAGCAGATCAGCAGATTTTTCGCTTTTACCTGAAGCCCGCTCACCGTCAGCTCGGGGTGGGCATCGTTCCACTGCACAGCATTTTGCGCCGAAAGCAGCGGCACGGGCTGGTAGCCCCTGCTGGCCCAGTAGTTTACCTGAAAGGGCACAAGCTCCAAAAACAGGCCGCCCAGCACAAGGGCTGCGGCTGCCAGCACCCCGGCCTTTTTGCCGGTGCGGCTTCGGCGCAGCACAAAGCAGGCCTGCACTGCCGCCAAAAGCCCGGCCCCCAGCGGAAGGGCCGCTGCCGCCTGCAGCAGATCGCCGGGCGAAAAGCTGCGCACCAAAAAGGGCAGCATCAGGCAAATTGCCCCCAGCGGCCACAGCGCACGGCGCAAAAAGCGCCCTGCCTGCACACCGCCCTCGACTTTTTCCAACCCCCAGCCCGCAGCGCCGCAAAGCACTGCCGCCAGCAAAAACATGATCAGCAAAAACATGAACAGTCCTCCTGCCTTGGGCGGCTGCCGCCGCCTAAAGACACAATTTCCATTTTACTATCAAAAATATTATAATCTTTTTCGTCAATGCTTGCAATCCTTTCCGGCATGGGCTACAATAAATTGTCTTATTGTATTTTTGGGGCAATACCGCATAATTCTAAGTGCCGATGCAGCGAGCGAGAAGTGCAAGCTGCTAAGCAAAAAGTGCAGATAATATTTTGTGTATTATCGAGTATTTTTCGGGTGCAGATTGTGCTTCGCAGCCGCGGCAGCGGTGCTTAAGCCGTCAGGCGGGAATTGTGCGGGGTTGCCCTATGGGGCCAAACACGCCCGGAAAGGACTTTGCACGCCATGAAAAAGCCCCTTTGGCTTCGGCCCCACCTGCACTACCAGCTGCTTTGGATGGTGTATCTGATCTGGTTTTTCTGGCTGGATGCCACGGCCCAGCCCCGGTATATCATTCATGCCGCGCTGGACGATGCCATTCCCTTTTGCGAGTGGTTCGTTTTGCCCTACAGCAGCTGGTTTTTGCTGCTGGCAGGCGTTACGGCGCTTTTGTGGTGGAACGACACCGAAAGCTATGACCGCCTGGTGCTGAGTATGTTTTCGGGTATGTTTTTCTGCCTGATCTTGTATATGATCCTGCCCAACGGGCTGGATATCCGCCCGGCTGATCCCGGGCGGCAAAACCTTGCCATGAGCCTGATGCGCATGATCTGGGCCGCCGACGGCCCTGTGAATGTGTGCCCCAGCATCCACTGCCAGAGCAGCGGTGCCATGGCACTGGCCTTCAGCCACAGCAAGCTGGCCAAAAACCGGCCCGGGCTGCGGCTTTTGGCCTATGCGTGGGCCGGGCTGATTTGTGTTTCCACGCTGTTCACCAAGCAGCACAGCGTGTGGGATGTGGTGCTGGGCCTTGCGCTGGCCGCCGTGTGGGTGCCTGTGCTTTACCGCCCCCTTCGCCCGGCCGGCCGCCTGTTTGCCCGCTCCCGCACACGCTGACCCTTGCACAGCCGTGCGCTTGGATTTATAATGTAGGCAATACCGAATAATTCTAAGTGCCGATACGGCGAGCGAGGTACGGCAGCTGCTAAGCCAAAAGCGCAGATAATACTTTGTGTATTATCGAGCATTTTGGAGGCGCAGATGCCGTGCCGCAGTCGCCGGAGCGGTGCTTAAGCCGTAAGGCGGGAATTGTGCGGGGTTGCCTGTAATATAGCTTAGTGAAGAAAGGCGGTTATACCCATGCTGATCAGCCTGGTGGTGCCCTGTTATAACGAAGAAGAATCCATGCCGCTGTTTTATGCCGAGGCCAGCCGTGTGGCGGCCCAGATGAAAGAGAGCCACGGCGCGGAGTTTGAATTTATTTTTGTGGACGACGGCAGCCGTGACGGCACGCTGCGCGTGGCCCGTGAGCTGCACGCCCAGGACGAACGCGTGCGCTATATTTCGTTTGCCCGCAACTTTGGCAAGGAATCGGCCATTTATGCAGGCCTGCAGGCCAGCAAGGGCGACTATGTGGCCATGCTGGACGCCGACCTGCAGGACCCCCCTGCCCTGCTGCCCGAAATGCTGGACACACTGCTGACCGGCGAGTATGACTGCGCGGCCACCCGCCGCACCACCCGCCAGGGCGAGCCGCCCATCCGCAGCTTTTTTGCGCGGCTGTTCTACCGCATCATCAATAAAATGAGCGACACCGAAATTGTGGACGGTGCCAGAGATTACCGCCTGATGTGCCGCAGCATGGTGGATGCCGTGCTTTCCATGGGCGAATACAACCGCTTTTCCAAGGGCATTTTCAGCTGGGTGGGCTTTCGCACCAAGTGGTTTGAATATGTGAATGTGGAGCGCGTGGCCGGGGAAACCAAGTGGAATTTCTGGAAGCTGTTTTTGTACAGCATCGAGGGCATTGTGGGCTTTACCACCGCCCCGCTGGCACTGGCGGCGCTGGTGGGCCTGGCATTCTGTGTGCTGGCCTTTGTGATGATCCTTGTGGTGGTGGTGCGCGCCGTGCTGTTTGGCGATCCCACCAGCGGCTGGCCCAGCTTGGTGTGCATTATTTTGCTGTGCAGCGGTGTGCAGCTGTTCTGCACGGGCATTGTGGGGGAATATCTGGCCAAAACCTATCTGGAAGTAAAGCACCGCCCCATTTATATTGCCCGCGTGACCGAGCAAAACGACCCTGCCGCCAATCGATGACCTGATAACCGATATCCTGAAATGCGCAGCGCCCCTTTGGTGTGGAGAATCACCAAAGGGGCGCTGCTGTTTTTATAAAGAGAGAAGTAGGAAATATCAAAAAATATTGCCGTTTGTAAAGCAGGTGTGGGAAAAGCCCAATGCAAGAATTGCCGCCGCGGGTTTCAGGGTTCTTTTCAGAAGCTGGTCAGCCAGCTTGCTGCCCCTCCTCTTGCGCCTCGCTCAGCATGAGCTCTGTGATCTCTTCAAGTGACAGATCAGAACCCGTAAAATCCGTGATCGTGGTTTTTGTATTCACGATCATAACGCCGTTTGTTTTAAAGTAAAACGCCACGATCCCGGCCAGAAGCAGGATCACCGCCGCCATGGCGGCAAACACGCGCTTTTTGCGCCGAACGGCCTGTGCCTGCCATGCCGTTACTATTTCCGGGGGCTGGCTTTCCAAAAAGTCCTGCACAGCCTCGAAGGGCTTGCCGCCGATTTGCTCTGCCGCCTGTGCAAAGGTGCAGCCCGGGCAGTTGCCGCAGTAATCCTCTATGGCTGCCCGCGCATAAGCCTCAAAGGCTTTTCTGGCGCCCCGGCCGGGCAGATATTCTGCACAGGCCTGAAAAAAGCGCTTTTGCTCATGATCGAATGCTCTGGCTGTTGTTGTCATCAAAGCGCACCGTCCTTTTCCAGCAGGCCCTTTAAAATATCCGTAAAGGCAAAAAATTCATCGTGCAGGGCCCGGTAATATTCCAGCCCTGCCTCGGTGGGCGCAAGATAGATGCGTGCGCGCCCATCCTCGATGCGCTTTTCAGCTTCATAGATATAGGCGTTTTCCAAAAGCCGGTGAACGGCAAGATATAAGGTGTTGTAGGTTAGTTTTCCATCGGTGGCCTGCTCGATGCTGCGGGTCATCTCATAGGTATACATGGGTTTTTGGCGCAGCATAAATAAGACCAGCATTTCCGTGGTGGCCTTTTTTAAAGTATCGCGCATTCCCAGCGGCGTGCCGCTGCGATCGGTTTTATCAAGCTGTTGTTTTGCCATTTCCTTTTCCTCAGGGGGTGTATACCGCTACTATACCATTATATTTTATTTTACGCAATACTATTTATTGACAAATATAGAAAAGCTGATAAAATAAAATTAAGGATCGGGCGTTTTTTCGGATAAAACCGTAAAAATTTACAGAAAAGCTAAAATTTCGAAGGCGGTCCCCTGCCGCTGTTGCCTTGATGCTTTCCGAAGGCGCACACCGATCAGTAAGGAGGAAATGATGGATCTGGGAATGCTTATTGTAACGCTGGCGCTGACCATTGCCTACCAGCTTTTTGGAAAAAGCTATGCCATGCAGAATTTTGATCTTACCTTTACTCTGGTGTATAGGGCTGTTATCCTGCCGCTGTTTTTGTTTTATCTGGGCCGCGTGATCGTAAAATGCCTGTCGGCAAAGCACCTGCCGGCCATCTTCAGCCGCAAAAGCTGCCGGCTGCTGTGTGTGCTGATCTGGGCGCTGCATTTTGGCTTGATTTTGGGTGTTCGGTATTTGCAATGGAACTATCACGCCGCCCTTGGCATTACCTGCCCGTGGATATTTTTGCTGGTGGGCCTTGCCAGCCTGCTGTATGAAAAAGAGGATCTGTGATAAAGGAGAACCACTATGGTTCATCGTTTTTGGAAAGCCTCCGGTTGGCTGGGCTGCGCTGTGACCGGCGCGCTGTTTGTGCTTGCTTTTTTGCTTTGCAGCCAGCCGATCTGGCCCGAGCATTTTTTGTTCCCCGGCTACAGCTATGCCCAGTGGCAGGCGCTGCTGGCCGGGCCGCACCCCGCCGGGCCTGCCCTTTTTGTGCAGAACTGCGTTTTTCTGCTGGATCATTTTCTGCTGGCAGAGCTGGGGCTTTGCCTGATGATCCGGCTTTCGTGGCGCGAGCTGCCGCCGAAATACGGCCTGAGCCTTGTGGCCGCCGGGCTTTTGCTGGGCTGCGGGCTGCTGTATTACAACTATCAAACGGTGTGGTATAAAACCCACATGCTGCTGAGCCTTCCGCTGATTCTGGCGCTGGTGTGGCCCTTGTATTCGCTGATGGTTTTCTGCAAAAACAGGGCCTGCCAGAATTCACAGTGAAAAATGCTATATGATAAAAATAAGTGCAGCACCGCTGCGGAAGCTCTTCTTCCCCGGGTGCTGCACTTAGCTTTATTTTATGCAAAGGTTACTCGGCAAACTTTACGGCGGTGCCGTAGGCAATGCACTCGGCTGCGCCCTGCATCACGCTGGAGGAGCCATAGCGCATGGCCACAATGGCATCGGCACCCATGGCCTCGGCCTCTTTCACCATGCGGTCCGTGGCGATCTGGCGTGCCTCGCCCAGCATTTCGGTGTAAGCGGTGATCTCGCCGCCCACCAGCGTTTTCATGCCGGACATAAAATCCTTGCCAAAGTTTTTGCTCTGCACGGTGCTGCCCTTTACCAGGCCCAGAACCTCGAGCTTTTTGCCGGGGATATTCTCAGTAGTTACGATAATCATTTTCTTCTCCTCCTTTGATTTCTTTAAACCGGGTATACAGGGCGGCCAACACGCCCACGATCGGCACAAGGATCACAGCAAACAAAAAAACGGCAATGGGCAGCGGCGGCGCATTTTGCGGGTCGGTCACGAAAGCCCAGATCAAAATGGCCAGCACAAAGAGCATGATGACCAGAAAGCTGCCCGCCCCCAGCAGTGCGCCCAGATATTTTTTGCGTTTGGTATCCTGTTTTTTGATATCCACAAAACAAACCCCCTTTTTCTGCTGCTGCATAGCAGCGGCCAGGCATTCATCGGGGTCCAGCTCAGCCAGCGAGGCCGCGCCCGCAGCCAGATGATCGCACAGATCCCGCGCGGCGTTCAGGCTTCGGCTGAGGTCTTCCAGCAGGGTTTGCTGGCGGCCAAGGCCGCTTTGCAGGCTTTGCTCACCCGCCAGCATCGAGCGGATCTCCGCAATGGGAAAATCCAGCATACGCAAAAGGCGAATGATCTTGAGCGTGCGCACATCGGCATCGGAATAGGTGCGATAGCTGTTGCCCTTTTCCCGCGCCGGTGTAAGCAGCTTTTCCTGCTCATAAAAGCGGATGTTTTTGGCGGTAACGCCTGCCTGCTCGGCGGCTTCGTTGATGCGCATGGCTGCGGCCCCCTTTGTTTCTGGCCTTACTATACACCTTCCAGAAAGGGGAAGGTCAAGAGGAAAAATAAAAATCGTACAATATAATAAATTCTCAAGGCTTACGCTGCGCTTTAGAAGTACATTTTGATCTGGAATTTATCCTCGGTCTTTTTTTCCTGCACCACAATATGCTCGTGGTTGAAATCAAATTTCACATCCAGACAATCCTCGGTGTTGCCGGTCAGGCGCAAAAGATCCTCTACACGGCGCTGCTCTTCCTTGGTGTAAAACAGATAGCTGCTGCCCTCGCGCTTGGCGCGGCCGGTGCGGCCGATGCGGTGGGTGTAATGTTCGTTTTCGCTGGGCACATCATAGTTCACCACAGCATCCACATCCGAAACATCAATGCCGCGGGCCGCCACATCCGTGGCCACCAGCATGGCGATCTGCCCTTCGCGGAAGCGAGTCATAATGCGGTTGCGCTCGGCCTGGCTTAAATCGCCGTGCAGGCAGTCCACACTGAAATTCAGGCGCGCAAGCTGATTGCACAGCGTGGCCGTGGTAAACTTGGTGTTGCAGAACACCATCACGCGCTTGTAGCCCTCGCCGATCACCAGCTGCGCCAGATCCCCCAGCTTGTCGCGGTTGGTGGTGAGCAGCTTATACTGGGCGATCTTGGGCATGCTTTCCAGCTTGGGCTGCACGGTCACCTCGGCGGCATCGTGCTGATACAGCCAGCCGATGTCCATCACTTCGCGGCTGATGGTGGCGCTGAACATGGAAAGGCTTTTGCGGTTTTTCATCAGGTCAATGATATGCCGCACATCCTTGTAAAAGCCCATGTTCAGCATTTCGTCGGCTTCGTCCAGCACCACGGTTTCCACGGCGCTCACATCGATGGTGCGGCGCTTGTAATGGTCCATCAGGCGGCCCGGCGTGGCCACAATGATCTGGCAGCCCTTTTGCAGCTTTTCGGCCTGCCGCTGCATATTTGCGCCGCCATACAGGCACGCAATGCGCACCTCGGGCAAAAACTGGCACAAATTCTGCAGCTCGGCTGCGATCTGCTGCGCCAGCTCACGCGTGGGGGCCAGGATCACTGCCTGCGGCACCTTTTTTTCTTTTTGGATGCGCTCGATCACCGGAATGCCGAAGGCACAGGTTTTGCCTGTGCCCGTGGGGGCCTTGGCGATCATATCGTGGCCTGCCATCATTAAGGGAATGGCCTTTTCCTGCACTTCGGTCATTTCCGTAAAGCCCATTGCCTCCACCGCACGGCGGATCTCGGGGCTGACATTGAGTTCTGCGTATTTCATGGATCTTTTATACCTTTCTGTTGATGCCCAGCCGCTTTTTTTCCAAAGCCCGGGCGCATTCCTGCGGCAAAAAGCCGCGTGGGGTCACATATAGAATCAGTATAACATATTTTGGCTGCAAACGCCATACAAGCGCGCAAAAAGGCCGCCCGAACACACTTCGGGCGGCCTTGCGGGCAAAGAGTTTACAGAATGTCGATATACTCGCCGTTCAGGGCTTTGTTCATGCTGCGCACGGCGCAGAATTTGCCGCACATGCTGCAGGTGTCGCTGTGATCATCCTCGGGCAGGCGGTCATCTCGAATGGCCTTGGCGGTTTTGGGGTCAATGGCGCAGGCAAACTGTGCATCCCAGTCCAGCGCGCGGCGGGCATCGGCCATTTTATCGTCGATATCACGCGCATGGGGAATCCCCTTGGCAATGTCGGCGGCGTGGGCGGCGATTTTCGAGGCCACAATGCCCTGGCGCACATCCTGCACATTGGGCAGGGCCAGATGCTCGGCGGGGGTGACATAGCACAGGAAGGCTGCGCCGCTCATGGCTGCCACAGCGCCGCCGATGGCTGCGGTGATATGGTCATAGCCCGGGGCGATATCCGTTACCAGGGGGCCCAGCACATAGAAGGGCGCGCCCATGCAGATGCTCTTCTGCACTTCCATGTTGGCAGCCACCTGATTCAGAGGCACATGGCCGGGGCCTTCCACCATCACCTGCACATTGTGGGCCCATGCGCGCTTGGTCAGCTCGCCCAAACGCACCAGCTCTTCGATCTGGCACACATCGGTGGCATCGGCCAGACAGCCGGGGCGGCAGGCATCGCCCAGCGAAATGGTAACATCGTGCTCTTCGCAGATCTCCAGAATTTCGTCGTAATGCTCATAGAAGGGGTTTTCCTCGCCCGTCATGCACATCCATGCAAACACCAGCGAGCCGCCGCGGCTCACAATGTTCATCTTGCGTTTGTGCTTGCGGATCTGGTCAATGGTTTTGCGGGTGATGCCGCAGTGCAGGGTCACAAAGTCCACACCGTCCTCGGCGTGCAGGCGCACCACATCCACAAAATCCTGGGCGGTAAGTTCGGAAAGATCGCGCTGATAGTGGATCACCGAGTCATACACCGGCACGGTGCCGATCATGGCAGGGCACTCGGCGGTGAGCTTCTGGCGGAACGGCTGGGTGTTGCCGTGGCTGGAAAGATCCATAATGGCCTCGGCGCCCATTTCCACGGCGCTCATCACCTTTTGCATTTCAATGTTGTAATCCTTGCAGTCGCGCGATACGCCCAAATTTACATTGATCTTGGTGCGCAGCATACTGCCAACGCCCTCGGGGTTCAGGCACTTGTGGTGCTTGTTGGCCGGAATGGCCACCTTGCCCTCGGCCACCAGCGCACGAATTTCTTCGGCGGTGCGGTATTCTTTTTGGGCCACAGCCTCAATTTCGGGGGTGATGATGCCCTTGCGGGCGGCGTCCATCTGGGTGGTATAGCTTTGCATGGGGAATTCTCCTTTCCTTATGATCCTTGTGAAAACAAAAAAACAGGAGATGACCCGTTACGGCATCTCCTGTAAAAACTCATAGCACAGATGACTTCCTACGGCGGCATTATCCGCATCAGGTTAAAGGGTCGAAGTTGGATCACTTCCTCTCAGCCTGCTCTCACAAGCTCCCCTGTTTTTGATTTATCTGTATTTTACTACAGCTTGCGGCAAAGAGCAAGCATTTTTTTGCCGGGGCTTTGAAAGCTGTGTGGGGAACAATCGCGCAAAAGTCCATATTTTTAAAACCCCGGTTTTCTTATTTTTATAGAGAAATTTGTATTTTTCTCTTGTATCCCACGGCTGATTCCTCTATAATGATAAGAGAATAAATAAAATTGTACAGTATTTGCTTTTTCATAAATTCATCAAGCTGGAAAGGAGGACACATTCCCCTATGAATATCGCTCTCATTGCTCATGATTCCCGCAAAGAACTGCTGGGGCAGCTTTGTACGGCTTATGTGCGTATTTTTTCCAAGCACAATCTGGTGGCTACGGCTGTTACGGGCCATTTTCTGCATGAGGCCACCGGCTTAAATATCACCAGTCTGTATCCCGGCTCGCGCGGCGGCGCGGAACAGATTGCCGCCAAGGTGGCCTGCGGTGAAGTGGATCTGCTGTTCTTCTTCCGCGATCCCGTAAACGCCAAGCCCAGCGAACCCAACGATCAGTTTTTGCTGCGCCAGTGCGATATGTACAACATTCCGGTTGCCACCAACATTGCCACGGCTGAGGTGCTGATCCACGGCCTGGAAAACGGCGATCTGGATTGGCTGGCAGCGCTGCATCACTCCGGCTGATCCCCCACAAACAAAAAATTCCCCCGGCTTTCTGCTTTTTCAGGCGAAAGCCGGGGTTTTCTTTTATCTTCTGTTATGCTCAGCCTATTTCGGCCAGCACCTTGCCCAAAATATCCAGCGCCTTGTCCACATCCTGCTGGGTAAGGATCAGCGGGGGCAGCAGGCGCAGGCGGGTTTTGGCCGTCAGGCACAAAAGGCCCTTTTGCCGTGCCGCGGCCAGCACATCGGCGGCCTGCAGGGGCTCTTCCAGCCGGATGCCCACCATCAGCCCAAGGCCCGAAACCTCGGCCACATGGGGCAGCGCAGCCAGCCCGGCCCGCAGCTGGGCGGCGCGCTGGTTTACATTCTGCAAAAATCCGGGGGCCAGCAGCTTATCCATCACCACATTGGCACCGGCGCACACCACCGGGTTGCCGCCAAAGGTGCTGCCGTGGCTGCCCGGGCCCATACCGGCGGCCACGGCGGCGCTTACGCCCACTGCGCCAATGGGCAGCCCGCCGCCCAGCCCTTTGGCCATGCTTACGATGTCCGGCATAAAATCATATTGCTGATAGGCAAACAGCGTGCCGGTGCGCCCCATGCCGGTTTGCACCTCGTCCACGATCACCAGCACATCGCGGCTGCGGCATAGCTGCACCGCCTTGGACACATAGTCTTTGTCCAGCGCCATCACGCCGCCCTCGCCCTGCACCATTTCCATGATCACGGCGCACACATTGCCGGCATCCAGCGCGGCCTTTAAGGCGTTTTCATCGTTGGCGGGCACATACACAAAGCCCTCGTTGAAGGGGCCGAAATAGTTGTGAAACACATCCTGACCGGTGGCGGTAAGCGTGGCCATGGTGCGCCCGTGAAAGCTGTTCACAAGGCTGACCACCACATTGCGCCCTGCACCGTAGCGGTCAAAGCTGTATTTGCGTGCGGCCTTGATGGCCCCCTCGTTGGCCTCGGCGCCGCTGTTGCCGAAAAACACCTTGTCAAAACCGGCGGCCTTGCACAGCTTTTCGGCCAGCGCAGCGCAGGGCTGGGTGTAAAACAGGTTGCTGGTGTGCTGCAGCGTGGCTGCCTGCTTGGCCACGGCGGCGGCCCAATCCGGATCACAATAGCCAAGGCAGTTCACGCCGATGCCGCTGGTGAAATCCAGATATTCCGCACCGTCTGCATCCGTGGCCACCATGCCCTTGCCGCTTTCCAGCACCAGTGCGCCGCGCTTATAGGTGTGCATTACATACTGCTCGTCCTGCTGCATTACTTTTTGTGCATTCATGCTCATCGTTCCCCTTTCCTCGGCTTACTCCGCCTTTTTGTACAGCAGCGTGCCGCTGCCCTGATCCAAAAAGTTTTCCAGCAGCACGCTGTGCAGCACGCGGCCGTCGATGATGGACACCTCGTGTACCCCCTGATTGATGGCGTTCACCATACCCTTCACCTTGGGGATCATGCCGCCCGCAATGATGCCTTTTTCCATCAGTTCGGGCACCTTGCCGATCTCGATGCTGCTGATCAGCGTGCTTTCATCGTTTTTATCCATCAGAATTCCGGCAATATCCGTCATGCTCACAAACTTTTCTGCCTGCAGCGCAATGGCGATCTCGGCGGCGGCGGTGTCGGCATTCAGATTATAGGCCGTGCCGTCATCCCCCAGGCCCACGCTGGCGATCACGGGGATATAGCCCTTGTCCATCAGATCGTTGATCAAATCGGTATCCACCTGCTCGATAAAGCCCACATAGCCAAGGTCGGTGCCGTCGTTGGTGATCTTTTTGGTACAGTGCATCATCTGGCCGTCCATGCCGCAAAGGCCCACGCCCTTGCCCTTCAGGCGGGCCACCAGATCCTTGTTCACCTGCCCGGCCAGCACCTGCTGCACCACCTTGATGGTAACTTCGTCGGTGTAACGCAGGCCGTTGATGAACTTGCTTTCGTGGCCGATCTTTTCCAGCATTTCATTGATGGCCGGGCCGCCGCCATGCACCAGGCACACGCGCACGCCCAGCAGGCACAGCGTGACCAGATCGTTCATCACGGCGCTTTTCAGCTCCTCGTTAATCATGGCGTTGCCGCCGTATTTCACCACCATGGTTTTACCGTGGTACTTTTGGATATAGGGGGTCGCCTCACTGAAAAGCTTGGCCATTTCAACATTTTTCATCATTCTCTTACTCCTTTTCCCGTTTTCCCCTCGGGTGTTCTTGATACTCTCTCTAAACTCTCTATCGGCTCTTACCGAACTCTATATACTCTCTATCCTCTGCCTTCACTCAAGGCCTGCGGTTTCGGGGCGGCCCAAAAGCACATTCATGCACTGCACCGCCGCGCCGCTGCTGCCCTTGCCCAGATTGTCAAACACGCTGATCAGCAGCATTTCATTGCCTGCGCTGTTGGCTGTCATATAAATTTCCAGCCCATCGCTTCCGGCGCGCTGGTTGCTGTACAGGCCGTTTTCGGGCAGGGCCTCGTTCAGCTCATGCACGGTGATCTGGCTTTCGCCCTGGTAATACTGCTGCATTCCCTGGGCCACTGCCTGCGCGGTGGTGCCTGCGGCGGCAAGATCCAAGGGCACGATCACCTGCATGCCGCTGTAATAATCGCACACCACCGGCACAAAGGCGGGGGCCTTGGCAATGCCGCCGATCACCTGCATTTCGGGCAGATGCTTATGGGCCAGCGAAAGGCCGTAGCTTTTGGGGGCATCCAGCTTGCTGTGGGCGGGGCGTTCGGGGCTTTCGTAGTCGGCGATCATTTTTTTGCCGCCCCCCGAATAGCCCGAAATGCCCGTGCAGCTGAAAAAGGTATCCTTGGGCACAAGGCCAAGCTCCACAATGGGATGCACCAGCGTGATAAAGCCGGTGGCATAGCAGCCGGGCACCGCCACGCGGGCCGAGGCTTTGATCCTGTCGCGGTATCCGTGCAGCTCGGGCAGGCCATAGGCCCACGCCGGGTCGGTGCGGAAGGCGGTGCTGGTGTCCAGAATTTTCACCTCCGGCTTTACCAGCGGCATCACCTCACGGCTGGCGGCATCGGGCAGGCACAGAAAGGTCAGGTCGCTGGCGTTGATCACCTTGGCGCGCTCGTTCACATCCTTGCGGCCCTCCTCACTGATGCTGAGCAGCTCAATGTCCGGCTCTTTGGAAAGGCGGTCGAAAATGCGCAGGCCGGTGGTTCCGGCGCTGCCGTCAATAAAAACCTTAAATTTGCTCATGGTGCTGCTCCTCCCAGTTTTTAATCCGGGCCTGCGCGGCGGCGATCTGCGCCTTTACGCTGGCCTTGCTGGGGCCGCCCTGGCTGCGGCGGCCCTCGCAGCAGTTGATCAGATCAATGGCTTCAAATATATCGTTTTCAAAAATCGGGCTGAAGCTTTTAAATTCCTCCAGCGTAAGCTCTTCCAGCGTTTTGCCGGTTTCGATGCAGTGCGCCACCATGCTGCCGGTAAGCTTGTAGGCATCGCGGAAGGGCACGCCCTTTTTGGTGAGATAGTCGGCGCAGTCGGTGGCATTGATAAAGCCCTTGGCGGCTGCGGCACGCATATTGGCGGGCAGGGTGCGCATGGTTTCCAGCATGGGGGTGATGGTGCGCAGGCACAGCGAAAGGGTGTCCACCGCATCAAAAATAGCCTCTTTATCCTCCTGCATATCCTTGTTGTAGGCAAGGGGCAGGCCCTTCATCATGGTGAGCAGGGTGGTAAGATCGCCGTACACGCGGCCGGTTTTGCCGCGGATCAGCTCGGTGACATCGGGGTTCTTTTTCTGGGGCATAATGCTGCTGCCGGTGGTGAAGGCATCATCCAATTCGATAAACTTGAACTCCCAGCTGCTCCACAGAATGATCTCCTCGGAAAGGCGGCTCAGGTGCATCATGCACAGGCTGATGGCCCCGGCCAGCTCAATGCAGAAATCCCGGTCCGACACGCCGTCCAGGCTGTTTTCGCAGGGATGGTCAAACCCCAGCGACAAGGCGGTGTATTCACGGTCCAGCGGGTAGGTGGTGCCGGCCAAGGCGCCGCTGCCCAGCGGGCACTGGCTGTTCATGCGGGCGGTGGCATCGCCGAAGCGCTGCAGATCGCGCAGCAGCATCCACACATACGCCATCAGCGCATGGCCAAAGGTGATGGGCTGCGCGCGCTGCAAATGCGTGTAGCCGGGCATCACGCTGGCGGTGTTTTCGGCGGCCTTATCGCACAGCACCAGCACCAGATCGGCGATCTGCGCCTGCAGGCCCTCGCTCATTTCCCGCAGGGTAAGGCGGATATCCAGCGCCACCTGATCGTTGCGGCTGCGGCCCGTGTGCAGGCGCTTGCCTGCATCGCCCACGCGCTCGGTGAGGGTTTGCTCCACAAAAGTATGCACATCCTCGGCGGCGGGGTCAATGGTCAGCTTGCCGCTGGCCAGATCCTCGGCAATGCCGGCAAGGCCGGTGAGGATATCCTCGGCATCCTTTTTGCTGATAATGCCCTGATTGGCCAGCATCACGGCGTGTACGCCGCTGCCCCGCATATCCTGGCTGATCATGCGCTGGTCAAACCGGATGCTGCTGTTGAAATCGTTCACGCGGGAATCCACCGCTTTTGAAAAGCGGCCCTTCCAAAGTTGTTCTGCCATAACTGAATTTCCTATTTCCTTTATAAAATGCCGCAAAGCGCCAGAGGGCAATGGGCTCGCCGGCGCTTTGCGGGTGAATGTGCGGTTTACAGGGCGGGCCAGTTTTTCGAGAGCTTTGCACGCTCCTTGATGCTCAGGCCAAACAGGTTGATAAAGCCTGCGGCATCGGCCTGGTTGTAATCCTCGTCCTCGCCGAAGGAGGCAGTCTGCTCGTCGTACAGGGTGAAGGGGCTGGTAACACCGGCCAGCACAATGTTGCCCTTGTACAGCTTCAGGGTCACATCGCCGGTCACGGTTTTCTGGGTGGAATCCACAAAGCCGTCCAGCGCTTCCTTCAGCTGGGTGAACCACTGGCCGTTATACACCAGCTCGCCGTATTTCTGGGCCACAATGGCCTTAAAGTGGCTGGTTTCCTTATCCAGCGTAATGGTTTCCAGCGCCTCGTGCGCCTTATACAGAATGCTGCCGCCGGGGGTTTCATACACGCCGCGGCTCTTCATGCCCACAAGGCGGTTTTCCACGATATCCAGAATGCCCACGCCGTTTTCGCCGCCCAGCTTGTTGAGCGTTTCCACGATCTGCACGGCATCCAGCGCCTTGCCGTCGATGGCGGTGGGCACGCCCTTTTCAAAGTGGATCTTTACATAAGTGGGCTGATCCGAGGCCATTTCGGGGGAAACGCCCAGCTCCAGAAAACCGGGCTGGTTGTAATGGGGCTCGTTGGCGGGGCTTTCCAGATCCAACCCTTCGTGAGAAAGATGCCACAGGTTTTTATCCTTGGAATAGTTGGTTTCCCGGTTGATCTTCAGCGGAATGTGATGGGCCTCGGCATAGTCGATCTCCTCGTCACGGCTCTTGATGCTCCACTCACGCCACGGGGCAATGATCGCACAGTCGGGTGCATAGGCCTTGAGGGCCAGTTCAAAACGCACCTGATCGTTGCCTTTGCCGGTGCAGCCATGGCAAATGGCGTCTGCGCCCTCCTTGTGGGCCACTTCGGCCAGCGCCTTGGCAATGCAGGGGCGGGCGTGGCTGGTGCCCAGCAGGTATTCTTCGTATTTAGCGCCCGCCTTCAGGCAGGGCCAGATGTAGTTTTCCACATAATCTTTTTTCAGATCCAGCACATACAGCTTGGAAGCGCCGGTTTTCAGGGCCTTTTCTTCCAGTCCGTCCAGCTCGGTGCCCTGGCCCACATCGCCGGAAACCGCGATCACCTCGCAGTTGTTATAGTTTTCCTTGAGCCACGGAATGATGATGGAGGTATCCAAACCGCCGGAGTATGCCAGTACGACCTTTTTGATGTTTTCCTTTTTCATACTATATCCCTCTTTCCACACTCAGCGCTGCGGGGCCTGTTGGCAGGCTTGCGGGCGTCTGAATAAATATTCATTAAGTATGCACTTATTATACACCCCTCTATGCATTCGTCAAGCATGAAAACTGCACAAACATTGTGCGCTTCTCTGGGTTTGTTTTTAGTATAACAAACAAACCCACCCGAAATCCTCTCTATCCCCGCCAAATTGTTTTTCTACGGCATACAAAAAGCCCGGCAGAGCGCTCTCTGCCGGGCTTTGCACAAATATGCATTTGTAATGAATATTATACAGTTTTTTCATCAATCGCGTTCTGCGCCGCCTGCAGCAGCTGCGCCTGCCGCCGGGCAGGCAGCATCGCCACGGGCCCGGGGGCTTTTTTGCCCCGGTGCAGCACATAGCGCCATGTGGAAATGCCCAGCCAGCGGCCAAACTTAAAGCCGCAGCGCGGGTTGCGCCCTTCGCACACAAAGCCCAGCCGCTCATGAAAGCGCTCGCTTTCGGGGTTGGGGTCAGCCAGAACGGCATAGGCGTTCCAGTAGCCCATTTCTGCCAGTGCGCCCAGCAGCAGCCGATAGGCAGCCCCGGCCACGCCGAAGGCGCGGAATTCGGGCGCGGTGTACACGGTGGTTTCCACATCCCACTGGTAGGCCTCCCACGCGCCGCGCCACGGGTGCGCACAGGCAAAGGCCATCAGGCGGCCCGAGCGGCTGCGCACCGTGATAACAGGCCCCACAGCCTGCGCCGCCGCAAACCAGTCGGCAAGCTCCTGCCCGGCCAGCGGCGCAAAGCGAAAGGTGGCTGTGCCGTAGGCAACATACCAGTTGTAGATCTGGGCGATCTCGGCGGCATCGCCGGGCCCGGCATAGCCCAGCCGGGGCGCGTATTCCCGGGCCCACTGGGCGCACAGGGCTTCCTTTTGCGCCTTGGAAAGCTTTTTCAGCGCCGCCTCGCGCCGCATGGCATCGCTTTGCCCGGCGCACAGCTCGGCATAGGCCAGCCTGGCTGCACCGAAGGCCTTGGTGTACTTTGCCCCGCCCTGCCCGGTTTTGTGGGCAAAGGCACGGTGGGGCAGATCGTTCGTCCACCCGGCATACAGGCTGCCGCCCCGGCAGCGCATCAGATAGGCCCAGCACAGCGGGGCGGGCTGCACCGGCGGGCGGGCCACCTCGGCGCCGCTCATTCGCTTACGGGGCGGCCGTTGTTGCGCAGCACCTGACGGCAGGCCTCCACCGCGATCTGCTGCGTGTCGGCGGTGATCAAAAACTGGCTGGCATGGCAAAAGCGAATGCCCTTGATGCCGCTTTTGGCCTCGATCACCTCGGCAGGCTGGCCCGCCCACGAGCGCGGGAAGGGCAGCTTGTTCTTTTTGGTTTTGCGGTCGGTGCAGCACTGGGCGCTCCACCCGCCGCGCTGGCTGGGATACACCACAAACAGCGCATCGGTGCGGTACAGGCCGTTTTTCCACGGCAGATAGGTGGGCAGCACCACAATGCCGTCACGGCTTTCCTCGTAGGCCTTGCGCACCAGATCATCGGCGCGGTTTACGGCCTGCGCGGCATCCAGCTGCTTTTGCAGGATCTGCCTGGCCACCGCCACCGCCTGCATAAAGCACTCGTCGGCGATTTCGCCGCCGTCCCACACGGGGTTGAAGGCCCCAATGGCATCGCACAGGCTGTTGGGCTCGCCGGTGTTATCGTTGAGATCCAGGGGCTGAATAAAGTTTTCGTCCAGCAGGCGGGCCTGATTTTCGCCCACCAGCCCTGCGCCCAGCTCGCGCCACAGTTTGCCGAAGGCGGCATACGGAACGCCGTTGCAGCGCTCTTCCCGGGGCTCGGCGTGATGGTCAAACTCGCCGCCGCCCACATCGTACACGATGCCGTCAAAATCATCGGGCACTGTAAAGCCGCGCTGCACCGTGAAGCCGGGGCGAACAATCTGTAAAAGCGCAGTGGAAAAAACATCATCGGCGTGGAATTTGCCGCCGTGTGTAAAGCCTTTTGCGGGAACCTGCATGGTATGATCTCCTTTTTTATACTCAGCCGGGGGGCACAGCGCACAGCCGCGCCCTGCGGCGTGAAGGGTTGGTATGGGCAGCTTTGCAGCTGCTTATACATTATAGCACGAAGCAAAGCGGAGTGGTATCCTTTGTCGTGTTTTTCGGCGCAGCACCATAGCCGGAGCAAAAAAGTTCACAATTCAGTGCTTTATTCTGCCTGTAATATCCTGTATAATAAAGTAAGGTTTTGCAGGATCGGCTCGATTTTTGCAAGCCGGTTAAGCTGTGACGAAGCGCAGGGCAAAGGCCCGGCCCGCAGCGCCCTTCTGTGCCCCCAAGGGCTTTCGCGCTGCTCTGAGGAACATTTGGCCATCGGCCAACCGTGACGAAGCGCGGGGCAAAAGCCCGGCCCGCGAAGCCCCTCGATGCCCCAAGGGCTTTCGCGCTGCTCTGAGGAACATTTGGCCATCGGCCAATCGTGACGAAGCGCAGAGCAAAGGCCCGGCCCGCGAAGCCCCTCGGCAACTCCAAGGGCTTTCGCACTGCTCTGAGGAACATTTGGCCATCGGCCAACCGTGACGAAGCGCGGGGCAAAGGCCCGGCCCGCAGCGCCCCCTCGATGCCCCGAGGGCTTTCGCACTGCTCTGAGGAACATTTGGCCATCGGCCAACCGTGACGAAGCGCAGGGCAAAGGCCCGGCCCGCAGCGCCCCTCGATGATTCCAAGGGCTTTCGCACTGCTCTGAGGAACATTTGGCCATCGGCCAACCGTGACGAAGCGCGGGGCAAAAGCCCGGCTCTTTCTATTATAATGTATCCGCTTCTTTTCCGCAGGCCGCCCCTTCGGCGCTGCTGTATTTTTGACCGTGAGGAGAATCCCTATGAAACAAGATCTCAACCGCCGTGTTTACCGGCGTGAGCCCCAGCCCGCTGCACGGCAGGCGGCACGCACGCCCACGCGCCGCCGCAAAAAAGCATCGGCGCTGCCCCTTGTGCTGGCGCTGGCGCTTATGGTGGCGCTGGTGGGCACACTGTTCATGCTGCTGGCGGGCAGCGGCCATGCCAAGGCCAAAAACAATGCCACCCGCCTGCTGGTGCTGGACGATGCCTGGTCCGCCTCGCTTTTAGAGCGCTCTGCCGATGCCGACCGCACGCAGTTTTTGCAGGACACACTCACCGAAGCCCAAAGCTATGGCGCTGACGGCGTTTTGTGGGCAGCCCGCACCGCCGACGGCAGCTTTTTGTTCCGCCCCGAGAAAAACGCCAAGGATCAGGTGAGCCAAAGCCTCACCCAGACCGATCGGCTTTTTCATCATTATGACCCCTTGAACGAGCTGATCAAAGCCGCCAGCCGCAAGGGCATGAGCGTGCTTTTGCTGCCCACCGATGCAGCCGGGCAGGTGCTGGAAAAGACCGATCTTTCCCAGTGCGCCCCCGCTCTTTTGCACGCAGCCAGGCAGCACGGGCTGCTGCTGTGCGCCCAGGGCGAGGCATGGAGCGAAAGCGTGCAGCGCTATTACTCCTGCAGCTATAAGCTGGACAACGACAAGGCCGTGTATCTTCGCTGTGACAGCAGCGGCCCCGCCCTGGCGGCGCTGATGGAGCAGCAGGGCTTTGACCGTGTGATCCTTGGCAGCATCACCGACCTGCGGCAGGATTCCTCCAACGCAGAAATGCTGAACCTGCTGCTGCAAACCGATGACGGCCAGCTGCCCAGCCTCAGCAGCGCCATGCGCGATTTAAGCATTTCGCAGCAGCTGGCCGTGAGCTATCCCACCGGCAATGTCACCACCGACACCTGCTTTTTGATGGGCACCAGTGACCCTGCCCTGCCCCTGCGCATTCAGGGCGGCACCGTGGGTGAGGATGCCGCCGAGATCGAGCGCCGCGGCACAAAGGGCGTGTGGGGATTTCTGGTAAGCCTGAACGAGGGCGACAACACCTTTACGCTCAGCCAGCCGGGGGGCGAAACCATCAGCTGCACCGTTACCAAGCCCGCCCCCAGCAGCTCCGGCGGCGCAGGGCGCATTTCTTCGGACGGCTCGGTGCCTGCCGTGTGGGGCCAGATGGTGCGCATCACCGCCGATGGCTGCGCCAGCGCGCTGAGCGAATACGGCAACCCCGACACCATTGCCTCTACCCTGTACACCGGGGCCACCGCCGCCGTGTATAACAGCGAGCGCTTTGTGCGCAGCGGCAAATATACCTACGCCTATCAGCTGAGCAACGGCAGCTATGTGCTGGCCAAGGATGTGGAGCTGTTGGATGTGAACACTCCCGCGCCCACGCTGACGGGCGGCGAAGTGAGCTATGATGCGCTCACCCGCTGCACAGCCATCACCTATCAGGGCGGCACACCGGCGATCACCCATGAATGGGAGGGCAACGCCCTCACCCTCACCTTCCTGAACAGCAGCTATCAGGGCGAGGCACCGGTTTCCAGCGGCTTTATCACCGACAGCTCGGTGGAAAATCTGGACGACGGCATGGGCTTTGTGCTGCGCATCCGCTTTAGCGACAGCGACCCGCTGTTTGGCTGGACGGTGAGCTATGACTCTGAATCCGGCACCACAACGGTGTATCTCAAGCACCGCCCCACGGTTTCCACCGAAGCCAACAAGCCGCTTTCGGGCGTGCGCGTGCTGCTGGACCCCGGCCACGGGCAGGACGATAACGGCGCCATGGGCAGCGCAGGGTTCACGGCCCCCGTGGAAAAGGATGCCAACCTGGCCGAAGCCCTGGCCGCCAAGCATCGCCTGGAGCAGCTGGGCGCCACCGTGATGATGACCCGCAGCGATGATACTTTCTACACGCTGGCCCAGCGCCTGCAAATGGTAAACGAGCTGCGCCCCGATTACTTTATTGCCGTTCACCACAATTCGGCTGCCCTTACGAGCGATCTGAATGAAAACGGCGGCACCGAATGCTATTGGTTCTACACCGAGGGCAAGGCGCTGGCCGAGGCCCTCAGCACCGGCGTGAGTGCGGCCACCGGGCGGCAAAACCGCGGTATTTTGTACAATTATTTCTTTGTGACCCGCAGCAACACTTGCCCCTCGGTGTTGCTGGAAAGCGGCTTTATGACGGTTCCCGCCGAATACGAAAACTGCGTGGATCAGGATATGCTGTGGGCCGAAGGCGGCGCCATTGCCAAGGCAGTGCTGCAGTGCGTAAAGGCCGGCAAATAACCCGGGTTTCTGCTTGAAGCCCCGGCAGATTTTTGCCCTGCGTTTTGGCTCCTCAATTTACATGGTCAATGATTTTCCAAACAGCTGTCCGGGCTGCCCCAGCAAGGGGCAGCCCGGACTTTTTGTATGCAGCAACGCCAGTCTTATATAGCAAAACTCCGCCCCCTGCCGATCACTCGGCAGGGGGCGGAGCCTATGTCTGTGCTATTTTATGCGCTTATGCGGTTTGCCCCAAAAGGCTTACTGCATGGCCAGCACGTCGGCAAATGCCTGAATGGCAGTGCTTGCCTGGCCAAAGTCGCGCATCTGCTGGTTCACGCCCAGCTTCACATGAGGAATACCGGCGGCATCCAGAGCCTTCTTCAGGTAGGGATACTCCATTTCCTCGGGGTCGCAGAAGGTCTGCATGAACAGCACCAGACCCTGTGCGCCGCTCTCCTTGATCTTGGCAACAACATCCTCGGCACGGCGGTTCTTGTTGGAGAACTTGTCGTACAGCAGGATATCGTAGTCCATGGAAGAGAACTGCAGAGCCAGAGCCAGCAGGCCGTCATCCACATTTTCGGGAGCGTCGAAGCGGAAGCTGCGGCTTTCGTGAGCCACATCGTCAGCTGCGATGGCAATGTTGTTGTCGATAAAGATCTGCAGCAGCTTGGGGTTGTCGCAGATGATACCGCTGGTAACAACCTTGGTGCCGTTCCACTTTGCAGCGGGCAGAGCCTTCAGCTCTTCGTTCAGAGCAACCAGCTTTTCGGTGTACTCGTCCTTCAGCATGAAGTAGCTTGCCTTCAGCACGGCAGAACGCTGGATGGGGTTCACCACATCGCAGTGCTCGTTTGCCAGCTTCACGAACTCGCGGCGGGCAGCACGGCTTGCGTTGTAAACCTTGATGGCGTGCAGAATGTCCTTATTGGTCACATCGTGGCCAGCCAGGAATGCCAGCTTGTCCAGCACGCTGCGGTACTGGTCCTTGCAGAACTCAACGCCCCAATCGGCGAAACGGTTCTGGGGATGTGCCAGGAAGATGCAGGGAATCTTAGCACCAACAGCAACACGGAAGTTCTGGCTCATGGGGCGCAGAGTGTCGCAGATGGTGGGGGTGATCAGAGCATCCAGCTGATCCATGGTGCCGTCCAGCAGCATTTCCAAAGCCAGCTGTGCAATGTCGCAGTAGAAGGTTGCGCAGTATTCCTTGCTGCGCATAACTTCCTTGTTGTTGCTGCCCCAGATGCCCATGGGCACCATACCGGCAGCGTAAACCAGCTCTTCGGGAGCGTAGTAGGGCAGAACGCCTACAACCTTTTTGCCCTGAGCCTTAAACTTCTTCAGCTGCTCAGCAGGGTTGATGGCAGCGAATTCCTGAATTCTTGCTTCAATGCTCATCGTATTAGCCCTCCTTATTCTTGGCGTTTTCAGCCATAGCTTCTACCAGGCCCTGAACGCGGGTCTCGTACTGAGCTTCGTTGAAGTTACGGGGGTCAGCCTGGTCACCGTCAAAGCCTGCGCAGGGGATGCCCAGGTCAGCGGTGAAGCGGCGCTGCATTTCGGCCATGTAGCCAGACCAAGGCTTGCAGCTGCGGTTGTAGTGAACCAGAACGCCGTCAACCTTGTTCTCGCGGCAGATGCCTTCACGCCAGTCAACGCCCTGCTCGATGCACACGCTGTTGGGTGCCTTGTAGTAAGCGCGGGCCATTTCGTCCAGGCCGTTGTACACAAAGCCGAATGCAGGTGCATACACAACGGCGGTAACGTTCACGCCGTTCTGCTTCAGGGGCTTGAACAGGTTAGGCAGCTTGGGCCAGCAGGGAATGCCCTCGAACATTACACGGTACTGCTCGGGGAAGGGCAGGGTGCTGGTGCCTTCCTTAATGTTCTTTTCCAGGTCCTGTGCCAGCAGCTCGAAAGCATCACCGGCAGCAGTGCGGGCACGGGCGGTAACCACGTCAGCCATGTGGTTGAACAGGTCAAAGCCGCTCATGGGCGAGGGCTTGTACTGCAGATAGTCGCAAACCTTCAGCCAGTTCTGAGCAGTGCGGTTTGCAGAAGCGCAGGCTTCCTCAAACTTCTTCTCGTCGAACTTCTTGCCGGTCAGCTCCTCGAGCTGCTCGATGCAATGGTCGAACTGAGCGCGCACATACTTCACGTTGGAGTCATGTACTTCCACGCTGTTGTTGTAGGGGATATCGATCATGATCAGGGGGATATTGCACATACGGGCAATGTTCTCATACCACTTGGTCATGCAGTTGCAGATGTTGTTGCAGCACAGCACGAAGTCGGGCTGGGGAATACGCATCTGCTTGTAGGGCTTGATAGCCTCGCGGCGGAAGTTCTTGTAGGCGATCTCCTTCTCGGTGGTCTCGGGCAGAGCCTCGATCTCGTGGATATCGTCCAGCACAGTGTAAGGAACCTGAGTCTTGGGGTCCTTCTTGGGCTTGCCGGTGGCCTCGTCGATGATCACCTTGCCGTTTTCGTCCTTGAGGGGCTTGCCGGAGTTGGGATCGATCACGAATTCCAGAGTTTCGGGGTCAAACTTACGGGCAGCGCGCTTGCCGGCAGCATAGGCCAGGCTGATACGAGCGTAACCGCAGATATCGTTGTCAAAGCCCAGATCCTCAGCGGCCTGGCACATGATCTCGCCGTCACGCTGTGCAGCGATACCGGCAGCCTGGTTTTCGGGGTACATAACGTTCAGGTCGAATGCAGCGGCCAGTTCGCAGGGGAACTTGGAGCTGGACCAACCAACCAGCTTACCCTGCTTCTTTGCTTCACGGGCATCAGCGTATACATCGTCAACAACCTTACGCAGAGCCAGTACGCCAGGGCTTACTACTTTAGCCATTGTTCATTCCTCCATATAATTCTATATTTTGGGTCTTTCTATAGGTATCCCGCCGCATTCACAGCGGGGCCCCAGCCTGTTGTCACACGGAAACAGGCAAAAGAAACAAAATCGTGCGGGGTGCTTGGCCCCGCGGCTGCTTATTTTACGCCTGCAGCCTTGGCGGCCTTCTGATAGGCAAACAGTGCTGCACCCAAAGCGCCGTTATACTGGGTCAGCTTGCTGGTGTGCACCTCATGGCCCAGGCCTGCAGCCAGTGCCTGCACTACGCCGCTGTTCTGTGCCACACCACCGGTCATCACCACAGTGTCCTGCACGCCGATGCGGTGGGCCAGGCCCACAACACGGTTGGCAACGGCACGGTGAATACCAGCAATGATATCGTTTTTGTTGGTGCCCTGTGCCAGCTGGCTGATCACTTCGCTTTCGGCAAACACCGTGCAGGTGCTGCTGATGGCAACATCCTTGGTGCTCATAGCGCCCAGCTTATCCAGGTCATCCACACGCACTTCCAGAACACGCGCCATCACATCCAGAAAACGGCCGGTGCCTGCAGCACACTTATCGTTCATGGCAAAGTTTACCATAGCGCCGTTTTCGATGTGCAGGATCTTTACATCCTGGCCGCCGATGTCGATCACTGTGTGAACGTCGGGAAAAAGAAAGGTTGCGCCCTTTGCATGGCAGCTCAGCTCGCTCATCTGCTGGTCTGCAAGGCCCATCAGACTATTGCGGCCGTAGCCGGTTGCCAGCGTGTAGGCCATGTCTTCCTTTTTCATGCCGCAGCCGTCCAGCACCTGCTTGATCGCGCGCTCCGGGCCACTTGTGCCGGCGCCCACACCGATCAGGGATTTGCTTACAATCTCGCAGCCATTCTTCAGAATGATGCACTTGGAAGCAGTGGAGCCGACATCAATGCCCAGCGTGTAAATATCGCTCATTGGATTATCCTCATTTCTTGTCTTCGTCGCTCGTTTATTACAGTTTGCCCAAAAAACACAGTGTTTATCAGGCAACCTGACGATATGTTCGGGGCTTCACACCCTATACCGCGGCCGGCTGTGCCGCCCGGTGCTCTTTACCCCTACTGGGGTATACCCCGGCCGGAAAGCCCGGCCGGGGCACCCAAAAAGATTGAGAAAAGATTACTTGGTGTAGAGCTTGTTGAAATCGCGGATGATGCGAGGCAGCAGCATCTGATGCACGGGGCAGATGCTCTCGGGGTTCTGGTACACAGCATCGGTGAATGCCAGCATGTAGTTACGCAGCATGGGCATATTCACGATCTCGTCCACAAAGCCGTTCTTTGCGCAGAACATGGGCTTGGACTTCTCGGCGTACTCCTGGATCAGAGCGTTCATCTGGCTGATCAGATCGTCCAGAGGCTGGCCGGCCTTCTTGGCCTTAGCCAGCTTGCTGGTGTACAGAGCAGCAGCAGCGGTTTCGCCGTTCATAACGTTGATTTCGGTTGCAGCGGTACCAATGCTGAAAGCATTGTTGTCGTTGCCCTGAGGGCCGCCCAGCACGTAGTGTGCAGCAGCAGTGCCCTTGCGCAGAGTGATCTCCATCATGGGCAGGCCGCTGCTCTGGATGGAGTAGATCAGGCTCTGGCCCAGACCCAGCAGCTCGGCCTTTTCGGCGTCGTCACCAACGTCGATACCGGTGGTATCCTGGATCCAGATCATGGGGATGCGGTCACGAGAGCACAGAGTGACGAACTCGTTCATCTTGATCAGGCCCTGGCGATACAGCTTACCGCCGGCACCGATGGACTGGCCGTAGGTCTCCATCTTGTACTCGGGGTAGTTGGGGAAGAAGCCCTGCTGGTTAGCAACGATACCCACCAGCAGACCATCGACCTTTGCCAGACCGGTGATCATTTCGGGGCCGTAGCCCTTCTTGAACTCCATGAACTCGGAAGCGTCGACCAGACGGGCGATCACATCGTACATATCATAGGGGCGCTTGGTGTTCTGCTGAACGATGCTGTACAGCTCGTTAGCGTCCTTAGCGGGAGCCTTGGGATCGTCAACACGGAAGAAGTTCACATCGTATGCGGGCAGCATATCCATGTACTTCTTGATGCCGGCGATAACGCCTTCCTCGGCCTGGTAGACCTCACGGAAGAAGCCGGTGGTGTTGTAGTGGATGGCAACAGATCCCGGAGGATCGGCACGCAGGCCCTCGGTGCCCTTGATCAGAGCCTCGGCGCCTTCCTGGTCAACATAGCCCTTGGGGTTCATGCCGCCCACGATGCCAGCGCCGCCAACAGCCATGTTAGCCTTCTGATGTGCAATCAGAATGGTGGGGCTGATGGAGTGGTAGCCGCCGCCTGCGGGGTTGGTGCCGTAAATGCCAACGATCACGGGAACACCCAGCTGGTTCAGCTCGCTGTTGCGATAGAAGGGGGTGCCGCCGCCGCGACGGTTGGGGTAAACCTGCTCCTGCTTGTCCAGCTCAACACCGGCGCAGTTCAGCACATACACCAGAGGAATGCGCAGGCGCTTAGCAGTGTCGGAGCCACGCAGCAGGTCATCAGCCTGACCGGGAACCCAGGTACCGGCGTGCTTCTTGTTATCGGAAGCAATGATCACAGCCCACTTGCCGTTGATGCGGCCCAGACCCTTGATGATGGTGTCGGTGCCGGTTTTGTTATCGCAGGGGTTGTAGATGCTGTTCAGAGGGCACCAGGTGCCGGGATCGACCAGCAGAGCAATGCGCTGCATAGCGGTCAGCTGACCCTTGGCGTTCATCTTTTCGTCGGAGGTGCCGTTTGCCAGAGACTTTTCGGTAAATTCCTTCAGCTCTGCCTCGATCTGCTTCAGAACGGCCTCGTTGTTGGCGTCGACCTTACGCAGGGCCTTGCCGACGACGGGCATATTCTGGAAGTAACCAGGCATGGAATAATTGCCCATTGTAGTTGCTCCTTTCAAATTGAAAAAGAAAATGTTTGGCTTTGGGAATAGGCTTTATCTCTTTGCCCGGGAAATTCCCGGGCAAAGAGGAAAAACAAACCTGTAAGCAAGATTACTTGCTGATGATCTCCAAGCCCTTGAAGTCCTTTGCGATCTTGATGAAGGCCTGACCGGGGTCGATCTCGTTGCGGATCACATGGATCAGCTCGTCGCTGGGGCCTTCCATCAGCTGTGCGCGGGACACATCGATTTCGAAACCGGTGTTCTCCTGCACCATTTCGGGGCTGGAGAACGGATAGTAGTATGCCAGATACATACGCTTGGTTTCTTCGTCGAACTTCATGATGCCCAGATCGGTAACAACCATCTGGGGGCCGCGGTTGCCGGGCAGACCGGCACGCTCACGGCCGCCAGGGCCATCCATCCAGCCGCAGCTGGTAACGTAGTCGATCTTATCCATGAAGCGGCGCTTCTGGTGCTGCATCATGATGATGGTGTTGCAGTAGGTTGCAATGCCGTTTGCACCGCCGGAGCCAGTGAAACGGGTGGTGGGCTGCAGATAGTTGCCCTTGCCGTAAATGCAGGTGGAGTTCACGTTGCCGTAGGGGTCGATCTGAGCGCCGCCGATGAAAGCGACCAGACGGTCGGAATCATGCAGCCACTCGTTGGCCTCGAAGCCCACGAAACGGATGTTGGGCCACTGCACAGCGCAGTGAGCCATGAAGCGGTTATCACCAACAGAACGGGGAACCTCCACGGGGTTGCAGTCCATCAGGCCGCTCTCCACGATGGGTTTGCAGCTGGGGCACACAACAGCCTTTGCCAGAGAAGCACCGATCAGAGGCAGGCCGGTGCCCACGATCACGATCTGGTTCTCCTTGATGTTCTTTGCAATGGCGTAAGCCTGCATTTCCTGTTTGGTATACTTAGTAAATTCAGCCATTTTCCATTACCTCCCTGCACTTAGTGTCTGGTAGAATAGCCCAGATGAGGCTCATTCTTCAGATTCATCAGGCGAGCGCCGCCCAGCACGTTCAGCAGGGCATCCTGGTCCTCGCAGCCGTAGATATACTTCTGCAGATAATCCTTGAAGGTTTCGGGAATGGCAGTGCCGTTGGCAGCATCCTCAGCAGCCTTCTGAGCCTTGACGGCAGCAGCAGCCAGCTTTTCGTCGCCGGGCTTAGCATCGGCAGCCTTCTGAGCCTTGGCAGCGGCCTTAGCCAGCTGAACCTTAGCGTCCTCGGCATCCTGATACTTAGAAGCCTTATCGTACTCCTTCAGGCCCTTATCGTCGTCATCGTAGTAGTTGTAGCACTGTGCGGGCCATGCGCCGTAAGGTGCACGCACAACAGCGTCAACACACTCGCCGAAGATGCGGGTCAGGGTGGGATCGCGGCGGATCCACTCGTTGCTCACGATCTCCTCACAGGTAACGATGACCTTGCGGGCTGCAACAGCGATGTCGATGTCGTGGAACTCATCACCCTCGATGATGCAGGTGCCATCGGGAGATGCCTTCTGCACATGGATGATAGCGGTATCAATGCGGGGAACAGGCACAGCAACAACCTTGTCGCCGGGCACAAAGGGGTTCTCCACTTCAACGCACTTCTCATCGGGAACCTTGGCCATGGTCTTGCGCTTTTCGCGGCTGATGCCCCATTCGGTCATCAGGCTGGAGCCCTGCATCAGCTTTACGGGCAGGTAGGGCATGCCCAGAGAAGCAGCGTGCAGCATGAGCATCAGCACGTCCTGAGAGTAATCCTCGTAGGTCAGCTTGCCCTGCTCGATGGCAGCGCGGAAACGGCGGCTCACGTTGGTGTAGCCGGAGTTAGCGGTGTAGCAGTTGATGTATGCTGCAATGCGGCCTTCGCCGATCAGCATATCAATGTCGCCGCCGCCGGGGCCTGCAAATGCAACGAAATCGCCCTGACCCTGACGCAGGATCTCAGCTACTGCAGCATAGGGCTTACGGTTGGTGGTAAAGCCGCCGAGTGCCAAGCAATCGCCAGACTCAACAAACTTTGCGACAGCGTCGTGGAGAGTGTAAACCTTGTTCACAACAAATTCCTCCTAATTGTTCCTTTTTTGTTTTTTTACAAGCCGGCACAGAGGCGGCAAGGCCGAAGCCCTGCCGCCGGCCGGTGCAAATTAAAATTGGATCTATCCAGCTTGTGGGATAACGCAGGGGGCTTTATCAGATCTTAAAGATCGTCAGGAAGAAGCCTGCAGCCACAGCGGAGCCGATAACGCCGGACACATTGGGGCCCATGGCGTGCATCAGCAGGAAGTTGGTGCGGTCGTACTTGGCGCCCTCAACCTGAGAAACACGGGCAGCCATAGGCACGGCGGAAACGCCGGCAGAACCGATCAAGGGGTTGATCTTGCCGCCGGTCACAACATACAGCAGGTCGCCCAGCAGCAGGCCGCCCACAGTAGAGAATGCGAAAGCCATCAGGCCCAGAGCAACGATACCCAGAGTCTGCACGGTCAGGAAGTTGGCAGCCTTTGCGGTTGCGCCAACGGTCAGGCCCAGCCAGATGGTGGAGATGTTGCACAGTGCGTTCTGAGCAACGTCGCTCAGACGATCCACAACGCCGGACTCGCGGAACAGGTTGCCCAGCATCAGGCAGCCCAGCAGAGGAGCCACAGAAGGCAGCAGCAGAGAGCACAGCAGAACCACGAAGATGGGGAAAACAACCTTCTCGGTCTTGGAAACAGTGCGCAGCTGCTTCATCTTGACCTTACGCATTTTGTCGGTGGTCAGCAGCTTCATGATGGGGGGCTGGATCAGGGGGATCAAAGCCATGTAAGAGTATGCTGCAACGGCGATAGCGGGCACCAGATTGGGGCACAGCTTGGTTGCAGTGTAAATGGCGGTGGGGCCGTCGGCGCCGCCGATGATACCGATGGCAGCAGCCTCGGTGGGGCGGTACAGGCCAGACAGGTTAGCCACGATAAAGGCAATGTAAATGCCGAACTGAGCAGCTGCGCCCAGGATCAGAGAGATGGGGTTAGCCAGCAGGGGGCCAAAGTCAGTCATGGCGCCCACAGCCAGGAACATGATGCAGGGGAACAGCTCGCTGGAAACGCAAGCGTTGTACACCATACCCAGAACGCCTTCGCTGAAGGTCTGGGTGCCTGCGCCGTACTCCATCAGGCCGGTCAGGGGCAGGTTGGTCAGGAACATGCCGAAAGAAATGGGCAGCAGCAGAAGGGGCTCAAACTTTTTCACGATCGCCATGTACATCAGCACAAAGCTGACAACGATCATGACCGCCTGCTGCCAGGTGAGTGCTGCAAAGCCGGACTGGGCCAGCAGACTCTCCACAACAGAGAAGAAATTCATGAGACAGCCTCCTAATTCAATTAGCCAACGGTGAACAGGACAGCGTCGGTATCAACCACATCGCCCTTCTTCACGCTGATGGAAGTCACGGTGCCGTCGCAGGGAGCAACGATCTCGTTCTCCATCTTCATGGCTTCCAGCAGCACAACAGCGTCGCCGGCAGAAACCTTAGCGCCAACAGCAACCAGCACGTCCAGCACGTTGCCGGGCATGGGAGCGGTCACGCTCTCACCTGCGCCAGCAGGAGCAGCAGCAGGAGCGGGGGCAGCAGCAGGAGCGGGAGCAGCCACGGGAGCGGGAGCAGCCACAACGGGAGCGGGAGCAGCCACGGGAGCAGCAGGAGCAACCACAGGAGCAGCAGCAGGAGCGGGAGCAGCAGCCTGGCCGTAGGTCAGGGGGCTGAAATCATCAACCTTCTCGATAACAACTTCGTACTTCTTACCGTTCAGAGAGCAAACATATTTCATGGTAGTGGATTCCTTTCTCAATCTTGTTATAATTCGTTTGACGGGCGGTTTTGATCAAACCGCGGCTTTTGGGGGGCGTATGGCCGAAATCAGATTTCAGTCACGCTGACAACACGGAACTTATCCAGCGCCAGGCCGGTGGCATCGCTTACGGTGCTCAGCAGTACAGCATAAGTTTCCTCATCCAGTCCTGCGGGCTTTGCAGCAGGGGCTGCAGCCTTGGCAGGAGCAGCGGGCTTTTTGTTTTTGCCCACGGCCTCGAATGCAGTGCTCATCAACTTGATAGCCAGGATCAGGCAAGCCAGGCACAGGAACACCACAGCCAGACCGATCAAAGAGATCAGCAGTACTTCACCAACGGCCAGAGAATCGGGGTTACCTAACATCGTTACACCTCCTTGTTTTCAGAATGCAAGATAATCTGTATTTTTGTGTACAGAATTTCGTCCGTATAAAAAACAGTTCTGTACACCTATACCATATCATATCTTATGGAAATCGCAAAGTCCCTATTTACTGCTAAATAAGGCCTTTTTAATTGGTTTTTTAAATCCCGTTTTTGCCTGTTCTCCATTTGAGAACAAACGTCGTTTGGGGTTTCCAAATAAAAAACGCGGTTTCTCATTTATAAAATAATACCATTTTCACCCCCAAAAAGTCAATTCAATTCGCCCTTTCTGCACACAAAAAGCAGCAAATTCGGAGAAAACACCAATACGGCATGGGCAAAATCGTGTAATATGCCCAAAGCCACTGTATTGACAGTTCCAACTGGGAAACTTTACAATAGATACAGAAAACACTTACTCGTTATAATGTACAAGTCTGCGCACTCGCGCCGCGTCTTGTTTCCTGATAGAAAACGAAGGGACCATATTATGAACTCTGCGGAAAAAACCGTTACACTTCTCAAGATCCTGGCACGCAAGCCGTATGTCTACGGCGTTACCGAGCTGGGCGAAAAAATCGGCTGCGGCAAAAGCGGCACTTTTAAGCTGCTGAATGTTCTGGTGCAGGAGGGCCTTGCCGCCCAAACCCCCGAGCACAAATACACCCTTGGCATGGTAAGCTATCTTCTGGGCAAATGCTACGAGGATCATGTGGGCGTGGTGCGCTTTGTGCGCCCCTATCTGGAGCGCCTGCGGGATCTGACCGGCGAAACCGCCACCTTTGGCATGCTGGTGAACGGCGTGCCCACCAGTATCTGCCGTGAAGAGGGCACCCATATGGTGCGCGTGATGGGCCATTTGGGCGGCACCCGCCCCCTGAACGCCGGCGCCATTGGCAAAATGCTGGGCGCTTATATGGGCGAGGCCGATCTGCGCCGCCATTTGCTGGAAACTCCGGCCCACGCCTACACCGAGCGCACCCTCACGGACCCCGAGGCCATTCTGGAAGAGCTGCAAAAGGTGCGCGAGCAGGGCTACGCCATCAGCGACGGTGATTTCAATCTGGACACCATCAGCTTCGGCGCGCCGGTCACGGATACCTCGGGCGCGGTGTGGGCTGCCGTGGCCCTCAGTGCGCCCCGCACCCGTGTGGATGCCGTCACCCGGGACCGCTATCTGTTCCAGGTGCGTGAGATCGCCGCGCAGATCAGCCGTGAGCTGGGCCAGACCCTGGTGGTGGACTGATCTTTTCCCCGCTTTATACATTTTATATTATATATAAAGCACAAAGCCCTCTGTGCCCTGCCCGGCAGGCACGGGAAGGCCGTTATTTTGGTATATTTTCTTTCTGTTCTACTATTTGTATATTTTTATTCACTCGCAAGGAGCCTTTTCATGTGTGAACAAACCGATTACATTCTCACCCCCGATCTGTACGACGGGGTAAGCTGGTATTACGAGCCCCACACCTACCAGCCCCACCGCTTTGTGCTGGGCAAGCCCGGCCCCCGCCCGCTGGTGTGCATTGGCATCAACCCCAGCACCGCCCAGCCCGGCGCGCTGGACCCCACCTTAAAAAGTGTGGAGCGCTTGGCGCGCTTCAATGGCTTTGAGGGCTGGATCATGTTCAATGTGTATCCCCAGCGCGCCACCAACCCCAACGATATGGATAAGATCCCCGATCTTTCGCTGCACCAGGAAAACCTGCGCTGGCTGCAGGCCGTTCTGCGCCAGACCGAGCCCACCATGTGGGCCGCCTGGGGCACGCTGATCGAAAAGCGCGATTACCTGCCCGGCCTGATGCGCGATATGGTAGCGCTCACCGACCAGAAAAACATTCCCTGGGTCACGCTGGGCCGCCGCAGCAAAAAAGGCCACCCCCATCACCCGCTGTACCTGCGCAGTGATTCCACGCCCGAGCCCTTTGATGTGAAAGCCTATCTGGAAACCTGTTTCTAAGGCAATACCGCATAATTCTAAGTGCCGATACGGCGAGCGAGGTGCGGCAGCTGCTAAGCCAAAAGCGCAGATAATACTTTGTGCTGCAAAGGTGAGCGCCGCCAGTGGCGGATACAGCGAACCGAAGCAGGGGCAGCGGTCGCAGAGTGCGAGGGACTTTTGCTCCCGAAGCACGATGCGGGTACCGCAACCCGACATTATCGAGCATTTTGGCAACGCAGATGCCGTGCCGCAGCCGCCGGAGCGTCGCTTAAGCCGTAAGGCGGGAATTGTGCGGTGGTGCCTTAAGCGTTTTGCTTTTTGCCCGCCGGTTTTTCCCGGCGGGTTTTCGTTTTTTCTCCGCAAAAAGGCGATTCTTTACAAATTGTTCATACTCAAACCCAAATCTATTCATACTTGCCCCGTATAATAAAGGCATCGAAAGAACAAAAGCCTTTCGATCCCCCTTTTTTTCAATTTCCAATAAAATTTCCTACTTCCTTTACTCCTTTCTTTTTTCAAATTCCAAGATGCAGAAGCTGCTCCGGTCAACCGCAGGCCGGGGCAGCTTCTGTTTTTACTGCGTTTTTTCGCATGGTTTTCCCCTTTGATTTTTCGCGCCCGGTCTATCAAAAAAGCGTTTTTGCCTCACAGTGTTTGCCTATTTGCCAACAAAATCACAAATTGTGCCCGAATTACTGGCAATATTGCCCGCCGCGGTGTATAATTGATGGTAATATTTGCAGGTATTCCGCCCGTTGCCGGTATCTGCCCGAAAGGATTGATTCAACCATGAACCAAATCGCTGGCTATGTGTGCCGTTTGGCTGCGCTCGTGCTGTGCGCCTGCCTGCTGGCCGCCGGATTGTCCGGCTGCCGCTCTGCCTGGAACGCCCCGGCTGATTCCGCCGCTGCGGACGGCTCGCCGGTTGCCAAAGAGGATCTTAACTACGATGCCTCCCTGGGCGTGATCGACACCAAAAAATTTGAGGGCACCGTGCTGCCCGAAACCCAGGACGCCGGTGCCCAGTATGTGGCCGACACCCTGTTTTTGGGCGATTCCAACACCGTGCGCTTTATGATGTACGGCGACGAAAAAACCGGCGAAGCCTACACCACCCTTCGCAACAACATTGGCGTGGTGAGCATGGGCGTGGGCGCGATCACCACGCTGAAATGCGAGGAGTTTTCCGGCATGAGCAGCGCCGTGACCATGCCCGAGGCCGTTAAGATCCTGCAGCCGCAGCGCATCATCATCACCTTTGGCACCAACAACCTGAGCGGCACCAGCACCAACGCCGAAAAATTCATCGACACCTACAAAAAGGGCCTCAAGGCCATTCACGAGGCCTATCCCTATGCGGCCCTGATCGTAAACAGCATTCCCCCGCTGGATGCCCAGCGCGAAAACAGCCGACTGAGCCAAACCCAGGTGGACGCCTACAACGAGGCCATTTGCGAAATGTGTACCGCCGAGGGGTATAAATACCTCAACAGCGCCGAGGCCCTGAAAGACGAAACCACCGGCTGGGCCAAAAAAGACTACACTCTGGGCGACGGGGTGCATCTTTCCAAAAACGGCGTGGACGCACTGTTTGCTTACATACGCACCCACGCCTATGAAAACGAGGATACCCGCCCCAAGCCGCTGAAAAAGATTCCCACCCCCAAGGGCGTGCAGCCCGGCCTTGTGAAAAACGACCCCATTGCCGTGCGCGGCGCAAGGGTGCAGATCAGCGTTGTGGCCGGTGAGGGCGGCACAGTTTCGCCCACGGACACCAGCGCCAAGGCCACCCTGAGCGTATCGCTGAGCGCTTCGCCCAACGAGGGCTTTGAGTTTACCGGCTGGGAGCTGATTTCGGGCGCTGCCTCGTTTTCGGATACCGCCGCCTCCACTGTCACTCTTACAGTGAACAGCGGCAACGATGCCAACGGTATTGTGGTGCGGGCCAACTTCCGCGCCATCGAAGAAGAAACCTGGGGCGACTGGGAAACCGATGAAAGCCCCACTTGTCTGGACGAGGGCAAGGCGCACCGCACCTCCAGCTGGGGCAATCGAGAGGAAAAAGCGCTGGATGCCAAGGGGCACGACTGGACCGCCGGTGACTGGAGCTGGAGCGGTGACGGCCCCACCCAGACCGGCACGCTCACCTACACCTGCAGCCGCTGCGGTGAAACCCGAACCGAGCAGACCAGCCGCGACAACCCCAACTACACGGCCCCCACCCCCGAGCCTGAAACTCCCGGCAACGGCGAGGGCACCGGCGGCGATTCTTCCGGCAGCGAGGGCACAGGCGGCGAGCCCTCCGGCAGCGAGGGCACCGGCAACCCGGACAGCAGCGGCGGCAGCACCGAAACGCCCGAGGGCGGCGGCTCCGGCAGCGGCGGCGAGGAGCCCGGCGGCGCACCGGACACCGCAAACGCCCCCGAAAATTCCGACGAAACCGCCAACGAGCCCGCCCTTGCAGCCAACAGTGCCGCATAAGCAAAATTTCACACGATCCACACCCCCAAACGCCTTGAAACCCATTGAATTTTTCGATTAAATTATTTATAATTTCCATAAGGCGTTTCGATGGTAATATTCTATAATAGGCATACCCCTTCGGGGGCACCGAAGGGGTATGTCTGTTTTTTTAAGGAGGGGTTTTACCATGGATCAACCGCAGTCCCGCACCGCGCGCCGCCTTTTAGAGGTCGCCGTTGTGTTTTTCTGGGCATCTGAATACTGTCATGCGCCCTATTTTACGCCCTATCTGCACAGTTTGCAGATCGGCTCCACGCTGGTGGGCATTATTATTTCCTGCTACGGCTTCACCCAGATGCTGGTGCGCATTCCGCTGGGCATTTTCACCGACACCACGGGTGCATACAAAAAAATCATTACAGTAGGCCTTTTTTGCACCACAGTCAGCAGCCTTGGCCTGTTTTTGACCACGAATTTTGTGGGCATTCTGCTGTTTCGTATGCTGGCAGGCGTGGCGGCCTCCACATGGATCGCCACCACCGTGGTGTATATGGCCATGTTTTCCGAGGCGGAAAGCGTGCGTGCCAGCGCCCGCCTGAACGCCCTGAACAACGGCGGCAAGCTGCTGGCCTTTGTGCTGGGCGGCGCAGCCGCAACGCTGTTAAACTACCGTATCACGCTGTTTATGAGCTTTGCTGTGGGCCTTGTGGGCCTGGTGGTGATGCCGTTTGTTACCGTGCCCGCCATTCGCCGCACTCCCCTCAGCCTTTCGCGGCTGGGGGCTGTGTTCACCGACAAGCGCATTCTGATCCCCTCGCTGCTGATGGCGGTGCAGCAGATGATCCTGCATTCCACCGTGTTTTCTTTCACCAGCAACCTGGCCGAAAGCCGGGGCGCAGCGGCGTGGATGCTCAGCCTGCTTTCGGCCGTTTTCACGGCGGTGCAGATCTTCAGCGCCCGCATCATTGGCGGCAAACGCTTTCAGGCGATCGATCGTCACGCCGCCATTTTGTTCGGCTTTGCGCTGCAATTTGTATATCTGGCCGTGCTGGCCCTTGCGCCCAATGCGTGGGTGATTCTGGCCGGGCAGGTGTTGTGCGCCTTTGGCGGCGCTATTCTGGCCAGCCTGCTGCTGGCCGAGTGCGTGAGCCATGTTTCGCAGGGCGAACGCTCCACCGTGGTGGGCGTGTATCAGGCCGTTTACGGCCTGGGCATGACCATTGGCCCCATGCTGTTTGGCCGCTGGATGGACTCCGGCTCGCCTGCCCGGGCCTGCTTTTTGCTGCTGGGGCTGTGCGCCGTGCTGGTTGCTGCACTTTTCTGCATAGGCCGAAATTGTAAAAAGTGATGAATTCGTTTTTGTAATTTTAGTATCTTTGACAATGCTTTCCCGACTTATGCAGAATTTGTATCAATTTATGAAAAATCTGCATTGGACACTCCTTGTGATTTGCACTAAAATTTAGTTAGCAAGTGAATCCGTTTTCCCCGCCCATAAACAAAATGCAATTATTTATGAGTGCCGTTCATAGGCGTTTTGGGGAACGATAGATCGATCGCATCCATGATTTGTATCGATGATAAGGAGAGAGAGAATATGTCCCGTAAATTTTCTTTGGCATATCTGACCATTCCCGGCATCTGCCCGCAGGATCAGATCCGCATTGCAGCCGAGGCAGGCTACGATTTTGTAAGCCTGCGCACCATTCCCATGTATCTGCCCGGCGAGCCCGAGTATCTGATGGATCGTGACCCCCAGCTTTTCAAGGAGACCAAGGCCGCTCTGGAGCATTACAACATGAAGCTGATGGACATCGAGCTTGCCCGCGTTCGCGAGGATCTGGACATTGCCGATTTTGAAAAGGCTTTTGAAAAGGGCAAGGAGCTGGGCGCTACCGATGTGCTTTCCAGCATCTGGAGCAAGGATAAGCCCTTCTACACCGAGCGCATGGGCCAGATCTGCGAGATGGCCAAAAAGTATGACCTGATGGTCAACCTGGAATTCGTCACCTTTGCCGGTGTGACCAACCTGGCCGAGGCCAAGGAAGTGCAGGATGCCCTGCGTGCAAACGGCATTTCCAACCTGAAGATCATGGTAGACACCCTGCACGCACACCGCAGCTTTGTGAAGCCCGAGGAGATCAGCGCTCTGGCCAAGGCCGAGCCCGACCGTTTTGGTTTCATTCATCTGTGCGATGGCCCCAAGGCTGTGCCTGCCATGGATGACCCCGAAATGCTGGGTGTGGCCCGCGGTGCCCGCCTGTATCCCGGTGAGGGCGGCGCCGACATTGCCGGTATGCTGAAGGAGCTGAAAACCAACCCCATTTCCATTGAGCTGCCCAACTTTGAGCAGATGAAGGCCCACGGTGCTGACGGCCACGCCCGCCGCTGCCTGGAAACCGCCAAAAAGTATTTTGCCGAGCACGATCTGCTGTAAGGCTATATAAATTGAATCAGGAAAGGATTGATTGTTATGGCACAGATCGATATCAACACCAAGTTTATCACCCTGCTGGGCAAACCCCTGGGCCAGTCGTTTGCAGCCCGTATGCAGAACCGCGGCTATGAGGCTGCCGGTTTGAACATGAAGTATTTTTACACCGAGGTGGAAAACGACCATCTGGGCGATGTGGTAAACGGCCTGCGCTACATGAACTTTGCCGGCTTTGCCGTTACCAAGCCCAACAAGGTGGAGGTTCTCAAATATCTTGACGAGCTGGACCCCCTGTGCGCCAAGATGGGCTCCAGCAACACCGTTGTGAAAAAGGGTGACAAGCTGATTGGCTACAACACTGACGGCATCGGCTTTTACACCGCCATCACCAAGGACGGCGTTGACACCAAGGACTGCACCGTGTTCTGCTTCGGCGCAGGCGGCGTGGGCCGCGCAATGTGCAGCGTTCTGGCCTATTACGGCGTGAAAAAGCTGTACATCACCGACTACTTTGATTCCGCTGCCCAGAGCCTGGTGGATGACATCAACAAGAACTTTGCTCCCGTGGCCGAGTTTGTTGCCTTTAAGGATTTCAGCAAGGTGGGCGAGTGCAACATGGTGATGAACGCTTCCGGCATCGGCATGGCCCCCCATCTGGGCGAGACCCCGCTGCCCGAAGAGTATGTGCGCAAGGATGTGTATTACTTTGACGCCTGCTACAACCCCGATAAAACCCAGTTCCTGCTGAATGCCGAAAAGGCAGGCGCCAAGTTCCTGAACGGTTTGAGCATGAGCCTGTATCAGGGCACCGAGCAGATTCGCCTGTGGACCGGTGAGGACGCCCCCGAGGATGCCATGCGCGAAGAGCTGCTGACCATTCTGGAAGAAAAGAAGAACGGCAAATAATTTCCGGCAAGCGTAATTTTCTGATTCCCCCGTTCAGACAGTGCTGAACAAATGGCCCTTTTGTTTTGCTATGCACCGAAAGCGCGGCGGCTGCGCCCCGCGGGGCAACCCGCCGCGCCAAGGTTTTATAGAGGCATAGATCTATGGTAAGGAGGTTTTGGAATTGAAAATCATCAAATGGTTGGACGAGCACTTTGAAGAATACCTGATGGTTCTTTTTCTCGTTCTGATCACCTGCGTTATGATGCTGCAAGTCGTCATCCGCAAAATCCCGTTTATCCCTTCGTTCACCTGGGCTGAGGAATTCTGCCGCTTTATGTGGATCATGAGCGTGTTCATCTCGCTGCCCTACACCATCCGCAAAAACAATATGCTTCGCGTAAGCGTGCTGATGGATCTGCTCCCTCAGGTGGCACACAAGGTCGTGAACATTCTTGTGGATGTGATCAACCTGTTCTGCATGGCCGTGCTTGCCTACAATTCTGTGGGCGTTGTCACCAAAATTGCAGCCAGCGGCGAAACCTCGCCCGCTATGCTGTGGCCCATGTGGATCGTTTACGCCTTCATGCTGATCGGCTTTGCTCTGGCTTCTTTGCGCTGCGTGCAGCAGATCGTGCTGCATGTCCAGCACTTTAACGAGAAAGAGCTCAGCACCATTGAGCAGACCATGGCTGATGCCGCCGAAGAGGCTGCTGCAGCCGGTGCAGGCGAAGGAGGGCAGGCATAATGGCAGCGTTACTTGTATTTATCGTATTTCTGGTATGCATCGCCGGTTCCGTGCCCATCGGCGTTTCCATGATCGTGGGCTCCTTTGCTCCCATTTTCTCCATGGGCAAGGGCGGCTCCATCGAGCAGCTGTTGAACAACACCTTCTCGGGCGCAAACTCCACCCCCATTCTGGCTGTTCCCCTGTTCATTCTGGGCGGCGTGATCATGGCCGAGGGCGGCATTTCCCGCAAGCTGTTTAACTTCTTTGCTTACTTTGTAGGCAAGATCCCCGGCGGCGTGCCCTGTGCCGTTATCCTCACCTGCCTGTTCTACGGTGCTATTTCCGGCTCCGGCCCCGCCACCACCGCCGCTGTGGGCGCTATGTGCATTCCCTTTATGATCGATCTGGGTTATAATAAAACCTGGGCAGCCGGTTTGATCTCGGTTGCAGGCGGTCTGGGCGTTATCATTCCCCCCAGCATTCCGTTTGTTCTGTATTCTCTGGCCACCGGCGTTTCCACGGGCGATCTGTTCCTGGGCGGCGTGATCCCCGGCATTATGATCGGCGTGTTCCTGATGGCTTATGCAGTGTTCTACTGCGTGACCAAGGGCGAAGACCGCACCCTGATCAAGGCAAAAATGGACGAGCTGGGCTCCCACGGCTTTATGCCCCTGTTCCTGGAAAGCCTGCCCGCTCTGCTGTGCCCCGTGATCATTCTGGGCGGCATTTACACCGGCTTCTTCACCCCCACCGAGGCCGCTGTGGTTTCTGTGTTCTACGCTGTTCTGGTTTCCCTGTTCGTTTACAAGAGCATTAAAGTAAGCGATCTGATGGGCTTCTTGACTGCTTCGGTAAAAACCTACGGCGGTTTGGCATTCGTGCTGGCCTTTGCAACCGCATTCGGCCGCGTGCTGAGCCTCACCAAGGCCACCAAGGTGGTGGAAAAGTTCATCCTGGGCAACTTCCACACCGGTTGGAGCGCACTGGCTGTGTGTGCCATCATCTTCCTGATCCTTGGCATGGTTATGGACACCGGCCCCGCCATCATCATTCTGGCACCCGTTCTGCTGCCTGCCATGCAGGAGCTGGGCGTTGACCCCGTTCACTTCGGTGTTGTGCTGGTGTGCTGCCTGTCCATCGGTTTGGCCACGCCTCCCTTCGGCCTGGATATGTTCGTTGCCGGCAATATCTCCGGTGACCAGCCCATGTCCGTTGCCCGCAAGAGCGTGCCTTTCATCATCGCATTCCTGATCGCACTTGTGCTGATTGTATTTGTTCCCACCATTTCCACCTTCCTGCCCAACCTGCTGAAGTAACAGAAGGCTTCGGAGGTTTTACGGGCAATTCCCTTGGTATTTTATTCTGATTCACAGCGCCGCACGGATGCAAGCGGCCGTGCGGCGCCTTGGAATAACGAACGCATTATGATTAGGAGGATTACACAAATGAAGAAGGTAATTTCTATTGCTCTGGCAGCTGCCATGGCAACCTCTCTGGTGGCTTGCGGCGGCTCTGCTGCTTCCAGCACCGCTCCTGCTGCTTCTGCCGGCAGTGCAGCTTCCACTGCCTCTGGCGATGTAGACTACTCTGCTCTGGATGCCGTTGAGCTGGTCGCCGGCGACTCCACCAGCAAGGGTGCTGCAGGCCAGATCTTCGGTGAATTGGTTGCCAGCAAGGTTGACGAGATCACCGGCGGCCAGCTGACCATCGACTACCACCCCAACGCCGATCTGGGCGGCGATGCTGACCTGCTGCGCCAGATGCAGTCTAACGACATTCAGATGGTCGTTTGCCAGACTGCCCCCACCGTTTCCTTCATCCCCGAAGCAGCCGTGTTCGATCTGCCTATGGTTTTCGCAAAGTATGACGGCGACACCATCGACGCTGTTCTGAACGGCGAGGATTCCTCTTTCCACAAGGATATGGCCACTGCTTACGAGAATGCCGGCTTCCATCTGCTGGGCTTCCTGCAGAACGCTACCTACCGCCTGACCACCGCTAACAAGGATCTGAGCACTCTGGCTGACTTCAAAGGCCTGCAGATCCGCACCATGGAGAACGCCAACCACATGGCATTCTGGACTGCTATCGGCGCTGAGCCCACTCCTCTGGCATGGCCCGAGGTTTACTTTGCTCTGCAGAGCGGCACCATCGCTGCTCAGGAGAACGCAGCTGATACCTGCGTGGGCGCTAACTTCCAGGAAGTGCAGAAGTACCTGGCCTGCACCAACCACATCCTGTACTGCAACCAGATCTGCATGAGCAAGGAAGCTTGGGACGAACTGGATCCCGCTTACCAGGCTGCTCTGAATCAGGCTGTCAGCGAGGCTATCGCTGAGATGCGTCCCCAGCTGGAGAGCATCGATCAGGAGAACAAGCAGAAGCTGACTGACGGCGGCATGCAGCTGATCGAGTACTCCAACGACTTCTATGACGAAGTTCTGGCTGTGCAGGGCGTTCAGGACCTGTACACCAAGATCGACGGCGATGTGAACGGCCTGGCCACCACTCTGCAGGAGAGCCTGGCAAACGCTTGATCTGATCCGCTTTTAACTTAAAAATCGCTTGACATTTGCATAAAAGCCATGAAGGGGCTGCTTCCCACCGGAGGCAGCCCCTTTTTGTATGCTCTCACTTTTCTTTTCCGTGCCGCAGCAGCACCGCCGCCCCGGCCAGGGCCCCCGCCGTCAGGCAGGCCCACGCCGCCGCGCCGAAGGCGGCATCGCCGGTTTGCGGGGCCGCAGCCGCCATTCCGGGCAGGGCTGCCTTTGTTTCGGCAGCCGCCTGCTCTTCGGCCTTTTGCCCGCCGCCGGGAGTGCCGCCGCCCTTTTGGCGGTTGATAAACACCACCTCGGCCTTTACGGGGGTTCCCCCGGCGGCGGCATCCAGCCGCACGGCGCTCACCTGTGCGTGCAGCCCGCTGCCGCTGTTTTCCACCAGCACCGTGGCCTCGTACTGAGAGGCATCATACGCCACGGCGGCATCGCTGCCCGGGTTTTGCTCAATGTGATAGCGATACACCCCCGGCGCGGCGTATACAATGGGCCCAAACAGCACGCCGCCCGCACCGCTGCGCCGCAAAACCGATTCCTTGGGCCGGGGCGCGCCGTCCAGCGCGGTAAGCTCTACGGCAAATTCGCCGCGGTCAAAGCCCTCCAGCCGAATGGAGGCCGGGATATAGGCGCTGGTTTCATAGGCTGCAGCGGCCTGCAAGGGCAGCCACACCATCACCGCCGCCATGGCCAGCAGCGCCAGCTTGTTTTTTGTTTTCATAGCATTTCTGCACCTCGCTTTTCTTCGGGCTCAATTTTTGCCAGCAGCACCACACGCCCGTTTGTGCGGGCATCGCTGCAGGTGGAAAACGCCGCCACGCCCTGCGTTTCCTGCGGCTCTGTGCCCATCTGCACCCCGCCCAGCGAGCGGATGTGCCGCAGCAGCCCTGCCCGGTTTTGGCAGCAGCGCCCGGTGCTGTAAAACCAGTCATCCGCCGCGTCGGTTTCCACGCAGGCAAAAAAGGTCAGCTTCAGCGTGCGCTCCGGCAGGCGCAGCACACCGGTTTTGTGGGCTGCAAAAAATTCTCTTTGCAAATATTCGGGCAGGCAGCCGAACATGGCGCGGTTTTCCATGTGATGGCCATACACAAGGGAATATCCATCTTCCAGCCGGGCGCTGTTCTGGCAGGAAAGAAAGATTGCTCCGCTCATGGCATATTCCCCCAGCACATTGTGGTTCACATACACAAAATCATCCTCGCCCTGCACCACGGGATAATCGATGGGCGTGTCCTCTACGCTCAGCCAGCCGATCACATCCGGATTCAGCTTTTGCAGCTCGGCCAGCGTGGGATTCTCCCCTTGCTCCCCGCCGGGCTTATACTGCAGCACCTGCCCGCCCAAATTTGCCTGCCTGCGCACGGCGGCATCGCACCAAAGGCAGTAGCTGCCCCATAATAGCAGCAGTATGGCCAGCAGGGCGGCGCAGCTTTCCAGCGCCCGGTTCAGCCGCCGTGCCAGCCGCCCCAGCGTGCCCACTGCTTATTCCCGGCGCTTGCGGCGGCTGTATACCACCATGCCCATCACGCCTGCTGCGCCGCCTGCCAGCAGCAGCCACGGCGCTGTATCCTGCACAATGCCGGTGTTGATGCTCACTGTGCGCTCGTTCACCACCGCCACGGTGGTGTCCTGCCGGATGCTGCCGGTTTTTTCCCTTGCGGCTTCCCCGTCCACCGTGGTGGTGTAGCCCTCGGGGCTGTAGTCGGTTTCGGTGAGTGTGTAAACATCCTCGGGGGAAAGGCCGTGCAGCACCGCGCTTTCCCCGTTTTTCAGCGTAAAGGTGACCGGCTGCGTGCCCACCTGCTGGGTTTGCCCGGCTGCACCGCCCACCACCAGATAGTATTCCTCACCCTCCTCGGCGGGGGTCACCTGCAAGGTAAAGGAAAACTCCTTGCTGCGGTCACCCATGTTGCCGGTCACGGTTTTGGTGATGGTCAGATCGTTCACACTGCCGTTCTGCGCGCCGTAGTCGTTGGTAAAGGTATCGCTTTTTTCTCCCTGTGCATCGCTGAGGGTATACCCGCCCACCGCCAGGCCGCCGCCTGCATCGTTTACCACATACACCAGCAGCTCCAGAGCCTTGGTGTCATAGGTGATGCCGTCATACCGGCCGGGCTGCTCGGTAACGGTGTAGCGATACACCCCGGGGGCTGCAAAACGGGCGGGGTCCAGCGTGATGGCGGTGGCCGCCTGCAGCTCGGTTTTGCCGATATCCCCCGCCGCCGGGGCAAAGTGTACGCTCTCGCCCATCACTGCGCCCTCGGCCGGGCCTGCCAGAATGTTGTTGGCCGCATCCGCCTGCCCCGGGGCCACCGCAAAAGCAAATTCCGCCCTTGGCGCCAGCGTGGTTTCCCGCTTGGTCACGGTTTTGTTTAAGGCTGCCTGCACGGGCTGCCCCTCGGCAAAGGCCGTGACCGGTGCAGCGCCGCCCAGCAGCACCGCAGCGGCCAGCCCCGCCGCGCCGCGGCGGAAAAGATGCAGATTCTGTTGTTTCATACCCAGCTTCCTTTCTTTCACACACAAAATAAGATTTATTGCCTGCACAGGCGGCAAACCCCTGCCGCCCGCGCACAGCGCTACAGTTGGCTGCGCCGCAGGATCACCAGAATTTTCCCCCGGCGCTGGTTGGCGCTCAGCGGGCCGAACAAACGGCTGTCGGCCCCGGTGCGCCGGTTATCGCACAAAAGAAACACCTCGCCCTCGCCCAGCGTGAGCGGATAATCCGGCCCGCCCTCATAGGCAGGGGTGGGTGATGCATCCCGCTGCAGCACCAGCGCCCCGTTCACCATCACCTGCCCCTGCGGGGTAATGGCCACGCTGTCGCCCCCGGCTGCCGCCACGCGCCCCACCACGGTGTGCCCCTGCTTTTTCGCGCACACCAGATCCCCCGCGCGCCAGTTTTTTTGCAGGCGGTAATAAACATACACATCGCCCGCTTCCATGGCGGGGTGCATATCATCGTTTGGGGCGCTGCCCACCCCAAACACCACGCCCAGCAGCAGCCAGCCGCCCAGTGCAAAGGCTGCCAGCCGAAGCGCAAGGCCCTTTAGCTCACGCCGGTCAGCCGGGCTGAGGGTAGGCTTCACAAGCGCCTCCGGCGCACAAGGCCCACTGCCCCCAGCACAGCGCCGCCCAGCACCACTGCCAGCGCCCCCGGCGCAGCCTGCCCCCGCACGCCGGTGGGCACGGCGATCTCGCGCCGGTTGGTGTAGGTGATGATGCGCCGTCCGTCCCGGCTCTCCTCGCTCACGGCGGTGGTGTAGCCCTCGGCGCTCAGGTCCTCTTGCTTTACGGTGATGGGAGTCTGGCTTTCAGGCTGCGGCTCAAACACATAGCTGCCGCCGCTTTGCAGCGTGAATTCCCGCCCTGCCGCCGCTTCGCCCGGGGCACTCCCGGCCAGCAGCGCCGAAAACGCCACCCGGCGGTTTTTCTGCGCCATGTTGCCCTGCATCACCAGCCGCACCTCGGTAACCACGGCCTTTTCCCACTGGGCATACAGGCGGTTGGTTTCGGGGTTTACGCTGTTCACACGGATCACATCCCCCGGCTTTAATACGCCCCCGCCCTGCTTTTGGCGGCTCCAGCCCATCAGCACATAGCCCGGCTTTTGGGGGGCGGGGTCTTCGATGGTATAATCCTGGCTTTGTGCGGGCAGCGCCACGGTTTTTTCCGCTGCACCGGCTGCATCGCTGCCGCCGTTATAGTCATACACAAGGCTTGTGCCCGCAGGCTGCTGCGGCATGGCCCACTGGGCATACAGCACGGTGTCCTGCCCGGGCATCACAAAGCTTTCACCGGGCTTGAACAAGGGTCCATTTCCCTGGGCATCCGCACTCCAGCCCAAAAATCCCAGGCTGTTCTTCGGCGGCGTCCACTCGGCCGGGGCCGTGCGCAGCCGCACGGCGGCGCCTGCGCCAAATCGGTCGGCTTCTGTAAACATTTCCCCGCCGGCCAAACCGGGGCTATAGTGCAAAGCGCAGCTGGTTTCGCTGGCCCACAGCGCCGTGAGGGTGAGATTGCTTTGCACCGGCGTTAAAAAGCTGAAGGGCTTTTCCTCCATGCTCCAGCCCAAAAAGCGCCAGCCCTCCCGCACAGGCTCACTGCCCGGCTTTTGCGCCAGCTTGCCGCGCTCTACAAGCTGATCGTCAAGATCCGCGCCCTCGGGGGCTGTGCCCCCCGCCAGCTCGAACCGCACACGGTACACCGGCTCTTTCCACAGCGCATACAACGCCAGCTCTCCTGCCGGCATCACCCCCGCCTTCAGGTCAAAGGGTTCGCCCTGCCCCAGATTGTTTTCGTACCATCCGGCAAACACAAGGCCGCTGTCGCTGGGATGCACGGGCGTGTGCTGCTGGGCCGCCAGCGGGGCCTGATAGGGCAGGGTCACGGTTTTTTCTTCATCGCCTGCGCTGTAAAACCGCAGCTGGTATTGCCGGCGGTCGTAGTAGAGCTCAAACCCATAGCTGCCGTTTTCCAGCCGCTTTTCCCGGCTGCCCACCGCCGGGCTTTTTTGGGTATTCAGCACAAAGCCCTGCAGATCGTAGCAGTCGTTCCGGCCCAGCTTCCAGCCGGTTTCGTTGCTGCGAAAACGGTCGGTATGATGCAGCTCCCAGCCGGTGCCCTGCAAATTCTGCACATAATACCGCAGCTCATGCACCACGCTGCCGCTTTCGGCTTTCCAGTAAAATTTGTTGGGGTTTTCGCTGTCACCCGGGGCGGGCATGGTGGCAATGCCGGTTTGATACTGGCTGCCGTTGGGGGTTATGCGCCAAGCATCCGGCCATTTTTCGTCCACCCGGCTGGGCCATTTGTCGGCAATGTCTGCGCCGTAGCGCGCCGTGATGGTCAGCTCGGGGATCAGGCTTGCGGTGCCCATGGCCCCCAAACGGTAAAACTGCACGGTGTACACCTTGCGGTCATAATACACCGGGATCACGGTGCTGCCGCTGCCCTGCACGGTTTCGGCCGGGGGCGTCTGGCGCAGCGTAAAATGCTGGTAGCGGTTTTCTTCGGCCTGGGCCTGCACCTGCGTGCCCGCGGGGGCTGTGTGCTGGCGCACCTCGGCCAGCGTGTAGCCATCGTTATCCGCATTCTGCTGCCAGTAGGCCACACGGTATACAACGCTTTGGGCTTTCCAGCCCGCATACAGCACAAGATCGCTGTTCACCGGCTGGCCCGGCGTGTAGCTTTGGGTGCAGGCCGCATCCGTGAACCAGCCTGTGAACTGATAGCCCTGCCGCACGGCGGCGGGCAGCTGGGGCGCAGGCGCGCCCGGCATCACATACACCGGGGCCGGGGGCGTGCCCCCCGGGGCCTGCGGGGTGATCCAGCACACGGTTTTCAGCACCGGGTACAGCCGCAGCGGCTGCAGGGTGAGCGCCGGGGCGCTGACAGCCTCGCCCCGGGGGGTGGTGCTCCAGCCGGTAAGCGCCATGCCTGCCGGGGCGGCAAACGCCACCTGCTGCCAGTTTACGGCGTCATTGGCATTCTCATAGGTTTGGGTGAACAGCACCGCGCCGCCTGTGGGCTGCGAGAAGTAATACACGGTGTACACCCTGTGCCAGCGCGCTGTGTAAATGAGAACCACATCCTCGGCCAGCGGCGGCACAGGCGCAGAAAAATCACACGCTTCGCCGTTTTCGTTCAACCAGCCCTCAAACACCGCGCCCTCCTGCGCCGGGTCGGCCAGCGGCGCGGGCGTTTCGCCCGGATACAGCACCTGCTCGCTCACAAGGGCTTCGCCCGCATAAAAGCGCAGCGTGGCGGTGTGGGCCTCGGGCTCGGTGGGCAGTATGATATTCGCCGGCTGCACAGGCGGCTCGGGCGGGGCTTCGGCGGGCAGTATTTCAGGCCCGGGCGGCGTTTCCTCGAGCGGGGCGGCTTTGCACAGCGCATCATCCGGCTGCAGGGGCGCGGGTACTGCTTCAGAGGGCGCTGTTTCCGGCGGCTTCGGCTGCGGTTCGGTTTCCGGCGGCTGCGCCTCATCCAGCGGCCCCGGCTGCGGTTCGGTTTCCGGCGGCACCTCCTCAGCCAGCACCTCGATTTCCGGCGGCTGCGCCGGGGCGGAAAATTCTTCCTCCGGCAGGGCGCTTTGGGCCTCCTGGGCGGCCTGCTCGGCATGGGCGGCCTGCGCCCCGCTCACGGCAGGCCCGGCGGCCAGCACCAGCGCCAAAGCAAAACTGACAAATCGGTTCCAAACAGAGTGTTTCATATCGGCAGCATTCCTTTCCGGCAGGGTGGCCTTTGCATGGTTTGTATACGCCGTCTGCCCGGCTTATGCATTGATGGTACCAGAAAGTGTTTGCAGCATTTGGTCAGAATCTGTCCTCGGTGCTTGATTTTTTTGAAAAGTATGGTATGATAGAATCAAATAAGCAATAATAGTTCTTGTTAATCATTATATGGTACAGAAATCTGTGGTTTTTTGCCGTTTTCCCCCCGCAAAAAGCCCGCCAAGGAAACGAGGTATGTTATGGCAGTAAAGATCCGCCGCAGCGAGCAGCGCGAATTGGTGCTGCAGGCCGTTTTGGCCCGTAAAGACCATCCCACCGCCGAAGCCGTGTTTAAATCGCTGCACGAGCAGGCCCCTCACCTGAGCCTGGGCACGGTGTACCGCAACCTGAATCTTCTGGCTGACCTTGGCCAGATCCGCCGGGTGCCCATTCCCGGCCAGCCCGATCATTTTGACTCCACGCTGGAGCAGCACGCGCATTTTCGCTGCACCCAGTGCGGTGCGGTGTTTGATCTGCCCGTGGCAAGTGATTTTGATCCCTGCACAGCGGCTGACCCCTGCGGCTGCCGCCTGACCGGCTATGAGCTGGTGTTCAGCGGCGTGTGCGCCGAATGCTGCGCCGCCGAAAAGAAAAACTGAACATGCGCCGCAAAAGCCCGCTTTTTAAGGCGGGCACTTTCCAAGAAAACAGCAAGGCCGCCCTGCCGCAGGAATGTTCTCTGCGGCGGGGCGGCCCTGATTTTGCAAAAAGGCAACAAAAGCCCCCGGTTCAACTGGCTTTTGAACCGGGGGCCAAACATTTATATGGAGACTTTCAGATTTTTAAAGCGGCCGAATCATGCCTTGTGGGTGTGGCCGTGGTCAGGTGCATGGAACTCGCCGTTCTCGTCGGGACGGAGCTTGCCGTTCTTGATGCCTGCCTTGGGAGTGTAGATATCGTTGATGTTCCAGCAGCCGGGGGTGGGAACCACAATGTTCTCCATGGGGGCTTCTACCAGGAAGGGCTTGCCGGCCTTGGCCATTTCCACAGCCTTCTTCATGGCGGGCAGGAACTCATCGGCGCTGTTCACGCGAACGCTGTCCACACCGTAAGCCTTGGCAACTTCTTCCCACTTGGGGTTGTAGCTCTGGCCATCGGGAGTCTGGAACACGGTGCCGAAGGCATGGCCGTAGTTGCCGTTCTCCAGGCCGTTGATGGTGCCGAACTTGCTGTTGTCCATCACAACCCAGATGGCGGGGATGCCCTGCTCTACGGCGGTGGCCATCACGCAGGGGTTGGCAGCGCCAAAGCCGCCGTCACCGGTCAGGGTCAGGGCAATGCGGCCCTGCTTCTGGGCTGCCACTGCGCCGCCCAGAACGGCAGCTGCACCAAAGCCCATGGTGGCAAGGCCAGAGCAGTGATGAATGGTGCCGGGAACGTTCACATCAAATTCCTGTGCAACGCCGTTCTTGTTCCAGCCCACATCGGTAAAGATGTAAGCATCCTCGGGAATGGCCTCCTTGACATCCTTCAGGATACGCTGAGGAGTCATGGGGAAGCGGCTGTCGTTGCTGATAGCCTCGTTGCTCTTCTTGAAGTCTGCCTTGTTCTTGGCAATGGCAGCCAGCAGCTCGGGGTTCTTTTTGCCTTCGGGAACCAGAGTCTTGGCGGCAGCCAGGATCTGCTTCAGGGCGTGCTTTGCATCGGCAATGGCGCCGATCTCAACAGGATAGTTGCGGCCGATCTCAGAGGGATCGATGTCGATCTGCATGAACTTGGTCTTGCGCTCGTCGAAGGTCACGCCGGGGTACCAGCTGGAGGAGTCGGCCTCGCCAAAGCGGGTGCCGATGGCCAGAATGTAGTCGGCGTTCTTGGTCAGGCTGTGGGTGAAGTCCAGGCCCCAGAAGCCGGTCTGGCCCACCATCAGGGGATGGTTGTCGGGCAGGCAGCTCTGGCCCATCAGGGTGCGGGCCACGGGGATCTCCAGGAACTCAGCCAGTGCAGCCAGCTCTTCGGAAGCCTGGCTCAGCAGCACGCCGCCGCCTGCGTAGATCACGGGGTTCTTGGCGTTTACCAGATTCTCGGCGATCTTCATAGCGGTGTCGGGGTCCAAACCGGGGCGAATGGTTTCATGGCTGTCCATGTAGGTGCGCTCCCACAGGAAGTCCTCGGTTTCGTAGCTGAACATATCCATGGGGATATCGATCACAACGGGGCCGGGGCGGCCGGACTCTGCCAGACGGAATGCCTTGTCCAGAATGTAGGGCAGGCTTTCCGCATCGTCAATGCGCCAAACGCGCTTGGCAATGGGCTCAAACAGGCGGTACTGGGTGGCATCGCCGTGCATGATCACTTCCTGATGGGCATGGCGGCCAAAGTAGTAGCTGGGCACATCGCCGCAGATCACCACCATGGGAATGCTGTCCAGGCTGGCGTTGGCAACACCGGTCAGAGTGTTGGTGAGGCCGGGTCCCAGATGGCACATCAGCACGGAAGCCTTGTGCGTCAGGCGGGCGTAGCCGTCGGCTGCATGAGCAGCGATCTGCTCGTGGCGGGTAGAAATAAACTTCAGCTTGGTGGCGCGGCTCATGCCGTCCAGCAGGCCGATCACGGTGTGGCCGCACAGGCCGAATACATACTCAACGCCGCGGCGCTCGAGATAGTCAACAATGCGGTCAGAAACGAGTTTCTTGTTCTCAGACATTTTGAAGATCCATCCTTTCCTAATTGCTTCTTCGTTGCAAAAATTCTCTCAAGAGCCGCTGCTTGCTTCGGCTCTTACCAACAGTTCCCAAAAGCTGCCGGCCCTCAGCGGGCCCGCAATCTCTCTTCTGGTATTTACTATATCGGTTTTTCCTCAAAAAGTCTAATACCAAGTATTCATTGAATCATGCAAAAAAGCCATGAATTTTCCGAAGGCTCACTGGCCGTTCATGCTCAATAGATAATCATCGAACACATTGCCGTGCTGCACCACAAAATCGCGGAAGCGCACTGCGGCGGGCGGCAGATAGCTTTGCCTGTTCCATAAAAGATAGATTTTGCGCGGGTCCGGGCCTGCATTTTCAATGGGCAGCGCTTTTACATTATAAGGCATGGCCCCCAGCGGCCTTGGCACAATGGCAATGCCCTGATTGGCCGCCACCAGGCCATAGATCACATGGTCCTGCAGGGTTTCGGATACCATTTTGGGGTGAATGTCCAGCCGCTCAAACTCGGCATCCAGCACGCGGCGTATCTGGCTGGCGGTGGTATAATGAATAAAACGCTCGCCGTCGATCTCTTTTAAGTCCACACTGCTCTGGTTGGCCAGGCGATGATTTTTGGATACCAGCAGCACCATTTCGTGATGCCCCACCAGTGCGCGGTTGACCGCCGGGCTGTCGATGTTGGTGGAAAACGCCAGATCGATCTCGCCCTGCAGCACCTGACGGCTGATCTCATCATAGGTGCTCACCTGGCTGATCTGAAAGTTTACATTGCTGCGGCCCGTTTCCGAGATGTAAAACACCGTCATATGCGAAATAAAGGCGCTCAGGCTGGGCGGCACCGCAATGTTCAGCGTGCCGGTGTTGGGGTCAACATAATCCCGCAGGCGCTGGCAGCCCTCGCCCAGCGTGTCCAGCGCCTGCTCCACAAAAGGCAAAAACATCTGGCCGTATTTGGTCAGCTTTACATTGCGCCCCTGGCGCATAAAAAGCTCTACCCCCAGCTCTGCTTCCAGCTCTTTGATCGAGTGGCTCAGGCTGGACTGGCTGATCAGCAGTTTTTCCGAAGCCTTGGTAAAATGCTCCAGCTCGGCGATCATGCGGAAATATTCCAGCTGCTTCAAATTCATGCGTAAAAGCCCTCCTATCACAGGGCGCGCCACGCGCGCCCCGGAAACTCTGAAAACAATGATGCCAAAATCATTCTATGCTTTTATTATAGGCAATCGAAGGCTTTTCTGCAAGGCAAAAATGCTGTGTAAAAAAACCGGATCCATAGATTTTCAGCATGAAAAATTGTGCATTTTGTATTGGACATTCCACGCCTTGCGGCGGTACAATAGAATGGGCCGTTTGAAGGGCCTCATGGCTGTATGGAACAAACAGGGAGAAACCACCATGAAACAGGGTTTAAAAAACACCGCAGGCGTATACCTGATGCTGCTGGCCACCTTCTTTTTGTGGGGCAGCGTGTATGTGGCGGGCAAATATCTGGCCGGCAGCATTCCTTCGCCGTTTATCTCGGCGGCGCGGGCGTGCATTGGCTGTTTGCCCCTTTGGCTGATGGCAAGGCCCTACCGTACCGTCAGAATTGAAAAAGCCGACCGCAAATATTTTTTGCTGGTGGGCATTATGGGCTACTACCTTACCTTTGTGATCAACCAGCTGGGCGTTGCCCGGGCGGGGGCCAGCCTTTCGGCGCTGATCAACACCGTGAACCCGGTGACCATTGCCCTGCTGGCGGCCCTGATCTTAAAAGAGCCCATCCGCCGGGTACAGATCGTGTGCCTTGTGCTGGCCATTGCGGGGGCCTGGGTGGTGCTGGCCGGGGCCGAAACCGGCGGCCAGCTGCTGGGGCTGGTGCTGGTGCTGCTTTCCGTGCTCACCTGGGGCATCGCCTCGGTGTATATCCGCAGGCTCACCGCAAAGTATCCGGCCATTCTGGTTACTTTTTACGGAATGCTCATCAGCACGGTGTTTCACATTCCCACGGCGGCCTTTTCTGCCGTAAGGGCGGGCGGATTGCAGCTGAGCGCGCACAGCGTGCTTTTGCTTTTGTATCTCGGCATTTGCACCAGCGGGCTGGCCCAGTTTTTGTGGAGCCGTTCGCTCTCGCTGCTGCCCGCCACCACCTGCAGCCTGTTTTATCCGCTGCAGCCGGTGTTTTCGGCCCTGCTGGGCGTGTGGTTTCTGGGGGAAAGCTTTGGGCCCAACTTCTGGTGGGGCCTTTTGCTGATCGGCGGCGACATTATCTTAAACTGCCTGGACGGCATTCATCAGCAGAAAGCAGCGAAATAAACTTGCATTTTTCGGCGGGTGTGCTACACTGTAAACGCCAAAAACATACATCCGGGGAGTCCGCCTTTGCGGGCTGAGAGGAAAGCGCCTAAGGCTTTCGACCCGCTTTACCTGATTTGGATCATGCCAACGAAGGGAACATAGCCTGCGGCTTACCTGCGCCGCTCATGCTCTCTTTTAAGGTGGGCATGAGCGGCTTTTTGATTTGGGGCCGCACCATGCCGCATTCGATATTTTTCCGCAGCACATTGAGGGCACCGCCTTGTGCTGCAATGCTGAAAGGAGCAACACGATGAAAACAGCATTGACCATTGCAGGAAGCGATTCCTGCGGAGGCGCCGGTATTCAGGCAGATTTGAAAAGCATGACGATGAACGGCGTATATGCCATGAGCGCCATCACCGCACTGACTGCCCAGAACACCACCGGCGTGACCGCCATTCAAGAGGCTACCCCTGCGTTTTTGCAGGCGCAGCTGGACGCCGTGTTCACGGATATTTTTCCCGATGCCGTAAAAGTCGGCATGGTTTCCAGCGCCGGGCTGATCCATGTGATCGCCCAGTCGCTGCGCCGCTATCAGGCCAAAAACATTGTGGTGGACCCCGTGATGGTGGCCACCAGCGGCAGCCGCCTTTTGCGTGAGGATGCCATGGATGCCCTGCAGAAGGAGCTGCTGCCCATGGCCTGCGTGATCACCCCCAACATTCCCGAGGCCGAGCTTTTGTGTGGCCACGCCATCACCAGCGCACAGGGCATGGAACAGGCCGCCGCCGAGATCGGCGAAAAGCTGGGCTGCCCCGTACTGCTCAAGGGCGGGCATCAGCTCAACGATGCCAACGACCTTTTGTGGCAAAACGGCAAGATCCGCTGGTTCAACGGCAGCCGCATCGACAATCCCAACACCCACGGCACCGGCTGCACGCTTTCCAGCGCCATTGCGGCCAATCTGGCCAAGGGCTACCCGCTGGAGCAGGCCGTGGAAATGGCCAAGGCTTACATCAGCGGCGCACTGGCTGCCATGCTGGATCTGGGCAAGGGCTCCGGCCCCATGGACCACGCCTTTGACCTGAAGCCCGAATATCGAAAGGAGTACGCCCAGTGAATACCAAAAAAACCAGCGTTTTTCAAAACGCACTGATCTGGTTCGGCGCAGGCGTATCCATTGCCGAAATTTTGACAGGCACCTATTTTGCCCCCTTGGGCATGGCCCGGGGCCTGGCCGCCATTGTGGTGGGCCATATCATTGGCTGTGTGATGCTGTTTCTGGCGGGCTATATTGGCGCCAAGTCCGGCCGCACCGCCATGGAAACCGTAAAAATGAGCTTTGGCCAAAAGGGCAGCATGCTGTTCAGCGCACTGAATGTGCTGCAGCTTGTGGGCTGGACTGCCATTATGATCTATGACGGCGCGCTGGCCGCAAACGGCGTTCTGGCCACCGGCGCATGGCTGTGGTGCGTGGTGATCGGCGTGCTGATCGTGGTGTGGATTCTGATCGGCATCACGGATCTGGGGCTGATCAACAAGATCGTGATGACCGCCCTGTTCTTGCTCACCGTGGTGCTGTGCGCCGTGATCTTCGGCGGCGGCAGTGCTGTGGGCGGCGATCTGGGCGAGGCCATGAGCTTTGGCGCTGCCGTGGAATTGGCTGTGGCCATGCCCCTCAGCTGGCTGCCGCTGATCAGCGACTATACCTGTGAGGCCGAAAAGCCCTTTGCCGCCACCCTGGCCAGCACCCTGACCTACGGCGTGATCTCGTGCTGGATGTATGTGATCGGCATGGGCGCCGCCATCTTTACGGGCGAGGGTGACATTGCCGCCATTATGGTAAAAGCCGGGCTGGGCGTGGCCGCACTGCTGATCCTGGTGCTTTCCACCGTGACCACCACTTTTCTGGATGCCTACTCCGCCGGTATTTCGGCGGAAAGCCTGTGGAGCCGCCTGAACGGCAAAAAAACCGCCGTTGTGGTGACTGTGATCGGCACCATGGGTGCGATCTTGTTCCCGATGGACGATATCACCGGCTTTCTGTATCTGATCGGCTCGGTGTTTGCCCCCATGATCGCCATTCAGATCGTAAACTTCTTTGTGCTGAAGCAGGATCATTTTGCCGATGCTGTAAACGGCCGGAACCTGCTGGTATGGCTGGTGGGCTTTGCCGCCTACCGCTACCTGATGGGCATTGATCTGCCGCTGGGCAACACCCTGCCGGATATGCTGATCACCGGCGTTTTGTGCTGGGCCGTGAACCGCCTGCGCAAAGCCGCCTGACCGCCGCGCATAAAACCGCATAAAAAAACAGAATTCCCCGGTGAAAAGCGAGTTTTCCGCTTTTCACCGGGGATTTTTTTATTCGTAGCGCAAAGCCTCAATGGGGTCCAGCTTGGCGGCCTTGTTGGCCGGGTAGTAGCCAAAGAACACGCCAATGGCCATGCTGAAGCCAAAGGCCACCAGAATTGAGGCAAGGCTCGGCTTGCCCGAAACCTGCATGACGGCGCTCAGCCCAAGGCCCGCTGCAATGCCAAGTGCAATGCCTATGGCACCGCCGATCAGGCACAGGATCACGCTTTCAGTGATAAACTGCATCCGGATGGCGCTGCCCGGCGCGCCCAGCGCCTTGCGTGTGCCGATCTCACGGGTGCGCTCGGTGACCGACACCATCATGATATTCATCACGCCAATGCCCCCCACCAGCAGCGAGATGGCCGCAATGGCGCTGATGCCCAGGGATACGCTGGTAAGCATTTCCGTCATGCTGTCCAAAAGGCTGGAAAGGCTGCTGGCGCTGACGGTCCAACTGTCGTTATAGGTGTAATAGCTGGCAAAAAAATCACCCACGGTGTTTACAAAGCTGCTCACATCGGCATCCGCCGCGGCCACGGCGGTGAGGCTTTGCCAGCCCTCGGCTGCGCCCGCAAGGGCCTTGGCGGTCTGGATGGGAATGTAAATGGTGGTTTGAATATCGTCGTCGCTGTCAGAGCCAAACATGCTGGCGTAGCTATCCTCGGTGTATTTGTACACGCCCACGATATAAAAGGTTTGCAGGGTATTGCTTTGGCCCACGCTCACCGTAAAGCTTTTGCCAATGGCATCCACCGCGCTGCCGCCAATGGCCTGCGTGATGAATTTTTCCGAAACGCAGGCCAGGTTTCGCCCGGCATCGGCCTCATCGTTCACCCAGCGGCCATACAGGATCTGCGAATCCTCGTCCAGCGCCTGCAGGGCCGCCAGATTTTTGCCGGTAACCTGCGCCGTGATGGTAGTGGTCGCATCGCCGTATTTGGCAATGGCGGCGCTGCCCACCTGCTGCTCGTATTCGATATGATCGATCTTGCCCGGAAAAGCCTGCACAAACTGCCGCACCATTTCCTCGGTGATCAGATCGCTGTCTGACGGGGTGGAATCCATAAACCGGCGCAGCGTTACCCCCTGTGCGGTGCCGCTTTGGTCGGAAGTGCTTTTCTGCGTAAGGCTTACCGTGATGTTGCCCGCGCCCATGCCGGACATGGAATCCGTGACCGAGCCTGCCATGCTGTTGCCCACCGTGACAATGGCGATCACCGCCGCAATGCCGATGATGATGCCCAGCATGGTGAGCAGACTGCGCATTTTGTTGCTTTTGATGCTGGCTGCCGCCATGCCGATATTTTCAAACAGCTGCACTGCGCCCCGCCCCCTTTCGCTCGCCCACGATCAGCCCGTCCCGCAGGGTAAGCACCCGCTGGCATTCCTCGGCCAGGGCCGGGCTGTGGGTGATCAGCACAATGGTTTTGTGGTATTTTTCGTGCATTTCGTGAAACAGATCCATCACCACGCGGCTGGTTTGGCTGTCCAGCGCGCCGGTGGGCTCATCGGCCAGAATCAGCGCCGGTTCGTTCACCATGGCGCGGGCAATGGCCACGCGCTGCTTTTGGCCGCCCGAAAGCTCGTTGGGCTGATGCTTCATGCGCTGCTCCATGCCCACGCGCGCAAGCCATTCCTTGGCGCGGCGGGTGCGCTCAGCAGCGGGCACCCCTGCATACAGCATGGGCAGCTCCACATTTTTCAGCGCACTCTGGCGGCCGATCAGGTTATAGGTTTGAAACACAAAGCCGATCTTGCGGTTGCGAATGGCCGCCAGCTCATCGTCACGCGCGGTGTGGATATCCACCCCGTCCAGCGTGTATTGGCCCTGCGTGGGGCGGTCCAGCACGCCAATGATGTTCATCAGCGTGCTTTTGCCCGAGCCGGATTCGCCCACAATGGCCACAAACTCGCCGGGATACACCGCAAGATCGATGCCGTGCAGGATCTCCAGCTCGTTGGGCTGGCCCAGATAGTAGCTTTTGCGAATGCCGTGCATTTTGATCAGCGGTCTTGCCCCGGCAGCGCCTTGCCCGCCCAGCACGGTTTTTTGAATTTCTGCGGCAAATTCCTTGGCGTTTTCCATCACATACCTCCCGGGCCGCCACCGCCGGGGGCCCCGCCGCCGGGCCCGCCTGCATTGCCGCCACCGCCGCCCATCGCGGCATCGGCCCCCTGCATGGGCACGGCATCCGGCTGCATGGCATCGGTCTCGCTCTCGCCGGCGGTTTCAATGCCCTGGGTCAGATCGGCGCTGGAACGGATCACATCGCCCTCGCCCAGCTCCTCGCCGCTGATCTCGATGTAATAATCGTTGCTTTCGCCGGTGGTCACTGTCACCTGTTCAAAGGTGCTGTCCACGCCTTCACCGCCGGTTTTGCGCAGCACATAGCTGCTGCCGTCCTCGGCGGTGCCCACGGCATCGCGCGGCACGCTGAACACACCGTCCTTTTCGCTGACCACAATTTCCACCTTGGCGGAAATGCCGATCAGCAGGCCGGTGTCCTCGCCGCTCACCGTCACCTTTGCGCCAAAGGTGCCCTGATCATTGGCCACGGGGTCGATCTGGGTCAGGGTGCCCTCAATCTCATTATCGCCCGTGGCATCGCTGGTAATGCGGCAGGCCATGCCCGTGGAAAGCTTGGAAACGCTGCTGGCCGGAATGGTCACCTCCACCACCAGCGCGCTGGTGTTCTGAATGGTGGCCACCGTGCCCGAGCATACCGAGCCCACCGTGGCATTCAGCCCGGTGATGGTGCCGTCCATGGTGGCTTTCAGCGTGCATTCGTCCAGCGTGTCCTGCAGATCCTTCAGGCTGTCCGGCGTGCGGGAGGTCTGCTCCAGCTTGGTGGCGGAGTCCTCTACATTCTGCACCTTGTTGGTCAGGCTGGAATAGTTTTTCTCCTGATCGTAGCTGTTGTGGGCGCTCTGCACCTGCTGCTCGGCATTTTCCACGGCCTTCTGGGCAGAATCCACGGCCTTTTGGGCGTTTTCATAGGCCGTTTGGGCCTGTTCTTTGCTGTTTTCGGCATCAGAAAGCGCCTTTTCAATGGCATCAAAGCCATACAGGCCAAGTTCGGTAACAGAGCAGTTGTTTTGAGCATTTTCCAAATTCTTCACTGCTTGGTCATACTTTGCTTTTGCTCCATTTTCATTCTTTTCGTCAATTTCTGCTAGTGCATTTTTGTATTCGTCGCTGTTTTCATCTGCACCTGATGCAATTAAATTGTTAAGTGCTTTCTGCGCTTTGCTCAGCGTGTCGGCAGCCGTTTCTTTGGCCTCGGTGTAAGTGCTGATGCTGGCCGCGGCGCTGTCATAGGCCGCCTTGATCTTATCATACTTTGCTTTGGCGGCATCGTAGGCATCCTCGGCATCGTCAGCGTCATCCTCGGCATCGTCCAGATCGTCCTTGGCATCGTCCAAATCCTCATCCGCCTGGCTGATTTTATCCTGCAAGTCGATCAGATTGTTTTCGTGCTGCACGGTGGAGGTGTTCAGGTCCTGCACCGCACGGTCATAGCTGGTCTGGGCGCTCTGCACGCTGTCGGAGTAGCTCTGCCGGGCCGAGGTGATCTGCTCCTGCAGGTCCTGCGTGTCCAGCACGGCGATCACATCGCCTTTTTTCACCTTATCGCCCACGGTTACGCGCACTTCCGAAACCTTGTAGTTCTTGGCCGAATCGGCCACGGTAACGCTGGCCTCGCTGCCGGATTTCACGGTGCCGTTCACGCTTACGCTGTCGGTAAGGCTGCTTTTCTGCAGCGTGGTGGTGCGCACAAACTGATAGCTTGAGGTTGGCGCAGACCGGAACAAAAAGCCGCGCAGCACCAGCGCCGCCGCCAGCACCAGCACCAGAATCAGCGCCGTGCGCTTTTTGTGCCGCCGGGCCCAGCCCAGCGGGTCAAACCGGGGGGATTTTTTGGTTTCTTCCATGTTTTTGATTCCTTTCCTTTATTTGGATCAAAGTTTTTCAGCCCTATCTTATACGTTCCACTCTGTGGAAGGTCAAGCGCCAGTTTTTGCGTTTTCCTGAAATGCAACGGCGCCGGATGGCCCGCTGCTGCAAAAACCGACAGATTTTTCCAAAAAAAGTATAAAAACCAAATGTGTATAAATTTTGTGAGTCCGGTGAGCATTTCGCGCAAAAAAGGCACAGCGCGCTTTTTGCAAAGCATCGCTGTGCCTTTGGGCTTTTTTAAGGGGTCAGTCCCACTCGATATCCAGTTCCACGGGGCAATGGTCGCTGCCGAAGATTTCGCTGTGGATCACACAGTCCTTCACCTTGGGCATCAGGCGCTCGCTCACCAGAAAATAATCGATGCGCCAGCCCGCGTTCTTTTCCCGGGCGTGAAAGCGATAGCTCCACCAGCTGTATGCGCCGGTGCGCTCGGGGTACAGGCGGCGGAAGCTGTCGGCAAAGCCGCTGGACAAAAGCTCGGTCATTTTGCCGCGCTCCTGATCGCTGAAGCCCGCATGGCCGCGGTTGGTTTTGGGATTTTTCAGATCGATTTCCTGATGCGCCACATTCAAATCGCCGCACACGATCACCGGCTTTTGGGCATCCAGCGCCAGCAGATAGGCGCGCAGATCATCCTCCCACTGCATACGGTAGTCAATGCGGGCCAGTTCGTCCTGCGCGTTGGGCACATACAGGTTCACCAGATAAAATTCCGGATATTCCAGCGTGATGGCGCGGCCCTCGTGGCTGTGCTCTTCCTTGTCGATGCCGTAGCGCACGCTCAGCGGCGGCTGCTTTGCCCAGCAGGCCGTGCCGGAATAGCCTTTTTTCTCGGCCGAGTTCAGGTATTCGCAATAGCCTTCGGGGGCAAAATCGGCCTGCCCGGGCTGCATTTTGGTTTCCTGAATGCTGAAAATATCGGCATCCAGCGCGGCAAAGCTTTCGGCAAAGCCCTTGGTCAGGCAGGCCCGCAGCCCATTGACATTCCATGTGATCAGTTTCATGTTTTATACCATTTGTATTATCGCAATCAAATATACGGCAAACAGCTTGCTTATTCGGCTTTTGCGCCAATGCCCAGTTCTTCGGCGTGCTCACGCATACCGCCAATGCAAATGGCAATCACCTCGGGCAGCTGCATTCCCAGCATATCGCAGCCCTTCTGGATCAGCTCACGGTTGATCTTGGCGGCAAAGCGCTTATCCTTAAACTTTTTGCGCACGCTGGAGGCCTCCAGATCCGTCACCCCGCCGGGGCGCATTTTGGCCGTGGCGGCGATCAGGCCGGAAAGCTCGTCCACCGTGAACAGGCTTTTTTCCATATCGGTTTTGGGCTCCACCTCATTGCGCAGGGTGTAGCCGTGCGCCAGAATGGCGCGAATGCTTTCTTCGTCCACACCGGCTTCGCGCAGGGGCTGCTGGGTGTGTGCCAGATGCTCTTCGGGGTACTGCTCAAAATCATAGTCGTGCAGATAGCCCACCGCCTGCCAGTATTCGGCATCCGCGCCGAAATGCCCGGCCATTGCGCCCATGCAGGCCGACACGCCGATGGCGTGCTCAAACAGGTGCTGCTGGGTGGTGGTGGCTGCCAAAAGTTCTTTGGCACGGGACAAAGTGAGTTTTTCCATGGGGAGCTTCCTTCTTTCTGATGCGGTGGGGTTTATTTTTTATGCAGATACTTTTTGTCCAGCCCCTGCCGCTCGGCAAGGCCCAGCACCAAAAGTGTAAGCACCACTTCCACGGGCAGCAGCGTGGTATTTTTTACAAGGCCCGTGGTAAAATAATAATAGTAGCCCTTGCCGTACAGCATGGCCTTCCACACGCTGCCCAGCAGCACATTGCTGCCGTAGTTGATCACCAGGCGCACAGCCAGCACGCGCCACCAGCGCAGCGGCTTGCGATACAGCCCCACGCCGTAGATCAGGCCCGACAAAATGGCCGTGAGCAGGTATCCCGGAAAATACGGCTCGCCGTAACCGCTCAGCAAAAAGCCCAGCGAATCCACAATGGCGCCCACCATCATGCCCACCACGGGGCCATAGCAGCGGCAGCCAAGGCTGATCACAAGAAAGCTGAAATAAATTTTAAGGCTGGGCCCCAAAAGATACACCGGAAAGCACTCTAAGATCATGGCCAGGGCGGCGATCAGGCCCGCAAAGGCCAGCACGCGCACATTGCGCAGCTCGTTGCGGGCAGCCTTCCAGTAGGCGGCGGTGAATACCCCCATGGGGGCGGCGGACAGGTTTTTTGCATCCATACAAAAATACCTCCTTTGTTTTGCAGCAAGCTGCAAAAAAGGAGGGACTACGGCGAGGCGCGCGGGTGCGGCCCCCGCAGGCACTTTTGTGCAGCAGCGGGATGCGGCATTTGCACTGCGGCCCTGCCCTGCGGCAAAGCACTTCGTTCCGTCACAACTCCCCGTTGACGGACACTATACACGCAAACGCCTACTCTGCGAATGTTGCCGATCACGATTTTCGGCATGGCTTTATTATACGCCGCCGCTATGGCTTTGGCAACAAATTTTTCGTGCGCTTTTTTGTGCCCCGGTTTTGTGCTACAATATAGGCGCAAGGGGGCACACGCTGCCGCCTTTCCGGCGTTTATCATTTCATTTTTTATATAGGAGAACCTGCTATGAAATTTTCTGAACTTGTGTATTCCCGCCCGGATACCGATGCTGTTCTGGCTGCCTATGCCGCGCTGACCCGGCGCGTGCAGGCCGCCTGCTCTCCCAGCGAGATCACGGCGGTGTTTGCCGAGCATATCAAGCTGGACACCGACTACAGCTTTATGGCACGCCTTGCCAGCATTCGCTACACCATTGATACCCGCGATGCCTTTTACACCGCCGAGCGCGAGCATTTTGACGAAACCGACCCCACCGTGGGCAACGCCCAGCTGGCGCTGTACCGCGCTTTGCTGGAAAGCCCCTTCCGCAGTGCGCTGGCCGAAGCATACGGCGAGATCCTTTTGGCCAAGATGGATCTGGCTGTGCGCTCCAGCGATGACCGCGTGCTGGCCCTGCAGCAGGAGGAAAACCGGCTGGTAAGCGAATACCAAAAGCTGTACGCCAGCTTTATGGTGCATTTTGACGGCAAGGACCTTACACTGCCCCAGCTGGGCGTGTACAAGCAGGGCCCCGACCGTGCCGTGCGCAAGGCCGCCTATGTGGCCGAGGGCGAATGGTTTGACGCTCACCGCACCGAATTTGACGAGCTGTACTCCAAGCTGGTGGAAAACCGCAATGCCCAGGCCAAGGCGCTGGGGTATCACGATTACAGCGAGCTGAGCTATCTGCGCATGGGGCGCATTGGCTACGGCCCCGCCGAGGTGAAAAACTACCGCGAGCAGGTGCTGCGCGATGTGGTGCCCGTGGTACACGAGCTGCAAAAGCGCCGCTTTGCCCGTGCCGGTGTGCCGGATGCCAAGTTCTACGATCTGCCGGTTTTCTTTGCCGACGGCAACCCCAAGCCCCACGGCACCAGCGACGAGCTGCTGCAGCGCTGTCGGCAGATGTATCACGAGCTGAGCCCCGAAACCAGTGAATTTATTGACTGGATGTTTGAAAATGAGTGCTTTGATGTGCTCAGCAAGCCCGGCAAGGCCATGGGCGGCTATATGGAAGAGATCAGCGGCTACGGCCCGTTTGTGTTCAGCAACTGGAACGGCACCAGCGGCGATGTGGATGTGATCACCCACGAGATGGGCCATGCTTTTCAGGGTTATGTGGCACACAAGCTGGGCCTTGTGCCCGAGCTCAGCTGCCCCGGCATGGAAAGCGCCGAGATTCACAGCATGAGCATGGAATTTTTAACAAGCCCCTGGCACCATTTGTTCTTTGGGCCCGACACCGCCAAGTATCAGCTGATGCACGCCGAGGACAGCCTGTTCTTTTTGCCCTACGGCTGCATTGTGGATGAATTCCAGCACATTGTATACCAGCACCCCGAGCTTACCCCTGAGCAGCGCAACCAGAAATGGCTTGAGCTGGAAAAGCGTTATCGCCCCTGGGTGGATTTTGACGGTATTCCCTTCTACGGCCGGGGCGCAGGCTGGCAGCGCCAGCTTCATATTTATGAAATGGCCTTTTATTATATCGACTACTGCCTGGCGCAAACCGTGGCGCTGCAGTTCTTTGCCGCCCATCTGCAAAACCCCGCCGATGCATGGCAGCGCTATCTGGCCCTTGTGCGCAAGGGCGGCACCGAAAGCTATGCCGGGCTGGTGCAGGCCGCCGGTTTTGCCGTGCCGTTTGACTCCGGCAGCTTAAAGCCCGTGGCCGACACAGTGGCCCAGTGGATCCGCGAGCATCAGGTGTGAGGGCCGATTGACCAGTATTTCTTATAAATTCCTTTAAAAAAAGTTATAATTCGATTTTGCGCCGATTCCTGTGATTTGTGCTATACTGGATATAAGATGTATCCGCCTGCCGCCCCGAAGCCCTGCCCGGGGCGGCAGCGCTGTAAGTGAGCACGCGCCGGGCAAACCGAAAAATCCGATTTTCTTACCGCAACATGAAAAAGGAGATTTTATCCATGAACCGCAAAATCACCATTTTGGGCAACAGTGCCGCCGGTGCGGCCGCCGCTGCCGTGCTGAGCAAGCACAACACCGTGACCGTTACCATGGACCCCGCCGATTGCGCCGATGCCGAGTATGTGCTGGTTGCCTACAAAACCAAATTCAGCAAGCTGAAAAAGAACTACGACACGGCCGCCATTGAAAAGGCTCTGCCCGAGGTGCGCAAGGCCGCCCCCACCGCCTATATTGCCATTCAGTCCGCCGTGCCGCTGGGCTTCACCTACAACATGGGCGTGCATTTGCTGTGCGACTGCATTTTTGCCTGCCCTGCCCTGGTGCGCCCCAGCTTTGAAATGCAGGATATGGAAACCCCCAGCCGCATTGTGGTGGGCGCTTCCAAGTATAAGCCCGAGCTGGTGGCCGCTGCCACCCAGTTTGCCCAGCTTCTGGCCGAGGGTGCGGAAAACGACCCGCCCATTCTGTGCATGGGCGATACCGAGGCCGAGGCTTCGGCCCTGTTTGCGGATACCTTCCGCGCTTTGAAGGCCGGTTTCTTTAACGAGCTGGACACCTACGCCGAAACCAAGGGCCTGCACAGCGATGATATCATTCGCGCCGTCACGCTGGACCCTGAGATCGGCCAGAGCCTGAGCATTCCCAACTTCGGCGTGATCGCCGCCAGCGCCAACCAGCTGGAAACCAGCTACGACGATGTGCCCCAGCGCGGCGCCGCCCCCCAGCATTTGATCAGCGCCGCCGCCAAAACCGGCCGCACCCGCCGGGCCTATGTGGTGGACCGCATTTTGTTTAAGGCCGGTTACTACGAAAGCGATTTTGCCGGCTGCTGCAAGTGTGCCGGTGAGGTGGTGTTTGTGGGCATCCATGACCCCGCCGCCATTGCCAGAACCCCCGGCTGCACCCCCGCCATTATGCGCCAGGTGATCGACAAGCTGCTGGCCTCGGGCCCGGACACCACCGTGTATATCTATGACCCCCGCGGCGAAGGCGCTGCCATGGGCCTGACCGATGGCTGCAAGGTGATCGAGGATGCCGCCTTCTTCCGCAAAAACAGCGATGTGATCCTGGCCCCGGCTGCCGCCCGGGAAGAGCTGGCCGAGGTGGCCGGTAAAGTATACTGCCGCGAGTTCGAGCTGTAAGATCAGCGTTTCATAAAGGCTGCCGGATCTTTTGATAAGCCCAAAGAAAAAGCGATTTTCATACGCCGGTATGAAAATCGCTTTTTTCGTATATTTCAGCTGAAAAGCCATGTGCTCTGATGGAAAGCGGGGCTTTTCCCTCCTTATAAAATTTTGCGCAAAAGCTTCAGCTTTGTTTCGTCAAACGGTGCGTAGCGCACAGGAACATCCAAAAGCGTGGTGTTTTTCACAATGCCTTTTTGGTGAGTGAAGGTTTCAAAGCCGAATTTTCCGTGATACGCCCCCATGCCGCTGCTGCCCACACCGCCAAACGGCATGTGGTGGTTGGTAATGTGCAGCACCACATCGTTCACGCAGCCGCCGCCAAAGGAAAGGCTGTGCAGAATGTGCCGGGCGGTTTTTTGATTTTGCGTGAACAGATACAGCGCCAGCGGTTTTTCCCGCGCCTTGATTTCGCCCATCGCCCATGCAAGATCCCGGTAGCCGATCACGGGCAGCAGCGGCCCAAAAATTTCTTCCTGCATGATCTCATGGTCAAAATCCGCATCGGGAAAGATCGCAGGCGCAATTTTTTGCTCTGCCTCGTTTTGCTGGCCGCCCAGCATGGTTTTTTCGGTTTTCATCAGCGCCGAAAGCCGCTGATAGTGGTGCCGGTTGATGATTTTGGGATAATCCGGATCGTTGGCGGCATCGGGATAGCGCCGTGCGATCTCCCGCTGCAGTGCCCTCAGAAACGCCTGCTTTACCCGCTCGTGCACCAGAACATAATCCACCGAAATGCAGGTTTGCCCGGCGTTCAGCAGCTTTCCCCACGCCACCCGCTTGGCCGCAAGGGCGATATTGGCCGTTTCGTCAATGATGCAGGGGCTTTTTCCGCCCAGTTCCAGCGAAACCGGGATCAGCCTTTCGCTGGCAGCGCGCATCACAATGCGGCCCACCCGCGGGCTTCCCGTGAAAAAGATATAGTCATAGCTTTGGTGCAGCACCTCGTCGTGGCTGATCCCGGCATCGGCGCAGTAAACATAGTTTTCCCCAAAGGCACTGCGAAGAATGCTGCCTATCACCTGTGCGGTGCGGCTGCTTTCCTTAGAGCATTTGACCACGGCGCAGTTTCCCGCTGCGATCGCCGCCGTCAGCGGGGCCATGGTCAGGTTGAAGGGATAGTTCCAGGGCGCCAGGATCAGCACCACGCCGTAGGGCTCGGCATAAATATAGTTTTTCGCGGGAAAGGTGCTCAGCGTTCCCCCCACCCGCTTGGGGCGGCTCCACTGCCGCACATGGCGGATCGCTTCGTGGATCTCCCCATACACCATGGCAAGCTCTGTCATATAGGCTTCTGCCCCGGATTTGGAAAGATCCCCGTGCAGTGCCAGCAGGATCTCGTTTTCCTGCCGGCGAATGGCATTTTCCAGCCTGCGGAGCATCCGCACCCGAAATTCCACCGATTTCGTGGCATCGGTATCAAAAAAGGCCTTCTGTTTTTCCACAATGGCCTGCAGCCCCATGGTTTTGGGTTCACACATAGCAGCACTTTCCTTTCTGCTTTTTCCGCCCGTATTTTGGCATTCGCCGGGCGGTGCTTCTTTTATTATACACGATTCCTTTTGCCGTGCCCAGCTGCCTTGGCCGCCTTGGCCCTGCCCCACACAAAAAATGCGGGCCCCATGCCCTTGCCGCACAGGCGGCCGGGCATGGGGCCCGCTGGTTTTTTCTTTGGCGAAAGTGCCCTTACTTGGCCAGCTTTGCGTTGGCCTTTGCCAGGAACTTTTCGTTTTGAATGATAAATCGCTCGTGCTCGCCCTCGCCGATCAGACCGGCATCGTCATAGGCGGCCACATGGAATACCAGACGGCGGCCGTCCACCTGGGTCAGCTCAGCCTCGGCGCGAATGTGTGCGCCCACGGGGCTGGCGGCCAGATGCTTTACATTCATCAGCGTGCCCACGGTGCCGCAGCCCTCCTCGAGTGCGGGTGCCACGCAGGTAAAGGCAGCCTGCTCCATCAGTGCGATCATGCTGGGCGTGGCAAAAACGGCCAGCAGGCCGCTGCCCATGCTGGCGGCGGTGTTGGATTCGGTAACGGCCACAGTGGCCTCACCCTTGATACCGGCTTTGAGTTCCATGATAAGTTTCCTCCGTAATTTATATAGTATAGTATGGTGTTTGTTGGGGCAGTGCCGCTGCCCTTACTTTTGCTCGGTGTGAGAATCGCAATTTTCGTGGCACTTGCTGCAATCGCCGTGGCAGCCCTTTTCGCTGCTCCAGCCGCCGTTTTTCGCAATAAACATGACTGCCAGCACAAACAGCACAGCCATGATCACCACGATCAGAATACTTTTCAGCATCGTTCTTTCCCTCCTTGGGCGCAAAGGCCCCCTCGATTCCGCATTTATTGTATCACGCGCCACCCCCTGTGACAAGTGCCGGTTTTGTATGCTGAATGAATTTTTATACAAAAATCCTGTATAAAAATCAAAAAAGTGATTGACAAACCCACCCGGGGGCGTTATACTGAGTTATACTTTTTCAGACCCCTGAAAAAAGTACGGAAAACCGCCTCTTGCAGGGCGGCAGGCCACCCGGGCCGAAAGCCCGCCGGGCACGAACACCGGCTGGCTGAAAAATGTATAATGTATATTGAATGGATTAGAGGGAAAACAAAATGAAAAAGATTCTTTCTGCTGTAATGGCTGGTGCTGTGGCACTCAGCCTCACTGCCTGCGGCGGCAATTCCGCAAGCAGCGCTTCCACCGCTTCTTCTGCTGCATCCGCTGCCGCTTCTGAGCCCGCAGCCGCTCTGCAGACTGTGAACCCCGGCAAGCTGACCGTGGCCACCAGCCCCGACTTTGCCCCGTATGAGTTCTATTATATCGACGAAAACGGCGATGCACAGCTGAGCGGCTTTGATGTGGCTCTGGCCGGTGTGATTGCTGACAAGCTGGGCCTGGAGCTTGAAGTGATCCCCATGGACTTTGACGGCATCCTGATGGAGCTGCAGTCCGGCAATGTGGATCTGGGCATGGCTGGCTTCAGCCCTGACCCCGAGCGCGCTGAAACCTTTGATTTCTCTGACATTTACTATCTGGGCGGCCAGAGCTTCTGCGTGACCAAGGACAACCTGGACAAGTATAAGGATTACTCTGACTTTGACGGCAAGAGCGTGGGCGCACAGACCGGCTCTATCCAGATGAAGCTGGCCGACGCCAACACCCCCAACGCCAACATTGTGGGCCTTTCCAAGGTGACCGATGTGATCAACGAGCTGATCAGCGGCAAGCTGGACGGCGCTTTCATTGAAACCGCTGTGGCTGAGTGCTATGCCAAGAACTACCCCGAGCTGGCTTTGGCATGGGATGTTCCCTACGATGCCGAGGGCTCTGCTGTTGCTCTGAAGAAGGGCAACGACGCTTTGCTGGCTGCTGTGAACAGCGTGATCGCCGAAGTGAAGGAAGACGGCACCATGGATCAGCTGGTTGCTGAAGCCAACGAGCTGGCCAGCGATTCCGACAATGTTTACGAGGGCATGCTGGAGGATGAGCCCGCTTCCGAGGCTGCAAGCACTTCTGAGGCTGCAAGCACTTCTGAGGCTGCCAGCGCTTCCAGCGCCGCCTGATCTTTGCGCAAAATCTCTGCATGATGCACACTCTCCCCGCAGCGTAGCTGTGGGGAGAGTTTCGCGTATTTTTCTATTCCGCATACCCACCAACCAAACGAAGGCGGCACCGCTTGTAAAGCACCGCTGCCCCAAAGAAAGGACATTGCCCCTATGACCATCACGGCTGCGCATTTTGCCAAGGTGCTCAAATACGGCACCATGTTTAAGCAGGGTTTGGAATGCACGGTGCTGCTGTCGGCATGTACGGTGCTGTTTGGCTTTATCATTGCCATGCTGCTGGCGCTGATGATGCTTTCCAATGTGTACCCGCTGCATTTTTTGGCCAAAACCAAATGCAAAAGCGAAAAAACACAGGATCTTATGATCTGGCTTTCCAAATTCAATCCCCTGAAATTCATTGCCAGCGTTTACGTGCAGTTTGTGCGCTGCACCCCCATGCTGGTGCAGATCTTTCTGGTGTACTACATTGTGTTCGGCGTGGTAACGCTGCCCAAGTTCACCTTTATGGGCTTTATCCAGTTTGAGCGTTTTCTGCCCGGCGTGGTGGCCCTCAGCCTGAACAGCGGCGGCTACCTGAGCGATGTGATCCGCGGCGGCATTGAAGGCGTGGACATTGGCCAGACCGAAGCCGCCCGCAGCCTTGGCATGAGCAAGCGCATGACGCTTTTCTCCATTGTGATGCCGCAGGCCATCAAAAACATTCTGCCCGCTGTGGCCAACGAATTCGTGACCATTATCAAGGAAAGCTCGGTGTGCTACACCGTGGGCGTGCAGGACATTATGTTCAATGTGCGCAGTGTGCAGTCGGCCAGCTTTATCACGGCCGAGCCCCTGCTGGTAGGCACGGCTTTGTACTTCTGCCTGTGCTTCCCCACCTCGCAGATCATTCAGTATATTGAAAGGAGGATGCGTCAAAGTGACAAACGCTGAAACTCTGATCCACGTAGAAGGCCTCAAAAAGCATTATAACCACGGCAGAATTCGTGCGCTGGACGGCATTGACATTGACATCAACAAGGGCGATGTGATGGTGGTGATCGGCCCTTCGGGCAGCGGCAAATCCACTTTTTTGCGCAGCCTGAACCTGCTGGAAGAGCCCACCGAGGGCAAGATTGTGTTCCACGGTGTCGACATTGCCAGCGGCAAGGTGAATCTGGATGAACACCGCCAGAAAATGGGCATGGTGTTCCAGCATTTCAACCTGTTTCCCCACAAAACCATTCTGGAAAACCTGACCATTGCTCCCATTAAAGTAAAGCACATGGACAAGGCCGCCGCCGAGGAAAAGGCCCTGAAGCTGCTGGACCGCGTGGGCCTGAAGGATCGCGCCAACGCCTACCCCGTGCAGCTTTCGGGCGGCCAGAAGCAGCGCGTGGCCATTGTGCGCGCCCTGTGCATGGAGCCGGAAGTGATGCTGTTTGACGAACCCACCAGCGCACTGGACCCCGAAATGGTGGGCGAAGTGCTGGATGTTATGAAGGACCTTGCCAAGGAAGGCATGACCATGGTGACCGTGACCCATGAGATGGGCTTTGCCCGCGAAGTGGCCAGCCGTGTGATTTTTATCGACCATGGCCAGATTCTGGAGCAGGGCACCCCCGAAGAGATCTTTGAGCATCCCCAGCATCCCCGTCTGCAAGACTTTTTGAGCAAGGTGCTGTAAGACTTTTGCCGCACCCCACCCCCTTTTTCCATTTTAAAATTTATCTTATGCGGGCTGCCGTGCCCGCAGGCCCCGTTAAAAACGGGGCTTTTTGATTTTTTCTATAAGGAGCGTGCAACCATGTTGAATCAGGCCAAGCAAAATGCCGCAGAGTATATCCGGCAAAACGCCGATGTGTTCCAGAGCGTAAGCGATTACATCTGGCAAAACCCCGAGCTTTCCTTGCAGGAATTCAAAGCCACCCAGCGCTTTTGCGCCGAGCTGCGAAACGAAGGCTTTACCGTTACCGAAAACCTGTGCGGCATTCCCACCGCCTTTTGCGGCAGCTGGGGCAGCGGCCGCCCGGTGATCGGCATTCTGGGCGAATACGATGCGCTTTCCGGCCTCAGCCAGGTGCAGGGCATCACCCACCAGCAAAGCATTGTGCCCGGCGGCTCCGGCCACGGCTGCGGCCACAATATGCTGGGCGCGGGCGCACTGGGCGCAGCCTTTGCGGTAAAGCATTATCTGCAAGAGGCCAACCGCCCCGGCACGGTGATCTTTTTCGGCTGCCCCGGCGAGGAAGGCGGCTCGGGCAAGGCGTTTATGGCCCGGGAAAACGAATGGGCCAAGCTGGATGCCGCCATCACATGGCACCCCGGCGATGTGAACATGGTACACAGCGGCACCAACAATTCCAGCATTCAGGTGATCTATCGCTTCAAGGGCATTGCCAGCCACGCCGCCAGCGCCCCCGAGGATGGCCGCAGCGCCCTGGATGCCGCCGAGCTGATGAATGTGGGCGTGCAGTTTTTGCGCGAGCACATGAGCAGCGAATGCCGCGTGCATTATTCGTTTGTGGATAACGGCGGCATTTCGCCCAATGTGGTGCAGCCCACCGCCGCCGTGCTGTATATGGTGCGCGCCAACAAGGTGCGTGACAGCATCAAGCTTCTGGCGCGTGTGGATAAAATTGCTCAGGGTGCTGCCCTGATGACAGAAACCACCATGGAGCGCCAGTTTATTGACGGCACCGCCGAGCTTTTGCCCAACTATACGCTGGAGCGTGTGATGCAGAATAATCTTGAGGCCGTGCCGCAGCCCGCTTTTACCGCCGAGGAGCGCAGCTTTGCCGCCGCGCTGAAGGCCACCTACACCACCGAGGCACAGCCCGGCGTGCTGAGCGATTCCACCGACGAAGAAAAAGAGTGGCTGCAGGAGCACACGCAAAACGGCACCCGCCCGCTCAACGATTTTGTGGTGCCGCTGCACAGCACCACGGCCTTTGCCGCAGGCAGCACCGATGTGGGCGATGTGAGCTGGCAGACCCCCACCGTGCAGTGCTATGCGGTCACCTTCCCCAGCGGCGTGCCCGGGCATTCGTGGCAGAATGTTTCCTGCGGCGGCAGCAGCATTGGTGAAAAAGGCATGCTGTATGCCGCACAGGTGATGGCCGCCACCGCCATTGACCTGTTTGAGCAGCCCGAGGTGCTGCAAAAGGCCCGCGAGGAATTTGCCCGCCGCAGCAAGGCCGGGTATGTGTGCCCCATCGAAAAGGATGCCGTGCCCACCGTGGTAGAATAAAAAACGAAACAACGCCCGGCCGGGGCAGAGAGGAAGTTTTTCCTCTGCTTCGGCCGGGCGGTTTTTTGTTAAAAGTGAGGAGTTAAAAATTAGGAATTCGGAGTTAGGAATTAGGAATTGGATGTTGTTGGGTGCGGCAAGGGTGGGCGAGAAATGCTCGCCCCCTATGATGAAATTTTGAAAGAGCAATATTATTTTACTCAAGCCTTGCCTTTTGCTTGTAGGGGCCTGCACCGCAGGCCCGCCAAGGGTGCGGGGGATATTTTTTGGTTTGCCGCAGCGGCAAACCCGGGCGGAGCCAAGCCCCGCCCCTACTGTGAAATCACGAAATATCGCTAAAATTTAAATGCTCTCTCTTGTGGTTTATAGTAGGGGTGGGGCTCTGCTCCACCCGAAGGGCCTTGCGGCAGCACAGGGCTTTGCCGGGCGAGCAATGCTCGCCCCTTTGCTGTAAAATATTTTGCTGTCAAATATCTATTTGGGGTCTTCTGCCCGGGCAGGCAGCCATCCTGCACAAAACAGGGTCATCTTTTCAGTGTCGGGTTTTCTCCCTGTCCTGTGGGCATACGCAGCAGGATTCCCTTGTTTTTCCCGGCTCGCAGCACAGCGCTGCCGCCCTGATGCCCCATGTATTCTTCCAGTGTATGGCCAAGGTCAATGATCCTGTCCAGATCGATCCCTGTTTTTATACCCTGCGCATCGCACATATTGATAATATCTTCCGTCGAAACATTTCCGGCTGCACCCGGCACAAACGGGCAGCCGCCGGTTCCGGCCAGCGAGCTGTCATACCAGGTCACCCCGGCTTCCATGCCTGCCATGATGTTGGCAATGCCCATGCCGCGCGTATTATGAAAATGCAGAATGAATTTACACTGCGGATAGCGCGCCTTCAATTCGCCCATCAGCTCATACACCTGTTTCGGCATTGCCACGCCCGGTGCATCCGAAATGGAAATTTCATTTACCCCTGCCGCCAGATAGGCATCTATGATCTCGCAAATATCCGAAAGCGGAATGCTTTCGTCCCACGGCGAGCCAAACGGGCAGGCGATCGAACCGGATACCTGCACACTGTTTTCATGCGCCAGCGCCACACTGGGCGCAAAGGTTTTCATCTGCTCCATCGGCAGTTTGTTCAAATTTGCCAGGCAGTGCCCTTTGCTGGCCGAAATGTTCAGCTTTACCTTTCTGCAGCCGCAATCCACGGCGCGCTGCACCCCTTTTACATTTCCCACCAGGGCACGGTATTCCACCCCCGGCAGCTGGGTCAGGCTGCGGAACACTTCGTCGGTGTTTGCCATCTGCGGCACAGCTTTGGGGTTCATAAAAGAACCCACTTCAATCACCTTAACGCCCGCTTCTTCCAGTCCATGGATCAGTTCCAGCTTCTGCGCGGCGCTCAGAATCTGTTTTTCGATCTGCAGCCCGTCGCGCAGACCCACTTCACATACTGTGATGCTTTCTGCAAGTTTCATCGCTTTTTCCTTTCTTTCATCTGCTCTGCTGTTTGGCCGGGTCGATCACATCCGGAATTTCCAGAATCGCGCCGCGGTCCGCACTGGTCACCAGTGCGGCATACTTTGCCAAACTGGGGGTGCGCGGCTTGATCAGCGGCTTTACATGGCGCAGGCGCTCTGCAAGCTCTTCGTCCGAAATATGCAGCTGCAGGGTGCGGTTGGGAATATCAATGGTGATCTCATCGCCGTTTTGCACAGCGGCAATGGGGCCGCCCGCCGCTGCCTCGGGCGAAATATGCCCAATGGCCGGGCCGCGGGTCGAGCCCGAAAAGCGCCCGTCGGTGATCAGCGCACAGCTTTCGTCCATGCCGCGCCCCACCAAAAGCGATGTCACCATGTGCTGTTCCCGCATTCCCGGGCCGCCCTTGGGCCCCTCGTAGCGCAACACGATCACCGTGCCGGGGGCGATCTCATCGTTCTGAATGGCCTTGCAGGCATCCTCCATATAATCAAACACCCGCGCTTTGCCCGTAAACTGATACATCACCGGCTTTACCCCGGCTTTTTTCACCACGGCGCCGTCCGGTGCCAGATTTCCGTGCAGGATGGCCAGCCCGCCCTCGGGCTTTTTGGGCTTCTCCAAGGGGAAGATCACATCGTCCTGCACCAGCGGCACCTCTGCCAGATTTTCCAGCACGGTTTTGCCGGTCACCGTCAGCTGCGAGGGGTCCAGTTTGGGCGCAATGGCCTTCAGCACGGCCTGCACGCCGCCATGCGCATGAAATACCTCCATCGGGTATTTGCCCGAGGGCTTGATGTTGCACAGATACGGCACCTCGCGGCTGATGCGGTCAAAATCCTCCAATGTCAGCTCGGCCCCGGCTTCGTGGGCGATGCTCATCAGGTGCAGCACCGTGTTGGTGGAAGCCCCCATGGCCATCACGGCGCGCACACCGTTCAGCAGGGCGGCGCGGGTCAGGATCTTGCGGGCGGTCAGCCCTTCGGCGATCATTTCCACCACACGCTTGCCGCTTTGCTTGGCATAGCGGCGTTTTTCCGAAGTCACCGCCGGGGCGGTGGTGGAGTGCGGCAGCGCCAGGCCCAATATCTCGCTTAAAAAGCTCATGGAGTTGGCCGTGCCCAGCATGGCGCAGGTTCCATAGGTGGGCAGCGCATGTTTCTCGATTTCCAAAAGCTCGTCCTCGGTCATTTTGCCCACTTCGGTCTGGCCGATAAACTCGCGCATATCCGTCAGCGTAATGCAGTCGCGGTCTTTCCAGCTGCCTGCCAGCATGGGGCCCGCCGGAATGATCACGGTGGGAATATCGCACCGCGCCGCCGCCATGATCATGCCCGGCACGATCTTATCACAGCCCGGCAGCATCACCATGGCATCCAGATGATGCGCTTCGATCATCATTTCAATGGCATCGGCGATATTTTCCCGGCTGGGCAGCGGATAGCGCATGCCGCTGTGCCCCTGACAGATGCCGTCACACAAGGCGATGGTGCTGAACTCGCGGGGAATACCGCCCGCCTGCCAAACGCCCTGCTTTACATAATCGGCCAGTTCCCGCAGGCCGATATGCCCGGGCACCATCTCGGTAAAGGAATTCACCACGCCCACCAGCGGGCGGTGCAGATCGTCGGTGTCCAGCCCGGTGCAATACAATAGGGCCCGATGCGCCGCACGGTCGATGCCGTTTACCAGCTCTCCTGAGCGATATTCGCTGAACTTGAATTTTGCTTCATCCATATTCTTTTCCTCCGCTATAGGCAGTATGTCTTGTTGATTTTAGTCTACCCCTTGTTTGCACAACTTTCAAACAGTATAATATTGACAATATACAATTTTAAATTGTGTTATAGGCAAAAGGGGGTTGCTATGAATATCGCCGACCTTGTTTTTTTGTACGCCGCACAGGAAAAAAGCATTTCCAAAGCCGCCGCACGCGCCTTTGTCAGCCAGCAGTGCGCCAGCAAGCATATCCAGAATCTTGAAAACCGCTACGGTGTGCCTTTGCTTCAGCGCCGCCCGCATTTTGCCCTCACCGAACCCGGGCAGGAGCTGTTTCGCGCCTTGCAGCAGATCTATCTGCTGGAATCCGGTGTGGCCGGGCGCATTGCCGAGCTGAGCGGCGGCAGCACCGGGGCATTTACGCTTGGCATCAACGCCAGCCGCGCACGCTGGCTGCTGCCGGCCGTGCTGCGGGAATACCGCCGGTTATATCCCCATGTGCATATCTCGATCCGCAGCGAAGACACCGCCCGTCTGGCCCAGCTGCTTTTGCAGGGCGAAGTGAATCTGATCGTGGGCGTAAACTCCCAGGCGGAGCCGCGTTTTCATGTTACGCCGCTGATCACGGAATCTGTATATTTTGCAGCAGCACCGCAGCTTTTGCAGCGCTTTCTCCCCGATTTAAGCCCACAGGCCACCGCGCTTTCGCTGGCGCAGATCAGCCGCCTGCCGCTGTGCCTGAATCTTCCGGGCAGCACCCTGAGCGAAGTTTTGGCCCGCTGCGCCGCACAGCACAACATCCGCCTGCAATGCGGTGTTTCCACCAGCGATTACGGCGTGCAGCTGGCCCTGTGCCTGGCCGGGGAATGCGGCTTTTTCTGCCCGGCTTCCCTTTTGCAGCCGGTAGAAGCCGCCCGCAGCCTGCGCATTTTTACAGTACCGGAGCTGCAGGAGCAGCTTCACATTGAGTGCATTCGCACGGCCGCTGCCGTGCAGCCCGCCTACCTGAAAGCCTTTGAAGGCGTGCTGCTAAAGCTGTGCCGCAGCGAGGCTGTTTTATCAACGCACTAAAATAAAAGAAAAAGTCGCGCCCGCTCAAGATCAACCTTCTTGAGCGGGCGCTTATGGTATGGAGAGATTTGCCGCTTTCGCGGTGGTAATAGCGAATAGCTTTTATTCTTTACCAGTACTTTTGCTCTTTTTTTGCTTTTTCAGTGAAGATACCACCATAAAAATTGAAAGAGCAAATAGCACCAGACAAATGGGACTTGTAAGCGGCATATAGCTGCCATCATTTGCTACCAGCATACGGCGCAGGTTTTCTTCCGCCATGGGGCCCAAAATCAGTGCCAGCAAAATGGGGGCTATCGGTAGCTTTACCTTTTGCATAAGATAGCCGATCACACCAAACGCGAGTGTAGTCCATACGTCAAACACATTGTTTCGCAGTGAGAACGATCCCACCATGCACAAAACAAAAATTATTGGCACCAATGTATTTTTGTCAATCGATATGACCTTAGTAAATACCGGCAAACCTGCCGTAGCCACTAAAAACATAAAAATGTTTGCTACAAACATCGCAGCAAAAATCAAATATACTACATCCTGGTGGTCACGATACAAAAGTGGTCCGGGGGTAAGCCCCTGAATCATCAATGCGCCAATCAGCACAGCTGTAACCGGGTCACCGGGGACACCCAAAGAAAGCATGGGGATCATGGCACCGCCGCCGACAGCATTATTTGCCGATTCCGGTGCTGCCACACCTTCAATACAGCCTTTGCCAAATTCATCCGAATGCCTGCTTGAGCGCTTTGCTTCACCATAGGCCACAAAACAGGCAATATCTGAACCTGCTCCTGGAATGCATCCAATAAAGGTGCCTAAAATACCTGATTTTACAATGTGCCATAAACAGCGCTTGATATCCGCCAGCGGGCTGATCAAGCGTTCCAGTTTGCTTTCTACATTCGCTGTATGTTCAATCGTTTCAATGCTTACTAAACATTCCGATACTGCAAACAAACCGATCAGAACCGGTACCAGTTCCAGCCCGCTAAACAGATTCATTGATCCAAAGGTAAATCTGGGATATCCGTCCATTGGGTCCAATCCAATACAGCACAATATAAGCCCCAGTCCTGCTGAAATAAAGCCCTTTAACAGACTTTCGCCTGAAATGCTCACAATTACCGAAAGGCCAAACAGTGCAATCACGGCAAACTCAGCTGAAGTAAATTTTAACGCAATTTTGCTCATAGCCGGGGCCGCTACGATCATTACGATCACACCGATCAAGCCGCCAATGGTTGATGCCAGCACCGACATGCTCAATGCACGCCCAGCCTGCCCTTTTTTTGCCATGGTATAGCCATCCAGTACCGTAGCCGCTGCAGCCGGAGTTCCCGGTGTATTCAGCAGAATTGCTGAAATGGAACCACCATATACGGCAGAACAGTAAATGCCCATCAACATTGGCAGCCCATATTCCATATCCATGCTATAGGTAAACGGCACCATTAACGCTACGCCCATAGTGGCAGTAAGCCCAGGCAATGCTCCTACTACGATGCCCGCCGCCACCGATACAAAAATCAATATTAGGCATTTAGGGTCGGTAATCAGGCTTGCCATGGAACTGAAAAATAAAGATATATTTGTCATTTTTCTTCTCCCTTCTTACAGCAAGCCTCTCAGCAGTCCTGCCGGAAGCTTTGCCCCCAGCAAGTTTGCAAAAATCATGTAAATCACAATGCCCGTCAGTAAACTCACTATCGCCATTTTTGCGTACTTACGGTTCTGAAGCAGCAGCATACATGTAAAGCTGAACCAAATCGTATCCAACACAAAGCCCAACGGTTTAAACAAAAAGCAATATGCCACAAAAATCAAAACACCCACAGCAGCACGCTTTATGCCCGGTGTAATCGTAAGTACTTCCTGCAATCCCGCTGCCTTGCCCGTCAAAGTAAGCACGATCAGCAAAATACACATAGCCCCCATAAAAGCGGCCATCAATGTGGGAAAGTACGCTGCGCCTGGGTCAACCGCACTGCGATTTTCCGGAAACCCAGCCGCTGTAATGATCACATAAGCACTCAGCAGTATTCCTATCACGCCTACTGCCAAATTTGCCTTTTTCATATTTGCTTCCTTTTCCTTTAAAAAAATGTGCAGCCACAGCCATTGTGCTGCGGCTGCACATTTCAGATCAGATTTTGTTTTTTATAGCTTTACTGTGCCAATCCCAAGTCTTTCATAAGCGATGTTACGGTCGTTAAATCATCCGCCAAAAAGGCTTCCCAATCGGCATGGTTCAGATACGCAGGAACCATACCTGCATTCTTGCAGTAGGTTTGGTATGCATCCGAGTTATATGCATCCGTCAGCAGGGCCTCCCAAGCGGCCTTAACATCATCAGGCACATCGTTGGGACAGAACATTCCCTGGAACGAACCGCCCACACAATCATATCCTTGCTCCTTGCAAGTAGGATATTCGCTGTAGTCTTCCAGGCGCTCGTCGGTCATAATACCCAAAATGCGCATATCACCGCTTTGCACATAGGCATGTGAAACCGAAAGTTCTGTAGTGGTCACATCAATCTCACCGGCCAGCATAGCGGTTGCCGCCGAAGATGCTCCGTCGTAAGGAACCGTAGTCATTTCAATATCTGCTGCTTTCATAAACTTTGCAGCGCAAATATGCCAAATCGAACCGGTTCCAACTGTGCCTACTTTCAGCTTGCCGGGGTTTTCCTTAGCGTAGCTTACCAGATCATCCAATGTTTCAAACGGAGAATCTGCAGGAACCGCCACTACGCTGGGCAATGTGCACAAGCGAATCAGCGGATACATATCTTCATAGGTAAATGTTACAAGCCCCTGCGGAGGCAGTGTGTTCAGCTCTGCCGTAATAATGCCAATGGTATTGCCATCCGGATCCGCATTCATGATTGCTGAAAATCCCACTGCTCCGCTGCCGCCGGTCTGGTTAGAAACCGTGACTGTCTGCCCTGTCAGCTCGCCTACAACCGCGCCTATCTGGCGTGCATTGCCGTCAGCACCGCCGCCTGCTGCCCAAGGACAGATAAACTCGATAGACTTTTTAAATATAGAGGCATAATCTTCTGAGGCGCTGGCAGCTCCAACATCCGCTGCTTGGTTTACGCCAGAATTTGCTGCTGCCGCCGAAGGCGCAGCACTGCTGGCAGCGCTTTGACCACATCCCACTGCCGACAGAGCCAATGCACCGGCCAACACCAGTCCCACAGCCTTTTTCACGCTGATCTTCTTCATCGTCTATTCTCCTTTTCTTTTACCGGCTGATTATAATCCGCCGAAGATTTTTTGCTGCATATGCTGCAGCGTTTTTGTTGCCCTCATCATACTCTTTCACCCTGCCAAGGGTCAATTATCAGAATTTTTGCATATAATTTTCTTTTGCACAGATCTTTTTTATCAAGCAAAAAATGCGTGTTTTTCTTTTTCTGATTCCCGTCTTTTTCTCTCATTTTTCTACTTTTTTTACTTATAATTTGCTATAAAGTACCGGTATGCTCCCTATTTCCCCGGTAAAATAATAATAGTCCCGTTTCTGCGCTCCACGATCACCTTTCTGTGTTATAATTTGTATATAAATAATTAAACATTCATAAACGGAGGGCTTTTATGAATGCACATGCTCGCTTTCTGCCATTGCGGCGATCTTTATATGGCCAGCTTACTTTTACTTTTTTGAGTTTTGCCGCATTGTTTCTTTTGCTTTGGGGCAGTTACGACCTTTATCGCAGCAGCCAATCTATGGAGCAGCAAATTTTGGATTCCAGCACAGAACTGGTAAACCAAGCCGATGGAACACTTTCACGCAGCATGAACAACTTAAGTGTTATGCTTAACAGTACCTTGATGAGCTCTGATGTAGTGCGCTTGGCGATTTCCCCCGATCTGCGCGAATTTGAAAATATGAAAGCTGTAACTACGGCTTTGCAAAATGCTGTAGCGGCCTCTCCCCTGATCGACTCCGCTTTTTTATACTCCCCTCGGGCTGACCTGGGCCTTTCATCTGACTATACGCTTACCAATTATCAAGATTACTCTTATGCTGCTGTATTAGCTCGTTTTCAAACCCGGAAAAGTAAACTGACTCCTTATATTTTTAATGATTTTGTCACTTATTTTTACACCGAAAATAATGATATCTATCTGATTCAGGCTTTTTCCGATATACGCAGTGACCGCTGTTCATGCTATATCTTATTTTATCTGGATTCTTCTCAGCTTTTACAGTTAATCAATTCCACATCCGACGATTCTTTGCGCTTTTACAACAATACCGGGCAGCGCATGTTTGCTCCCTCGGATCAAAGCTCCGATTCTGAGCTTTTAAAAACAATTTCACAATATTCTCAAAACAATGGATCTTTTCTTTATGAGTTAGACGGCGGGCGCAGCTGTCATGTAGTGTGGCGGCGAACCCCCTATCTTGACTGGGTCTGCCTTTATATGACACGCCCTGTCAGTACATTGGTGGCCCGCTATCTCTATTCCGATGCCCTTATGCTTGTTGCTGGCGGGATTTTAGGCTTGTCTATCCTGCTCATGGCGTTCTTTTCCGCACGCCGCATCAGCCAGCCATTCACACTGCTGGTGCAAAAGCTAAATGCCAGCGGTCAAACCCGTGAAGGCTCGCAGAGTGAATGGGAATATCTTGATTCTACCTATTCTCATCTTTTGTCTCAAAAGAAAGAACTTGAGCATTATCTTCCCTTGGCTTCTGATGTTATTCATGAACAATTATTTCAAATGCTGTTAAATGGAGATTCTCCAGATCCGGTTAAAATGAGCCGACAATTACAGTTGATTGGCAGCCGCTTTGTCTGGAGCGATCCTTGCCAGGTGATTTTATACCAGATACAATTATCTGAAAACCATCAAGGCGATTCACTGGCACAGGCCCTGGCTGAACTTACTTTGCAAAATAAGCTGGAGCAGCTTCCGGTTTTTCAAGGTCTTAGTACTTATTTTACGCATACAGAAGAAAATACCTTGTGCTTAATTTGCCAGTTTTCCTCTCAGCAGCAAAATGATCAGATTCACCTTGTTCAGCGTTCTTTACAAGAATTCAAGCCAGAAAACGGCATTGTATTCTGGGGTTTTGGTAGTATCGTACCGAATCTTTCCACTCTTTCCGACTCTTTGGCCGATGCACATAACGCATTATATTTTTATGCCTGCAGCGATCCTTACCTATCCAGCAGCGCTGAGTCTTTTCAGAATGAAGTTCGTACACACTACATTGCTGCATTCCGAAATCTTCTTGACAGCGCTCAACACGAAAATACTTCTGATGCCGAAAACGGCTTTTGTCAGCTTCTTGCCCAGATTGATCACGACATTACTGACTCAGCTTTAACACGCAGCCTGTGTGAGATCTTATTGGAAATGCTTCAAAGCCGCTTACAGAGTCTTAATATCTCATGGAACAGTTTTTCTCTGCGAGATTACTCTGATGATGTGTTGATTTCCGAAACGAGGCTCTTATGCTCCAGCGGATTACACTTATTGCACACGCAAGTAAGCTCCAGACGGGAACAGTATGTATTGCTTGCCCAGGAGCATATTCGCAGTCACTATACCGATGCCAGTCTGAGTTTGGAAAGCACTGCCGAGCATATTGGAATCAACACCGCCTATTTAAGCCGTATTTTCAAATCGACCACCAGTGAAAACTTCATCACCTATTTGAACACCTGCCGTGTTGAAAACGCTTGTCGACTTTTAGCATCTACTGATCTGCCTGCACAGGAAGTTGGTTTTTTAACTGGTTTTTGCAGTGCCGCTACTTTCTTCCGTGTATTTAAAAAGCACACAGGCATGACTCCGATTCAGTACCGAAAAAGTGCGCAGGAGGATTCTTTATGAAAAAAGCAATGAAAACTCTGTGCCTTGCTGTCATTTTTGTTCTTTTCCTGAATAGCTGTACCGCAAACTCTGCCTCCAGTTTTTCTTCACAGGAAGCCTCATCTTCTTCCGCCCCTCTTCCTCCAAAAACTGTTTTGGTTTTGGGCTTATCAGGTGCTGAAACTTCTTTAAACTATCGCTGGGCAGAACTTTTTCGCGATGAAGTCAATAAGTTGAGTAATGGCAGTCTGCAAATCAGTTTATATGGCAACGGGGTTTTAGGCAGTGATCTTGAAGTTTCCCGTGACTGTCAATATGGTACTGTAGATATACAAATTGCCAGCGCCGGTTCCCTTTATACTATCCTGCCTGTTCTTTCTGTTTTTGATATTCCCTTTTTATTTAATGATCTCGCTTCAGCACGGGCAGCTTTACAACAGCCTTTATTACAAGAGGAACTCGCATCTGCTTTCACACAAAACGGTATGGTTCTGCTTGGCATAACCGACCAAGGGTTTCGCAATTTAAGTCTCAGCGTGCCTATTTCTTCTTTTCAGGATTTCGCTTCCATGACCATTCGCTGTATGTACAATCAAAATCATACATCTTTTTGGCACTCGCTCGGCTTTGAAACCGTTTCTATGGATATTGCTGATGTTTATCTTGCTCTTCAAAAGGGTGGTGTACAAGCTGAAGAAAATACCTATGATCAAATTTATACAAACAAATTTTATGAACTGCAAAAATATATGACTGACAGCCAGCATCTGCTGGATGTCAAACTTATAATCTTCAGCAAAATCAGCTGGGACAGCCTTTCACTTTCCGAACAGCAGATTCTGCAAGAGGCCGAGCGCTCCTGCCGTGATAAATTTGCCGATGTTGTTGATTCTGCCAATTCACAAGCTCTTAAAGCTATGCAGCATGAAGGTATAAAGTTAATTCCTTTTAATTCTATTCCAGGTTTGCGGGAACAATGCCGTACTTTGGCTCAGCCTGCAGCACTTCTTGCCATGCAGGATCAGCTTGATCCCACCTTGGCTTCGCTTTGGATTCCAAATGAAAGCTGATAAAGCAACACGCCCCCGCCGAAACACCCGGCAGGGGCGTGTTGCTTCTATCGCACAAAGTTTGTCATGATCCACGGCTCTTTGGCGGGCTGCGGATCACTTTGCAGCCCTGCCAGCACCCAGGCCATCTGGTCCCCCAAGGTGCGCATGGTCTGCATTCCTTCCAGATCCTGTCGGCACTCTTCGGGTGTGGTGCCGTGTACGGCGTTCCAGTACTGGCTGGAAACCAGCGGCATGCGGTTCATGGTAAAATATTTGTTCAGCCGGTCAAACGCAGCGCTCGCGCCGCCGCGGCGGCAGTTGATCACCACCGCTGCGGGTTTTCCTGCAAAGCTTCCGCACCGCTGATCGCACTGAAACACGCGGTCCAGCACAGCGCACAGTGCGCCGTTTGGCCCTGCATAATAGGTGGGGCTGCCCACGATCACGCCGTCGCATTCGCGGAATTTTTGCAAAAGGGCATTGGCAATATCATCCTCAAACACGCACACATGGCTTTCCCGGCAGCGGCGGCAGCTGATGCATCCGCGTATCGGCGCGGTTCCCAGTTGAAAAAGCTCCCACGAAACGCCATGCTTTTCCAGCGCGCCTGCCACCTCCATCAAATCGGTATACACACAGCCCTCTGCATGGGGGCTTCCGTTTACCAGCAGTACCTTCTTCATAGGGCTCTTGGCCTCTCCGGTGCGAAAAACAGTAATTTTTCTTTGCGGAGCAGGCTTCCTCCAATCCTTTTTCTTTCAGTATGCAGCAAGCCCTGCTTTTTTGTCAATGATTTTTCTTATGGGTCCATGGGGCAGCCGGTGCTGTTTGCGGATCCTCCTCACGGTTTTTATCAGGTTTTGTTGGGCCTTCCGGGTTTTCCACATTTTGCCGCCTGTTTGTGGAAAACTCTTGGCTGCACACTGCTGCCCGCCGTTTTCACAGCACCATCAGCAGCGTGCCCGCTGTGATCAGCACACAGCCGACCAGGCTTTTGGTGCTGAAGGGCTCGCGCAGGATCAAAAACGCCAGCACCAGCGTGATGACCACGCTCATTTTATCAATGGGAACCACCTTCGAGGCCGCGCCGGTTTGCAGCGCATGGTAATAGCACAGCCAGCTTGCGCCGGTGGCAAGGCCGGATAAAATCAAAAACAGCCAGCTTCGGTGCGAAATTTCACCAATGCCGCTTTGCGTTCCCGTAAAAAACACCATGCCCCAGCTCATCACCAGCACCACAGCCGTGCGAATGGCCGTGGCCAGCGTGGAATTTACCCCTTCAATGCCGATTTTGGCCAAAATCGAGGTCAGCGCTGCAAACACTGCCGAGCCGATTGCAAAACACCACCACACAAAACCATCTCCTTCCTGTTTTACTGTAGCATCATTCCTGCCGGATTGCAAGATTTCCCCCTCCGCTTTGCCTTTCGCTCGTAGGGGCCTGCACCGCAGGCCCGCACAACTGCGGCGGCATATCCTTAGGCTTTGCAGCTGCGGCAAATGCGGGCAGGGCAAGCCCTGCTCCTACTGCGAAATCACAAAATATCGCTTATAATTATACGCACTCTCTTACGGTTCATAGTAGGGGTGGGGCTCTGCTCCACCCGAGGGGCCTTGCGGTATCACAAGGCTTTAGCTGGCGAGCAATGCTCGCCCCTACGATAGAATCACAAAAGAGCGATATATTTTTGCGAAAACCTTGCCTTTTACTTGTAGGGGCCTGCATCGCAGGCCCGCATAGCTGCTGCGGCATATCCTTAGGCTTGCAGACAGGGAAAATGCGGGCAGGGCAAGCATGGGCTTCTCCAGCAGCTTTATACCCGCCTGAACGCGCTCTATTTTCCCACCAACTTTGTCCTTTGCTCGTAGGGGCCTGCACTGCAGGCCCGCTGAGGGTGCGCTCTGCTTTTAATACTCCCGCAACCCGCCTATCCGAGCAAAAACATTTTCCTATAACAAAAAAGACCCGCAAGTTTATCGCTTGCAGGTCTTTACTTCTTGGTGCACCATCAGCGGGAGCGTTCAGAAAACAGTGCAGTGCACTGTTTTTAGCGACCGGTCCCCGCGAGCTGAACGCAAGCTGCGCAGCAGCGCAGCGCGAAGCCGCCCCGTAGGGGATGGTGCACCACGCGCAAACTTTTCCGCCGCGCTTAACGAAAAAAAAGACCCACAAACGAAACCGTTCGCAGGTCTTATTTCCTGGTGCACCATCGGGGACTCGAACCCAGGGCCCACTGATTAAGAGTCAGTTGCTCTACCAACTGAGCTAATGGTGCATACAGAAGACCTGAATCTCTTCAGACCTTCTTTTAAAAAAAAGAGAAAAGCCGGCATCTACCTATTTTCACAAGCCGTCTC
>Ga0129310_1000107_pt1 | contig 114163 bp, 108 predicted proteins | sample Go1ome_2_FD_94433 | JGI IMG/M metagenome (GOLD analysis project Ga0129310, IMG submission 94433) | Western lowland gorrila individual fecal microbial communities from Wisconsin, USA - Go1022A metagenome | ecosystem: Host-associated > Mammals > Digestive system > Large intestine > Fecal... | reverse complement strand
TATCTCTTTGAGAACTGTGGTGCACGACGTGCTCCCTTGAGACCGTACTTCTTTCTCTCCTTCATACGAGGATCTCTTGTAAGGAATCCAGCCTTCTTAAGGATTGGTCTGTAATCAGCACTTGCCTCTGACAGAGCTCTTGCGATACCGTGTCTGATAGCACCAGCCTGACCTGTGAATCCACCACCATATACGTTAACAAGAACATCGAACTTTCCTTCTGTTCCTGTAGCAGCGAAAGGCTGTCTAACGATAACCTTAAGTGTCTCAAGACCAAAGTAATCTTCAAGGTCTTTCTTGTTAACTGTAATCTTTCCAGTACCAGGTGTTACATAAACTCTGGCAACTGAACTCTTTCTTCTACCTGTTCCGTAATATCTTGTAGATTTAGCCATCTTAAGTTACCTCCTTCTTAGTACTTGATCTCAAGGCTCTCAGGCTGCTGTGCCTGGTGCTTGTGATCTGGTCCTGCATATACAAAAAGCTTCTTGTACATCTGTCTTCCAAGAGGTCCCTTAGGAAGCATTCCCTTAATTGCATGCTCTACTGCGAATGTTGGGTTCTTTTCCATCTTCTCCTTAAGAGTTGAAGACTTGATTCCTCCAACATAGCCTGAATGATGATAATATACCTTATCATTCATCTTGTTACCAGATACTCTGATCTTATCTGCGTTTACGATGATTACATAATCACCTGTGTCAATGTGAGGTGTGTAGATAGGCTTATTCTTTCCTCTAAGTACCTTTGCAACCTCAGATGCAAGACGTCCAAGTGTCTGTCCCTCTGCATCAACCACATACCATTTTCTCTCGATGGTAGATGGGCTAGCCATAAAGCTCTTCATGTTTTGTTCCTCCTTTTTCTTGGATAACCTCACGATTACCCGACTCGTCTGTAGTTTATCTACAGAGTAGCTTACTCAGGTGAATCAATCTAAATGTCCGGTTTAGATTCTCACCGATTTCAGCTCCAACTAAGCTAAATGTGACCTAGGCAGTCACAGAAACATATTCTACTCTAATTAACTATCCCTGTCAAGCGTAAAATCTTTAAACTTAATACCAATCATAGTAAGTCCTGAGGCAGGTGCTGTCGGCCCTGCATCTGCTCTATCGTGAGTCTCAAGACATTTATCTATCACATCAACATCCAGAAGTCCATTGCCTATATCAAGAAGTGTGCCCGCTATTATGCGTACCATATTATATAAGAATCCTGCTCCTGTCACACGAATCTTTATCATCCGACCATATTTATATGTTTCATCTTTTGCGCCAAGTTCAATATGTTCAGATACAGATTCCTCTCTATCTTCTGTAGATATATCTATGCTATATATCGTTCTTACCGTCGTTTCAGCCTGTGAACCAGATCCACAAAAAGCGCCGAAATCATGTTCACCTACAAGTTTTTCCGCTGCTAGTCTCATTTTATCTATATCTATCTTCCTATAAGTAAAATGAGAATATTGCCGAAGCGTTGGACTAGGAAACTTATCATTCCATATCCTATACTCATACGTCTTCACCGAATCACAATGTCTCGGATGAAAATCATCTGCCACCTGTCCCGATTCTATAACCCGAATATCTTCAGGAAGCAGATTATTTAAAGCGTAACACATTTTCTCGGCAGGGATTCTTGAAGCAGTATCAAATACACATACATTTCCAAGACTATGCACTCCTGCATCTGTTCGGCTAGCTCCGATAACTTGTATATCTTCTCCCGTTAGCTCCTTAAGTGTTGCATTAAGCACTCCTTCTATAGTTACCGCATTTGGCTGAACCTGCCATCCACTATATTTTGTTCCGTCATACGCAACGCGCATCATGATTCTCGCCATATTGGTTATATCCTAACGAATGATTTTCAAATGAATCATTCTCTATTACTCATTTCATATAAGATTAAAAAAAGCATGTAAATGCAATCGTTACAAGCATTAGTATCATATATATGATAGTTGAGACCTTATCAACCGCTGTAAGTTTCAGTTCATATACTGGATTACGTCTAATCGTCGAAAGATACTGACGTCTAGTCATTGCCTCCGACTGTCTCTTAGAACGAGTAAAAGCATATTTGACATTAGGAATAGCAAGCAACGCTTCCTGTCTTATACGGCTAAAGACGTGTCTCACATCCGGCTGTCTAAATGATTTATTTCCAATTCGTACGAATACTCGTCTCGAATATACACCATCCGGACTGATACCTCTTGCCTTTTGTGCCTTTCTACCACGTTTCTTCTCTCTATAGACCTTTGGAATAAAATCCAGAATAATGAGAAGCACCTTAGTCGTCTTTGCTCTAAGACCAAATCCTAATGCTAAACCATCTAAAAGTTCGCCTGTTTTCATACTCTTCATAATAAGAAGATAGACAAATGTCAAAAGCAGAAGCTTTACGGTTGTATAAAATCCGTATTTGAAAGGCATAGCTATCATGCAAACTACACCAATTATTATATCCAGCAGAAGCAGTAAGAGTGACATACTAACAACAGGACGCAGGCTCTCGCGTGACATGTATATGACAAGCGCTGCTATAAGCACTGATAGAGCCATTGCAGGTGCATTCCACGCCACTGCAGTAACTACAAGATACATAAGCAGTATATGAAGTTTTGTTCTCGGATCATAGGACCTGAGCACTGAAAATCTTCTGTTCATCTTTACTCACTAATCATTAAAACTAACTATTCAACAGTTATTACACATTTTCCTTCTAGACATAAAGCAGTTATGATATCACGTATATGTTCACGACTCTTTATATCAAGTCCAAGGTACGGTTCATCAATCAATAGAAAATCTGGATTAAGTGCAAGTGCACCTGCTATAGATACAAGTCTTTGCTCTCCCATCGATAGATTCAGCGGCGAAGTATTCCAAAGAGACTGCTTAACTCCAACAAAGTTAAGAACCGACTGTGCCATAGCTCTAGCCTTTTTCTTCGAATGACCATCACTGATAGGTCCAAACATAACATCTTCCAAAACAGTGTTTTCAACAAAACCATCCTCACTATACTGGAACACATAACCTATCCTTGCATTTTCACGAATAAATATCTCACCTTCAAACGGTTTTAATAAACCTGCTATAACCTGAAGATATGTGGTCTTACCAGAACCAGACTCACCAACTATTCTATAAGCAGAACCTGCGAGATATCTGGCAGTTACATTATCAAGCAAGAGTCTATTACCATACGCAAATGAAATGTTATGTAAACTGATTCCATTTTCACCCTTGGACTGACTTCCCTGAATAAAGCTTTGTACAGATATCTTTCTGTTAACATCTATATATTGTCCACGTTCAAAATGATCTCCAGTCCTAACATACTGAGGACTGTTACTGTCATCAGATATATCCCTTGGCATACCATAGGCATCTATCTCATAGAGATCACCTTCCATAAGCTGATAAGCCCTATCGACAGCCTCCATAACAAAACTCATTTTAGAGAATATGATCATGGTCTGCCCCTTCTTACGAGCTATCTTAATCATCATACCAAGATACTTCTTCGCATGTTCTTCACGCTGCATGCTAAATGGCTCATCCAATATAAGTATATCCTGTCTCATCATTAAAACAGCCGATATAGCTGCCCTCTGTTCCTCGGAACCACTTAGCATTGATATACTGCTCTTCCGTCTTCCAGAAAGGCCAAATCGCTTAATATACCCATTCATTCTAGCGATAACCTTATCTCTCTGAACTCCAAGATTTTCAGCACCAAATGCAATATCACGTCCTATACTATCAAAGACTACTGCGGTACCAGGATCCTGATATACTATTCCAACCTGTCTGGATATCTTCTCTCTATCTAGATGAGAATAAGGATCTAAACCATTAATCAGAATCTTACCCATACCATCTGGACGAATAATACCTGCAAGATATCTGGCAAGGGTGCTTTTTCCAGAACCATTAAGACCTGTTATACCAATGATCTCGCCCTTCTGAACACTTAGCGAAACATTGCTGCCAGGTACATTTTTCATATTAAGTTGATTAATCTTAATATATGGAACCATAAACTTTATGTTAACCTATAGAATAATATTTATACTAACTATAAATGAATAAAACAATGTAATTCTCGACTATTGTCGCACGAAGAATATTGTACCTATAATTAAAAAATGTGTCAATAAATTAAGTATATCTCATTGCATAAAAAAATCACCATCTGGGATAAATCCCAAATGGTGATTATGACTCTATTATACAAGCTCAAGGAATACTTCGAGTGCACCATCGCCCTTACGCTGTGCAATCTTAACTATTCTTGTGTATCCACCCTTACGATCAGCATACTTTACTGCATACTCATCAAAGAGCTTCTCTGTAAGGTCAACCTTCTTAGCTGCCTTCTTCTTACCTTCAGCATCCTCAGGTATCTCAGATACAGGATAAAGAACCTTAAGCATCTCACGGCGAGCATGAAGTCTTGAAGGCTTATCCTTCTTAACTGTCTTCTCTACCTCATCATAAACAGTAACTTTCTTACCGTCTACAACTTCCTTTACTCTCTTACCGTCCTTGTCCTTACGAGCTTCCTTAGCCTTAACGGTTACTTCCTCGTAATTATCCTTTTCCTTGATTGCAAGTGTGATAAGGTGCTCAGCGATCTTGCGAACTTCCTTAGCTCTTGCATCAGTTGTCTTAATCTTACCATTGTAGATAAGCTGTGTTACCTGGCTGCGAAGAAGTGCCTTTCTCTGATCAGCCTTCTTACCAAGCTTTCTGTACATTGTCATTTATTATTCCTCCTTACCTACGGGATAACCCGCGGTCTTCACTGTGCGTACTGTATCCGCCTATATAACAAAATGTATCAAGGCGCCTTCCGCGTGAGTGGTTACTGCGATATATATCGCTTTATATTACTCGCCTTCGTTAAGTGAAAGGCCGAGTTCCTTAAGTTTTGCGAGAACTTCCTCGAGTGACTTACGGCCCAGGTTACGAACCTTCATCATCTCATCAGGAGTCTTACTGCAAAGCTCCTTAACTGTATTGATATTAGCTCTCTTCAGACAGTTGTAAGAACGAACGCTGAGTTCAAGCTCATCAATTGACATATCCTTAGCTGTAGACTCTGGAACCTCGTCCTGCTTCTCGATAATGATTGTCTTATCCTTAACATTATCAGAAAGGTTAATGAAGAGGCCAAGATGCTCACTAAGCACCTTTGCAGCATAACTTACTGCATCATCTGGAGCAAGAGTACCATTTGTGAAAACATCAAGTGTAAGCTTGTCATAATCAGTAATCTGACCAACACGAGTGTTCTCTACTGTAAGGTTAACTCTGTCAACAGGTGTATAAATGGAATCAACAGCGATTACATCTATAGAAGGCTCACGTTCCTTATTCTTGTCAGCACTTACATAACCACGACCATTTGTGATAGTAAGCTCCATCTCAAGACGTGCATCAGCACCATTAAGATTAGCGATAACAAGATCAGGATTAAGAATCTCAAGATCTCCATCAACATGGATATCAGCTGCTGTTACGACTTTATCCCCTGAAGCCTCAATGTATCCGATCTTAATATCATCATTTGATGAATTATTCTTGATACAAAGCTCCTTAATGTTCATAACTATCTCAGTTACATCTTCCTTAACACCAGGGATTGAACTAAACTCGTGAAGCACGCCCTTAATCTTGACATAGCTTACAGCTGTTCCTGGAAGTGATGAAAGCATAACACGACGAAGTGAGTTACCGAGAGTTGTACCATAACCTCTCTCAAGTGGCTCAATGACGAATCTTCCATACTTGTTATCCTCTGACATCTCGTCTATAACTATTCTAGGCTTTTCAAATTCGAACATTCATAACCTCCAAATATATATATACTGTATAATCTGGCGATTCTAGCGGCATATCGTATAAGATATGTGCTAGAATTACTTAGAATACAGCTCGACTATAAGTGTCTCATTTACAGGAACATCAATCTGCTCTCTAAGAGGGATCTGTGATACCTTACCACTAAGCTTATCTGAATCAACATCAAGCCATGCTGGAACAGCGATGTTAGCATTTGCCTCAGCAATATCCTTAAATCTCTGAAGAGACTTGCTCTTCTCTTTAATCTCGATTACGTCTTCTGGACTAACCTTATATGATGGAATGTTTACAACCTTACCATTTACTGTTACATGCTTATGAGAAACGATCTGTCTTGCCTCACGTCTAGTTCTAGCGAAACCAAGACGGAAAACAATGTTATCAAGTCTCAGCTCAAGAAGCTGCATAAGATTTGTACCAACAAGTCCTGGCATCTTCTCTGCCTTCTCAAACATGTTACGGAAAGGCTTCTCCTGTACTCCGTATATAAACTTAGCCTTCTGCTTCTCACGAAGCTGAAGTCCATATTCACTTACTTTTCTCTGTCCTCTTAAGTTCTTTCTACGAGATGTCTTATTCACTCCAAGATAAGAAGGCTCAAGTCCAAGTGATCTACATCTCTTAAGAACTGGTGTTCTATTAATTGCCATAATAATCTCCTCCTAACTCAGACTCTTCTTCTCTTTGGTGGACGACATCCATTGTGTGGAACTGGAGTAACATCCTTAATTGTTTGAACCTCAAGACCGCAAGCAGCAAGTGCTCTGATAGCTGCCTCACGACCTGTACCAGGTCCCTTTACCATAACATCGATTGTCTTAAGTCCGTAAGGTGCAGCAGCCTTTGCAGCTGTCTCAGCTGCCATCTGAGCAGCGTATGGTGTAGACTTCTTAGATCCTCTGAATCCAAGACCACCTGCACTTGCCCATGAAAGTGCATTACCTTCGGCATCAGTTAATGTTACGATTGTATTGTTAAATGACGCCTGAATGTGTGCCTGTCCATGCTGCACACTACGTCTGTTACGCTTTTTAGATACCTTTTTGGTAGCTCCTGACTTAGCCATTAACTTATATCCTCCAAATTAATATATTACGATACTACTTCTTCTTGTTAGCAACTGTCTTCTTAGGTCCCTTACGTGTACGAGCATTGTTCTTTGTGTTCTGTCCACGAACTGGAAGACCCTTTCTATGACGTATGCCGCGATAGCAACCTATCTCCTGCAGACGCTTAATGTTAAGCGCTGTCTCACGTCTGAGATCACCTTCGACCATAAGATTCTCGTTGATATAGTCACTCATCTTTCTAACTTCGTCATCAGCAAGATCCTTAACTCTAGTGTCTGGAGAAACTCCAGTAGCTTCAAGAATCTTCTTAGAAGTTGTAAGACCGATACCATAAATATAGGTAAGACCAATCTCGATACGCTTGTCTCTAGGTAAATCTACTCCTGAAATACGAGCCATTAATTCTACCTCCAAATAAAATAAATGTTACTGTTTCTGTCAGCCGCTATCTCGAGAAACCCGAGATAAATTAATCAGCATTAGACGCGCTGATTAGCCGCGTTTTGTCCGTACCACCATATGTGATACAAATTAACCTACCTTACATCCATGTATTGGATATGTAGATACTCATACCAATGTTCATAGACCAGGTAGCAAACGCACAAAGCAGGAAATTAAACTCCTAGTGGGCTAAACACCGGTTTTTCTAATCTCCTTGTCAAAATCGTAATATAATTATTATCCTTGACGCTGTTTGTGCTTTGGATTTTCGCAGATAATAAGAATTCTGCCTTTTCTTTTAATGATTTTGCACTTATCGCAAATTGGTTTTACTGATGCGCGTACCTTCATTAAAATACTCTCCTTTCCAAAAGTGTCCTGCAAATGTCTACTCTAACATTTTTCAGTGCTAAATGCAAGGACTTTCTAAAGTAAATTATAAAAAAATTACTTTGCTCTCCAAGTTATTCTGCCCTTTGATAGATCATAAGGTGATAAAACAACTGTTACCTTATCTCCTGGCAATATCTTGATGTAGTTCATACGAAGCTTTCCACTTATATGAGCAAGGATCTCATGACCATTCTCAAGTTCTACCCTGAACATGGCATTTGGAAGCTTTTCTAATACTACGCCTTCGCACTCAATTTCGTCAGTTTTGGACATATGTTTACTCCTTTTATATAGTAGCTTAAAGCTATAAGCTTCTTAACCAAGTATTGCTGTTATATCAGCGAATACATCTTCAAGTGACTTTGTACCATCTATATTCTTTACTAATCCCTTACCGTCATAGTAATCAATAAGTGGCTGTGTCTGCTCATGATAAACTGAAAGTCTGTTAAGTACAGTTTCTGGCTTATCATCTTCTCTCTGGATAAGCTCGCTTCCGCAGTTATCACAGATTCCTTCTGTCTTAGGCGCATTGTACTTAATGTGATATGTAGCACCACACTTTACACATGCACGTCTACCTGACATACGGTTTACGATATTCTCATCAGGAACATCTACATTTATAGCATAGTCTACTGACTCACCTGCTTCAGCAAGTGCAGCATCAAGAGCCTCTGCCTGTGGAATAGTTCTTGGGAAACCATCCAGTACATAACCGTTTACACAGTCATCCTGATGTATGCGGTCGATAACAAGATCAACTACAAGTGAATCAGGAACAAGCTCTCCTCTATCCATATAACCTTTAGCTTTCTGACCAAGTTCTGTACCATTCTTGATATTTGCTCTGAAGATATCTCCAGTTGAAATATGAGGTACATTATACTTGCCACAGATCATATCAGCCTGTGTACCTTTACCGGCACCAGGAGCTCCAAGCATAATTATCTTCATAGTTTGCTCCTTTCTACTGCAAAATGTGTCAGTGGGGGAAAGCCCCCATTGACACATCATATTGTTAACTGTTAAGGAAACCTGAATAGTTACGTACTATCATCTTAGACTCAATCTGCTTAATTGTCTCAATGATAACACCACAGATAATGATAAGTGATGTACCACCAAATGAAACATCCGCACTAAATCTTCCGTTAAAGAAGATTGGGATTATAGCTACGATAATAAGTCCGATAGCACCTATTATAACGATATAGTTAAGTATCTTATTCAGATAATCCTGTGTTGATTTACCTGGTCTGATACCAGGAACAAAACCACCCTGCTTCTTCAGGTTATTTGCAATCTCCATTGGATTAAATGAAATAGATGTATAGAAATATGCAAAGAAGATAACAAGTGCTACATAAAGAACAAGTCCTATATAAGCCCATGGATATCCAGGTCTAAACCAATAATTTGTATTCAGTCCTTCAAATATCTTTGCAACAACCTGATTCTTAATATTTACATTGAAAAGGTTGGTTACGATTGATGGAATTGACATAAGCGTTGATGCGAAGATAATAGGCATAACGTTTCCTGTATTCACCTTAAGTGGAATATGGGATGTGTTTCCACCAACCTGACGTCTTCCCTGAACCTTCTGTGCATATGATACAGGTATTCTTCTCTCAGCATCATTCAGAAGAATGGTAAGTATTGTTGTAAGAACAACAACTGCGATGATAATAACACCTGCGAAGATCATATTCACAACAGCCTTACCCTTAACAAACATATTGAAAAGGTTAACGAAATCGTTAGGCATACGTGATACGATGTTGATAAGAAGTATGATAGATACTCCATTTCCAACACCTCTCTCAGTGATTCTCTCACCAAGCCACATAATAAATGTACTACCTGCAGTTAAGCAAATAACGATAACTGCTACTGACAGGAAATTGTACTCATAAAGAAGACCTGAACGGCCAAAACCGATTGAAAGTCCGAGTGCCTCGATAATAGCAAGAGCAACTGAAACAACTCGAGTAATGGCTGTCATCTTCTTACGTCCTTCATTTCCATCTTTCTGCATCTCCTCAAGTGCTGGGATAGCAATCGTGAGGAGCTGTATAATGATGGATGAAGTAATATATGGCGTTACAGAAAGTGCAAATATCGACATTCTCTGGAATGATCCACCAGTAAATGAATCAAGAAGCGAATTAGCACCATCACCAAGATTATTTGCAAAGTAGTTTGAAAGCTTAGATGTATCTACACCTGGTGTAGGTATAAGTGATCCAAGTCTTACAACTATGAGAATAAAAAATGTAAATATCAGACCATTTCTAATCTCTTTAACTTTAAACGCATCTCTAATGGTTTTAAACATATTAGTTTACCTCAAATGTACCGCCTGCAGCTTCAATCTTCTCTACTGCTGTCTTACTAGCACCAGCAACCTTGACTGTAAGCTTCTTTGTGAGTTCTCCATTTCCTAAAACTTTAACACCGTCTCTAGGATTCTTTACGAGACCAGCTTCCTTAAGTGCTGCATTATCTACTGTAGCACCATCCTCAAATCTGTTAAGATCTGAAACATTGATTGAGATGATGAACTTAGAGTTTCTGCACTTGAAGCCTCTCTTAGGAATACGTCTGAAGAGTGGCATCTGACCACCTTCGAAACCAGGTCTTGGTGCACCTGAACGTGCCTTCTGACCCTTATGTCCCTTACCGGCTGTTTTTCCATTTCCTGAACCGTGACCACGTCCACGTCTGAAGTCATCACGTGTTACTGCACCTTCATTTGGTGCGAGAGTTGATAAATTCATCCTGCGGGTCCTCCTATTCTTCTACCTTAAGTAAATACTCTACCTGCTTAATCATTCCCTTTGTAGCAGCGTTGTTAGGAAGCTCAACAGTCTTGTTAACCTTCTTGAGGCCAAGAGCCTCAACTGTACGCTTATGCTTTGGAATGCAGCCTATAGGTGATTTAACTAATGTTACTTTTAATGTATCTGCCATCTGTCTCTACCTCCTAGTTAAGAATCTCAGCTACAGACTTACCACGAAGTCTAGCGATTTCTTCTGGATCCTGAATGGCCTTAAGTCCCTCGATTGTAGCAAGAACTACGTTCTGCTTGTTGTTTGAACCAAGTGACTTAGTACGTATGTTCTTGTATCCTGCAAGCTCAAGCACGCTACGTGCAGGACCACCTGCGATGATACCAGTACCTTCTGGAGCAGACTTAAGAAGAACCTTAGCACTTCCGAACTCGCCTGTATATCCATAAGGGATACTTCCATTCTCATTTATAGGAACAGCTACCATCTTCTTGATAGCATCTTCCTTAGCTTTTCTAATAGCCTCTGGAATCTCAGCTGCTTTACCAATTCCAGCACCAACGTGACCGTTACGATCACCAACAACGATAAGTGCTGAGAATCTCATGTTACGTCCACCCTTAACAACCTTGGTTACACGCTTGATAGCAACAACATTATCAAAGAGCTCCATCTGGCTTACATCTATCTTTGTATGCTTCATTACGACGTCCTCCTTATTAGAATACAAGGCCAGCTTCTCTAGCTGCCTCGGCGAGGGCCTTAACCTTACCAGTGTAGATAAAGCCACCTCTGTCAAATACTACTTCTTTGATATCTGCTGCAAGTGCTCTCTCAGCAATTACCTTACCAACATATGCTGCTGCATCTATGTTATTTGTCTTCTCAAGTTCTGAAGCAATGCTTTTTTCAACTGTTGAAGCAGAAACGATAGTCTTACCAACGGTATCGTCAATAACCTGAGCATACACATGATTATTACTTCTATATACAGCAAGTCTTGGTCTTTCAGTAGTACCACTGAAACGATTTCTAATCTTTAAATGCTTCTTCTGACGAATAACATTTCTTGATTCCTTGTTAATCATAGTTTACTCTCCCTTTCTTACTTCTTACCAGTCTTACCGACTTTACGTCTGATTACTTCATAATCATACTTGATACCCTTGCCCTTATATGGCTCTGGAGCTCTTGTTGAACGTATCTCTGCAGCATACTGTCCAACCTTCTCCTTATCGATACCAGATACGACAATCTTGTTATCTTCTACTGTTGTCTCAAGTCCTTCTGGATCTTCCATCTCTACTGGATGTGAATATCCAAGGTTAAGTACAAGCTTCTTGCCCTGCTTTGAAGCTCTATAACCAACACCGTTAACCTCAAGAGTCTTCTTATATCCCTCTGTAACACCAATGATCATGTTGTTAAGAAGTGTTCTAGTAAGACCATGAAGAGCTCTGTTTCTCTTAAGATCGTTAGGTCTTGTAACTGTGATAACATCACCGTCCATCTTAATCTCCATCTCTGGAGCAAGAGCACGTGAAAGCTCACCCTTAGGACCCTTGACCGTCACCTTATTATTTTCTGCTATATCTACAGTTACACCTGCAGGTACAGCGATAGGCATTTTACCGATACGTGACATTTGCCTTTCCTCCTATAATATAATTACCAGATAAATGCGAGGACCTCTCCTCCAACATTCTCCTTACGTGCTTCCTTATCTGTAAGCACACCCTTGTTTGTTGAAATGATTGCTGTACCCATTCCTCCAAGTACCTTTGGAAGATTCTCTGTATCAGCATATACTCTAAGTCCTGGCTTAGATATTCTCTTAAGGCCTCTAAGAACCTTCTCGTTCTTATCCTTACCATACTTAAGTGTAATTCTTATAACGTCGAAGTTACCTTCTTTAACAGTTTCAACGGCACTAACATATCCCTCATCGAGAAGGATCTTAGCAATCGCCTGCTTCATCTTAGATGCAGGTATATCTACTGTATCATGTTTCGCAGTATTTGCATTACGAATTCTTGTAAGCATATCTGCAATTGGATCGCTTGTTGCCATTTTAATTACCTCCATTAATTTTATAACAGCAAATCGTGAACTTTACCATGAGCTCTTCTTTACGCCTGGAATATCACCATTGTAAGCAAGTTCTCTGAAACATACTCTGCAGATACCATACTTTCTGAGGTATGCATGTGGTCTACCACAGATCTTGCAACGTGAATATTCTCTAGTTGAGAACTTCTGCTTTCTCTGCTGCTTTACTTTCATAGCTGTCTTAGCCATAGTTTCTTCCTCCTTACCTCTTGAATGGCATACCGAAGAGTCTAAGTAATTCTCTTGCCTCTTCATCTGTCTGTGCTGTGGTTACAAAAATGATATCCATTCCTCTAACCTTGTCAACCTTGTCATACTCGATCTCTGGGAAGATGATCTGCTCCTTAATACCAAGAGCGTAGTTTCCTCTTCCATCAAATGACTCAGCGCTTACACCACGGAAGTCACGAACTCGTGGAAGTGCAAGATTGATAAGTCTGTCTGCAAACTCATACATTCTCTCACCACGAAGTGTAACCTTACATCCGATAGGCATGCCTTCACGAATCTTGAAGTTAGCTACTGACTTCTTAGCCTTGGTAACTACTGGCTTCTGACCTGAAATTGTTGTCAGATCCTTAACTGCTGATTCCATGATCTTGCTATTTTCCTTAGCTTCACCAACACCCATGTTGATGACAATCTTTTCTAATCTTGGAACCTGCATAACATTTTTATAGCCGAACTTTTCTGTTAAAGCTTTCTTAATGTCGTTCTCGTAATCTTCTCTTAATCTACTCAATGCTTTTTCCTCCTTCCAAGATTAGTCTATGTTCTCGAGCTTGCCATTAACCTTGGCTACTCTCTTCTTATCTTTACCTTCACCAGTAAAACCAACTCTTACGGCCTTACCCTTGTAAAGGTACATTACATTTGAAATATCGATAGGTGCTTCTTTCTCAACGATACCACCATTCTGGTTCTGATAGCTTGGCTTGCTGTGCTTGAATACCATGTTAACACCTTCAACAAGCACCTTGCCGTTCTTAGGATCAACACTAAGAACCTTGCCTTCTTTATCCTTATCCTTACCGGCGATAACTTTTACAAGGTCACCCTTCTTAATCTTTGATGTTGCCACGATGCTACCTCCTTAAAGTACCTCAGGTGCAAGTGAGATGATCTTCATGAACTTCTTATCACGAAGCTCTCTTGCAACTGGTCCGAATATACGTGTTCCTCTTGGATTATTATCATCCTTGATAATAACTGCAGCGTTCTCGTCAAATCTGATGTAGCTTCCGTCCTTACGGTGTGAGCCATGCTTTGTACGAACTACAACAGCCTTAACAACATCGCCCTTCTTTACAGCGCCGCCTGGTGTAGCTTCCTTAACAGATGCTACGATAACGTCACCGATATTAGCATATCTTCTAGTTGAACCGCCAAGTACTCTGATGCAAAGGAGTTCCTTAGCACCTGTATTGTCGGCAACCTTAAGTCTTGATTCCTGCTGTATCATTTTGTCCGACCTCCTTACTTAGCTCTCTCAATAATCTCAACAAGTCTCCATCTCTTATCCTTTGAGAGAGGTCTTGTTTCCATAACTCTTACTCTATCGCCCTTCTTACATGCGTTCTCTTCGTCATGTGCCTTGAGCTTGTATGTTCTCTTAACGATCTTGCCATAAAGTGGATGCTTAACATTGTCGATAATTGAAACAACAATAGTTTTATCCATCTTGTCGCTTGTAACAAGACCTACACGTGTCTTACGTAAATTTCTTTCCATTGTTTATCTCCTTCCCGACGATTAAGCGTTAGCCTTCTCAGCTATAACAGTCTGAATACGGGCAATGTTTCTTCTAACCTCTTTGATTCTGCTTGTGTTCTCGAGCTGATTTGTAGCATTCTGGAACTTGAGGTTGAATAGTTCTTTCTTAGCATCTACAAGATCGACATTTAACTCATCAACTGATTTTGTCTTTAACTCTTCTACGAATTCCTTAGTCTTCACTATTCGTTACCTCCTTCTCCATTGATTTCATCAAGTTCAGCCTTTGATACAATCTTACATTTGATTGGAAGCTTGTGTGAAGCAAGACGAAGAGCTTCTCTAGCCTTCTCTTCAGGTACACCAGCAACCTCAAAAAGTACTCTACCTGGCTTAACAACTGCTACCCAGTACTCTACAGCACCCTTTCCGGATCCCATACGAACACCGATAGGCTTAGATGTAACTGGCTTGTCTGGGAACATATCAATCCAAACTTTACCTTCACGTCTAAGGTGACGTGTGATAGCAACTCTGGCAGCCTCGATCTGATTTGATTTGATCCATGCTGGCTGCATAGCAATGATACCATACTCGCCACGATGAAGCTTGTTACCTCTTGTAGCCTTACCCTTCATAGATCCACGCTGCTGCTTACGATATTTAACTCTCTTTGGCATTAACATGATTAATTCGCTCCTTCCTTCTTATTCTTAGTTGGAAGTACTTCACCATGGTAAATCCAAGTCTTTACACCAACTTTTCCGTATGTTGTGTCAGCCTCAGCAAAACCATAGTCGATGTTGGCACGAAGAGTCTGAAGAGGAATTGTACCCTCGCTGTATGACTCTGTTCTTGCCATATCTGCACCACCAAGACGTCCTGACACACTGGTCTTGATTCCAAGAACCTCGCCGCCCTTCATAGCTCTACCCATACAGGTCTTCATAGCTCTACGGAAGGATACACGTTCCTCGAGCTGCTTAGCTATGTTCTCAGCTACTAACTGTGCATCAATATCTGGTTTCTTGATTTCCTTAACGTCGATGATAAGCTTCTTCTTTGTAAGCTTCTGAACATCGCCCTTAACTTTCTCTATCTCAGCTCCGCCCTTACCGATAACAATACCAGGCTTAGCTGTGAAGAGGCTTATCTTTACCTTATCTCTTGTTCTCTCGATATCGATTTTTGAGATGCCAGCATCATATAGTCTCTTCTTAAGATATTTTCTAATGTTGTAATCTTCAACAAGGTTGTTTGCAAACTCGTCATCCTTGGTATCTGCATACCACTTTGAGTTCCAATCCTTGATGACGCCAACTCTAAGTCCATGTGGATTAACTTTCTGACCCATTGCTTCCTCCTTATCTCTCGTCAAGCACTACTGTAATGTGGCTTGTTTTCTTCTCGATTCTGTAAGCTCTACCCTGTGCTCTAGGATGAATTCTCTTCATTGTAGGTCCCTTGTTTGCAAAGCACTCTGCAATGTAAAGGTTATCAGCCTTAAGACCATTGTTATTCTCAGCATTTGCTATAGCTGACTGAAGCAGCTTATAGATAACTGTAGAGCCTTTACGGTTGTTATACTTCAGGATAGCAAGAGCTTCGTTAACATCCTTACCTCTGATGGCGTCTAGTACGAAACATGCTTTAGTTACTGAAACCCTAGCGTAAGAAATCTTAGCTGAAGGTCTAGTATCTTTCTTTTCATTTCTCTCTCTTTTAATTTGAGATCTATGTCCTTTTGCCATTTTCTACTCTCCTCCTTATCTACCCTTCTTCTCGTCCTTACCATGGCCCTTGTAAGTTCTTGTTGCAACGAACTCACCGAGCTTATGGCCAACCATATCCTCTGTAACGTATACAGGAATGTGATTTCTGCCGTTATGTACTGCAATTGTATGTCCTACGAATGAAGGGAAGATAGTTGAACGTCTTGACCATGTCTTAACAACTTCCTTCTGGTCATTCTTGTTCATCTCATCTATCTTCTTGAGTAGACTTGCGTCTGCGAATGGGCCTTTCTTAAGTGATCTAGCCATTACTTTTCCTCCTTACTTAACATTCTTACCTGCTCTGTTTCTAATGATCATCTTGTTAGACTTGTTCTTCTTCTTTCTTGTCTTAAGTCCAAGTGCTGGCTTACCCCAAGGAGTTGAAGGACCTGGTCTACCGATAGGTGCTCTACCTTCACCACCTCCGTGTGGATGGTCATTAGGATTCATAACAGAACCACGAACTGTAGGACGGATGCCCATATGACGCTTACGACCAGCCTTACCAATGTTTACTAGGCTGTGCTCGCCATTTCCTACTGAACCAATAGTTGCTCTACCATTGATTGGTACGTATCTCATCTCGCCTGAAGGAAGACGAAGTGTTGCATACTTTCCTTCCTTAGCCATGAGCTGTGCTGAGTTACCAGCTGAACGAACAAGCTGTCCGCCCTTACCAGGTACAAGCTCGATATTGTGAATCTCTGTACCTACTGGTATATCAGCAAGTGGAAGACAGTTACCAACTTTGACTTCTGCCTCTGATCCGTTCATAAGCTTGTCACCAACCTTAAGTCCTGCTGGAGCAAGGATGTATGACTTAGTACCATCTTCATAAACAAGAAGAGCGATGTTAGCTGTTCTGTTTGGATCATACTCGATACTAGCAACCTTTGCTGGAATGTTATCCTTATTACGCTTAAAATCTATTATTCTATACTTCTGTCTATTTCCACCACCGTGATGTCTGACAGTAATCTTACCCTGGTTGTTACGTCCTGCTGTCTTTTTCTTAGATACAAGAAGTGACTTCTCAGGCTTATCTGTTGTGATTACGTCAAAATCAAGACCGGTCATATTCCTTCTAGAAGGTGTATATGGATTATATACTTTGATTCCCATCTTGTTTCTCCTTTCAAATTACCTCTTACAGTCCCTCAAAAAGCTGAATGTCTGCACTGTCAGCTGTAAGCTGTACGTATGCCTTCTTGCTCTTTGCTGTCTTACCAAATACCATGCCACGTCTCTTTGTCTTACCGCTGCAGTTCTCTGTGTTAACCTTAGCAACCTTAGTGCCATCGAACATCTTCTCTACAGCTTCCTTAATCTGAGACTTGTTAGCATCAGGATGTACAAGGAATGTATACTTCTTGTCTGCCATAATGTTCATACTCTTCTCAGTAAGAACTGGTTTTAATATAACATCATAATACTTTAAATCTGCCATTATGCGTATACCTCCTCTAATGCTTTAACTGCATCCTTGGTGATTACGAGACTGTCATACTTCACAACATCATATACATTTATAGCATTTCTTGTCTCTGTCTTTACATCAGGGATATTTCTAGCTGAAAGAACTACGCCGTTATTCTCACCCTCTAATACGATAAGTGCCTTAGTAGCATTTATGTTGCTGAGGATCTTTGCAAAATCCTTTGTCTTAGGCTCGTTCATTGTAAGCTCGTCAACAACGATGAGCTTGTTCTCCTGAACCTTAGCTGTAAGAGCTGAGAAAAGAGCAAGACGCGCTTCTTTCTTGTTAATCTTCTTTGAATAATCTCTTGGCTTTGGTGCGAATACTACACCACCACCTGTCCACTGTGGAGCTCTGATAGAACCCTGTCTTGCATGACCTGTTCCCTTCTGTCTCCAAGGCTTTCTACCACCACCACTTACTTCTGAACGTGTAAGTGCACTCTGTGTACCCTGACGTCTGTTAGCAAGTGTAGTTACAACAGCCTTATGGACAATTGCTTCATTTATTTCTACACCGAAAATCTTGTCGCTAAGCTCGAGCTTTTCAACTTCTTTTCCGTCGGTGTTAAGTACTGATACTGTTGCCATTTCTTAATCCTCCTTCGTCTAGTCTTATGCTCTAGCCTTAACTGACTCTGTTACAACAACGAGTGACTTCTTAGGGCCAGGTACTGCGCCTCTAACGAGAATTATATTATTCTCGGCATCTATCTTAACAACCTCAAGGTTCTGGATAGTTACCTGATCTGTACCCATATGTCCAGGCATCTTCTTGCCCTTCATAACTCTACTTGGATCAGATGCAGAACCGTTAGAACCTGCATGACGATGGTACTTTGAACCATGTCCTGAAGGACCTGACTTAAGTCCGTGTCTCTTGATACCACCAGCGTATCCATGTCCCTTTGACTTAGCAGTTACATCAACCTTGTCACCCTCTGCGAAGATGTCAGCCTTGATAACTGTCTCACCTGGAACATAAGCTGTGATGTCGTCAAACTTGAACTCTTTTACAAATCTCTTAGCGTCAACGCCAGCCTTCTTTGCATGTCCAACCTCAGCCTTAGTTGCTCCGTGTGGGTTGTGAACAACCTTCTTGCCTGAGCCATCCTTTGTTATTATCTTCTCTTTGATATCTCCGAAGCCAACCTGAACTGCTTCGTAGCCATCATTTTCAACTGTCTTAACCTGAAGAACCTCACAAGGTCCAGCAGCAAGTACAGTTACTGGAATGAGCTGTCCCTGATCGTTCCAGACCTGAGTCATTCCGACTTTTTCTGCAAGTATTGCCTTTTTCATTTCTGATTCCTCCTAATTTGATTTACAGCGGATTTCCTTATTACTAGGAAATCATTCTAAATAATTTACAGCGGACCATCTTTTGTCGGTGCTTGCACCACCGTGTGGTCTTACTAAATCTTCTACATTATTATATGCAGGAATTTTGTTAATGTAGTCAATTAGGTATACTGTTATTATTTTTCCTCTTAATTTTGTAGTAATTAGATTACTTTGTACGCATGTTTACGTATACACCAGCACTGATGTCCATCTTACGAAGAACTTCGATTGTCTTCTGTGTTGGTGCGATAACATCGATGAGTCTCTTGTGAGTTCTCTGCTCGAACTGCTCTCTACTATCCTTATACTTATGTACAGCTCTAAGGATTGTAATCTTTTCTACCTTTGTTGGCATAGGAATTGGTCCACTTACCTGAGCTCCTGAGCCCTTAACTGCCTCAACGATCTGCTTTGCAGCCTGATCGATAAGTTCATGATCATATGCCTTTAGTGTAATTCTCATTGTGTTAGCCATAAAAAAAGCCGCCTCCTTTTTTGCATTTTGTAATGCGGAACAAGTGGTGACTGTACAACTATCCCGGGTGTATCATGGTATTTTCTTTAAAAATGTCGGATTAATCCGACATGATTTTCTTGAAAAGACGCTTACATCCGTCATCTCTGACCGTTGTCAGATGGTTTTTTAGTACAGTGACTTGTCGCCAGATTCTTTGATCTTGACATTCGCTCCACGATATTACCTGCTCCTGCAGCAGCAACTACCGCTTCTTCGCTATCAATGTCACAGCAAGAGATAATATATCATAGCCATCAACTAAATGCAAGCACTTTTTTTAACAAAATGAGTCACCAGCTTTTCAGCCGATGACTCATAGCATCATTTTAATATATTACACAATTTCGACCACTCTCTTTTGCTGTATAGAGATGTTCATCAGCCTTGCTGATATTTTCTTCTATAGATAGATTCTGATCGAACTGTCTGCATCCAAAACTCATTGTTACCTTAAGGGTGTTTCCATCCGCTTCAATAGAAGTATTCATTATCTTCTTACGAAGGGATTCAGCCTTTTCTACGCTATCTTCTAGAGTTGCTCCGATAATCATCATCACAAACTCTTCTCCGCCCCATCTGTAAACTGCTTCATTTTCACCGCAGCTACTTTCCATTATGGAAGCAACTGTTGAGAGTACATCATCACCAGCATTGTGGCCATATGTATCATTTACCCTCTTAAACTTATCTATATCTGATATAAAGAGGCTGATATTTTTTCCTTCATCTAATGCCTTGTTATACTTACGAGAAAAATCACTGTAGAATTCCATTCGGTTCTTTAGCTTAGTCAGCTTATCATGATGAGATTCTTCATAAAATGTTTCTGACTCCATCGCAAGTCCACAGATAAGTGCAGCCATAGAAAGCTTTCTTACATCTTCCTTCTCATCGAAGCCCCCATCTCCATTTTTATTAATTATCTGAAATGCACCGATAAACTCGCCATTGATATCTGCAACTGGCATTACCAGAACGGACTTAGTTGTGTATCCTGTCATCCAGTCAACATCCTTGTTAAAATCTGGATCATTATAAGGATCATTTGTCACAACGACCTTACCCTCACGAAGGGCACGGCCTACAAGTCCGGTATTATCAGGAATTGCTATCTTATCTACACCGGTAGCTGATGTGGTCCAAAGTTCCTTCTTGTGCCTATCCCATTTCCAGAAGCTGGCTCTATCAGCATCAGCCATAGTTCTTCCAAGCTCTGTCATATACTCGAAGATTGCAGCATGATCCTTTTCCTTATCGCTGCACATCTCAGTATATAGTTTAGAACTAATGTCATAAATCTCCTTGAGAGTATTTTCTTCTATATTAATATTCAGATTCATATGTGGCCCCCTTGACCTTAAATGAGTCAGCAGTTACGTCGGACGTAAAAGGTGACTCATTCTTACGCCAGCGGCGCAAGATTAAACTTTGTTCCATGTATTTTTTCCTCTATCTTCTCTACATCATCAAGATGCATCAGATAGACTTCTATCCCATTATCTCTAAAAATCTCAGAATAGTCTAGTAGTTTTTCAATAAACATGTGAACCCCTGTATCAAAGGCGGAACATTCTGTATATAATATATGTCTCGTGGATGTTTCTTCTAATATATAAGGAAGAAATGGTTCTAGAGTATTGGTATCGCCTGTATAGACAACCGCTCTTGACTCTATATTGAAGCAGTATCCAAAGCATTTTCCTTCAAGGGCCGGAACATGTGTTGTTGGGATAGCCGCTCTAAGCCACGATGCACCTTCTCCCATATAATCCTCAGCAGTAACCAGAGAATATGTACCTCTATCACAGCCATCCAGCTCAGTTAGTACAAACTCGAGATTTTTTCTAACTTCTTCTGAAGGTGCAACAACCGTTACATGCTTTTTCCATATAAATGTAGCATAATGTATCGTAAGGGCAAGTCCTCCGATATGATCACTATGCGTATGAGTTATTACTATAACAGTATCTGTTACAGGCTCATCAGGAATTATGTCAACCTTTGATGTTTCCTCTTCCGGAATTATGTCAACCTGATTTGCTTTATTATAATAATATTCAAGTCCATCATTTTTAAGTCTCTTAAATGTAACAAGCGGGCAGTCAACTAGTATAAGCTGACTGCCAACTGTAAAATACGCCCCATTATGCTCATCAGAGAAACCTGAGCCACGTCCAAAGAATCTAAGCATTCTCTCTATGCACCTCCGTTACCTCATATACAAATACACCCTTACTCTTTCCTTTAAGTGGAATCTCTCCTATCTCAGCCACTTCAACTCTATCCTTAACTCGCTCATATAAAGCATCACTTATAAGAACCTGACCCTTCTTTGCATTTGCCTCGAGTCTGGCTGCTGTATTAACTGTATCTCCAATTGCTGTAAAGTCCATTCTAAACTCGCAGCCAATATTTCCTACGACAGCTGGGCCGACGTTAACACCAACACCGAAGCCTACTGTCCTACCGTACTTCTCCATAAGCGTCTTCTCAAGAGCTTTTCCTCCATTTACGATATCCATAGCAGCACACACTGCTTTAAACTCATAATCCGGAAGATCAAATGGAGAATTAAAGACTGCCATCGTTGCATCCCCTACAAACTTATCAAGAGTTCCAGAATTATCGAATATCGACTTGGTTGTTAACGATAAGTACTCATTTAATATCTCTACAACCTGTTCTGGCTCAAGAACCTCTGACATAGTTGTAAATCCTCGTATATCCACGAAGAGAACTGCTATATCACGATTCTCACCACCAAGCTTTATCTGGAAATCACCGCTCTTTGATATTTCATCAATAATCTCAGGAGCTACATACTTCTTGAATGCGTTCAGCACTTTCTTCTTTCTTGCCTTCTCATATATGTAATTCATAGCAAGTGAGTATATATATGAAAGAACTAATATAACCGGAAGATAGATAATACTATAGGTGCGGCCGCTATTATTGATGGCCATAAGTATACCCACCTCAGCTCCAATAGTAACAAGCAGAAGGATAAGCGACTGCCACGGTTTCAGTTTTCTAAAAAGAAAATGAAGCAGCATGGCTATAATTACAACGAGAATTATGTAAACCATTCTGTTACCATTCACAGAGAAACGTCCTTGAATATATGATTGCAGAATATTTGCATGGATCTCAACTCCGTACATCTGCTGGCTTCCACTTGTAGGAGCCTTAAAGCTATCCCGCATTCCTGGAGCGTAGGCACCAACCAGAACAATACTGTCCTTAAATGCTCTGGTGTCTATCGTGCCATTTAGCATGTCGATCATTGATATATATTCGTAATCGCCCGGGCGACCAGAATAGTTGATATTAGAACGTCCATACTTATCAGTAGGAACCGTGTTAGGCGTTACACCCGAATACTCACAATACTTTTCATACAGTATACTAGAGAACATCTTCTGATTAGTTCCGTTAAACTTCTCAACAGGAATGATCCTTCGTACTGTGCCATCCGAATCCTGAGACACATTACTGAATCCGATAGAGCAAACTTCTCGCAGCTCATCATATGGCTCTTCAACGTCAGTAACAGGAGCAACAAGAAGCCCCCGTTCATTAGGTTCAAGTTTCTTTCCATATATAAGATGATTTACGATTACAACATTTCCACTTTGCTTAGCTGCTTCTACAAATGCCGCATCGCCATCATCGACATTTCCGGAAAATTGAATATCGAAGCCTACAACCATAGGCTTCGAATCTTCATTTTCAGTGAGCTTATTCAGTAGATCTGCATATGTTGAACGGGACCATGTCTGAATCGGTCCGAGCTCATTCATGGTCTTTTCATCTATTCCTATAATCTTAATCTTGCTATCAATACCTCGAGGTATCTGATACAGCTTATCTCGGGCCATAAGATCAAGCGGATTAAGACTATTTGAAAATATCAGGATACATGTTAATACTCCGACTAGCAAAGTCTCAAGTATAATGAGTAAATTACTTTTCTTCTTCGACTCCATACAACTCCCCACAAGCTTATCACTAGTTTCTTAAGTAATTAGTCAACACCGACAACGTTATACTTACCAGACTTCTTAACATAGAAGCTTCCACTACTACCATTATAAAGTGTAGCATCATTATTGAACTTATAATGTCCTGAACCAAACTTATAAGCAGTTCCCGCTTCAAGCTGCACATTTCCAACTGGAACTATATTAGTGAACATCCATGTTGCCATAAGATTAATCTTCAGTACGTATTCATTTCCGGCCTCATCGTAAGCCTTTACTGTACAGCCCTTCTTACCGCCCTCAGCATCTATTGTTATAGTTGCAGTATTATCCTTTATAGCAACCTCATCATCATCTAGATAAACGGTCTCTAGATGCTCATCATAGATGCTAAATGTTACTGTATCCGCATAGAAGGCCGAAGATAAATCTACAGTCTTACCATCCTGATCTTTACCGAAAGTACTTAGCGCAGGCTTTATCTTATCTACCTTAATCTCTTCCTTAATTGTGATAGCTGAAGTCTTTGCATTATCGCTATTACGTTTAAGATATACAGCTGTCATTCCATCTGTATAGGTTACACTTGAAGCATATGTACCATTTGGTCTATTAGATATGGAATAACCATCCTTAGCGACAAGCTTTGCATCTGTTACATAGTAATCCTTCTTGCCTATTGTACCAGACACGGTATATGCATCTGATGGAGCAGGAAGATATGATATAGAAAACTTAGTCTCAGCTTCTTTACCCTGGAAATGATCTGTTTCTGGAAGTGTGGCCTTTACTACATAGTTACCTGGCTCAACAGGTTTAACTGACTCATATTCACTTCCTTCAATATCTTTTCTAAATGAGAAGCTTATTCCCTCAGCTCCATTTGAATCAGTGGACGCTGATGGATCATAATCCACTCCGTAATACTGATCATCTAATAATACAGTAAGAGTTGGTTCAGGCTTAGGACCTGGAGCAGGAGTTTCTTTCTCAGTAGGAAGATTTCGAAGAGTTACATTTATCTCTGATACATTTCCAGCTATATCTTCAGCGATAACCTTAAATGCTTTCTCTGTTCCTGCATCGATTGAAAGAACTATATCAGACTTTCCTTCAGCGATGAGAGCTGACTCACCATTTACAGTGACTGAAGAAAGATTTGCATCTGAGACATTGAAACTAAAACTAGTAGTATCAACTCCTATTCCATCTACTAATGCGTGGCTCTCTCCCGCTGCATCTACAGCTGTATCTGAAAAGACTGGAGCATCCTTATCTATTCCAAATGAATTAACTTCTATAGCATTTGTTCTTGCACCATCTGCAATTCTCTTTAAATATACAGACTTAAGGTTACTGCTATACTGAACAGAAGAACCAAAGGAATCATCACTTGTCGAACTTGATATTAAGTAACCTTCTGGTGCAGCTAATGTAATATCACTCTTATAGTATCCATTTTCACCCTCTACTCCAAGAACCGTAAATGGAACTGCCGGAGCCGGAAGGTAAGATATACTGAAATCACTTTCTGCCATAGATTCAGTATAATTATATGAATAAGGTATATTTACCCTTACTGTATAGTCTCCAATAGCTGAAGGCTTAACTGATGAATATGTGTCATCACTAGCCCCCTTCTTCTTATACAAGAACTCATAATTAGAAGAATCCTGATCGGATGTTGTAGTTACAGTCGGTGTAGGTACCTCTGCACCATAGTAAGATGCAGGCATGCTGATAGATGTTTCAGGTATATCTAGATTATCTATAGCCACAGAAAACTCGGATGTATTACCCACCTTATCTTTTGCAACTATATTGTATGTTTTTCTCTCTTTTAGAGTCGAAAGAACTACATGTGCTGAATTAGTATTCCAGTCAACATCAACATTTTCACCATTTACGGTAACAGAATCTAGAGCTGTAAAATATATAGGGTTATCATTATCCCAGACATCATTTATATCAAACTCAAGACGAGAAGCATGAATCTTAGCTCCATCCTCAACCCTTACATCTGGAGTATTACCATCCTGATCAACCACTGAAGACTGATTTACTTCTGGAGCTTTCTGATCGATATATATCGCCGCAGAATCCACAAAATAGTAATCAGATGTGGCGCCATCGCTCTTACGACGAACTGCGGCATATGTACCATTATAATATCCATCCTCATCAATCACTACACTATCTGCGAAGTCAGAATCTTCATTTGTAACATAAGAATGAACAGAAACCTGGAAGCCTTCATTTCCGACAACTTTAACAGGTGAATTAGTATAATAATATCCACCATCACTTATCAGATCTGCATCAAGGGTTGCTCCCATAGATGAATCATAACTTCTAGTAAGATATATGATGTTATAATCATGAAGTCCGTAGTCTTGTTCATCTCTATATGTATCTGTTTCCGGGACACTTACTACTACTCTATGTTCACCAACTTCAGTTGGTTTAACGCTTGTTGGCGGAGATTGATAATCACCATACATATCACTATATGTTATTGTAATGGGACCATCAGAATCACAAGATATAAATGGTTTGACATCATAATCTACTCCGTAAAAAAGTGGATTTGGTAAACCCTCAACCCAACTAATATGTGGAATATCTTTTGCAAGATACCTTGCTGTCTTGGGTTCAAAGTCGTCTGATATTGTAACTTCTTTATCGGTTACACTTCCTGTAGTAAGTTTAAAAGATACATATTTACTATATCCTGATACTATATCAGAGAGCTGAATAATCGCATCAGGAGAAGCAATAACAGAACCTATTCCATCTATATCACTTATCTTAATATCCAAAGATGAAGTCACTTGATATACTGCTACAGAAGCATCATATCCCATATTTGAGTCAAGTATGATATTTGCACCAGTTATTTTTCCAAGATTAACAAATCTATTTCCATAACTAACCCCATTAAAAGTAGTCACAGATAGATTTTTATAATTCGTAAATATGTCACTTGTTGGAACAGTAACACTTGCAGAAGCCCCGATCGTCATATCAGAATAATTATTAATTGTTCCAGAATTAGTTCCATTAATTATTAGCCTTGCGTTATTATCCTCAAGATCAGAGCTATTACCATTATCAATTTCTCCAGAATGAGATCCATTTATAACTAGATTACCATAGAGATTAATTATATCTCCCTGGCATGTTCCATTTATCTCGCAATAACCGACATTATTAGTTATAGTCAGATTATTAGTAGAAACAGTGCTTTCTACATAAAGCTTAGCCGTATTATCATTAATCGTAATACTATTATTACTATTTCCGTCCTGGATAAGAGTCGCACCTGGACCCAAATAAATATTTTTACCAGATGCATCATTTATTGTAACTGTTTCAGAACCGCCTTCTGGATTATCCGCATCAGGCTCTACGAATCTTACATAAGAAAGCGTACCACCGCTAAGTATGACAGTACAGGTCTCCCCTTGATTTAGAGCACTTATCGAGTAATCGCCTTCCACATCATTAATTAATGCATAGCCCGATGGTTCAGCGGCAAATACTACAAACGAACTCTTCTCGCTTACTATTCCACCTATCACCATAGTAAATGCAAGCAGAACGCTTATAATTCTATGGGATTTTTTTGTATTACTAATCTTCATATTCACGTCCTCCTTACTTCCACTCTATCGTTGTATCTGAATTAACAGGTTTAGAGAAATCCCAATTCCAACTTCCCGTAGCAGCTGGAGCAAGTGTTGGTTCTGTAGCCTTATCTCCTCTTGTAACAGTCTGAGTACCAAATACTTTTCCATTGTAAGTAAATGTTACTGTTACTACGCTGCTTAAGTACTTCTCAAGCTCTTCCTTAGTGATATCAAGATCACGACCATCCTCTATGGCTTTTTCAAGAAGTTCCTTTACAGAATCAGGAAGGTCTGAATAATCTATATCCTTAGGAGGAGACACGTAATCTACTGTAGTATCATCCTCATAGATAAGAACTTCCTTGCCTTTTTCGATAGTTACTTCCTTATCAGCCACATCTCCATTCTTATAAATGAGACGTGAAGCAACCTTACCTTCAAATACAGAAACTCTGGTGTACTTTATTCCATTTTCTTCATAAACTTCAACACGGAAAATTGTGCCACGAACGGACATTGTTGAATTCGGGGTATTAACCTCGTAATAAGAATCTTCAGAAAGTTTATTCTGAATGTCATTTGTGATAGCACCGCTTTTTAGTTCTATAGTTGTCTTGCTGGAATCACTTTTTCCAGTTGCATTTAAAACAAGCTCGGTGCCTTCTTCTAAGTGAATGTACTTATCTTCATCAGCAAGAAGTACCATCGCACCCTCATCGAGTGAAACAGTATCTCCTGACTCAAGTACCATATTGCTATAAGGCTCTATATCGCCTATATCTTTTCTTGTGATATTTCCTTTACCGGAATATTCAAACACTTTCAAGATACGGTATGCATCTTTCTTAAAGACCGTAAGGAATAGAACTAATGCTACAACGATAGCAACTAGAACGATTCCAGATATTGCTATTACAACCTTCTTCTTATTCATACCACATCATCCTTTGCCCAAATTATTTCGGTAACAAAGTCACCTTCCTACATTACACTATCGTTACAGTTATGTCAATGAATATTTTTAACTTCATTTAGATTTTATCTAGATATTTTAAAATTATAAAATTATAATCTCTTTAACCTTTACACTTGTGTCATAAGAAAGACTTTTGATATATGAATCCTCGCTTATGGAGTCCATCTAGCAGTAGATCCGCAAGGAAGAATAAGTCCTGTATCACGAACCGGAAGACCGATATCTTCTGATGTTACTACTCCACCATGAGACTTAATTACTGTTTCCCCTATCATATAATTAAGTACTGCAGGTGATAGTCCTGTAGTATACATATTTATCAGATAAATGATTGCGTCATCCGCAAGTATCTGACTAGTCAACTGGATAAGTTCGAAAATGTTATCTTCCATTTTCCACATTTCACCCTTAGGTCCTCTTCCATACGATGGTGGATCCATGATGATAACATGATACTTATTGCCTCGTCTTATCTCTCGCTCTACGAACTTGATACAGTCATCTATGAGCCATCTGATAGGAGCCTCTTCGAGACCAGAAGACTTTGCATTTTCCTTTGCCCATCCAGTCATACCCTTGGAAGCATCTACATGCGTTACCTTAGCCCCAGCCATAGCAGCTGCTAGTGTTGCACCGCCAGTATAAGCAAAGAGGTTCAGCGCCTTTATTTCGGAGTTTACTCCCTTCGACTCTCTTGTCTGTATCTCAGATTTAATCGTCTCAAATATATAGTCCCAATTAGCCGCCTGCTCCGGAAAGATTCCGGTATGCTTAAAGGAAAATGGCTTTAGATTAAATGTCATCTTATCCGTTCCATTTACGCCTTCGCTTGGAAGATGGTACTCAACCTGCCACTCTTCTGGAAGATCAAAAAACTCCCACTCTCCTCCGCCTTTACTGCTTCTATGGTAATGGCCATTTAGAGATTTCCATTCCTTAGATATATGTTTTGTACTCCAAATAACCTGAGGATCTGGTCTTAGGAGAATATATTTCCCCCATCTCTCTAACTTTTCTCCATCTGTGCAGTCTAGCACTTCATAATCTTTCCATCTGTCTGCTAATATCATATCTTGCGTTCCTTAATATTTTAATTCTTAAAATAATCATCTATACCATTTGCTATACCTGTAACCATCTTCTGTTGGAAGGCGGTATCAGCCATAAGCGAGTCTTCGTTAGGATTCGTCATAAATCCCATTTCTAAAAGAGTGCACAGAACTGTACTCCAGTTATTTCCTGTCATGGTATCAGTTTCCCACACGCCCCTGCTAGAAAAGCCTGTAGACGCGACGTATGCATTTAGCACTGCATCCGACAAGGCGCGGCTCGAATTATAAGTTTCGGCCGTGTACGGATTAGATGGAGTTATGCATATAGCCATAGCCCCACTGCTGGAAGAACTCTCAGACCCATCAGCATGGATTCTGATAAATGCATCTGCTCCAGCATCATTTGCTATCTTAGCTCTCTCACTACAGGATATAGCTGTATCATTATCATAACGAGTCATGAGAACTGTATAGCCGCGAGCTTCAAGCTCGGCTTTTAGCTTCGTCGCAATCTGAAAGTTCAGCTGAATCTCTGTAAGTCCACTGGTAGTTCCGTGAGTACCTGCAGAGTCCGCCGCTTTCATTTCTCCTGAACCAGGACCAAGGGGCTCTGTATTACCAGTTACCACATTGGAATGTCCTGGATCCAGTACGATCAGCTTTCCTCCCGACGAACTAGATGTGCTACCACTATCCGCTTGATCATCCGACTTATCAGCATCGGACGAGCTCGCTTTACTCTCATTTTTTGACTCTGTTGTTTTTTCTTCTGTTTTTTTCTCTTCAGTCTTTTTCTCAGTTGTTACTTCTGTAGTCACTTCTGTAGTTTCATCAGTAGCTTCCGCCCCCCAGTCATCGCGACGTGAAGCAGTTGAATCATCATCTGACAAGGAACTACCACATCCAGCCAAGATGAAGATCAACACAGTGACAAACATATATGTAATTATCTTTTTAATATTACATTTCATATGATTCACTATATTAAGAAGCTCTACTGATCACGATATTTCTGAAGAAGTTCTACATTATAATTCTCAGTTGAATTAAACTGTCTCTTTGCATCTTCCTGATCTGTTGTTATAGGATGATACCAATCAAACTGACTGAAGTAGTTGAAGATTCCCTGATCTTTAAACTTATATCCATGTCTTGCATAGATTTCATTTATCGCTGTCTGAATCTGATCCTGACTCATGCGACGAACATCAGCTTCAGTAAGTGTACGCGTATCACTATCAGGAATTACCATTCCATCATAACCGCCTGATGGTGAAGTACTAGATGAACCATTGTTTTGTGCGCTTGAATCATCATCATCTGGCTCGTCATCGTCGTCATCATCATCTTTAGTAGTATCTTCTTCAAGACCGCTTACAGTATATTCGTGAGTAATTGATACTGGAGCCATACCAGTATCCGCTACAAATGTATCTACAAGTGTTCCATCATCATTTGCAGAAACAAGGATAGTATCTCCATTGCTGAGATTTTCCATCTTATCTGCTACGAAGGTCCAACCTTCAACTGGTGTACCACTCGTAGTTGTGATAGTTGCAGTACCCTCTCCGTCTTTTCCGCTATATTTAACCGTTACATACTGGAAAATATCCGTCTGACCAACTGCGATAAGATCCTTAACTACAAATGGAATATCTTCATATGTTAGATTTACATTTGTATGTTCTTCTATGCTTTTTGTATCAACATCCCAAATATAAGTAACAGTATCGCCGTTGCTAAGGCCTGTTGTCTTATCAAGAGTTCCACTTACGCATCCATATAAGATATACTCAGCTGCATCATAATATTCGTCGGCATCCCGTGGCTTATCCTTCGAATACTTTATGATATCTGCATATTCATCATAGAACGAGTCTTGATCAAATGAGACGCTTGCGGTTCCTATACCATTGTAACCATTATACTCAATCTTGACATACTTACTCATATCAAGATCAACAGTCTTACTACCCGATCTGTTCTTCATGATTACAACAAAAAGAATCACAAGTGAAATGAGAATAACCGCAGCACAAGCCGAAAGAACCGGAACAAGCGGTCCCTTTCCACTCTTTGCAGGTGCATTATACTGAATCTGTTGCTGTGCCGGCGCATTATACTGAATCTGTTGCTGTGCTGGCTGACCAACCTGCTTGATTGGACTTCCGCAGTATTCGCAGAACAGAGAACCATTTGCTACACTTTTTCCACATTTAGTACAAAACATATCACTACCTCCTCATACAAATGAGTCACCTTCCACGTCCGACGTAACAAGTGACTCATTTTTGAGTCACCTTCCACGTTCGACGTAATAAGTGACTCATTTTCTATCTTCGATTGGAAGATATTCTCGATGAGTTCCAACATATTTGTATGCAGGACGTATAATCTTGCCAGCATTTACCAGCTCTTCTATACGATGCGCTGACCATCCCGATATGCGTGCTATAGCAAACATAGGCGTAAAAAGCTCTACAGGAATCTTTAGAACCGAATATACAAAACCACTGTAGAAGTCGACATTTGCGCACACTGGCTTATGTACATCTCGGTTATTAGTGATCAGTTCCTTTGCAATACGCTCTACTCTTTCATATAAAGCAAACTCCTGAGCATACCCCTCTGCTTCAGAAAGCTTCCTAGCGTATTCCTTAAGCACCTCTGCCCTTGGGTCAGAGAGTGTATATATAGCATGTCCCATACCATAAATGAGTCCCATCTTATCGAAGGCTTCTCTCTTCAGTACCTTAGAAAGATATGCCTTAATTTCAGAATCACTCTCGGTATTAGCAACATTTGCCTTAAGGTCTGCAATCATCTGCTGAACCTTATGGTTTGCACCACCATGTCTAGGACCCTTAAGAGAACCTAGTGAACCTGCCACGGTAGAATATGTATCTGTTCCAGTAGTTGTAATAACATGAGTCGTAAATGTGGAGTTATTTCCACCACCATGTTCTGCATGAAGTACGAGACATATATCAAGCACCTGAGCTTCAAGCTCCGTAAATGAAGGATCCGATCTAAGCAGTCGTAGTATATTCTCGGCAGTTGAAAGCTCTGGCTTTGGTCTATGTATTACAAGACTCGAGTCAAGGAACTTATGGCGATAGCTTTGATATCCATAAGCAGCGATGACAGGAAATCTTGCTATTAGACTTAGTGACTGTGCAAGAACATGTGATACGCTGATATCATCCGGATTATCGTCATACGAATAAAGTGTCAGTACACATCTCTCCAGAACATTCATAATATTTCTGCTAGGAGCCTTCATTATAACATCTCGGTTGAAGTTCTCAGGAAGCGGTCTGAAGGCACTGATTATCTCCATAAAGTCCTTCAGCTCTTGCTCTGTTGGAAGCTTACCAAAAAGAAGGAGAAATGTAGTCTCCTCGAATCCATGCTTACTTCCTCTGAAGCCCTCTACCAGCTTCTTAACATCATATCCCTGGAAATGAAGCTCTCCAGGAATAGGAGTACGATTTCCCTGTTCATCAACTCTAAATCCTGATACATCAGATATCTCGGTAAGTCCTGTAAGCACACCGCGACCATCTGAATCTCTAAGTCCTCTCTTAACGTCGTACTTAGTATACAGTCCCTGATCTATCTTTCCATGAATATCGCACATTTTAGTGTAGTATTCTTCATTTTCCTTAAACTTTTCGAATGCCTCTATATTCATACTGAATTAATCTTTCCTTATATTTCGATAATATATCTCTCAAATGCATTTATTACTCTGGTATTATTATACATAGCCTCACGCTTAAAGTCACGTCCGTAGGTCATATGAACATGACCATGTACAAAAAGCTTTGGCTCATACTTTTGAAGTATAGTATTAAAACAAGTGAAACCCATATGTGGCATATCTGAGCCATCATGGAATCCCTTCGCAGGACTATGAGTAAGAAGTATATCTACTCCCTTCTTTCTCCATATCTTAGGTTTCATCTTTAGATATCTCTGAGTCATCTGACGGTCCGTATATTGAAAACCACTATAATTATAACACATACTACCGCCCAGTCCCATAATTCTTAGGCCCTGATACTCATATATATCACCATCAACACAGATACAACCTCCTGGAGGAGTATCATTGTAACAGCCATCATGATTACCATGAACATAAAGTATCGGAACCTTCGAATAAGTAGCTAGAAACTCCAGATACTGAGGAGCCAGATCGCCAGCTGAAAGAATAAGGTCTATACCATCTAATTTAGTTTTCTCAAAAAAATCCCACAGATATCTAGATTCAACATCTGCCAGCGCAAGAATCTTCATTCAGTTATACACCCTTCATCTCAACTAATTCACGAGCTGATTCATCCAATTCATCGATGCCAGGAATCTCTCCTACTACATTATCAACTAACCAGTTCATCTTAATGATATCATCAGCATCCATATCGACGCCTTCCTCGGTTCTGAGTTTACCGTCCTGAGAATATATCTCACCCCAGAATGGAGAAAACTGGTCCTTCATGATAAGTTTCTTTATGAGTTTAACAAGTCGTCTAGTGTCTGCAGGCACCTTTTCAGATAGAATTATGTCAACCACTCCTGCAGAAAGACCCCACCAATAATTTATTGGTTTGCTTTCGCTATCTGCATCCGCACTGGAATAAGCTCCCTGCATCACAAGATTGATAATTCTCTCATATAGCTTGCCCCAGTTATATACGCTCATTGTAAGATTTTCTGGTCCATTACTTGTAATTCTATACAGACCAAACTTTCTCGATGCACGACTAGGTGTGATCATATCCTGATCAGCTATGATATCTACGCCCTCCTCCTTAAGAGAGTTATATACATCCGTATTTTTGTCCTTCCTTGTTGAAGTCCATTGTAGATATACCTTGCAATTTGGATTTACTAGACGTGCGCCTATTGCAAATGCATTAATATTGGCTATTACACCATAGATCGGATAATCCGCGATATATCCAACCTTATCTGTCTTAGTAAGAGAACCTGCTACCATTCCCGAGAGGAACTTTGCCTCATAGAGACGAGCATCATAGGTTCTTATATATCTATGAGAAGTATTCAGTGAACAGTTAAGTATCTTAACTTCCGGATACTTGATAGCACATTTAAGGCTGGCATTAACCGCCTGCGCATTAAGCGTAAAGATAACTTCAACACCATGATTTTCAACCAGATCATCTATAGCCTTGATAATCTCTTCTTCCGTACTCGCACCAGTAATCTTAAGGGCTACAAGCTTCTCCCCATAGACTTCCTTAATATAATTACGTCCCAGTTCGTGAGAATATCTCCAATCAGATTCAGATGGATCACCATCATAGATAAATGCTATCTTAAGAGGCTTTGCAGCCGAATAGTTAGGAGACAGAATCGAAGACAGAACATTCTTCTTCTCTTCCGGAGGTGTCAGTGAAACCTCAACCTCATATTTCTCATTTATAACCAGAAACTCTTCCCACATAGCAGCAATACCATTCTGAATCTCACCCAGACTCATATCGCACACTTCATCAAATCCCTTAACTTCTATAAAGGCAAGAAATGCATCTCCCGTACTTACATCATGGAGATCCACTCCTCCCTTTATTCGAAAGGCTTTTTCAAATCTTTTATATGCAGCTTTTAACTCAAGAAGCGTATCATCGCTCCATATCTTAGTTAAGTCAGTTCTGATAGCAGAGCTTACTCCCTCTGCCGTATCATTTGCATTTATAAGCTCAGAAACTGTCTCATGTTCCTCATATTCACCACCATGCTTTGGAGCAATTCTGACCTGATCCATGAGTCTCTTATACTCGCCCTCATGTGTGAAACGAATATAATTAACACCTGTCTTTCTATTGAACTCCATATATTCATAGTAGGCCTTAACAAGCTCATCGTCCGTCAGCTTTGGAATCTTTCTGGTTACAAATGCAGGAATCGAATCCGCTCCAAAGAACTTAAGAACACTAACTCGCTTGTTACCTTCTACGACATAGTAAAAGTTCAGGTACTCATATACCTTTATTGCATCCCTGATACCCTCATCAACGTGAGCATCACAAAGCATAGACCATTTGCTCGCAAACTCCGAGCCATTTTGCATAAGTGGCATAAAGTTAGATGCAAAGGCCTGAGTTCTTCCAGCACTACTTGTTCCGACAACTCTTGAAAGTGGTATATCCACTAGTCCAAGATTCATCTCTTTTGCAATACTATCCTTATCGATAATGTCATCAAGCACCGGAAGAAATGGGTAACGTCCATCAGCAACAGCTCTCTTATAAGCCTTAGTACCCATTTTCTTCGCTTTATCATATAGAACAAAAGACATACTTTCCCCTTCTTCCTAATATGGACATATGTTAAATGCTACATTTATCAGTTTATATTTACAGCTTGCTGATACCTGATCTACGTGCCTCATCAGCAACAGCCTTGGCAACAACCTTAGCAACATTTTCATTAAATGCATCTGGAATGATGTACTCTTCTGAAAGTTCATCATCAGTTACGATAGATGCGATAGCTCTAGCTGCTGCTTCCTTCATAGGCTCTGTAATAGCTCTTGCTCTTGCATCGAGGGCACCTCTGAAGATACCAGGGAATACAAGAACATTGTTAATCTGGTTAGGGAAGTCAGAACGTCCTGTAGCAACGATTCTTGCTCCACCCTCTTTTGCCTCATCTGGCATAATCTCTGGAGTTGGGTTAGCCATAGCAAAGACGATTGGATCACTAGCCATAGATCTAACCATATCTGCGGTTACAAGTCCTGGAGCAGATACTCCGATAAAGATATCCTTACCCTTGATAACATCTGCCAGACTTCCTGACTCCTTATTCTTATTAGTTACAGCTGCAATCTCCTGCTTAGCTGAGTTAAGTCTAGGATCACCATCAACAAGTGCACCCTTACTATCTACGAGTACTACATTTCCGAGTCCAAAGCTCTGAAGAAGCTTGCAGATAGAGATACCAGCTGAACCAGCACCACTTATTACTGCTGAACAATCTTCCCACTTCTTTCCAATAAGCTTAAGAGCATTTGTGAGACCTGCAGCAACTACGATAGCTGTACCGTGCTGATCATCATGGAATACAGGAATATCAAGTTCTTCCTTAAGTCTTGCTTCAATCTCAAAACATCTTGGAGCTGCAATATCCTCAAGGTTGATTCCACCAAATGATGGAGCAAGTCTCTTAACTGTCTCGATAATCTCTTCTGTATCCTTTGTATCTATACAGATAGGAAATGCATCAACATTTCCGAATCTCTTGAAAAGAACTGACTTTCCTTCCATAACAGGTATAGCTGCAAGAGGACCGATATCTCCAAGACCAAGAACTGCTGTACCGTCAGATACTACTGCTACTGTATTCTGCTTAAGTGTGTACTTGTAAGCATCATCTGGGTTTTCAGCGATCTTTCTACATGGTTCTGCAACACCTGGGGTATAAGCTGTTGAGAGATCATCCTTTGTTTCTACAGGAACCTTGAGTGCAACCTCAAGCTTTCCACCTGCTTCCTCGTGCATCTTTAAACTTGCTGCATTGTAATCCATTTTTATATTCCTCCATTAATAAAAATCTAAATGTATTTTCTATAATATCAAATGAATCTCAGATTCATATATTATGTAAACTCAAATGAAAGTTGCTCACCTTCAGTTTTATTCTCGTACTGTCTCTTCCATGCCTTTATCTTGCTGGATGAAGATATAATACCTCGCTCGTCACAAAACTCTGTCATATCACTCAGTACCTTCTTGTAATCCCTTGGCGTAAGTTCTCCAGGCTTTCCAGAGTATTCCTCATCAAACGCTTGATATTCCTTAGGAAATCTCTTCTGGTATTCCATATAGAAGAAATCACGCACAGACTTCTTAATCGCCAGCCTCAGGTCACCAAGGTCAACACCTAGTATATCATACTGTGCAAGTTCTTCTATTATGTCCATAAGCTCAGTATCATTTACATAGGTTATGACAGGCGCAAGCTGAATCAGAATACTTATTCCTTCCTTAGTCAGCTCCTTGATCAGTTCAAATCTTTCTTTTATAGAGATAACCTCTTCGCCTTCAATCTTCTTAAGCTTCTTATCATCAAGTGTAGGAATACTGATTTCAACCGCACACTTGGTCTTACGCGCTATCCCTTGAAGAATATCCATATCGCGTAGGATACGGGACTGCTTAGTTGTTATCACAACTCCGTAGTCGTTATTCTCAATAACCTTAAGACATTTCCTGGTCAGGCAGTATTCTTCCTCATATTTGTTATAAGGATCCCCCAGGTTTCCCATCAATATGATACTCTTGCTCCTCCTGGACTTTAGAACCGTGTCCAGCTGATCTGCGGCGTCAACCTTTACACCAATATCCATGGAATCACCACCCGGAATCTCTGTAAGTAATATAGAGTCCTCAGTTCGTCCACGATATATATTCAGTCCATTCTGTGGAGTGAGTATATTTTTACTTTCTATTTTGTACATTTCGAGCCCTTTTGTAGATGTATCGTATTATTCTAAATGATTTATATAAAATCAAAGGTCTGCTGCTGATAATCAAGGTCGCGATATTCAAGCTCCTCGCCCTTTGTCTTGCTGCTATAGTTCACAACAACTGTTGTAGTTCTGTCTCCTGTCATTTGCTGTCCCAATACATAATTGATATCGAAACGTCCTGTAATCTCAGGAGTTGCTCCTCTGGCAGGAACTATCAACTGACATGAGTTTTCAGCCAGCAACGTAAAGATTGGCTCCCATATATATATATCCTTAGCCGCTCCAAATGGGTTATCTATGAAGAGTGTCTTGGACCTTGCTCCGCTATCAGCCACTGCATACATACCAGCTATATAATTTATTATAGAGATAAGGAACTGTATATAGATACCCTGTGACTGTCCTGTACTACCAACAGCCTCTTCATATCTAAGATAACGGCTCTGTTCCTTAATTCTTTCTCTCTTATAAAGCAGAAGCTTAATCTTTGACATATCAGTAACGATAACTGAGAAGAGCTTCTTCATAGCAAGACTGCTTCCCAGGAATCTCTGTCTCTCCGCATCACTTTCCTTCTTATCGACTTCTTCAACGATCTGGTCGATATAGTCAGACATACGGTCCTTGATAAACTCATCCTTCACATAAGGAATTGTGAGTCGTATCATTTGAACCTTATTCTCACCCATAGAAATCTCTGAAAGCTTTGTAAGCTTATCCAGCTCAGACTTAACGTCTAGACAACGCTCCACACACTGATCTACGAAGCTGTCCTTCAGCTGCTGCATGCTGACAAGAGTCTTCTCTACTCTATCTCTTTCAAGAGAAATGATACTAATAACGTCACTTAGTCGAGACAGCAGTTTCTCTGCCTCTACTCTATTCTCAGGAATAACTACATCATCTCTTATAGACATAGCAAGCTCATTTACGCCCATGGTACTCAGAGTTTCAAATACACTCATCTTCACCTTCAGCATATCTGCCTTTGCTCTATCTATATCCTTAGATAATTTATCATATCTTGATAGATAGCTATCAAACTTATCGCCTAGATCATCCACACTTTCAAGTGGTGTAAGTCCCGATATATCGATAGCATTTGCTTCAACTATTCTAGTAGCAAGACGGATGAGATCATCATTTCCTCTAGCCGCTCCTTCAGCAGATTTAAGCTCTGCCTTTACTTTATCCAGCTCCTGTCTCTGCTGCTTATTGATAATGATCGTATCATCCAGAAGCTTCTGGCTGTCCTGTATATCCTTAGTCTCAGATAGTCTGACAAGAGCCGTCTCTCCGAACTCCTGTCCCAGACGTTCCCTAGCATATTCTATACTACCTTCAACTCTGGCCTTCTCAGTTCTTATAAGACTTAGTTCTTTTTCGATACTATCTCTATCTCTATGTAATCTATCGAGTTCCTGCTTTGTAGCCTCTAAGACATCTTCACTTGCTGCAGTAAGTCCTTCCTTCTTATCTGTATCAGCAAGAAGACTGATATCTACACCAAGTTTTGCTATAGCTTTAGTCTCACGCTCTATAGTACTTGCCAGAGTATCCTGAAGAAGCTTTTCCTTCTCCATAGCCATTCTGCTATCTGTACTACCAGCGAGTGCTACTTCAAATGCATTCTCTAGTTGAGCCTCGTCCATATCCAATCTCGGAAATGGAGTTGATTCCATATAGTATACTGCATACTTGTTTTCCCACTTATGCTCAGTACTCAGTTTTTCCTTATCAATACTTTCTAGTTCAGCATTTAATTCCAGAAGACTAAGATCTTTGGTTCTAAGAGTAGAGACGATACTCTCAATTCTTCCCTGAAGTTCTTTACGCTCATTCTTCAGTTTATCCTTTGTACGACCGAGCTGAGAGATACGGTCCTGAATGGATACTATATTATTTAGACTGATCAGTTCAGTATGATATCTCTTTATTGCATTTTCAGTATCCAGAAGTTTTCCTTCAGTTTCATTTATACTAAGTTCAAGCGCTCCGAGTTTTTCCTTAAGGCTAGTAAGCTCACTTCTGATTTCCTTACTCTTTTCCTTAGCTTCAGCATACTCAGCCTCAGCGCTTGGAAGTCCCTTCTCTCGGAAGAGTTTCACAAAGTCAAGATCCTCTCTAAGAGTCTCTAAGATTACTTCACTATTCCTGAGTTCTTCCTGTCTATTATCAAGATCCGCTCCAAGAAGTCTAAGTTTCTGATCCATGAACTTTGGATCAACAAAGAACTCACGGGCTGGTCTTACTGCCTCTACTCCATCTCCTAGAAGTATAGACGCTTCATTTAGAAGGTCTCTATCATAGAGATATATTTCTTCATTCAGTCCAAGTTCCATAAGTCCCGGATCTTCAAGAAGTTCCTTAAGATTCTCTACTACAACTCCGTAAGCTATACCGGGTGTCTTCATAAGAAGAGCTTCTCTCTTATCCTCAGGCAGTGCTGCAAGATAATCCATTCCATGCATAGAACTCTTGCCCTGTCTTGTAAAGAGATAATCCATAACCTTCTTTACACCTTCAGACTCTTCTATCAGCTTGCCTTCACGGATATCTTTTTCTCTATCTTCGAGCTTTCGGAGTACATTCCCCAGCTCATATACATTTATCACTGTATCACTGAGTCTGTCTGTAAGTCTCTTCTCTACATCTTCAGGAGAAGCCTTAACATCATCTGCATATATGGAGCATAGTGATTTAAACTTATCCTTACACTCTCTATATTCCTCTGCCTTCTTCTCCAGATTCTTTTCTTCCATCTCAAGGTCACGAAGCTTTGATGTCACATCCTCAATGCGTGTCTGATATTCACCCTTCTCGTATCCCATATCTTCAAGATTCTTTCTAAGGGTTACAGCACGGTCTTCGCTATCATTTAAAAGCTTCGTCTCTTCTCTTATGGAACCAGCTGGATCCATAAGGAGGGCATAATCAACTTCGTCCTGCATAGAAGCAAGATTCTTGTTCTCAGCCTCTATATCCTTATCCAGATAATCAAGTCTACTGCTAGATACAGCGACTTCTGTCTCTGCCTCAGCCTTTTCCTTATTAAGACTATCTATCTCTTCTTTAAGAGCTGTCTGCTTCTCTATAACAGACTGCTTCTTCTCCTCCATCTGTGCCAGAGCATTATCCATTCTGTCTCGGATATTTGCTACAACTGTATATACATCAGAGGCACCCTTTGGAATATCCTTCTTCTCATTCTGAAGAAGATCCAGCTCACTCTTCGCCTTCTTAAGAGAAAGATATGACTGTATAGCTGACTTATATCTATAGGACTGATCCTGAAGCTCCATATCAGATGTCAATTTCTTAGACTGAGCTTCCTTTTCTTCGATCAGTTCATTTCTTTTCTCGAGCTCTTCGATATCACGATATATCTTCAGTATCTCAACAAGTTCCTTAGTATCTCTAAGTTTTTCCTCTGCTTCAGCCACATTTGCTGTCAGGGCTTCAAGTCTTGCCTCTCTACCTTCCTTCTCTTTGTTCAGAGTTACAAGGATCTGACCTGCCGCCTTCGCAGTATCCTCCTGCTCAGTATAAAGAGCCATAAATGAATCTATTCTGTCTACAAGCAGCTTAACCAGTTCTTGCTCATGATCATAGGTCTGTATACCCTTCTTCTTCTCAGCAAGACTCTTAAGTTCCTCCTGAATAGTCATCAGCAGTGATACAGTATTTTCTGTCTTACCTGTCTCACGCTCAGTCTTTGTCATATATGCCTTCTCGATAATCTCTTCGATAAGAAGGTCTTCTATAACACGACGAGTAGTCTTATAGTTTGTCTCAAAGTAGGTTCTTACATGTCCCTCAGTTCTGTTGATTCCTCTGACTATCTCCCAATGACTCTCATATAGACCGTAGTCAGCTATAAATCTCTGATATTCACCCTTTCTGTCAAAAATATAGACAAGAAGATTCTTATCATTTCGAGACAGATCGTGGAGATAATTTCTAAGTGCTTTGTAAGAAATGTGTTCGTTATCCTTCACAAGCGGAAGGTTAATAATATCATTTTTATTATAATCTCTATAGAAGATAACGTAGTTGAAATACTCTATCTGGGCAGTCTGACTGGAGCCCTCTTCTCCTTCAGTCTCCATAGTCGCAGCCTTTCTAGCAGCGAAGCCAGTAGTCATATATCTCATGCCTTCCTTGATATCACAAGGATCTAGCTTCCACTCTATAAGACTATGGATTACTGTATTGCTAGGATCACGGAATAACTTCTCTATAGGCTGTTTATCATCAAGCGTACAATTAGGTATCAGATTCTGCATAAGAAGCAGCATAAGCACACTCTTACCACCTCCATTTGCAAGGTCGTAGAGTGTATTGCGTCCGTACATCCTCATAGAGAAATCATCATACCCTTGTGTACCGAAGTTGTACTTTACGTTATTAACTCTGATTCGGTTGATACTAGGCATCTATTCACCCTCCTCAGTATCTGTAGACTTGTTCTTTAATTCATCTAGTCTCGCCAAGATACTGCTGCCACTCTCTTCAAAATAATTCTCAACTATCGCATGGAACCTATCTGTCGGATATAGTCTATCATCAACCACAGTAAAGATTCCTTCCTGACTCATAAGATTTGCCGTAAGCTTAGCAAATCCATATCTCGATCCTCTCGAAGCTTTGTTCCTATCCTTATCCTCGGAGATCATTGGTGGAAGTCCATCCCACAGGAGCGCTACCGCTTTAAAGGAACTATCATTTATATCATCCTGAGTATAGACAGAAGTGTCACTACTAATATGACCTAGTTCCTTACCCACAACTTCTACGAGCTCATCAAATCTTATATAGTCCTTTACCTGATAAGTATCGGAGGTCTTATAGAACTGAAGTAATGCCTCATATATAATAAAGTATACAAGGTACAGCTCCTTATTAAGCCTTAGTCCAAGCATTCTCTTCAGATCATCATTTGTATATCCGAAGACCTTGTTACCTGCTCCTGCTGTTATAAAGATAGATTCATTATATTCATACAGCTTCAGATTGAGCTTCTTCAGAAGTGCCGTAACTGCATCATATACTTCAGAGTCAGAGTAGAAGCTGTTATATAGCTCCGCAGTCTCTTTGTCCTTTGCGGATATGCTGCGCCCTGTTGCAAGCACACTGTATATATCCAAAGCTTTTTCAAAACCTTTTTCCATCATTCCTCCAAAAGGGACATTTAATACTATAATTTTACAAATGTCATATCAGTGATCTCGGCTATATCGTCCGTACTACCTGAATCCGCCTTCATCTGAACTAGATCACTTCCAAACTCTATCTTAAATGAGATATCTTCAAACTCCTCTAGCTCGTCTTCTGTCATTCCTGATGCTACCATTTCCTCTAAGAAAGTCTCTGCATTCTCAGTAATCTCCTTCACGCTGTAAAGACTCTTTCCAGCTAAATGAGTCAAAAATGCATAGTAGTCACGGTTCTTATATATATCCATTCCGAACTTTACTTCCAGGATAGCACCAAACTCCCTAAGCGTCACTTTGTCCCATCTTCGGAGCCTTCCAAGCAGTTCCTTAAAGAGCTTAGCAAAGTTCATGGAAACGCTCTCATTTAAGAGTTCATCATCATACTTAAATGTCAGATCAGCCTTCAGTTCCTTACGAACCTCTCCCTTCAGAGATTCAGCAGTCTTCTGAAGTACTATATTATCTATAGTGCTGATAGCCATCGACTTATGACGTTTCGGAAGAAGTAGAGGAAGTGCAAACTCTGCCAGTCCCTGAGGGCAGTCCTCAGCCACCATACGGTTAAGTGCACTCTCATAATCAAAGGAAGCTCTAAGACTTCTCACTCTGCTTCGACGTATCATCTCATCCGAGAACCTCGACAACTCCGCAGTAGAAGCAATCAGATTACTATGATTCTCGATTGTCTGCTTCAGCATAGTCTGAAGTCTTGTTATATCCCTGGCAGTTTTAGAATCATTTGATTCAGAACCAAATGTAAGTCTTGCCACTGCTTTATCTACGAGCTCTCTATTACGTGCGAAGGATTTTCTCTCTTCTGCGAACCAGACAGAGGTTCGCTCCACATACTCATCAACAGCCTTTGCTCCTTCATGTACATCAGATAGTAGCAGTTCTACAACCTCTTCCCTGTACTTCTCCAGAGCCTTAACCTCTATATTTATTCTCTCTATAACATCGATACTTCCACGGAAGTTCTCTGACTTTATCAGTTTTTCCAGAAGGAGCTGATCCATGTTGATCCGGCTCTCATCTCTTACCTCCTTGGTGGTAAGATAGAACTCGATTCCATCTTCAGTGATGGTATATACAACCTCTGTCTCGCGAACAGTACTGTCTATTAGTCTGACTCGCGCAACTTTCTGCTTTCTCTCTGCGGGATCATAGAAGTCAAACTCGAAGGCTTTACCATAATTCCTAATCTTGTCAAAGATATATCTGATCAGTTCGTCTATCTCGTCCTTCGAGAAACGCTCTCTCGTAACATCAAAATCTCTAGATAACACTTCACGACAGAACTCACTATAGCCTGCGTATGTAACAGGGCTGTCATTGAAACTATTCTCATTAATAAAATATCTAAGTACAGCAAGGGTAATATAGCCCATATCCAAGAACCTAAAAATCCCTTCCTTATACTGGCTAAATGTTCCCTCTGCCAGTGTAAAGAAAGGGTAGAACTTGCGCAGATTAAGTATACGCTCGGTATGATTCTTTATGATGTCATCTGTAAGTGTATATTTACTCGCCATACTGCTACTTCCTGGAAAATCTACGATATGGACAGGTCACAAGCGAGACTTGCCCAGTGTCTCTATATTCTACCACAAAAAAGCATTTATTCAAAGCATTGCTCTCACAAATCTTAGCTATATATTCAGATGATTACATCTAGATGTTGCGATATGGTAAAACTCATCTCGAGAATTATGTAAACCAATAGTTTAAGATAAATAAAATGTTTGATTTTTCAACCATAAAAGTATAGATTATTAAATCATGAAAGTATCAATTAGAAAAAATATAATAGTATTATTTATATTCTTTATTCTGCTGGCTGCAATCCTATCAGCTCTTCAGATATATTATATAAAGGTTCTGAAAAAAGAGCCGGACACCTGGGTTATAGATACCAAAGCAGATAATAAAGTAAAATATGTTAAATCCAATGAAGAATATGCCGCCAGTGAGTGGCTGTCCATAGATGGAAGCTGGTACTACTTTGGTGCTGACGAATACGCTGTTACTGGTTTACAGCAGATAGAGGGATACTCCTACATGTTTTCAGATACTGGAGTTCTGCAAACCGGCTGGGTTGATATAGAGGACCACAGTAAGCTCTCTGAAGACGGTTCTATAAAAAGTCAGGATTCAAAGAGGGAATACGTAAATGATGAGCACACCCTTCTGACAGGCTGGCAGGAAATAGATGGTAGTAAGTATTATTTCGATACTAACGGCATAATGCAAACAGGAAATGTATCTCTTGATACTACCTTAGATGGAGAGAAGCTATCTGATAAAGCTACATTTGTCTTTAATGACGAGGGGCAGCTTCTTAATGGATGGCAGACCAATTCCAACGGAAATAAGTTTTATGTAAACCAAAATGGAACTATTGCAACTGGGGAATTAACCATCGATGATAAGCTCTATAACCTTGATGAGAACGGAATTCCAAAAACTGGCTGGCTAAATATCTCTGGTGACAGATACTACTACGACTCCGAAGGTGTAGCTGCTACTGGAGCCACAAAAGTAAATGGTAGTTATTATACATTTGCTACCAACGGAAAGCTGGTAACTGAAGACTTCATCCTGTCACAGCTGGACGAACTCCAGACCATGGAGGAAGGAAACTATTCCAATCAGAATAATACAGAAGATCCTGAAATAGTCGGCATCGGCGGATATACCCCAGACTCTTCTGATAAGGCCAAACTTAATTCTATTATAGAGGACTTGCCTAACTGCAGAACCTGCGGTTTCGTAATGATAAACCTTTATAATGGACAAGGCATCGCCTATAACTACGATAAGCCTGTATACTCTGCAAGCTGTATCAAGGGACCATATGTCGCTTCCCTTGTAAACTATAAGCCTGAGATGATCGAAAAGAATTCGAACTCACTGGTTGCTATCGTTCGTGACTCCGACAACAAAATCTATAGCAACACTAGAAAGCGCTACGGACGTGAGTTCTTCGGAGACTGGTGCGAAGCTTCTCATGTAAGCAGAGACGTTTCTATCTACCACTACCCTCAGCTAAGCTCTATCAATCTTGCCAAGCTCTGGGTTCATAACTACTACTTCTTCAACACCGATGAAGTAGGCATGCAGATTCGCGACTGGTACACTACACCTATTGCAGGATCCATCTATACAACTCTAGGTACATACAGCCAGGATAAAGAATCTGCTACTTCCGATAATACTAAGTCTCTCGGATATCGTACCGAGTCTAAGGCTGGATGGATCTGTGAAGGTAAATACCGTGCCACAACCGATGGTGGAATAATCTATCCAGATAACGGTGCACCATACATCATATCAATCATAACCGATATGCCTTCAGATTTGAATTCGCTGGATTCACTGACGGTGGAATTGAATAATATATATGAGAAGACGAATTAAAAAGTGCAGCGGGGTCTGTCCCAGCTGCACTTCCCGATGAACTTTTAAAAAAAATAGTTAGAGTTTTTATTCAACCTACATTATTCATAAGTATTGATCTACTGACAATACATCCATTTCGGGTTTTATCACCACGACAATCCCACCTTCTAAATCATTTTTATCATCAAAAATTAAACCATAATCACCATTGCGCCTAAATAAGAGTAATACAGGAATATATTTATCTATATCAATCATTTTTTCAATTTGGGATAATATATGAGTAGAATTATCTTGAAATTCCTTATAGGCTATTTCTTGTTCATGCGTAATTATATCCTCTTCATAATAAGCATCTGCCGAAATAACAATCTTATACTCTATCTTATTAAATGATATATTACTAGTTGTTTCCCATCCAGAATTAAATTTTACTTCTCCAAATACTTTGTTTTCCATTATCAACACCTTCCTTTAGTCTTTTTGTGAACGTCCACCATCATGTGGAATATTTGCATGAATTTCATTTGGAACTTTTTGCATCGTCTTTTTATCTTCACATTCATGCCAAGTATAGTTATTATCCTCTCTCCATTTTTTTACCTCTTCCGGGCTACAACCTTTTTGTTCTGCCAATGCAATATCTGCTTTTGCAAAATTGTGATTCTTTGCAACATTCCCACCGGTTTCAAATCCATCAATCTCTACATTTCCCTTCGATACCTCACTAAAATCAGGGAATCCATCTTTGAATGATATACCATCAATGCCATACTTTTCCATTATTTCCCCCCACGAAAGATTATCCGGATTACTATAAGGATTTTCAGGACTTTTACTTTTCTCAGGCGGAACATAATCTTCATCTGGAATCCACTTGGAATCGCCTCTTTCTCCATCCCATTGTCCATTATTTTCTGGAGTTCGAGGTTCAGAACTATTATCTTCGTTATTATCAGAAGTATCTATATCAGCAGATGATTCCTCATCCTCATCAGAATCATAGTCTTCAAACTCATCCTCTGTATAATAAACATCATATTCATTCAGGCCTAAATCATTGCACATTTCCTCGACCGAATCATATTTACCATTTTCCATATATGACTTATATGGTTCATGTAAATCTCCTGGTTGAGGGCGATCTTCAGAATCTTCTGGCAATTCATCATCATATGAAGGTCTTTCCATATCATCATCCGATATTTCAGCAGTATCATTATCATACGGAAGATCTTCACTTTCTTTTGGTCGTTCTGACTCTTGAAAATCATTTATCTTCTTACCAGCATCTTTTAACTCAGATTTACTGAGTTCCCCTTTCACCATTTCCTTAGTGCTTGCTTCTACCGCCTTTCCCAACATTGCCGCTAGTGGTACTGCCATTTATTTCACCTCCCACTTTAAATAGTTTTGCCTCAGATCTTCAATGGTTTTATTATCAGGATGTTTTTCGTGCATACTTCTACAAATAAAATACATTATTTTCAATAATTCATTATCCTCAAAACCAATAAATTCATTTTTTATATTATCCATAACTAATTGTGACAACTGGCCTAAGTTTTCCCAAGTATGTCTATTTGTTCCTCTGAAAGCAAAACTAATATCATACATATTTGAAATAAAATCTGCCATCGCCCATTCATAAATCAAATTACGTTTTTTATAGTTTTGTATTAAATCTTTACGTACCTTTCCAGGGAGTGCTAATTGCACAATTTTAGAAGATACCTCTGCTTCATTTATTTCCTCGATATTATCTGCTAATAAAATATGAAGTATTGAGTCTTTCTGTTCATTTTCAGTATTGCTATAATCTTTATCTTCTTGAATAATTGCATTATCAGATTCATAATATGGAAGCTTGCATAATACAGCCTCTTGCCAATCATTCTGATAAACTGTAGCCACACCAGTTTCAAGCTTTGCCATTTCACGTATCTGATCATCGCTTAAGGCCATCGCTTTGCCGGTAATCTGTCTATCATCTTCTTCAGGCAGTCTAAAAACTATTTTTGTATTTGTATTTCTTAATACAGCTGTATCAAGAAGATTTGGAGCTTGATCAACAATTACAAATCCTTCACCATATGTTCTGATTTCTGCAATTGTATTAGTAAGCATCTCAACAGACTTTCCAACCATATTAGATGATTCTTGGCTTTGTTCAGTTGATGTTTTCTTTAAGATATTATGAGCTTCTTCTAATACCGTAATGTGTTTTAATGGATTATTCATTTGTGTTGCATTAGCAACTCTATATTCTTGAAGTTTTAAAACTATTATTCCCATTATCAGAGCCTTCGTTTCCATAGCCCCAACATGACTAATATCAACTATCGTATTTTCTTCAAACAACTTTTTCAAATCCATCTCACTACTTGTAAAGATTTCCCCATTTATTCCATTCGTAAGCGATTTTAATCTTGTTGATAATGATCCAATATAGTCTCCCTTCGTATCTTGGGAATATTCGGATTCTTTAATTGTAATATTCAATTCTCTAAGCACATCCGAAAATGTCGGAAACAAATCAGATGAAACTACGTTTTTTGATTTTTTTAAATCCCAACCAGAAGATTTATATGCTCTCTCTATTGATTCCTTTAATACAGCTGGCATAGCAGCATACATAGGCCAACATACATTAAATATCTCAACTAATCTGTCTATATGCTCTAATACTTGAATCTTTGTGGGAAATGCGAAAGGGTTTAACTGAAGTAATTCACCTAAATACGGATTAGTACCATAACAGTTAGCCTCCTTAAAAACATTCCTATATTCTCCCTTCGCTGGCTCAATAACCAAGAAAGGAATATGTTTTTTCTGTATTTCATCTATAAGATGATACACCGCATTACTCTTTCCGGAGCCTGTAGAACCAGTAATAAATGTATGCATCCAAGCAAGAATCTTCTTATTGTTTTCAAGTTCTTTTTCTTTTGCTTTCTGATCATTTGCCGCTCTATCAAGTTCTGCATACTTTTCGTTAATCAATTTATCAAGTTCATCAAACATAATCATAAACTGATCTTTCATATCCTTTATCTGCTCTTTTGCATACTTTTTCGCAGAATCAATACCTCTATCAAGATCAGCGCGATACTGACTCAAAAGACCCGTCTGTATATCGCTAACATCTACAGAGTATTTTTCTACAGTTTCTGTTCTTTCAGCAAATACATCTTTAATTACTGTATCATAATCCGTTACCGTCTGATATACGTCTTCATCTTTATAATCATCTACCTCTTCATATACATCTTCATCGACATATTTAGGTTTCCAAAACTGGAAAAATTTTCTATTATAATTCTTTACAGATTTGGTTCCAACTTTTTCTTTATGAGAGCCAACCTTAACCTTTTTTGTACCAACTTTCTCTTGATGATAACCTACAACAACCTGTTCTTCCTGTTCTCCAACCTTTTCATAATATACTTTTTCTTCAACCGTAGTTTCTCCATAATCATCAACCGTTTCAGATATAAACTCATCAGATGCCCATGTCAGTGCGTTCTCTCTCATATTAGTCAATGCACCCTTAATAAGGTCAGCAGTAGAAAAATCTATCGTTTGTTCACCGGAAGCCTCATCAATAGCAAGAAGTTTTTCTTGATATCCCTCCAATAATTTTTTTCCTGTATCTATTACTTCAGTATTTATTACGCTTTCCAATTCTGCAGATAATTCCGCAATAGCATCAGAACTAATTGATGCAAATTGATTTATTAACCGTTTAGCCTCTTCTCGATTTGTGATAGTTTCGCCATAGAAATCAAAAATATGTATAATTTTCTTTTCAGCTATATCACTTAATGCATCTGCTTTTTTATTTATAACAGGCATAGGATTTAAATCTGTTACCTTCTTTTTAAAAGCTTCTGCCTCTGCACCATTAGCTATTTTTTCACGAACTACTTCTGCTCTATGAGCACACTCAGCAGCTGCCTCTTCATCAGTTGCAACCTTAGTTTTTGCTTTAACTAAAACCTGATTACTATCAAGTACTTCTTGGAACGACTCTACAAGATCTTTAACTTTTTTAGTCTTTGCATATTTCTTTACGTATGCTGTAATAGCAGCTTCAATAGAATAAATACCACAATGAATTAAAGCTTGCTCCTGAGTATTTCCAGCATCTACAGCTTTCTTCAATTTAAACTCAAGAGTTTTTTGAGCACTTGGCGATAATGTAGAATATTTTTCTAAATGCATTGAATCGTATTCTATAAATTTATCAATAATTGGTAATGTTTCCTTTGCTGCTGATGGTAATGCTTTTTCCTCTGCCCTTGTAAGGTTATCTAAATCAATATCTTTAAGATATGTCGAAATATTCAATGCCGTCCTTGCAGAACAAGGGAATAATTGAGGATCATCTATCCCATGTCTTGCTAGATACTTTCTTGCGCTTTCAACAGCTTTTCCAATATCTTCTTCCTCTGGATTAAATGCATCCATTTTATTAATGACAAATAAAAATCTATCACGAGCTTGTTTGCCACCCTTTTTAATCTGAGCGGCCACATAATTCAACAGATTATCATCATCATTTGTTCCAAGCTGTGTTGCATTTAATACATATAAAATTAAATTATTTGAATCCGCATTGATTGCACTATACGTAGTATTTTTATGTTCCTGATTTTGTGAATTATTTGGTCCTGGAGTATCAACCAAACATAAAGCAGTACTATTAGAATCAAGAAATGGAATATTACCCTTAACATTTATTCTACTTACATTTTCATCCCCGTTAAGTCGATCCATTATCTCATAGGTTAGCTCATCTATCGATTCTATTCTATTGCCATCCTGATCAAATACTATTGCTTTATATATACTCTCATCATCATCAAGAATCTCAGTGATTGTAGCAGTACACGCTTCATTCTTGAAAGGCATTAGCTTTTGCTCTAATAAAGCATTTATTAATGTCGATTTTCCCGAACTCATTGTAGCAATAACATTAATAGGAAATATAGAATTTCTAATATTATTAAACGCCGTAAGAAGCTTAGGGTCTTCCAATAATTCATAAGATATTACCTCACTATGAATTAAACCTTATCATCAAATTCATTTACTACCATCCAAAGCATCCAGTATTTTTATAGCCACTTCTTTTAATTCTTCTATATTCTTTGATATAACATTAATTCGAATAATTGTCTCATTAATTATGACTTCATCTACCGAAAGACTATATATATTCTTAGTTTCTTGATCATCAGAATCAATAAAATCCTTAATATCGTCGTCACTGAACATTTTTTTATACCTCCTTAGTCAGAATCAAATGATCTGAAGGAAAATAATCACCTTCATACGAATAATACAATGCCACTTAGACATCATATGTCATTCTGAAAAATCAGTCCTCACTGATCTTTCTAATTATATTTTTTATCTAATCGTTCTGTCCCCACTGCACCTTCTGTCTCATGTCTCATACAAGGCAACTTGCGTTCCTACTTCACCATCAGTAAGCTTTGCCATTCTCTTTCCAAAATTTTCCAAAGAGCCCAATTCACACATCACATTACACTGACATCGGTGTGAACGATTATCGACATCACATACCTCAAGATCAACTTCTTTTTTTAGTCACTTTATCCTTCAAACCCGTTATTTTTTCAGAGATATAACCACTGATAAGAACAGGCCAAAATATGCCCCATAAAAACATATTTATACGCTCACTTTCCTTATCTTTTCCTGTCACTTTCTTTAAAAAGTCCCAGACAGGATCCATTAAGACACTGAATTTACAAGCTAATGATATATGAAGTACAACGAATACTGCTACAACCCCATATATAATATTTATTAAAGAGAATTTTTTTGAATCTTCCATATTTAACTACCTCCGTTTTGTTCTTTACAATTAAAAGTCTAACATTGTTACCTACAACATTTTTTGCACAAAAAAATGGTGCAGCGGGGTCTGTCCCCACTGCACCATCTGCTATCCTCTCATTTTCTAGTAATTTCCATTAAGACACTCTTCACGCCGTAAAAACGTTTGTGCTTTTTACCGCTTCCATTTCCTGCACAATATCCGCCTGATCTAAAGCTTCCATCCGAGGTTTCAACCTCTATGTAACAGGTGGAGCCATCTTGCGCTTCGACATCAGGAAGCTCCTCTGGCAGATCAACAAATTTATTGTCCTTTATTGCATTAACGATGTTATCCCATTCATCATCTTCCAGCTTAGATTCCTTGATATTACATTTATCATCTGAAGGTATCTCACAAGTAAAAAGGTCAACGCCCGAATCCGAATAAGGGGATATGGTATAACAAGTCAAGGTACCGTCGGATCTAAAGACATCCAATTCCGCCCCGTCTTGATCACCTAAGTTGTATACACACCTTACCTCTTTTACTTCATATTCCGCTTGCTCTTTCCCATTTGTCTCAGTTACATCAATGCCATTCCCTGCACATCCACCAAGTATCGTTAAGCAAAATACTGCACTGAATAATATACAAGCAAACCTTGAAAGTCTTTCATTCTTTCTAGTTTTCTGATTTGTTATTGCCCCCATATCAAATCTTACCTCCAACATAAAACATCTTATTGGCTATAGGGACATTATAACTTATTTTGTAGTTTCATGTTGTGTTTAATTAATCACTTCTTTTTATTTTTCTTTTTAAACACCTTATCCTTCAAACCCGATATTTTGTCACAGATATCGTCAAGGAAGACAAAAGGTCCAAAGATCCACCATAAGACAAAATCACGATCCTTATCCCCATCCGTTTTCTTTACCTCTTTACCTGTCACTTCATTTACCATGTCTCTGATATTAATAAATCCACCAATTAATACAAAACGCACTACATACAAAAATATTAAAGGAAGCGCTACCAATCCAAGAATGCTATATACTATTTTTTTTATATATTTCATATTTAACTACCTCCGTTTTGTTCTTTACAATTGAAAGTCTAACACAGCTTACGACAACATTTTTTGCACAAAAAAGTGCAGCGGGGTCTGTCCCCACTGCACCATTAGTAATAAATTATTTATCTTCTAAATTTTTTAACTGACAACATTCTGAGGAGTACCTTCGAAGTACGCCTTCAGGTTATCGGCCACCACCTGTATAAGGCGCGTACGAGCCTCTACGCTGGCCCAGGCAAGATGAGGGGTAATACATATGTTCGGAGCTGTAAGAAGCGGATTATCAACCTTCATAGGTTCCACAGTGACTACATCCGCAGCCGCACCTGCAACCTTGCCGCTTCTAAGTGCATCTGCCAGGTCCTTTTCATTTACAAGACCACCACGAGATACATTTATGATAAAGACTCCGTCCTTCATCTTGGCAATATTCTCTTTACAGATCATCTTCTCTGTAGATGCATTCATCGGACAGTGAAGGGATATTATATCCGAATCGCTCCATATCTTATCAAGAGATACGAACCTCAGATTCGATACACCAGATGCATCGATCACTTCATCTCCTTTATATTTCTCAGGATGAGCTGTATATACCAGCACATTCATCTTAAAAGCACGGGCGATTTCAGCTACTCGTTTACCTATATTTCCGTATCCCACAATACCGATAGTCTTACCTGCCAGTTCCATAACAGGACTCAGCCAGTAACAGAAAGTCTCGCTGAGCACCCAGTCACCAGCGTGAACACTATCGCTATGCTTGCTGATGCTTCCTGCCAGTTCAAGGATGAATCCCCAGGTAAGCTGTGCCACCGACTCCGTACTGTAGGCTGGCACATTTGTCACCGTAACACCATGAGTTCGAGCTGCATCAAGATCAATAACGTTGTATCCTGTAGCACATACTCCGATATACTTTAGGTTAGGTAACTGGTCAAATGTCTTCGCATCAAAAATCACCTTGTTATCGAAGACCACTTCTGCATCCCCGATATGTTCGAACTTATTCTCTTCTGTTGTATTTTTATAAACGGTTGTTTCAATAAGTGATGTTATAGGATCAAGTGACAGATCACCTCTGTTCACCGCTCCTTCCTCAAGATATACTGCTTTCATAATCTTTCCTCGTAAAATCTTTTCTTAGTTAGCTGCTTACTCAGCGTTGGTTTGTTCACCAAGAGAAGTGTAGTAAGCTTCAAGCTTTGGTCTCGCACTAATATAGTACTTTTCAAGCTGCTTATCAAAATGCTTGCCCATGCTCTCCATCATTATTTTATCAGCCTGTTCAAATGACATGCTCTCTTTATAGACACGCTTACTTACCAGCGCATCATATACATCAGCTATAGCCATGATCCGGGCTTCAAGGGGTATTTTATCACCTTCAAGGTGTTCTGGGTAGCCCGAACCATCCATTCTTTCATGATGGTAATGAGCCACATTTTCTGCCACTATCTTAAAGGACTCATTGTCAGTGTCCTTAAGTATCTCATGTACTATACGAGCGCCCTCAGCCGCATGAGTCTTCATAATTTCATATTCTTCATCAGTAAATCGTCCTGGCTTTCTAAGTATCTTATCATCTACCGCAACCTTTCCCAGGTCGTGCATAGGTGCGGCTTTTATGATATCCTCACAGAACTCATCAGTGAGTCTGTCGGCAAATGGAGATTCTGCATCTGCTCTCATCTCCCCAATAATGATACGAACACATTCACTGGTTCTCTTAATATGTCCACCCGTAGAGTTATCTCGACTTTCAACCATGGTGGCCATACTAAGGATCAGATTATCATGCATCTCAACTATATGCTGGGTCTTCTGCTTCACCTCAGCTTCAAGCTCAGTCTTGTATTTATCCAGAAGTGCAACATACTTCTGATTCTTGGTATCATCAGTAAGGAATATCTGATAACCGATTTTCCTGTTTCCTTCATAGAGATACTGAGTGCGAACTACATAAGTGTAGTCACTCTCCTCTACTCCAGATACATTATCCAGTTTATCCTGTCCTGTCTTATATACTTTTTCTATCTTATCCTTTTTTACATAAAGATGAGTCTTTGTTTCATCCTCTTCAAAATGGTGTATCCAGTGTCCCACCGTATTCTCCATCCAAGGAACACGGGTTATATCCTGGTCGATACTTAGATCAACCAGCCCCGGAAGAATTTCGCGGGCAGTTTCATTTGAACCCAGATAATGATGATCAAAATCTATGGATATAAATCCTGTCTCACCAGTCTGTACCATAGAATCAACCACCATATCGCTGACCTTATAGAGACTCATACGACGAGCGATACTTATATACATTATCTGTGCAAATACATAGGTAAATGGAACCACCTCGATCTTAGTTCCAATAAGCTTATTACCTAAATAACCAAACAAGGTTACAATAACCGGAAAAAACAGACGTCTAAGGATTGTATTGGAGATCTGACTTTTTCTGATACCAGAATAGACGATGGCGACTATCTCAATAGCCACATAAAGAATGATAACAACTAGAAAGGCTGTATGAACCGGACCATACTCCTTCTTGACCTCGGTACCGAAAACATTGTGATGTACCGTCAGACTCTTCAGGAAGTATGGTGTTTTTCCAACCGTAAGAACAAATACGTAAAGTGTGGTGTTAATAAGAAATGCAAAGAAACAAAGGGGCCTTGGAACCTCTATCTCGCAGAGATTCAGCACACACATCGTAACAAAGAAAGGCAGGAAACAACTGCCTATATATATGATCTTATACGCATTCATAGCAGCATATTTATCCGCAGAATTCGCATAAAGATAATAACCCAGATTAACTATAGGAACCAATATGAAGATGACAGTTAAATTTAGATCAAAATGCTTTCGCCAGATCATAACATAAATAACCGTCAGAAGAAATGATATGCCAAAAATGACTTCGTAGTAAAGTGCTACCAACTATTATCCCTCTCCATCTATAGTTTTAAACCCCACTAAATATTTTATCACATTTACCCTTAATTGTACGCAAAAAAAATGAGTCAATTGGGCTCAAAGCCATTTTGACTCATTAATGTTATGTAAACTATATTGTTAACTTTATCCGTTTAGGTCATATGTACGCTATAATACTTATCTCTATAAGCCTTTGGAGTCATCCCTGTTACTTTCTTGAATATAGTTGAGAAGGCACTCTGCGATGAAAAACCCAGAGATACAGATATATCAAGTATTGAGAACTCTGAATATCTTAGCATATTCTGAGCAGTCTTAATCTTAGTCTCATTAATGAACTGATTCACGTTCATTCCGACTTCCTTCGTGAAAAGTCTTGAGAAATATCCCGCACTAAGTCCTTCTCTCTCAGCGAGTTCATTTACTGATATCTGAGACTGAAGATTCTCATAGATATAATCAATGCTCCTGCGAATATGCTTTGATATAGCATCTATCTTTTTCAGATCGCGCATACGAGTAGCGAAGTCTACCTGCATTTCAGCCATAAGATCAAGAACTTCCTCTACATCCGTTGCGACATCTGCCTTCCTGATATAGATATCCGTCAGTGTATAGGCTACATCACGGTCCATACCTCCATCTATACACATACGACTTATAATAGCTGCTGCTACAACCAGATGATATATCGTATTTCTGATGGGATTCTCCGACAGGGTTCCGCGGCCTTCCGAAAACTTTATTCTTGCAATCTTGAATCGTTCCCTTACCGCTTCAACCTCTCCATTTTTTATTCTGTTATATTGTCTGAACTCTGCGCGAAAGTCGTCTCTTATAAACTCTTCCTGACGCTGAAGATACAGTCTGTAGTTCAGTGTACTGTTAGTATCCATTTACTACTAACTCCCTTCTATAACAGTAAGCATCTATTCTAAATGTTTAGATAACAGCCTTAAGCCATGCAGGATACTCACGCTCAGGTCCTATCATTTGAGAATCAATACTGACATTTATTGTATCCTCAAGTCCCATAGTAAACAGTCTATTCTTTATTCTATTTACAACACTTATTGTATGATGCTGTGTCATCTCCGGAAGTAGGATATAAAGCTTATTCCCCTTTCTAGTCATAACATCACTTTTTCTTAGAGCCATCTTTACTGCACCACCCATAAGCTGAAGAAGTCTGTCATATTCCTTCATAGGAAGTTCCTCATCCATAGATGATAATGTAACTGTAAGCTCACAAGCTGGATTCTTATAAGTCTCAATATAATTCTCAAGGAACTTATGAACCGTACTATAATGAGACTCATCTAACCACATAGCACCATCTTCCGATTCAGGACTTACATCACTGAAATCGTAAAATACTACATTACTGCCTTCTGCACTATTATCAAGTGCCCTATCAGCCTTATCAAAGAGATCCTCATAATTAGTTCCATGTTCAGGCACCATTACAGCTCCAACAGATATATCGACAGATACATCCTTTTCATCACTTGCATATTCCACTGCCAGTTCACTCACCTTCTTCTCGATATATGAATGAACGTTCTTCATTTCCTGCTTATCTTGCATTCCCTTAAAGAAGATAACGAACTCATCTGTTCCAAGACATCCCTTAATATCACTGACACCTGTTGAACTATCGATGATTTCAAGGCACTCTTCCTGGAAGCGGTCTATAACATCAGCACCATAAACATCCTTAAACATTATAAGGTTATCCATCTTAACAATGGCAAGTAGTCCCTTCTCAGTTGCACAAGCTTTGTATAGTTTTTCAATGATTCTAGAATTATCCATAGCAGATTCTCCTTTCTCTTCTGATTCCTTAGGTAAATAATCGCAGCCAAAAATATTGGATTAAATATAAAAAAATCGGAAAAAGATTTTTTACAAGAACAAGAGCTTTTTTATATAAATCGTACCTGTTACAATGAACATTCTGTGAAGCCACTGTTTTAGCCACTTCTTTATGTTCAGTCTATGTTTTCAGTATGTATTTTATATGTCCTAGCTATGTTCAACTCATGTTTTTTTCATCTTGAACTATACTATTCTTTTAAGAAAAAATCTTTGTGCATTCTTTAAATCTTAAAACACGCGAAAATTATTTCTGTCATCTTTTATTATATTTTATAGAAATGTCATCTCCCTCACATCTTACATCTGCATAAGCGCCGGATATTATAGGCATCATAGGAGGTAAATGTCCTATATCCAAATCCATAATTATAGGTACTCCAAGTTCACCTAATATATCTGTTACAGCATTATACTGATTAACTCCCATAATATCTTCGCCGTAGTGACGAGGTCTTCCTATAAGCAGTCCCTTTACATACTTAAACCATCCAGCTTCTTTCATCTGGTAGAAAGCTCTTCTCATAGATAATACATCCAGATCACAGCATTCAAGGAACCATATAAAGCCATCATCCTTATATCTTTCAAGGAAGTCAGAGACCTTATCAAATCTTGTACCTAATTGAACTATAAGTATATCTGCACATCCACCTATAAGACGTCCAGAAAACTCAGCTGACTTTTTCTCATCCAGATTCATTCCTGGTAGATAGTAGCGATATACTACTTTCTCTGTCACATTATATGACAGCAGCGGATCAACTTCTGGTATCTCATCCAAAGGAGTATCTTCATCAACCTCCGGCTGATACCCCTCTAGCTCCCATAGATCATATCCCGTCACTTCCGACATTTCTCCTGTAAGGAGCTTTAATGCGTCATCGTTAGATTTATGCCAAGGAACTCTTCCAAAGGAAGGCGCACAAGGACCATATATAGCCGCTGTATCTGCAAGTATAGTAGATAAGAATGTAAAGTTCGTATTATCTGAATATCCCATATACCACTTAGGTTCGCTCTTTGCTATAAGATCAAAATCAATATATGGAACCACTTCACACATCAGTTCTCCGCCACCACAAGTGATGATAGCGTCTATATCCGGATCCGTCATAGCCTCATTTAGCTCTTTTCCACATTTCTCTGGAGTATTGCTTATTCCTATACCACTTGCCTCAAAACAGTTAGGACCAAGTTTTTCCTTATACCCCATCTCCTTAAATATCTTTCTTGCATTTTCAAATCTAGTCTTATAAGGTTCTATGGCACATCCAAAAGATGGTGCGATAAATCCTATAGTCCCGCCCTTTCTAAGCGGCTTTGGATATCTCATATCATTCCTCCTGAAGATTAATTAACCTTTTTCTTTTTTCTAAATAAATACTTTCTAGCTATATTAATACCTATCTTATATCCCAGAGGTCTAAGTGCCTTGTCAGCCTCCTTAAGCTTCTCTCTGATTGGAATACTCTGTGGACAATGCTGCTCGCATTTACCGCAGCCAACACATTGAGTTGCAAATGGCGGTTCCTCAGATAAGCCAACCGCCTGAGCATACTGGAATCTTCCAGCACTCTTTCCTTCAGTATACATAGTATTGTAGGCTGCAAATGTACCAGGTATATCTACACCCTTAGGACAAGGCATACAGTACCTACAGCCTGTACATCCTACCTTCTCATTTTCCTGAATGGCCTTCTTTACATTTTCCAGTAATTCAAAGTCTTCATCAGTAAAGGTTCCTGCTTTCATCTCACTGGCTGTCTTACAGTTCTCGTCAACCATCTCAAGAGAATTCATACCAGAAAGTACAACAGTTATCTCAGGCTGATTCCAGAGCCATCTGAAAGCCCACTCAGCTGGAGTCCAGCCCCTGTCACTTCCAGCGATTATCTTTTTAGCCTTATCTGGAAGCATATTTACAAGCTTGCCTCCACGAAGTGGCTCCATAATAACTATAGGAATCCCCTTCTCTGCAGCAGCCTTCACACCAGCCACTCCCGCCTGAGTAACCTCATCCAGATAATTATACTGAATCTGACAGAAGTCCCAGTCATAGTCATTAAGTATCTTGATAAAGTTATCACTATTACCATGATAAGAGAAACCTATATTTCTAATCTTACCTGCTGCCTTCTTCTCTCTTATCCACTCTTCTATACCAGCAGCTTTAAGCTTCTCCCATACACCTACATCTGTTAAATGATGCATAAGATAGTAATCTACATAGTCAGTTCTAAGTCGAGAGAGTTCCTCTTCAAAGTACTTATCAAGACCTTTACTATTCTTTATAAGATACTGCGGAAGCTTAGTCGCTATATTAATCTTCTCGCGAATATTATTACGCTCCAGGATTTCTCCAAGAGCTGCCTCACTTCCAGGATAAATATATGCTGTATCATAATAATTTACCCCAGCATTATACGCTGCCAATATCTCCTTCTCTGCTTTATCTAAATCGATGGAATTACCCTTCTTGGTAAATCGCATACAGCCATATCCGAGAATAGACAGATCATTTCCGTGCTTATCTTTTCTATATTGCATAGCCAGTACCTCCTATACAAATCTGGGAATAAACTCTTCCCTTAAAACACTCTCGCACCTAATAACATTTTATAGAAATACTTGGCAAATGTCACTCACAATATATTAAAAAAAGTCCCGTAAACCATAATTGGTCTACGGGACTTAAATCCTTTAACTTAAAGCTCAACCAAGTTTCAGATTACTCTGACTTTGTTCCATCGTAAAGATCTACGAGACCCTGAAGGTGAGCAAATCTCTTCTTGGAGTTCTCTTCAGCCATTGCGAAGAGCTTATCAGCCTTATCCTTATTAACCTTCTGAAGTGCTGTGTAACGAGCCTCTCCAGCGAGGAATTCCTGATAAGGAACTGTAGCAGCCTTTGAATCAAGAGTGAACTTCTTGTCAGCATCAGGATTGAATCTGAACAGGTTCCAATATCCAGCATCTACTGCCTTCTTCTCCTCAGCCATAGCCTTGCTCATACCAACACGGATTCTGTGGTTGATACATGGAGCGTAAGCGATGATGAGTGATGGACCATGATAGCTTTCAGCTTCCTTGATAGCCTTGATAAGCTGGTTGTAGTTAGCACCCATAGAAACCTGAGCAACATATACATAACCATAGCTCATTGCTATACCAGCAAGATCCTTCTGCTTGATCTCCTTACCACCTGCAGCGAACTGTGCAACAGCACCTGTAGGAGTAGCCTTTGAAGATTGTCCACCAGTATTTGAGTAAACCTCTGTGTTGAATACGAAGATGTTTACATCCTCTCCAGAAGCGAGTACGTGGTCAACTCCACCGAATCCGATATCGTATGCCCATCCGTCACCACCGAAGATCCACTGTGACTTCTTAGCAAGGAAATCCTTATCCTTAACAACTGCCTTAGCCTCTGGAGAATCAACCTTCTCAAGAGCAGCTACAAGAGCATCAGCAGCAGCTGTATTCTCATCTGTATTATCATATGTCTCGAAGAACTTGTCAGCAGCAGCCTTAACGTCTGCATTTGCCTCAGCTACTGTCTTAACCTTAGCCGAAAGGCTCTCACGAAGAGTCTTCTGAGCAAGATACATACCGAAACCAAACTCTGCGTTATCCTCGAACAGTGAGTTATCCCAAGCTGGTCCCTTACCTGCCTTATTTACTGTATAAGGTGTTGAAGGTGAAGAGTTACCCCAAATTGATGAACAACCTGTTGCATTTGAGATATACATTCTGTCACCGAAGAGCTGAGTAATAAGCTTAGCGTAAGGTGTCTCACCACAACCAGCACAAGCGCCTGAGAACTCAAGCAGTGGCTGTCTGAACTGTGATCCCTTTACAGAAGCAGCACCAAACTTAGCTATAACCTCTTCCTTATCTGGAACTGAGATAGCATAGTCGAACAGGTTCTGCTCAGCCTTAAGAGCATCATCAAGAGGCTTCATCTCGATTGACTTTGTAGGACATACATTTGTACATGATCCACATCCAAGACAGTCCATTGTAGAGATAGCAATGTTGAACTTGTACTCTGGCATACCTGTAACATCCTTTGACTTGAAGCCAGCAGGAGCTGCAGCAACCTCATCCTCTGTAAGAGCTACTGTTCTAATAGCTGCATGAGGACATACATATGAGCAAAGACCACACTCTACACACTTATCTGGTGTCCATACAGGAACAGATACAGAAACACCTCTCTTCTCGTATGCTGCTGTACCAGATGGTGTAGAACCATCCATATATCTAGCAACAACAGATACAGGGATTGTGTTACCTTCCTGAGCTGAAACCTTGATCTGAACGTCATTTACGAAATCCTGCTGTTCCTTTGTACCATGTGTAGCTGCAGGATAATCAAGACCCTCATCAACACAGTTCTTCCATGAATCAGGAACATCTACCTTAACAACTGCATTAGCACCAAGGTCGATAGCCTTCCAGTTCATCTGAACGATATCATCACCCTTCATACCATATGACTTCTTAGCAGCAGCCTTCATGTGCTCAATAGCCTCTGCCTCAGGAATGATACCTGTAAGCTTGAAGAATGCTGACTGAAGGATAGTATTGATACGTGTAGGTCCCATACCTGACTCAATACCAAGCTTAACACCATCGATTGTGTAGAAGTTGATATTGTGATCAGCGATGTACTTCTTTACCTGTCCTGGAAGATGCTTATCAAGCTCTTCACCTGACCATGGGCAGTTAAGAAGGAATGTACCACCATCAACAAGCTCTTCAACCATCTTATACTTTCTTACGTATGCTGCGTTGTGGCAAGCTACGAAGTTAGCCTTATGGATGAGGTATGTTGACTTGATTGGCTTATCACCAAATCTAAGGTGTGACATTGTTATACCACCAGACTTCTTTGAGTCATAATCGAAGTAAGCCTGAACATACTTATCTGTGTTATCACCAATGATCTTGATAGAGTTCTTGTTAGCACCAACAGTACCGTCAGCACCAAGTCCCCATAACTTACAGCAAACTGTTCCCTCTGGAGTTGTAACAAGAGCCTCACCTGAATCAAGTGAAAGATTTGTAACATCATCGAAGATTGAAAGAGTGAACTCTTCCTTCTCTGTATTATGAAATGCAGCAACGATCTCTGAAGGAGTTGTATCCTTAGAACCAAGTCCATAACGACCTCTTGTGATAGGAGTATCCTTGAACTCTGTGTTGCGGACTGCAGCCATAACATCAAGAGCAAGTGGCTCAGCGATTGATCCAGGCTCCTTTGTTCTATCAAGAACGATGATCTGCTTAGCTGTCTTAGGAATAGCTGCGATAAACTTATCATTAACGAATGGTCTGTAAAGACGAACCTTTACAACACCAACCTTCTCACCCTTAGCCATGAGATAATCGATTGTCTCTTCGATAGTATCACATACAGAACCCATAGCAACGATAACCTTCTCTGCATCTGGTGCTCCATAGTAGTTGAAGAGCTTGTAATCTGTACCAAGCTTAGCGTTGATCTTGTCCATGTACTTCTCAACGATAGCTGGCATCTCATTGTAAGCTGGGTTGCAAGCTTCTCTTGTCTGGAAGAATACGTCAGGGTTCTGAGCAGATCCCTTCTCGCATGGATGATTAGGATTAAGAGCCTCAGCTCTGAACTTATCAAGTGCGTCATATGGGAAGATATCTTCAAAGTCTTCATTTGACCAGCACTCTATCTTCTGAATCTCATGTGATGTACGGAAACCATCAAAGAAGTTGATGAATGGAAGTCTTCCTTCAAGTGCTGCCATATAAGCAACAGGTGTAAGGTCCATAACCTCCTGTACAGATGACTCACAAAGCATTGCACAACCTGTCTGACGACAAGCGTAAACATCTGAGTGATCACCGAAAATGTTAAGAGCATGTGATGCAACACAACGTGCAGAAACGTTGAATACACCTGGAAGTCTCTCACCAGCAACCTTATAAAGGTTAGGGATCATAAGAAGAAGTCCCTGTGAAGCTGTGTAAGTAGATGTCATGGCACCTGCAACAAGTGAGCCGTGTACTGTACCAGCAGCTCCTGCCTCAGATTCCATCTCTAAGATTTTAACAGTGTTGCCGAAGATATTTTTTCTTCCAGCAGTTGCCCATTCATCAGTATGTTCAGCCATAGGTGATGATGGAGTGATAGGATAGATTGCTGCACAATCAGTGAAGATATACGATGCATGAGCTGCAGCTTCATTACCATCCATGGTCTTTTTGAATCTTGCCATTTTGCGATTCCTCCTAGATTTATTTCTTTATGAGACCTTATCATCGGCCTCGTATACGCCCTTCTGAAAACAAGTAATTAGTACTTATTTGCTCATATAAAAAGCATAACAAAAAGACGCAAAAAGCTAGTCAATATAATAACACACTTGAACCCCATTGTGAACACAGAAAAGCCCCTATTTTTTGCTAATCTTTATAAGCTATAACTAGCTATAATTAGCCTTCTCTAACCTCAATTTCAAAATAATAAACCGGCCACGTTCTATACACGTAACCGGTTTACATAAAGTTCGATTTAAGTATTAGCTTTATTAATATTCAACAGGCTCAGAAGGATCATCCCCTACTGCATAATCACCTTCCATATATGTAATACATATGAATACATTCGTCTCAGGATTATATGATCTATATTCTCTAAGCCCATCTACGATATTTATCTCTTTCTCATATACTCCATTCTTAAGATCAGCCTCATCAAAAAAGTCTTTCGTATAATTCTCACTCTTAAGTGAAGCCATTCCGCAATAATAATGCTCTCCTTCTACAAAGTTATTGAAGAACACAGTATAGAGTTCATAGCCCTCCTTTTCATTTCCTTCTTCGTCAATAAATCCCTGAGGTTCCTCATTTAAAACAAAGCCTTCGCTCAGATAAGGCTGAATTGCATTCATAAGAATAGCAGAGTCTTCACTCAGATTCATATCTGTATATACCATTCCTTCATCTGATAAAGTAGAGCCTTCTGGTATGATATAATTCTCGTAACCATGATTTATAGCTTCTTCATCCTGTGAAGGTGTATCTGCCAGCGGTAACTCCGCCTCCTCAGGTGCCTTTTCAGGTACTAGGTCAACCTTTTCTTCTTTTACGTCTACCTGTTCTGTAGAAGTATCCGCGTCAGGTGTTGTCTCTTCTATTGTCGCACTTTCTATTGTCGCACCTTCTATTGCCGCACCTTCTATTGTTGCCTCTTCTGTTGTCACCTCTTCTGCCTTTACCGTAGCTGTATCATTTTTCTCTGATGCAAGTGCAGATGATGAAAACGCTGCTACCGCACCTACAGCGAGTAGTGATAATCCAATCGCTACAACCTTCGGAGCCTGCTTCTTATTTATAAGATTATTTATTCTCATCTTGACCTCCATTCCTCCCAATGTCTTTCGGGTGAATGAGGATTCAGGTAATATACCAAATCTTTTCTGCTTCATAGCTCTGCATACAATAGATGTACAGTAACTCTTCTTTATATCATCTCCCATCAAGCGGATGACTTCCTCGTCACATCTCATTTCAAGGTCACTGCAGAATAGTCTGTATGCAAGCCATACAAGCGGATTAAACCAGTGTATACATGTAATCCCCATTCCCAAAAGCTTCATTATGTTGTCATGTTTTACAATGTGGATAGTTTCATGTAACAGTATATAGTCCCTCTCAGAACTCTCTATTCCAAAAGGCAGCCATATACGCGGCTTAACTACACCAACTACAAATGGGGTGTCTATAAGATTAGTTTCGTAATAGTTCTTTCCTTCTGTCTTTCTGCCTCCTTTCAACATAAGGATTATCCTGACAGCTCTGATTATCATTACCGATACGATAATCATCACTCCTATAGCCCAGATAAAGAACATTACATTATCAATACTTAAAGACTCCTTTACGACCTCAGCACTGTGATCCGCCTTTCCATAATTATCCATAATATACCTAGCATATTCGAGAGTCTTCTTATCTATATGAGAACTAGTAGTGCTAGGTGCCATGGCTGACACTTCTTCAAATGATTCTTTAGCCTTAAAGATCTTAAGATTAAAGAAACTAAATGATGACTTAAAGTTTAGAGGACATACGAGCCTCAAGGCCGCAACCAGCCATAGAAGAACTGTTATCTTCTTAGGAAGTCTTCTAAACAAGAATCTAAATATCAGAACAGCAAGTATGGCAATACTTCCATACATACTCATACTTAATATAGATTTAATAAGTATATTCATAAGCATTAATCCTCTATATGTGAACCTATAAGCTCTATCAACTCTTCAGCCTCTTCCTTGCTTATTCTCCCGTTACCAAGAAATGCGCTTACAAATGCAGGAAGGGAACCTCCGAAGCTCTTCTGAACTAAGTGCTCACTTTCATATTCTTGTACCTGTTCACGTGGAATCAGAAATGTAACTACAGAATTATCATTTTGTACAAGCTCCTTCTCACATAACTTACGAAGGATAGTGTAAGTAGTTGATTTCTTCCATGAGAGCTTCTCCTCGCAAAGTTTAACCAGTTGTCTAGATTCAAGAGGTGAATTATCCCATATAATATCCATCATTCTAAATTCACTTTCACATAACAATAAATCTTTCATCACATTACTCCTTACATTAATCTTCTACTTAGCTAACTTATAGTTTTTGCTTACCGAATATTCGCTAGGGCCCTGAAGCTTCAGCAAACAAAAAAGTCGGTTTACAGTTATAAACCAGTTTTAGTTTACAACTATAAACCAACTTTGTCAATACAATAATTTGCTCTCTGAAAAAACTATCTTGCTCTTTGATCAAGTCTTGAGAGCACTTCCAGGAGGACAGCTACCTCCTTCTCCTTTGCGATCTGGAAGTAGTCCTTAAATCTTACTGCAGCAGATACATCTTCATTGATTGATATCTTGATAAGCAGATTACGAGCAGCCTGCATATTCTTCACTACTTCTTCATAAGATGTGATAAGATCTGCATCATAGTTAAGATAACCATTGGCCATCAGATACTTGATTCTCGCAAGCATCAGTACCTTATGATCATACATAACGTGAAGAGCTCTTACATCGAAGTCTGGCTCTTCTGCCTGCATTTGCTTCATAATACGAGCAAGTGCCACATCATAAACTTCTACTCCGAAGGTAGTATCATTAAATCTGTTCCTCATCATACGGAAATGATTCTTGGTATCCTGTGAGTTAAGGTACTCGCGGAGCGTATCTCTTATAAGTGCGGTATCGAGCTCATAGTAGCAAGTATCAGTATTCTTAAAGATAACATAGAGGCCTCTGGTTCCCTTATAATCATCCTTAAACATATGATCCTCAGAAGCAGAAATGACATCATAGCCCTTTCTTACTTCTTCGAAAGTGAGTTTGTTGTGTGCATACTTATCCTTAAATGTAAAGTCTCCACAGTAGAAGCCTTCTCCCTCTAAGTCGTAGCCATATATGAATAGCTCGTGAGGGAACTTGTAATCTACTTCAACATCACTTAATATCTTTGCCTCATCAAATACGCCATATACATAACCGCCCAGATCTATAGTCTTTATTATAAAATCAACTATGTCGCCGCAATAGCTTGTTATCTGGTCCTTAGTTAAGAGTGAAGTAATAAGATATGGGCATTCCTTAAGTGAGCTGCTTCCAGGCATGATGTCCATAAAGAGCATCTCATCACCTGTAAATATCTCTTCAATGTTATAGCATCTAAGCTGTATATAATTGCTAAAAATCCATTTCTTAGCATTATCATCCTCAGATAAAATAGAAAAAAGTGTAGCATGCCACTGCCAGGATGTGATCAGTGGAGTTCTTGTAACCGGCAATCTCTTCTTAGCCATTATTCACCCCTCCTTAATTATCTAGCTTTTCATTAATAATTGCTGCGAGATCTCCAAATGTTGGATAATCGTCAAGAGAAAGCTCATAATCAGTAAACTGTACGTTAAACTTCTCCTCTGAAGCAACTATAAGTTTAATAAGTGTAATAGAGTTAATGCCATATTCCGTGGTGATATTAGCATCCATACTAACATCTCCAATCTCTGGCAAGGTGTCATTAATAAGAGCAATCAGTTCCTGCCTTACTTCTTCTTTTCCCATATATTTTGCAACCCCTTTCCAAGTTTTACTTATAGTTTCATCGTGGAACCTTCTCCTTTCCACATACAACATAATTTTATCATAATTTCAGGGCATAGAAAAGAAAAAAATGTGCCAACAGGGGGATCCCAATTGGCACATTTACTAGGTTTACTCGTCATCATCCTCATCTTCAGAATGATTTTTTTTCTTAGATTTACTACTCTTAGATTTATTAGGTTTTAGTTCATAAACCTCATCTGCCTGAGCAGCTACATCCTGTGAGTGAGTAACTATAATTACGCACTTATTATCATTATGAGCAAGAGACTTAAAGATTTCCATGATAGCATCCTGATTCTCTGGATCAAGGTTACCTGTTGGCTCATCAGCAAGCACAACCTTTGGCTCATATGCTATCGCTCTAGCTATAGCAACTCTCTGCTGCTGTCCACCAGATATCTTAAGTACTCGACGATTTGCTTCTTCTTCTGAAAGACCAACCTTCTTAAGAAGTTCAAGAGCAAGACCCTTCTTGTTCTTTACTTTCTTCTTAGATAAATCAATCGAAAGTTCTACATTTTCCCTTGCTGTAAACTTAGGAAGAAGATTGTAACTCTGGAATACAACTCCTACGTCGTTACTTCTGTAGGTATACTTATCAACCTTTGTAATATCCTTACCTTCGAAAAGAATCTTTCCATCTGACAGCTTATCAAGTCCTGCAAGAAGTGAAAGAAGTGTTGTCTTACCAGCACCAGACTTTCCTACTATCGCATATACCTTACCTGCCTCAAACTTACATGAGAAATCCTTTAAGACATAGGTCTTCTTATCGTATGTATATGATATCTTATCTAATTCTAATACGCTCATCTTACCTACCTCCTTAGTCTCTCTCTGTCAGTATCTTCAGCGGCTGATATCTCATAATAAATATTATAGCTATAAGACTTGAAATGATGGAAAGAAGAATACCTATTCCAACCATCTGAAGTACTACTACTCCATCTACAGCATAGCTTACTGAATCGATATAATTAACTGGGCCTGTAACATCTCCTCCCTTGGAGAATGTACCCTGACCACCCATCTGGCCTCCAGGACCGCCTTGCTGTCCACCCTGCTGTCCGCTCTGCTGACGACCAAAGTTAGACTGTGTCTGGTTTGAGCTAGACTCCTGCTGTTGAACCTGAAACTCAAGAAGCTTATTTGTTATAGGAACTGATGTAGCAGCTCCGATTCCTGTACCTATAAGGATAGAGAAGATTGTAACTATGAATATCTCTAACATAAACTGAAGTGCAACCTTACCCTTATGCATACCTACTGCTGTAAGTACACCAACCTCGTACTTTCTCTCACGAATATTAAACATATTGAGAACTACCAGGATGATTGCTCCGATTGCAAGTATTACCCAGAGAAATGCTGTTGCAAAGCTCTTAAGATTCTCAAGTGGAACAAGACTTGCTTCGTAAGATGCTACATCACTAGATGTAAGCACATACTTGTCGCCTTCCTTATCCTTGAGATATGACTCGAAGTTGTCATATCCATCCATATCTGCAAATACATATGAACCTGTTGTTGTAGCTGAAAGAACCTGTCTCTCTATACCATTTGTTGTAGTCTCTTCTTCCTCTTCTTCAGCATCTCCAGCTGTTGCTGTCTCATAATCCTCTGATGCAGCAACCATGCTATCAACAACCTTAGAAGATGTAAGAATCTCATTTGCAGGATCATTTGCATTTCCTGTAGACATACTACTTGAAGAATCATTATTCTTATATATACCAACGACTTCAAGTTCGTAGGTTTCATCTTCATCTGTAATATTGTGAAGTGTGATCTTATCACCAACACTTACATTGTTATATGTTGCAAGTTCTGATGAGATAACACATACCATATCCTCTGTGTCTTCATCGAACATTGAACCTTCCTTGATAGTAGAAACTCCAGTATTGAAGTCTTCCATAGCTGCATCAGCACTGTAACCTGTAAGCTTGAAATCGCCCTGGCTAGCCATCATTGTTACAGGATCCTGCTGCTGTTGCATTCCTGGTCCCTGCATCTGACCATCCATACCCTGACCTTCCATGCCAGGTCCCTGCTGTCCATCTGGACCCATTCCTGGTCCCTGTTGCTGAGCTTCTGTAGTTGCTTCTTCAGTTGCTTCTTCAGAATCCTCATCAGCATCTGTCTCTGATGAAATCTCTGCATTAGGATCGATTGGCTGAAGATCATCAGTACCATCAAGAATAAGCATATTGGTGTAGTAGAAATTGCTTACATATTCTGACTCAGCATATTCCTGCATCTGATCAAGTGATAAACCTGATGCTTCCTTCAGAACCTCCTGCATAGCAGATCTATCTGACATATCTACACCACTGCTTTGAATCTGTTCCATAACATAAGCTCTATCTACATTGATATGAGCTGTAATATTCAGATTCTTCATATTTGACTCTCTTGCATTCTCAGATGACTTTCTTATAGAAAGTGCAACACAGCAAGAAGCCGCTATAACAGTGACGATTATACCGATCAGTATATTACGTCCCAGTGATCTAGATATATTCTTAAAAGCATTTTTGAATATATACATATCATTCTCTCCTATTGGTCCTCTAGATATAATTCCCTACCTAGTTACATTTATAATACTAGCTGTTCATATGCTAAGCAGCGATATAAAAATCTTCAGCAGCTACGTCGTATACACTTTCGATTGCACCGCCTTCTCTTCCGCCTGGTCCTGGTCCCATACCTGGGCCACCCTGTCCTGGGCCACCTGGACGTTCATGACTTCTCTTAATAGCACCCATAACAAAGAATACTACAAGTCCAAGAACAACTATTATAATGGCAACGATTGCAGCAACCTTGCCCTTACCGCCTTTTTTCTTATCCTTCTTTTCATTATCTGACATAATTCCTATCCTCCTCATAAAGAAGTAAATATCGGTGAGGACTAGAGAGGGGAGTTCTCAGTCCTCACCCCATAGCTGTGCCCGTCCGCACAACCTTCTTCACACAGAAAAGTCGAACCTGGATAGTACTCGAACCTGGTTCCACCCTTCCATCCAATACAAAATATACTGGAATGCTGTGGAAAAAGCACACTTTCAAATGTAAGAAAAATGTCAAAATTGTGTCAAAGAGTGGAATTACTATTCAAGGCAAATGATAAAAAAGCATAAAATGCTTGTTTACAAGCGATTTTATGCTTTTTTATTATTTGTTATGCGAAGCACGACTTTCCGAATGTATTCTTGGTTACCTTGAATAGTATTAGTTTACATAACACTAAACATTCAAATTAATCAAAGATCTCATTATCATTGTATGGATTAAGAGGTCCTTCTGCATATCTCTCACGTGGGAATGGCTTATGCTCGTCTGAGTTGAAGCACTCACATACTTCATCAGCTACGAAACGGCCAAGGTCTGTAAGATGGATATCTCTGCCGTTATCTTCAATAAGTCCATACTCTGTAAGAGCAGCTCTCTTCTTCTTGAAGAGATCATCGATATTATAACCGCCAGAGTTCTTAGTAAATCTGTTCTTAAGAACAACCTGATTCTTAAGTGGAAGAACGATCTTCTGACGAATCTTCTCTTCTGTACTATGCTTATAAGCACGTGTGATAGGAAGCTTTCCTTCATCAATCATGCTATAGTACTCATCAAAATTATATGAGTTGATATCAAATCTGTCTCTGTAGCTTGAGAAACCTGAAAGGCCGAAACCAACCTGATCAAACTGAGCACAGCACTGATTATATGCATAGTGTGAATAAATCTTCTTATCCTTTGAGAATACACGACGAAGAGTCTCATTGAAGCCATGATTCATCATCATTTCCTCTGCAATAGACTTCATCATCATAGTGTTCTTGAAGTCAGGAATATCATCAATACCTGAACCTCTCTTACGACGGTTAATGACACCCTGTCTGTCTCCATATGCCTGAACCTTCAGACGATAGATCTGAATCTCATTCATAGGAAGTTCTATAGCCTGTGCCATAACGTCTGTCCAGTTATCAATTGTCTCACCTGGATGACCGAATATAAACTCAATATTTACATCAAATCCAAACTCAAGAGCCTTATATACAGAATCGATAGCCCACTGTGCATCGTGAGGACGATTCATAAGCTTAAGTACGTCATTATTAAGTGACTGAAGACCGATTGTAAGTCTTGTTACACCGTGATCCTTCAAAATCTGCATTTTCTCTGTACCATCTGGTCCAACGATTGAGTTAGGGCCAAGGTCTACATTATGCTGATTGCATGATGAGAAATCAACACGCTTATCAAACTCTGTAAGGAAGTGATCAAGAAGCTTTGGGTTAAGGTTAGTTGGTGTACCACCACCAAGAAGAATAGAACGTGGACTAATCTTTTCCTTACCAAACTTATTAAGGAATAAATCCATTTCTCTTATAAGATAGCCAATATACTTCTCCTTCTCATCATCACATGGACCAACCTTGTTAGGATAGTGACAATATGTACACTGCTGGATACAGAATGGAATATGAACATAGATATCCATCTTGTTATCTTCAGGCCATACATAATCATCAAGATACTCTGGTCCCTGATCAGGATACTCTGTAATAGGTGGATAGTGTACTGTAGGTACAAAATCTCCATCATCGCAGATAAGTCCTAATCTCTAAAGTTCTGCAATTTTCTCAAACTTTTCTTCGGCATGCTTATATAGCAGCTCTCTTTCATCTTTTGAAATCATTTTAAATATCCTCCCCTAGATATTTTACTTAAATATAAGTATTACTAACAATATTATAGCAATGATGAGCAGTGCGATGATCGCTATACTAAGTATAGGTGCACGTCTCTGTTCTGGCAGGATTATAGCCTGAGCTGCGAAGTCTGTATCGTCTGCCATCTCTTCTACACGTCTCATCCAGTCATCCTGCGATGTGGCATCCTGAAGTGCCTTCTCGATTCCTTCAGAACCGATTGCATCAGTAAGAGCTTTGCTGCATAAGAAAAATGCATTCTCACCCTTTTCAACCTTATAGATATCACCAAGCACAGGTTCATATGTAGGTTGAAGTCCTACTCTTGGGAACTCCTTCTTCTCTGACTCAGCAACTAACTTCTTGTTAGCGAAGTACAGAACTCTTGAAGTTCCAGATATAACCCATCTAAATGAACTTTTTACAAGTAGTAGAAAGGCTGCATCACATTTATATACATTTCCAGGTTTGTTATTAACAAACACTGCGTTGTTCATGAAGTTAAAGATAGATACAAGTGGACCCGACTGAAGTGCAGGTCTCTTGGTAAAGCTCTTGGTACTGATATCAGCAATTATACCTTCTGCTTGCCCTCCTGTATTACTTCTTTTTTCTATCATAGAACATATCAGGCTCTTGCCCCTCGTGCTGCATAGGATCCTCGGACTTTCTCCTTCCGCGCTTCCTGCTTCGAGATGATTTCTGCTTTGTATCTTTATCTCTTCCATATTCGTCCTTTCCGCCATTCTTTGGTCCTGTGTAATTTGGATCCTCTTCCAGGATCAACGCAAATCTCTGCGGAATCATTTCAAATCTATCCACGAGATTGAAACCATAATACTTAAGCTGCTGTATCAGTAGATCTGGACTGATACCTGGTCCATAATATGAAGGAACTCCAGGTGCAGTTACATTGTTATCTACTATAATGATACGACCGCCCGGCTTCAGGGCTTTATGAAGTGTATCGACAAATGAATCCTTAACGAACTCAATATCTGTGATATAAGCAGCATGATACATAGAACACATAAATATTGTATCAACACTGTTATTATTAAGACCTGACTTGTTCATCTTAGTAACAATAGTCTTAATATTCTTAATGCCATACTTCTCGATGAGATCATCTACATACTTGATGGCATCCTTATTCAGCTCTGTAGCATAAACCTTACCCTTTGGTCCAACCTGCTTTGAGAAGTACCAGGTGAAGAAACCACTACCGCAGCCGATATCTGCAATATGTTCTCCTTCTTTGATATCGAAGAACTTACACATTTCATCTGTCTTCTCCCATAACTTACGATATGGATTGTTGAATATCAGATACTCATTCCAGTTATTAATCGTACCTATGGAGAAGTCCTTACCATCATAGTCAAATGAAGCTTCTATAGATGCATCTACTGGATCTGGCTTTTCAAGATGGAACTTATACTTCAGATACTGCTTTATTCTGTCAAAATCATTTCCGCAGAAGAAATCAGCATACATTTCTACAAGTGGATCTTCAGTCATTTCCTTACGCTTTGCATCATCAGCAAGGAAGTAATCTATACACCACATAAGAGCTGTATAATCATCACCGATTCTCTCCTTAGGCCAGAGCTCTTCAAATCCTGCACGAGCCTCAAGAAGCTTCTTCTCATCATTCTCGGTGATTCCTTCGTACATCTTACGTCCAGGTTTCTTACCTCTTACGGTATAACCAGAAGTTGATGTTCCGATAATTCTATATCTTGCAAGAGATACATTTGAATCAACAAATATCTCATTATCTGCTAATGCTGGTTTTTCTGGAGCACCAGCTGGTACTTCAACCTTATCAAATACAAGAGCATATCTCTGCGGAGTGAACTGGAATGCATCCTTTAACTTAAAGCCATAGTAGTAAAGCTGTGATATGATCAGATCCTTACTGATATATGGTCCATGGTATGGAAGATTCTGTCCTGTAACAAGGTCATTATCTACAACTATAAGCTGTCCACCATCATTAAGAGCTGTTCTAATGCTTCCGATAAACTCTTCTCTTTCTCCATCTGTAAATGCCGCATAGACATTATGGAATAGAGAGCAGACATACACTACATCAACACGTACATCTGAAGAAAGTCCTATACCCTCGAAGGAGCTTTCAACAACTTCTACGTTATTTATCTCATTATCCTTTATATAATCATGAAGGAAATCTAGATGCTTAGGGTTGGTCTCGATTGCATAAACCTTACCATTACCCCCAACAATATCTGCGAACTTAAATGAATAGTATCCTGGACCAGAACCAACATCTGCGATAGTCATACCCTCAGCAAGCGGAAATCTTTCCAGATTCTCACGAGTTGACTCCCAACGTTCACGGTCAGGATTGTTAAATAGAATAAAGTCTTCAAGGAATCTCATCTGAGCCTTAATCTCAGTGTTATCTCCAGGGCCATACTCCTTGATATGATACTTATACTGAAGATAAAGCTTCAGATTCTTGAAATCATCCTGAGACATCATCTCATAGAAAGCCTTAGTAAAAGGCTGTGCCAGAAGATCCTTCTGGGCTGGCTCAGGCGCAAGGAAGAATCTACAGAGCCACTCAAGTGCTGTATATTCACCACCGAAGTTTTCATTTGGAATAATCTCTTCATATATAGAGATTGCTTTCTCAAGCTCTTTCTTCTTTCCGTTGTCAAAATAACTCAGGATTGCTTTGGCTGCATCTGTACCACCTTCAGTGATATCAAATGAGTCCAGGCTTCCCAGGTGGATCAGTGACTGCTGATCTTCAATCCTAAGTACTACGGGATTTTTATCCTGTTCCATTTTTCCTTATCCTTTCCTTTTATATCTCATTACCACTCTGCTGACTGGTATATAGTCTGTGGTACTCTCCCCTTGTCTCCATAAGTTCTTCAAATGAACCTTCTTCGACTACATTACCATCCTTCATCACGATAATCTTATCAATTGTTTCTGTACTCTTAAGTCTGTGTGCAATAACCAGTATCGTAGCATCTGGTACAATACTGAATATATTACTCCTCACCATCTGTTCTGTCAAAGGATCCACAGCGCTAAGCGCCTCGTCCATTATAAGGATTCTAGGCTCTCTTATGACCGCTCTGGCAAGGCCTATAATCTGTCTCATTCCTTCGCTTATGGTTTCATCATCATCAGATGTTACAGTATCCATTCCATCAGGAAGTTTCTCAATAAGCGGAAGTATCCCCATACGCTCCGCTAAATGAAGAGTGTCTTCTTCAGTCTTATCTGTTGCACCATATAGAATATTTTCTGCAATAGTACCATCAACAAGTTTTGAATCCTGCAGAACTACAGTAACCATATTTCTGGTTTCTTCTAATGAATAGTCCTTTAGGTTTACTCCATCTACGAAGATATCACCTTCATAGGTATCATAGAACTTAAGAAGAAGACTTGTAAGTGTTGTCTTACCGGCTCCTGTAGCTCCTACGAGAGCTGCAGTCTTTCCGCCTTCCAGAGACAGTGTTATATCATCAACAACTGTCTTAGTTCCATCATATGAGAAAGTTACATCCTTATAAGCAACTCCTCTTTCAGGAACTCCTTCCAGGAGTTTTTCTTCTTCGCCCTGCTTTACAAGACGAGAGTTCTCTCCTGTGTCTTCTATATCCATATCAATAAGCTCAAATACTCTCTCTGCACTTGCGAGAAAGCTTTGAGTCTGAATCATAACATTTCCGAAGCTATATACAGAATCCATAAACTGCTTCGAGTACATGATTACTGCTTGAAGAACACCTATAGTAATCACATCTTCTATAGCAAAATGTCCTCCGACTACAACCGTTATCATAAAACTGAGATTTCCCAGAACAAGCATGATAGGGTTGATGATAGCACTAAACATACTAGACTTGATACATACGTCTGTATATTCCTGACTCTTCTTTGCCATAGTCTTACTTGTATAATCGCCGATACCAAAAGTTTCCATAGTACGAAAGTTCTTAACCGACTCCTCAAGATGACCATTCATTGAGCCAAGAGCCATAGTCTGTCTCATGAAGTAATTTCTCATCTTTCCGGAAATGATACCAGAGATGATAGTCGTAACAAGTGCCGTAACGATTGAGATCAGTGCAAGTTTCCAGTTCTTCGAAAGCATGATGATAGCACATCCTATGATGACTATTATCTTCGACATAAACTCTTCAAGAACCTGCGCAACCGTACTTACCCTCTGAGAATCATTTGTAAGTCGGCTCATTATATCTCCATAACTATGTGTATCAAGATATGAAAGAGGTGCATGTATCACCCTTTCAAAAAGGTCACGACGCATCTCAAGACTCAGGTTCTCAGAAAGCTGCATAGCACTGACATTTTTTACATATTCAATAATTGAGTTCATGATAAATACCATTACTAAGGCTGTAACCACTTTAGTAAGGTCCTGAACAAATGTACTGTCTGTTCTATATATAAGACAGTTTATTGCCTTCTGTACAAGTATAGGTACTATAAGCTGGCAGGCAATAGTCAGGAGGATAGCTGCTATCAGAATGATGCACTGCTTCTTCCATTTAAATACAAACTTCGAGATTCTCGCAATTATCTTACGAGTGTCTTCTGGGCTTCTTTTCTCTAATGGTGGTGCTTCTGTTGGCATTAGACAAGTCCTCCTTTCTCCAAAGTATAGGACTTATCACAGCTGGCAGCACTACCCGCCCTTTCAGTAACAAGTATGAGTGTTATACCAGCATATTCTCTTGCTATATTATCCAGCACCTTCTTCTCTGTTGAATAGTCAAGTGAAGAAGTACTGTCATCAAGTATAAGTACATCTGGCGATGCGGCCAGGGCTCTTGCAATCATAAGACGCTGTCTCTGTCCGCCGGATATAGTATTTCCACTGGAATAAGCCAGTGAATCATAACCATAATCAAGTGATGATATAAACTCATCTATCTCAGCTGCCTTAGCAGCCTTCACTACTGCATCTCTATCAATATCTCTTCCAAGAGATATATTATCTATATATGTACCACTGTAGATAGAGTTATTATATGCACCTACAATTGCAATATGCTGACGAAGTGTCTGCTTATCATAATCAGCAATTGGTGTACCATTTACCTTAACCTCACCAGATGTAGCTTCTGTAAGACCTGACGCAAGCATAGCAAGTGTTGACTTACCACCTGACGTTCCACCTACAACAGCTATTCTCTCGCCCTTTTTAAGTGTAAGATTTAGGTTTTCTACAACTGGTCGATTCTCAACATAAGACTTGGTTACAGACTTTAGTTCAATAGTCTCAACCTTTTCAAGGCTCTTAGTTCCATTTGCAGGAAGCTCAGCCTCATCTATCTCAAGAAGTCTCTTAAGTGAAGGTGAAATCTCTGATATAGTACGAGCAAGATTTGAGCTGATCATTATAGACATAAGAATCTGCTCAGCATAAGTAATGGACATCATGACATTTCCGATAGTAGTGCTATTATCCTTGCTCTGATATCCAATCATTACTACGATAACTACTATAGTTATATTCATAATAAACATTACTATAGGATTAAGAGCGCTCATAAGTGAAAGAACCGATATATTGCTGCTATACAGTTCTTTATTCTTGCCCTCGAAGGATCTTTCCTCGAAGCCCTCAGTAGTAGATGACTTAATAAGTCTCATACTACGAAGTACAGACTGGAGCTTTGCATTGATTGCGTCTATCTTAAGCTGTACCTTCATGAACATTGGAGCAGATTTATGTATAAATATATATATGATAATAATCTGAATTATTATAAATGCTAAGAATACAAATGCGAAATTAAGGTTTATACGGAATATCATAATAAAACCACCTACTGCCAAAAGAAGTGGCTTATATATAAGATCTATAGTAACCTTAATAACTGAGATTACTTTCTCAACATCCCCTGTTAATCTGGTAATAACGGAGCCGCCGCCAATCTCCTTAACTGTCTTGTAGTTCAGCTTCGTTACCTTATCATAAAGCTTCGTTCTTGTCTCATTTCCGAATCTTAGAACCGCTATATTTATAAAAATAAAGGACAGATAACCGCTCACTCCTAGTATTACAGTGAAGATAAGCATCTTTGCCCCTATGCTATATACCACATCCAGATTTCTAGTCATTATACCCTTATTGACTATGTCTCCCATATATCTTGGAAGAATAATCTCTGAGATTCCCTGAAATGTAGTAAATATAAGTGCCAGAATATAAAAGAGAGGATTTTTAAAGTACTTTTTAGTTATTTTAATAATGTCCCTCATCAATCATTCCTTAATGTTATTTGTCTGACAAATGTCAAAACACTAATCAGACATTATACCATAAGCCCATATACTAGGCAATGAACATAATAAGAGACAGATACACTAATGCATACCTGTCTCATGACTTACGCGTGTGTATGAAGGCCCATGTATGAGCCGCTTGAAGTTACCATTCCATAGGCTGTTTCCATCTCAGTAGCACACTCAAGCATATTCATTCGAACTCCTGAGTAGAAGTTATCCATTGTGATAACCTGCTCACCGATATTAGTTGTGATGGACTCTGGTGCTTCGTTATATGGTTCAGCAGTAAGTATCTCCTTCATAGCTGAAGAGAAATGAGGCATTGAATCTGGAAGTGATATGTACTTCTGACTCATAACCTTTGACTTAAAGCCATCTTTCAAGAGACAAAGTTTCTTCTTTGCCGTCTTCTCCATAGCACTTGATACAAATGCTCTGGCAGCAGTCTTCATGACTCCGCGTCTTACTTCACTATCAAATGATACGAACATCGCATTCATATCCTGCATAGTAGGATGCTTATCTGCAAATGCAGCTGCGATAACCTTCTCATTTGGATATACGCCAAGTCCAAGAAGAAGATTCTTGTAGATATGCTCCATCTCTGTACTTACTGGAACAAGTCTGTCACCATTTATATCAGCCTCATGGCTAACCATCATCTTAATAAGTCCCTGTCTGAACTGTTCTATACGTTCTTCAGTCACATAGTCTGAAGGAAGGAACTCATGTCTCTTAGCATCATTAAGAGTAAAGTCTACTATTCTACGTCCCTCTATAGCTAAGTCTTCAACTGCATTTACCAGATCCTGATTGAACTGACTAAATGTATCGCTAAGCTGTTCAGCTCTCTGACGAAGTTGTCTAATGATGTCACCAAATACATCTTGCGAATTAAGCTCAGCCATCAGCATATTTCTTTCTTGAGCAAGTGCACTCTTAATGCACGCTTCGTGATAACCCTTCTCAGTCTCACGCTTTGCTGAAGGAAATGCGAACAGTCTTCTCTTCACAATAGAAAGGATTGAATCTTTAATTCCTTCGAAATCATTTGATGGTGAATAACGATTAAGCATAGCTTCCAGAGACTTAACCTCTTCAACCATGTTGCAATCCTTCTCACATCCACCAATTCCGGCAGCACCTATAATCTTCATAGTAATGATAGGACCAAACTCTGCCATATATTTTTCTATATTAGCATCAAGAGCCTGTGACATCTTGATTCTAAGAGACTTAACTATGATAGGAATATCATCCTTTACAGAACCAAGCGCCTGTGGAAGTGCAGAACTAAGTCTGTCTACACGTTTCTTAATATCCTTATACGCTGGTGCTGGATACTGTCCAGTCTTGATAAGACCATTTACTGAGAGATCTATCTCCTCTCCAGGTTGTCCCTGAAGGAAAGTTCTCATCTCACCAAATGTCCTCTGGATATCAGCCTGCATCTTGTCGTTCTTCTCAGGCATCTTATTCATTCTGGAATAAGCTTCCTGGAATACAGACCTCTCTATGATATTCTCAATCTCCTTAATAGGAATCTTGTAATCAGCTTCATTTACGACCTTGAAGTAACCAAGCTTGCTTCTTTCAAAAAATGAATCTCTAAGCAATTTACGTCGGCCGTTCTCATCAGCATCATCTATATATTTATTATGTGCTAGTTTATATAAGAAGTATGCAACGTCACTGAAGATAACCCCTTCAGGAATATATCCCTGGTCATCCTTCTTACCAGATACCAGCATACAACTATCAAATATATTCTCGCACATTGTTAGTCTATGGTTTGTACTCTCGAATACGTAATTCTTTCCCTCGTATCCAGCCTGAATATATTCAGACACTTCCATCATGGTAGCGTGACCATTTGCAAGAAGCAGAGTTCTAAGCTCATCATCTTCATAGATAGACTTATTAGCAAAGAGTGTATCCGGCATGAGCAGGCAGCCACCTACTCTAACATTCTCCCATCTTCTTGACTTAGCATAGCCTCTGATATTATATGTAACATCTGCAAGGATACCACTTCCTGTACCACCACATGTACTTGATACAACGATGATATCAAGTCTCTTATGAACAGAATCACAATATAAATCTTCCAGCTTTTCAAAAAGAAGGATTCTCATATCCTCATATGCATTTGAGAACATAAGTCTACCAACCTGACGGTTGCCCTGTGCACCCTCTGTTCCTATATGAAGCTTTGGAAAATCAGGACTCATCCATCTAGCCAATGTCTGTTGAACAGGCTGATTGTTATAGCCCTTCTCCATAATATCTTCAAGATTTGGACGATAGATACTAAGTACTTCAAGAGCGTTAAGACCATCGCCGTCACGACTTGCTTTTATAGTATCCTCCATCTCCGGAATATTTGAATCTATCAAAAGGTAGTGGATATTGTCTTCAGAGGTAATCTCTTTTCTAAGCATTGCCTTAAGTTGTGTTACAACCTTGCCGCCAACTCCACCAAGTCCAACAACAAGAAGATCGCCATTAATCTTCTCTCCGTCCTCCTGCTGTCCAAAAATACTTACTTCTTTAAGTCTTGAGAACTCTTCCTTTTGTGTTTCAAGAAAAATCATTATAGTCTCCTTTTGTTCTTCTCTCTCCCCAGAACATAAATCGTTTCCATTATATACTATATCGCACAAAAAGAACACACCTTTTTTGTAAAAAATGCTATAGATTTTGTAAATCTTAGCTAAAATTCATAAAAAAAATGAAGTTGGCAGAACTTATGTCCACCAACTCCATATTTTTTTATCATTTTCTATCGATTAAGCCTTGTTTGCTGAACCAAATACAGCAACACGATCCTTAACCTCATCTCTGATTGCCTGAGCACCAGGAGCAAGAAGTTTACGAGGATCATAGCCCTTACCCTGCTGATCCTTACCTTCCTCAATGTACTTACGTGTTGCAGCTGCAAATACAAGCTGACACTCTGTATTAACATTAACCTTAGCAACGCCCATTGAGATAGCCTTCTTAATCTGCTCATCAGGGATACCTGAACCACCATGAAGTACGAGTGGAGTATTTCCAATCTCAGCCTTAACTGCTTCAAGTACCTGGAACTGAAGTCCTTCCCAATTATCAGGATACTTACCATGGATGTTACCGATACCACATGCAAGCATATCAACGCCAAGATCGTTGATCATCTTACACTCTGCTGGATCAGCGCACTCACCCTGTGATGAAACGCCATCCTCTTCTCCACCGATACCACCAACCTCGGCCTCGATTGAGATTCCCTTCTCGTGGCAGATTGCTACGAGTTCCTTAGTCTTCTCGATGTTCTCATCGATTGGAAGTGAAGAACCATCGAACATGATTGATGTGAAACCAGCTTCGATACAAGCCTTAGCACCTTCATATGAACCGTGATCAAGGTGAAGTGCAACTGGAACAGTAATTCCAAGTGACTCATCCATAGCCTTAACCATAGCTGCAACAGTCTTGAAACCTGTCATATACTTACCAGCACCCTCAGATACTCCAAGTATAACAGGAGTCTTAAGCTCCTCACACTCAAGCAGGATTGACTTTGTCCACTCAAGATTGTTGATGTTGAACTGTGCTACTGCATAACCACCAGCAACAGCCTTCTCAAGCATTTCTTTTGCTGAAACTAACATGATGTTACCTCCGTAATATTTTATTAATTAACAGTTCTGATCGAACAGTAATTTTTTACCGCCTTGTATTATAACCCAAACGTTCTTTTTACACAACCACAATGTTATATGTATCTAACTATTTTTTCTTTCCAAAGAGACGAAGGAGCTTCACAAACAGGTTGATGAAATCAAGATATAGTTCCATAGCTCCATACATTCCTAAAACATTTGCTGAAAGACCTGTATTCATACGAGACATCTTAGATATCTTATTTACATCATAAGCTGTAAATATAGAGAAAAGAACTATTCCTATTACTGTTATACACATATCTAGCATAGTATTACCTAACACAATATTTACTATCGATCCAAGCACTATAGCAATCAATGTACCTAATAGAATAGGTCCCCATCCTGTAAGGTCCTTCTTTGTTGTCGCTCCATAAAATGCCATTACCGCAAAAACCACAGATGTCATAAAGAATACTGTAACGATAGAGCTAAGCTGGAACACCAGGAATATTATCGCAAATGTTACTCCATTTACAGCAGCAAAACTGAAGAACAGTACTGCTGACAACCAGAAGTTATCAGTCTGAATTACAGAAGTACATAACAAAACAAGTACAATTTCTACAATAGTAATAATAATTATTCCAAGTCTTCCTGATTCTATAATAGGCATATATAGCCCAGGATTAGCAGCTATAATAAGTCCTGATATACCTGATATAAGAAGCGCTATAAACATATAAAGAAATGAACTTACAAGCACTTCATTTATAAAAGCTTCACTTACTGGTACCGCAGCCGCCGCTCCTACGTTGCCACCACGATAACCATGTCTTCCCGGATAACGACTTCCATAGCCACCATAATATCTGCGACGTCCATAATATCCGCGACGGTGATGGTGATAGGAATCATCAGAATCATTTCCGCCTAAGCCACTACCTATATCGCCAAGCATGTTGCCAATCCCAGATGTCATGCCTACAGTCTTAGCAGCCATACCCATCGTATCTATTCCAGGGGCTGCAGCTTCTTCATCATAATAGCCATCATTTAGATCAACTCTTCCATATCCTGCCTGAACATACGGATTTACAGATTCCGCTGTATCAAGCTGATTATATGGATTCTGCGAAGGATCATATGTACCCTGCTCGCTATAATAATCACTTGCACCATCAGGACCGAAAGGATCCTGAATACCATTTGTAGGATTAAATGGATCATTTGATTGATAGTAGGAACTATTATCAAACTCTTGATTATTATCTATTGGACCTTTTTTTAATTCCATGTAATCTCTCCTTTTCTCATCTACGTAATACAAAAGAGTGACACTTCAGATTAAAACCCTTCTACTCTACGCTGACGTCTTACCTCTAGTCTCTTCTTTGCACCTTCCCATTCTGCCTTTTCAACTTCCGTTTCGAGCACGAGACCATACTTAAGAGGTACCGGTCTTCCTGCATCATCTACTTGAACTTCAGTAAAGTAAGCACGGTTAATAACCTTTCTCATACCGCTGTCTCTATCTTCTATATAAACATCAACTCTTACCTCCATGGATGTACGACCAACATAGGTAAGCTTTGCTCTGATAACTATAATATCATTCAGAAAGCACCCTGCCTTAAACTGAAGATTATCTACAGCAGCAGTAGTTACAAATCCTCCGCAATGACGAGTTGCAGCTATACCAGCCACTTCATCCATCCAACTCATCAGTCTACCACCAAAGAGACGGTCATTTCCGTTAATATCCTCATACTGAATACATTTCATCCATTCAGTTCTGGAATCTTCTACTTTTTTGAAACTCTCGTATGACATATATAAACCTGTTCCAATCTATTAAATCATTTAAATATCTTACTTTTCATCTCAAGATACTATCACATTTTATATAGATATTCTAGAAGAATAATTAGCCCCTCTTACGGTTTATCACAGCTCCAACAATAGCAGCAGCAGAAATTACCGCAGCAAACTCTACCAAATATATAATAAAGCCAAATATACCTATTGCTCGAGGATATCCCTCACCATCTATTGATTCATATAAAGTATTGGTCTGATCAAAACATAGTGCATAATAAACAGAACCTGTATAAGGCTCTTCTATCTTAGATACTTCAAAGAACCCTCTTCCGAAAGGACCATTATCCTCATATATCATATTATCATAATTACCTTTTTCATTAACCTTATCGAACATTTCCTTCATTTTTGCTTTTTTTGTAGGATCCATAGACTTACAGTAGCAGAAACCATCACCATCAGGAAATGAATCATTATATTCAAAGGTTACATCCACATCGTACTTCTGATACCCCTCTGACTTCATATCAGCTTCTGTCTTATCTAGATTATACAAAGGAATAAATGTACTTCCTTCATCCTCATCCATATATTCAATACACTCAGGAACAAACTCTTCACCCTTAAGATATACCCCTGTAATACGGAACTTAAGATCATAAAAATCATAGTTTCGCTTCTCAAGAACATTTTTCATCATATCTTTTGCCTTAGTATCAGAGCAGGTATAATAAAGGGCGCCCTTCATCTCATAATCATTATCTGTTCTTGCAAAAAGAAGCTCATCCTCTACCAAGATGCTATTGCCACTCTCATCATAAAAATCATATACAGAATAATTTACTTCTTCTCCAGTAATAGAGTTAATTCCTCTAGAATTAACACCTTGAGTTCTATGGGTCAGATAATAATTCATTTGTTTCTTCCCATCAGGAAAGGTTCCACCATTCATAGATTTTATAGCTTCTTTTTCATTTTTTACTTTGTCACTCACATTTTCAGCATCACTTAGATATATTCTCTCTCCTCTACTAAGAAGAGTAGTTGTCTGATTATAAAGCCTATCAAAAAATACACCAGCATTATTCTTGCTATGCATAGACTGCCCAAAAATCAGCGCACATCCAACTATAGCTCCAGCCCCAAGCGAAATAAGCATCCTTTTCGTTTTTGTTTTCATTTTTCATACCTCTTTTTTAAAAATATTAGTAGTGTAAATTGTTATCTTCTGATGTGGGAGTTAAAAGTATAGAATAACGCTCACATCACAACATAATATTTTATAAAATTCTTCACTGGTTAAAAAAGCAAGTCCCCGCTAAATAATGATTTATATCTCTCTAATTTAAAAAAATAAAATCGTACTTATTAATTATTGTTGTATTTTGACTATTTTTTGCTATGATAAATATATGAATAAAGAGATAATTAATTATGAATCTATACATGGCGTAGCATTCGCTAAGAAGAATGTTCCAAATGAGTTTCCTTCTCACTGGCATAACTCAGCAGAGTTTACTCTGGTACTAAAGAAAGGATGCGAATACGTTATAGGCGATGAGATTTTTACTCCAGAGCCCGGAGATATCCTGCTGGTATGGCCACGAGAGCTTCACGAGATCAAGAAAGCTCCGGATGAAGGTTACATTTTGGTACAATTTTCTTCTAGTCTTGTCGAAAATAGCACAGATATTGCCACTGCCATCAGATTCCTCAGTAAATGTCATTACATTTCAAAGAAAAAGGAACCCGAGCTTGCGAAGAAGATTACTTCTCTAATAAACGAGTTTATGGAAGTATATAAAAGCAATCAACATTTTGTAGAAACAAAATGCAAGATTATTATATATAACATCCTGCTACTTGTGGGTGAATATATATTTGAAGAACATCGCGAGCTTATAGGAAATGAACAGTTTTCAGATGCAACCTGGGAGTATATCAGAACAGCATGTAGTTATATAGCTGAACACTCTTCTGATGATATATCTCAGACAGATGTCGCTTCAGTAACCGGACTGAGCCCTTTCTACTTCTCCAAGATATTCAAGGAATATACTAAGATGACATTTCCTCAGTATCTTGCAAATATCAGAGTACAGAATGCTATAAACCTTCTTGCTGATGAGAAACTGTCCATCACAGACTGCGCCTTTTCAGCTGGTTTCCAGTCCACTACTACATTTAACAAGATATTTAGAGAAACAACTGGTTGGACACCGCGCGAATATCGTAAGCTTCATTCAAATGCGAAATCATAAGTCTTTTTTCTAAAAGACTTAAATAAAAAATGGTCAAAACAAAGTAAAAACCAACTATAATTTATTTTATAACAAGTTTAGAATGTCTACAAGGTGAAGGACCTTGTAGACTTTTTTTGTGGGAAACTATACGAGGATTATTTGGGGGAAGTATTACTAATAGTTTGATTTTGAAAGGCACATATTATGAATGACAAGAAAGTAATCGACTTTACAACCGGAAATCCCACGAAGCATATTCTGAACTTTTACTGGCCACTTCTTTTGACCAGTATGCTACAGCAACTTTATAACTTCGTAGATGTAATGATCGTAGGAAAGGGCCTCGGAGATGATGCATTTGCCTCTGTCGGCAATATGAGTTCTCTCTTCTTCCTTATCGTTGGTTTTTCATTTGGTCTTGCCAACGGATTCGGAGTTCCGATAGCTCAGAGCTTCGGTGCAAAGGATATAAAGCAGCTTCGTCACAGAATTGCTGGAACTGTTCAACTTGCTATCATACTAGCCATCATACTTACAACATTTAGTACAACAGCTCTTCCATTTCTGCTCAGACTGATGAAGACTGATCCGTCACTTATGGAGAACTGCCTCAAGTATGGTTATATCGTATTCGGCGGTATATCCACCTCAATATGTTATAACGTAAGTGCTGCTACCCTTAGAGCTCTTGGCGACAGCAAGACTCCACTTAGAGCTATTATATTTTCTTCTTTTGTAAACCTGGGGCTTGATTCATTTTTCATCTTTGTGCTCCATATGGGAGTTGAAAGTGCAGCGATTGCTACAGTTGTATCACAGGTTCTTTCTTCAATAATATGTCTAAGACGTCTTAGTCAGATTGAAATGATAAAGCTTGAGAAAAGTGATTTTAAGAACGATCATAAAGTATATATATCTCTTTTCAGTAATGGTCTACCTATGGCATTTATGAACTCTATCACAGCTATAGGATGTATGGTTGTTCAGCACTACATAAATGATCTTGGAACTGATTATACTACAGCATATTCAGCTTGCAGCAAATACCTGAACCTCTTCATGTGTCCTGCATCTACAGCTGGAAATGCTATGAGCGCATACACTAGTCAAAATTACGGTGCAAAAGAATATGACAGAATCCTAAAGGGACTCAAGGTATGTCTGACAATTTCGTTACTTACTTATCTTACTCTTGGATCAGTTATGACATTTTGCCCTAGATTTCTTGCAAAGCTTCTCATACAGGGAGAGACTCCTATACGACTTGTATGCGATTACCTGCCAATCTGCGGCATGACTATCATCGCCGTTGACTGTCTCTTCGTTATAAGAAGCGCAGTCCAGGGAATGGGACACCCTGTTCCACCTATGTGGTCTGGTGTTCTGGAAATGGCACTTAGAATTGGTGTGATTACTATATTTATAAAAACTCTAGGTTTTAGAGCAGCCGCTTTTGCAGAAGTTGCCGCTTGGACTGGAGCACTTATAGTAAATGTAATAGCTTTCGGAAAGATACTTCTGCCTTTAGTAAGTTCCTTCCGATTAAGCAGAAGAATTAAAGCGTTTTAATTATCCTATCCCCCCTAAGTCGGGGACCTGGTAACTTAACCAGGCCCCCTGAACTTAGGACTTTTTTATTTATCCATTAAGCCTTTAGCATCGAGACGATCCAATCTGGATCTGGAGCTTTCATTTCCTTATCCATCGCCATCTCTTCCATGATACCCTGAACAGATGCCCAGAAACATCGAGACATAAGCTTTGCATCACCTTTTTTAAATACTCCCGACTTCTGTCCCTGTTCTATCATCAAAGCAGTGGAATCTATGGTGTTTATCGAAAGAGCAAGTTTCCTTGCTTCCTCCGGCATCCCCACTCTTCTAACCTGCCCCATAAGTACAAACATATTGAACACCCATGGTTGTTCCTTAACATACGCGAACAGTTGTGTTAGAAAACCATTTAGATACATTTCAGGAGGCACTTCCGACTCGCTCCCAACGACTTTGGTTCCTTCAACTCCCATTTTAACAAGTTCAAGAAGCAGCTCTTCCTTTGAAGCAAAGTAATGGAACATAAGTCCAGTACTCATAGGAACCGCCGCAGCTATATCCGTAATCTTTGTATCGTAATATCCCCTCTCTACAAACAGCGTAAGAGCTGTCATAAGAATCTGTTTCCTACGTTCTTCCTTCTGTTCTTTTCTTGTCATAATCCCCATTTCCCTTTTTTATTATAAATCTATACTCTGCTTTTTATCCTTTAAGATTCTCTGGATAGCAAACTTACCGCTTGTAGCAGCAACAGGAAGACCACCTGGTGAATTAGTCCACTGTCCAGCTACATACAGGTTATTAATCCCTTTAAGCTTACCCTTCATCTTTATCTGCTTACCCTCTGCTGTGACGATAAAACTCATATAGCTTCCGTGATAAGCATTCATATATCTCTCATATGTAATAGGTGTCCATGCATCTAAAAACTCAAGATCACCCTCAAGTTCAGGAAGTTCCTTAACGATTCTTTTACCAATTTCTTCAATCAGCTCCGCCTTGACTTTCTCATATTCATCCTTCGAGAGACTCTTCCAATACTCAAAATCCTCATCAAACTGTGATATACAAGTCTGAATAACCTGCTTGCCATCCTTAACAAATATAGGATCATAGCCATAAGCCTTAACATACATTCTTTCAAATGTATTGCTTCCCACCTTTATAGGATCAATATCGATAAATAATGTCTCCCCTCTTGAATACTCTTCACTTACAGCATAAGCTATCTGGAATCCACTGCAGGTTGGATAAACCTTTGGAGAATCATAAGCAACCGCAAGCTCCTTAGGCATATAACTCTTTGGAAGGAACTTATTAAAGAGTAAATGAACATCCACCGTAGGTATAACATAATCAGCCTTGATAAATGTACCATCTTCAAGTTTAATACCTGCTGCACTCTTCTTCTCCAGTACTATCTCATCAATGCTAGTATTATAGCATATCTTACCACCTAGTTCCTTATATCTTTTCTCCATACGAAGTGACATTTGAAGTGATGCTCCCATAGGAATGCCACCATTACCATCTGCCATAGTCGCATATGATACAAGGAAGGAATATGTTGTATACTGCTTTGGAAGATAGTCACACATAAGTCTCTGAAGAAGCGGAGACTTAAATCTCTTGCTATAATCTTCAAGTGAAAGTGTACCAAACTCCTTCATAACCTTAGGGAAGTCTGCCATATTCTTACCCATTTCAATGTAGTCCTTTACTGTCCACATTTCCATAGGTTTCTTAGCAGGTATCTGACACTGTTTTGAATACTCAGTAAATTGAATAAACTTCTTTATCTCTTCTTCATCCTCAGGTGATATAGCTATAAGTTCACGCTCAGTACGCTTAAGATCATTCCAAAGAGTAGCTGTCTTTCCTTCATAAGTAGTTGAATAAAATGAATCTATCTTGGCATACTCTGTATCATCTGATAGAGCGCCTGTCGCCTTCCACACTTCATATAGTTCTGTGCCCTTCTTTGTTCCTGTAAGCCAGTGAATACAGTTATCTATGTGATAGCCCTTTCTGTTCCATCCGATGCACTCACCACCTGGGATAGCATTCTTCTCATAGATAGTTACATCAAATCCAGCCAAGCGAGCATATATTCCTGCAGTTAATCCTGCGATTCCACCACCGATAACAATAACCTTCTCATTTGCATTTGCCTTCACATCAATTGTTTTCATTTTTCTTCTCCTATTCATTTTATTTTCGCCGCTTGAATTGTTATTCATTGATTCTGTATTCAATATAATCGAATCACAATCAATTGTCAAGCTTTTTTTGAATTTAAATTCAACGAAATAAAAATAGCTCTACAAAGCTAGTAAAATAGGGCATAACAAAAGGAGCCATATCTTGAAAATACTTTAAGATAAGACTCCCATTTAATTAATCAGTCGACAACCTTCCAGTTATAAACTCTTCCAGCTTCTTCGAATATATTGATGGGTTATAATATACCGCATACGGATCACCACTTATTATAGTTATATCCTGCAAGTCCTTGTTGGTTATCATTTTTCCATACTCGACTTGCCAGTCGACTCCATATACCTTAGTTTCTTTTATATAATCCGAAAGCAAGAAAGCAACCGGTAAATCCTCAGGCAATTTGTACCCTTCCATCGCAGCACAGTTGTCATACACATTTTCCTTCTCATTTAAATGAGCCTGATTATTATAATTCCTTATATGCATTTCTTCCATGGCTGGATAATAATCCTTGAGGCCGCTTCCATAGAACATATATTCATATATTGGTGTCTGAAACTTTATATACCCTGTCGTCTTAAGAAGCCACTGATTGATTTTTTCCAGACGAGATATTCTCTTCATATACCATTTATATTCATATACAGAGCTATAGTTTCCATCCAGGAATCTCGTGGCAAGCTTTGGTATAGCACCATCTATCGCCATAACTCCCGATACTGTCTCCGGATACTTCTCCACCACTCTATAAGCATATATAGCCGATAACTGATCCGGGACAAGTATTATATGATCTGTCACTCCCATAGCTTCAAGTGTGTCATGAATCAGATCGGCATAGAACTCTGTGGTTCGCTCTCCCTCCATATCACCGCTAAAACCTTTACCAGGGTAATCTATAATTATAACCTTGCATTTACTCTCCATCTTATCTGCCAGCGGTCGAAGATACATGGTCGAACAAGGATTATCGTCAGCTCCCAGAAGCACAGCTGTATAATCTCCTTCCCCTGCGGTATATACAGCTATATCGGTTCCTTTGATATTTACATACTTAATATACTCATTTTGATACTTCGTCACATCTGGCTCGACATCCCGTGAGATTCTATGTCTATGGACAGAATATCCTACTGTAATCAGAACAAATAGTATAGCTAGAACTATACAGGTCTTCTTCTGATCACTAAATATTTTCTTAAACATCGCAGATTTGCCATAAAAATATACGATAACGTCACCCGCCTTTTTTAATGCAAAAGCAGACACAGTAGCAAGTAGAAATGTTACGAGCACATAGAGCGGTATATTTTCTATATAGCAAACAGGCTTTGTAGAATCATTTATAAAATGATGTCCAAATATCTGGACAAAGAGACCATGTATCAGGTAGAACTCCAGCGTCACGCTGCCATAAAAAGAAAGCACCTTCTGAACTATAGATTCTTTTGAAGATTCTTCTTCCGCTGAATCTTCCACCGAATCTTTCGCTGAATCTTTTTCCTTCGAATCCGCTAGTAACAGATATAGGCCCATACTAAATGATGAGCAAGCAATTATCTGTAATAATACCCGGAAGAAGTTTACTACTCCATAATCTGTCATATGTAACATTACATATATCTTATCCGCTAGTTCTGATACAGCAAATGTAGCTAAAAATATAACAGCAAATATAACGATTTTAAGCTTCTTTCTTTTTACAAGTTTTTCTTTATGATCCGCTACATAGATTCCTAACAGGAAAACCGGAGCCGTATTAAACCACCAGTTTCCCTTTATCAATGTGTAGCATATAACCGTATAAACTAGAATCCAAAGTCCCATAAATAAGAGGGACATTTTACTTTCTTTTCGATATATAAGAAAGAAACCAATATATAGAATAATGATTGCATAGACGTACCAAGAATAAGGATTCAGTGGAAGTGATACATTTCCATATACAAATCTTACTGCCCAATAAATGATTTCCGTGATTACAAAAATCATCAAGATTCTATTGAGTCGCTTTACCAAAAATCCCTTAAAGTAATCTGCCTTAGTTCTAGCACTCTTTATAAGTCCATAACCAGAACAAAAAAAGAAAAATGACACAAGAAGATATCCAATTGGAACAAAAACTTCTAGTCCATGGCGACGAAACTCTGCCGGCACCCAGAACGCTGATGCTTTCTGTCCCAGATGATGAAGCATAATTAGTATCGCAAAGATACCAAGTATATTCTTCGATCTGATTTTACTCATTTTAACCTCTCTTCTGCCTTGAGGCGATACCAGTTTATTTTCTATATCATGGTATAACAACCACTGAAATGAGTATATTAGAATCTTTATGTTTGTATCATTTTCTTTATATAGTTAGTTATTCATTTTATCCAGTGCATTATTCATTCTGGCAGCCAGATTCTTGTTATACTTCATGAAGCATACCCAGATTACAACTCCCACAATTATTACACCGACTATCGTTATAAGACTTGCTGTGAAACCTGCACTAGTAGGAATCCATCCAACTGTTGCGGCCACCAGAAAGTAGATAGTAAATCCTATTCCCAAATGGATTATAGAAGCAAGAAACATCGGAACTCTTTCTACAGAATATAGAAATGTCGGTACACCGAATCCAAGTCCTGTAATCACACAGGCAAGTACCATCTTAGTAAACTGATAGTTTTCCATCTTAAAGACGCCATTTCCTACCTGATCAAATACCACTCCCACTATCACAAATATGCACATGCTCATCATAATACTGATAAGCGCTGATTTTAATACATCTTTTATTATCTTCATATTATCAAACCTGGTCCAATTATCTATCAATAATTGAATCTGTCCTTTCTTAATCTATATTCCAAGATATTTTTTAAGTGCCGGTACATACTTACGGGAGATGTACTCCTTTTCACCATCCTTCAGATTCAGTACCATCACTCCATTAAAATATGGTTCCACACTCTTAAGATACTTTAGATTTATGCTGGCGGATTTTGAAACCTGCATGAAGTCTTTCCCCAGTATCTCCAGGAGCTCATACATTCTCTTTCCGACTCTGTAGGTAACGCCTTCCGAAACAACAAAGACCTTCTCATTATCCACACGAATGACACTTATAGTATCTGCCTCCAGAACTATCATCTTATCTTCTGAATTACCGATGATCTTTCCGCCAGAAGTATATTCAGAGATATCCTTAGCAAGAGACACTATTTCGTCAGTCATTTCCTTAGTATGTATGACCACAAAGGGTTCATTTATCTCCGGCGAAATGCTTATATCAACCTTCAACTTTCTTCCTCCAGACTATGTTTATAACATAGAAAATAACAAACATTAATACCGGCAGAATGTAAGATATTATCTGCGAAGTGTGCAGCATCAGCTTCACATACCTGTCAAGCGGAGTCATGACAATAGCTGCAGCAATAAAGCTTATCATTCCAAGCACAGCCGGTATCAGTCTACTTTTCGTCTTAAGATTCGTAATAACAATTATATAGAATAAACCGGCAAACATCCACAGCAAAATCACTGTAGCACTATGAGGCATCCGCTCTTCCAGTCTTTTTTTCCACATTTACGAATATCCATATCTCTATACCCAGCATAAAAAATGTTGAAACCATAAAACCTGCCATCAGAATATGCTGTGTTACTGCAAAAAATATGATATATGCTAGAATAGCCACCATATAAAATGCTACAAAGAGATGCCACCACTTACTACAAAAAAGCCTCGATATCATACTCATATCCTCCTTCTTAATATATTCTCAGCAGTTCCCCTGCTGTGATGTCACTATATCAAGAAAGAAAACATTTGTAATACATATCAAGGTAAGTGGTTATAATATTAAGTTAAGATGCAAAAAACTCGGCTTAACTCTCCTTAAGCCACCCCATCGCTATAGCCCTATCAATATTAGCATCTATCCATTTATATACTTCTGGCATAAAATCCTTTATGACCGCCATGCGTTTTTCAACTACTTTTCTATTAGTTCCACTCTCAACCCATGTAAATCCTTCCGTCAGAGAATTATGCATAAAAGGCTGAAGTCTATCCATACAGGCAGCATACTTTGCATCAGGAGTTTCCATAGCATCAAACTCTTCCCATAGATTTCTTATCATCTTCCCCTGCTCATGCGGGAGCTGCGAGAATAGTTTATCTGCCGCCTCCTTCTCACGGTCGGCTTTATCTTCATTCGCCTTAACATCATACGCAAATGTATCACCGGCATATATTTCTATTAGATCATGTACCACACACATCTCTACAGCGCGAGGTACATTTACTGGTTCCTTTGCATATTCCTCAAAGAGCATCGCCATTGTAGCTATATGCCAGGAATGCTCGGCATCATTTTCACGCCTGCTCTTATCAATAAGTGACGTTCTTCTAATTATTCCAGTCATCTTATCAATCTCAGCTGAAAACTTAAGCTGCATGTCTAATCTATCATTTCCACTTGGAAGAAAATCTTCGATTTCCATTTACATATTCTCCTTCTTTTGACACCTATATGACAATTATATCAAAATTACCAAGCGGTTTCCCACTTGGTAATCGAATTATCAGATATTTAAATCTTTACTTTTCCAGCAAGGATATCCTTATAATCTGCCAGATTCTTTCGAAGCAGATTTGGCGTATCCAGTTCGTATGGACATTTGCTCTTGCAAAGGCCACAATCCACACATTCCTCAATCTTCATCATAAGCCCCTGCCATTCTTCTGACAGGAAGTTCTCTGATGGAGCACGTCTTATAAGCTGTGACATTCTCGCACAGTTATTAATCTGTATTCCTACTGTACATGGCATACAATAACCGCATCCACGGCAGAAGTCTCCCATAAGATTCTTTCTGTCTTCCTCAATAAATGCAGCTATCTCATCAGTCATAGTTACTTCTTCATTGAAATATGCAAGCCACTGGGCCAGTTCTTCCTCTCTCTGGATTCCCCAGATTGGAAGCGCATTATACTGACTCATAAATGCCATACATGCATCACTGTTAGTTAAAAGTCCACCTGAGAGTCCCTTCATTGCTATGAAGCCCATATCAGCCTTTTCTGCAGCCTTGACAAGTGCTATATCCCTGTCCGTTGCAAGATAACAGAATGGGAACTGAATCGTCTCATAAAGTCCACTCTCAACTATCTCCTCAGCAACTCCTATAAGATGTGCAGTGATTCCGATATGTCTAATCTTCCCCTGTTTCTTTGCTTCAACCATAGCCTCGTACATTCCTGTACCATCACCTGGCTTATAGCACGTTGAAACGCAGTGGAACTGATATATATCCAGATAGTCAGTCTTCAGGTTCCTAAGAGTAGTCTCAAGATCTTCCCAGAACTTTTCCGGAGTCTTTGCCATAGTCTTTGAAGAAATATATATCTTCTCACGCATTCCTTCTATAGTTCCAAAAGCCTGTCCCATCTTCTCTTCACTATCAGAATAAGCGCGGGCAGTATCGAAGAATCTCATTCCTCCATCATATGCCCCACGAAGAAGCTTCACAGCCATATTCATATCAACTCTCTGAATAGGAAGTGCACCGAATGCATTCTGCGGAACCTTAATACCTGTTCTTCCCAATACTATTTCTTTCATAAGTGTAAACTCCTTTTTTTTACTTACGACCCTTTATTCTTTTTGCTTTTGCGATTTTTATATATATCACACATATTATAACAATGATAAGCGATGGTACCATGGTAAAAAGCTGAATAAGAAACTGTCCAAAGCCAAATGCCATTTCGTTATTTGACGGAATCCAAGAATAAGGTATCGGAATCCTTGCAAAGCCAAATAGCATTATCCAAAAGAGAATAAGTGAAGAAATGCTAAGCATCAACGCCATATCCTTTCCTGAAAGCCACTCAAAATATTTATTTAATAATACTATTCCACCATATACCAAAACTACAGCTACTCCACATAACGCAAGTAACAAAAGCGCTTTATACACAGGCGTCTCTCTTGCATCAAACTTATACAGCGGATACTGAATTAAATAATCACAAACCACACAAGGTACTACTGTTAATATGATTCCGATTATATATTTTAATACTTTAACCATACACTTGTCTCCTTACACATTTCTCTTAGTATACACCAAAGATTTGTAATAAGACAGTTCGAAAAATGTATAAAGTTGAATTATGGCAAAAATGAAGCAGTTGCATTATCGCAACCGCTTCATTTACTGCATACTCTGATATCATATTATTCCTAGTACATTTTTCTCCATACTCTCCAGTAGATCATGGGAATCATCTTCAATATGTGAAAGGTAGGTTACTATTATCCCTCTCTTTGGGAGCACATAACATTTCTGCTTCCACTTTCCGTTAATACTGAAGCCGTCACGATACTTCCAGATATAGAATCCGTAGCCTCCTTCTCTATTCATCTGCTGAACGGATGTAGCCATCTCCACATACTCCTCGGAGACAATTCTATGTCCATCATAGATTCCCTTGTTATAAAGCAAAAGACCAAACTTACTGAGGTCATGGACTGTAAGCTTCATCTTGGATGCTCCATAAAAATATCCTTCCGGACTTCTTCCATATTCGAATCGGGTGATTCCAAGAGGTTTTAAGATTTCTCGCTCTATAAATTCTCCCAAATCTTCCCCTAATGCTTCAGTAAGAGCAACACCTACTAGAAATGTACATATATTACTGTAATTAAATGACCTTGTTTCAGGACTCTCTATCTTACTAGAAAGGGCATAATCAAGCCACGTGTCCCCTTCTGGCCTAAATGGAAATCCCTCCACAGACATAGTAAGTAGTCTATGAATAGTTATCTTGCCAAATGCAGTCTTCTGATCAGGAGAAAGATTTTCCACCTTTTCCTTAGGAAGGTAATCAAGTATGGATTTATCAAAATCTATAAGCCTTCTATCATGGGCTATTCCAACAGCTATAGACTCCACAGTCTTAGTTGCGGAATATATATCATAAAGATTCTCCGTAGTGTCTCCCCAATGATGAGTCAGTATTCCATCTTCATATACTTCAGTTCCGAAGACACACCATTTATTCTTTTCTATATCATCTGTAAATGCTTTAAAATCCATACTTTCAACCTATACAAGTCAAGCAAGGTATAGAGAACTAATTAATCTAGTGTAAAACTAAAGTCTCCACCTTCCGCCTTCCCATCTGTTTCTACGATGATATAAAGAGTTCCTTTCTCTAATGCTTCAAAGCTTGAATCTACATTCTCGCCAGCTGAAACTGAAAAAAGTTCTTTCTTGGTACCATCATTATCATAATAAACTGTGGCACTTCCCTTAGCAAGAGTTCCTGTATATTTTAGAACATCATTTGAATCCTTAATCTTAAGTTTATAAACCCTTGTGCCATCAAGGGAACTAAAAGAAACTGTCGCTTTGTCAGATACATTGTTTTGAATAATTACTGTTCCTACACCATGCTCAGTATATGAACTGCAGCCAGTAAGACATAGACAAAGTACCATCAGTATTAGAATTATGTTTGCTTTTCTTCTCATTTTATACGCTCCTTTATATCAAAAAAAACTATGAATCATTTCTTAGATAATATAGCTTTTCTTATTAAGAAGTCCTTAAGAACAACCAAGAATCCCCACCTGAGAATCCTAAAATAGTTTTATTCATATTCGACATTTGTAACCTTGCTATCTTCCCACTGGAGTACTTTTATTACTCTTCCACCACGGATTCTTAGGCCGGTTACGCGTCCTTTTTTCCATGCATCCGGAAGCGCTGGCAAGAGTTTTGTCTCACCCCTTAGACTCTGCACAAGCATTTCTGCTATACCAGCTGTACAGCCAAAATTACCATCTATCTGGAATGGCGGATGATTATCAAAAAGATTTGGAAGGGTCTGTTCGTCAATTAGCTTTTCGATATTCTCTAGTGCAAGATTCCCCTCACCAAGTCTTGCATACATATTTATAATCCAGGCTCTGCTCCAGCCAGAGTGACCACCACCGAAGGACAGTCTTCTCTCTATGGTCTTCTTTGCAGCCTCAAAAAGCTCAGGTGTTTCATCCTCATTTATACTGCTTCCTGGATATAAACCAAATAGCTGCGAAATGTGTCTATGTCCAGGTTCTACTTCTTCGTAGTCCTCGTTCCATTCCATTACCTGACCATACTTTCCGATCGAATCAGGTTTAATACGTTCTGCTACCTGAACCGCGCGAGGTGCGATCTTCATCTCTAAGTCAGTCCCTGCATTTTCAAGTATTTCCTCTGCCCTTATACAAGCCGACAGAAGTTCCCCAATTATCTGGTTATCCATGGTTGCACCCTTACAGATCACACCCTGCTGTCCATTTGGAAGACGATATGTATTTTCAGGCGAAAGCGTCGGACAGGTTACAAGATAGTCTCCATCTTCCACAAGATAATCCATGATAAATATCGCGGCATCTCTCATGATCTCATAATTCTCTTTAAGAAACTCTATATTCTCTGTAAAGAGATACTGCTCCCAGATATGAAGCGAAAGCCAGGCACCACCCATAACCCAATAGCTGGAGCTGAGACATACATCCTGAGGACATGTATCTGCCCAAATATCAGAATTATGATGAGCCACAAAGCCACCGCAGCCATACATCTTTTCTGCTGTAATCTTTCCACTTTCTCTAAGTCTCTTTAGAAATGTAATAAGCGGTTCCTGACACTCTACAAGATTCGTAACAAGTGCCGGCCAGTAATTCATTTCAGTATTAATATTTATTGTATATTTACTTCCCCAGATTGGAGTATAATCCTCATTCCATATGCCCTGCAGATTAGCAGGAAGTGAACCTTCTCTCGAAGATGAAATCAGAAGGTATCGTCCAAACTGGAAGAATCGGACAACCTTTTCCTGTCCCTCTATATCAAGCGTCACTCTGTTATAAAGAGACTGGTAATCCTCGATATGTTTTAATAAAATCTCAGTCCACGAAAACTTAGAGACACCATCCAGTCTTCCAAGTACTGAAGCTACAGGATCAGCCTCTCTAAAGGTTGTATCAGCAGCAAGCAGAACAAGTGCCTCATCAGCCTCACGTATTATGATACTATTTCCAATGGTTTCGCATTTACCACCGGTCGGAATCACCTTTATTGCTGTGGCAGATGATATGCTTCCCTTTCCACCAGAGGTAGCTTCCATAAGCTGAATATTTCCAGGAAGAGCTTTAATACTATCTACATAGTGATTATAATTCTGTCTCCTGATCGTGAGCATCTCATAGGGACGGTCCTCCCAAGGTGCAAAGCCTCTTCCCAGCTGAGCATGAAAAGAAAGACTTCCTTTCTTATTAGCTGTTAAATGAATAGCCATTATATTATCAGGAAAGCTAGTGATAACCTCACGCTTAAACCTAACACCATTCATGTTAAACTCAGTTGTTGCAACAGCTCTACTAATGTCCAGTGAACGCGTGTAATCTGAATACTCAGTTTCTTTTCCCATAAATTCTATATAAAGATTGCCAAGGCATTCATAATGCCTCTGCTCTTCCGGAGTTCCTGAAAGCGCAAAACTACAAAGCTCTTCTGCCTCGGATATCTTTCCTTCGAAAATAAGCCTTCTTATCTCAGGAAGCTTTTCCTTTGCAGAAGGATTTATTCTGTCCTGCTTCCCGCCAAACCACACACTGTCCTCATTCAGCTGAATTCTTTCAATATATGGATTTCCAAAAACCATACCGCCCAGTCTTCCATTTCCGACAGGCAGCGCCTCATTCCAATTAGAGGCAGGTTTATCAAACTCAATCTTATTTACATCAATCACTGTTATTATCCCCTTACCAATTGTCACTTGCTATTTATAGTAGCAACCATACCAATTTGCCTACGCATTCATTTCTTCAACTACCGATAATGGCTTAATCGTCATCTCCACCCACGCTGGGATGAATCCACATTTAACCGCATTTCTAACCGATCGAACATTAGACCAAGCTGTGCAGTAAAATGGAACCTTATCCCTCTTCAGTATTTCCGTGATAAGCTTACTTGTAACACTGGTTGCAATTCCATTTCTTCTATACTCTGGAAGTACATCTACACCTATCTGCCACATTTCATCAGCATCTGCCGAACATGCAGCAAAGCCGATAAGCTTATCCTGTGTATAAGCCCCAACTCCCAGCACATCCAGTTCCTTTCTCGCCTCACAGAGCGCATTGCTCCATTCAGGAACATAAAGCTCTGTAAAATCCTTTTGCTCCAGAACCTTAAGTTCAAAATCACATGGATGCTCCTTCACCATGTCTAGCTTTGGAAGGTAGTACTCTGCCATGAAGCATACTCCATATCCTAGTGGCTTTAGTTTTTCACTAAGCCAGGTCATATTCGGAGTTTCAAACAGATGATAGAATTCATACTTCTTCAGATATGCCTCTGTGATATCTCTTATATCATCCTGCACAGCTGCAACCACGTTGCTTCCATAGGAAACAATGTTTCCTATCACAGGCTGCTTGATATACTTTCTCGCGTGCTCTCCCATATGATATTTGCATATTACATTTTCTATTTTTGTAAAGTCTTCTGCTTTACATCCTATATCCTCCGCAGACTGCGCCAGAGCAATCTGCAGAATTTCTTTATCTGTCATATTATTGTCCTCTTATCTATTGGGATAATTGTTACTATTCACGGTTAACTTGTAATTCATACATGATGAGTGTCATCTTGTCATTTATCACCTGCTCTTCGCCAGTCCTTACAAATCCACATTTTTCATACAGATGACAGTTCCCTTTTTCCTGAAGGATTGTTTCCAGTTTCCAGGTTGTAACCTCTGGAAGAAGATCAAACGCCTGCTGTATCGCTATATATCCAATTCCTCTGTTCTGGAATTCAGGAAGGATAAAGAGCGGGCTGATGAATGAAACCTTTTTCTCATTCGGATCATTATGCCCAATATTTATCACACCGACTCTAGCTCCGTCCATCATAACAAAGTAATATTTCCTGTTTTCTACTGCGTATCTTGCTCTAATTCTGTCAATTGATTCAATAGCAGGTGAACACTCATCATGATACTTTTCATAGAGCGGCATAAAGCTTTTTATCTGCATATCATGTAAAACCGGTATTTCATCCTCAGTGACTTCCACCAGTGTTATATTTATATTTTCCATAATTTTCTCCTTATTCTTTCCACATTTTCCTTCGAAACTCCTATACTTTCAAAGTAACCTTCTACACTTCCATATTTCTTTATAAACAGCCCCATGAAATCTCTGATATAGCTTTCTCTTGGAATAATTATATTTATATCCAGATCAGGATGATGTATTGCTGCCATCTTAAAACGTTCCTTATTATATTCTTTAGTCAGCATATAATCATAAATTATATCTTCCTCTTTGACATCACAGAGCATGAGAATTATAGCTGTCACCACTCCTGTTCTGTCTTTTCCTGCTGCACAGTTATACATTACTCCTGTTTCTACCTCAGCCATCTTATTAAATATATCTTTCAAAGCAGGCGAAGAAGCGATTTTCATATAGCTTTCCGGCACAGCCTCCACTGATTCCGGAACCTGACTTCCTTCCCATATAGGATAGTTATAATAGCTAAAATCACCGAGTTTTGAAAATGCACTTGGCTTATCTAAACAATCATCTGGTGTTCTCATATCTATAATTGTTGTGATTTTATGATTTTTTAAATATTCCAGATCCTTCTCGCTAGGATATGCCTGCCTGTCACTTCTTATAAATTTATCTTTCTGTAACTGCTTTCCATCCCGGGTTTTATAGTCCCCAAGATCTCTTGTATTAAGTGTAGTCTCAAGAAGACTTTTTGAGTTTTCGAAACTATCCAGGATTGAAACTACATCAGGAAGATCATATGCAATAAAGTTAGGAAGCTCTGAATCATTTTTAATGACCCATAATCCCCCAAAGCCCTGCTGAACCCAGATAGTCTTCATCCCGATATTTTTAGCCGGCAGGATATCATTATCTATTCTATCGCCTATCATAAATGCATCTTCTGGAGCAACACCAGCTCTTTCAAGTGCTATATTAAATATCCTTCTGTCAGGCTTAGCAACTCCCTCCTCGGCAGATGCAACAACCAGATCAATATATTTAAGCAGCCCCCAGGCTTCTAATCTCTCCCTGGTTCCAGGATTCTGATTGGCGATAATACCAATCTTATATTTGTCATGAAGCTTCCTAAGTACCTCTTCAGCTTCCCTGTATGGAACCTCGTATTCCGACTCCCACTTTGGAAGCTCCACGTCATATTTTCTGGCCAGCTCCAGGTCTCCCTTTTTATTCTGCTTATAAAGTTCTAACACCTTCTCACTGGCTGATTCCTTAGATATGCCTGCAAGTTCAGCAATACTTCCTATTCTTCTTTCATAGACATCTGTTTCATCAATGAGAGTTGAACCAATATCAAAAAATAACCACTTTACTTTCATTTTTTCCTCCACTATCATCACCATATTGAAAAGAAATACCCTGCCAGCGGGGACAGCACAATCATTATCACCGAAAATGTAAATGATGATATTGAGATAAGCGTCGCCCTCTGCTCTGATGGAAACATATCCGCAAGCTTTGCATTAGTCCTTATCTCAATCGCATCATCTGCCATAGCAGAGATAAAGCCTCCTAAAACCATGAGCGCAGCCGTACCAGTATGCTCAAGGAGGACTCCTGCCATCACACCGGTTGTGCAGATAATAAATACACTTACGTACCTTGCTTTCTTCGCCTTAAGTATCAGCTTTGCTCCTACTATTCCTCCCAGCTCCATTATGAATAGAGCCGGTCCCAGTATCCAGTTAGAAAGCCCTGCATCTCTTAGCTTACTCTGTAAAAAGAATAAAAGTAATATATCAACCGCTCCTACAAATGAATTGAGGAACATAAGCTTGGCAGCCTTGGAATTATGATATAGAAACTTTATCGAATCTACAAAAAATGAAATTATTTCTTTCAGTAAAGATGAATGTGTTCTCTCTTCTTTTCCCTTTATCTCAAAAAGTGTAAGTGTAAAGCAAAGTGTAATACAGCCCATCAATGCACTGATCAGATAAGATTTCCTGTATCCAAGGTAAAGCGCCAGTCCTGCAGCAAGTGTAGATATTCCACTTGCAATCCTATAGATGATCGACTGGTTCGAAACATATTTTTCGTAACCCTTTTCCTTACCTTCCCTTTTCATGGAATCATAGGCAAGCGCTTCACCTGATCCTGATGCAAAGTTAAAAGCCATAGCATGAAAAGGCATTGATAACAGCACCAGCCCGAAGTCCTCTGATAGAAACATCACCAGGTCTCCGGTTACTGCCATCAGATTTCCAAGCACCAACATCTTCTTTCTGCCATACATATCCGCCAGCATTCCTGAAGGAATCTCGCAAATGAGACTGGTAATATGAAATAATGTCTCAGCAAATCCAATCTGCACCAGCGAGAAGCCTCTTGCTGCAAGTATTACGACCCAGGCTCCTGTAAGTGACAGATTCCCGAGTACTCCGGTTATATATAAAGTTCTTATTTGTTTCTTTAGATTTAGCATAAAAAAATCTCCCTTCGTGTTTAAACTAGTGTCTCTCTGACACTCTCAACAACTCATGGGAGATAATGCTTCCTATTTCAGATTTATAAAATATCAATTGTACTTAAAGCCTGAAAATGGGCGCACTATCCCCCTAAGGGATACATGATATAACCTTTTTTCAGTTGAACATTAATATTTGTCCAGTACAATTTCTTAACCTCATTTTTTATTTCATTACTTTCAAACCTTAACAAATAACCTTTAAGGCGTCAAGTTTTTTTCTATATACCATAAGTATATTTTAACATAGTCAGCGTTTTAGTTTATCGGAACAACAAGTGTCACCTCTGTGGTATTCTCAGACTCCCAGCTTTTCATAAATATATCGCCCCCGAGGCTTTCTGCAATCTGCTTTGAAACATAGAGTCCGATTCCCTGTCCTTCTACGTTCCTTGCGTTCGAGCCTCTCCAGAAGCTTTTAAATACATAGGCCGTCTCTTCCTCTGAGAGAATATTTCCTTTATTTTTTACACTTATTATAACATCCTCGTCCTGACGTCCCATGCTAATAGTTATCCCCTGGCCTGAGCCATACTTTATTGCATTCTCGATCAGCTGGGATATGATCCTGAAAAGTCCATCCTTATCACTTGTAACAAGCGGATTGTTTTCACACTTAAGTTCAAATGGTATATGAAGAAGTTCGGCTCTTCCTGAGTATTCTTTTTTGGTAAGTTCAAGAAGTTCCTTAAGATAAAATGATGTAACAGTCGGTGTATAGCTTGTTTCTGCCTTCACACTGCTGTCCATTATTTCCTTAACAAGAGTTTCCACCTTTTCAACATTCTGACCTATCTTTGCTGCTGTTTCAGCATCCTTTTTAAATGGATTTTTATCCTCATGATATATACCCTTTTCGATAGCCTCAGCATATAGTTTTATATTAGAAAGGGGCGTCTTTATACCATGTGCTATGGATATAATGAGTGTCTGTTTCTCCCGCTCCAGTGTACTTAGATTCTTATCCTTAAGTCCCATCTCATCCTTAAGCATATTCATTCCCCAAATATATTTTCCAAAGAATCTGGATTTCGATTCCGGGATACCTTCACCCATCCGTCCCTTGGCAAGCCGTTCCGGATACTCTGATAACGAATTAAATGGTTTTAGCACAACGTAGTAGCAAATAAGAACTAACATGATTACAGCAAGATAAGAGATGACAATTACTAAATAAGTCATCTCATTTGTAAATCTCTGATTTCCGGATTCAAATATAAACTGCAGATATCCTATGAGAGTTCCATCTTCCTTTCTCACCGGACGTAAATACTCTGCTCCCGAATCAGTCAAATCTATTGATAGATCTTCCAAAGAGTAATAGATTACTCTATCAGGAATATCCTTTTCTTTATATTCCTGCCTATAGCTATCCATGGAAATATATGAATCTATCTGATCTGCAGTAATGGATTTTCCTTCTTGAACACATGCCTCTAAATCCACAATCATTCGATTCATAACAACATTTCTCATTCCATTTTCAGTGCGATAATGTCTGCTTATCATCAGATATACCGCTCCGGATAAAAGCAGAAAGAAACAGGTCACCAAACCTATGATTTTAACTAAGTTCTTCAATCATCATCACCAAATATATAACCCTTTCGCCAAACAGTTTTAATAAGCTTCGGATTCTCCGGTTCTTCCTCGATCTTCTCCCTGAGCCATCTTACATGCACATTAAGTGTGGACTGTTCAACAAAAGCATCTCCCCATACCTCATTTATCAGTTCATCTTTATAAAGAAGTTTTCCTCTGTTCTTCATCATGAATACCAGGAGATCGTACATCTTGCCTCGGATTTCACACTCTTCCCCGTCTCTATAAACTGTTCTTTTGTTCAGATCTATAGAAAGGGTTTTATATTCTAAAACTTCCTTTTCATCATTTACCACTTCACTTCTATGAAGAAGTGCCTTTATCTTTGCTATAAGAATCTGTGCTGATATCGGTTTTTCGACATAATCATCAGCACCAAGCTTATATCCCATAAGCTTACTCTCGTCATCGCTTCTGGCACTCATCATTATGATTGGGATATCCTTATGTTCCCTAATTACTGTACACGCCGCAAATCCATCTATCCCCGGGAGCATGAGGTCCAGTAGTATTATCCTTACAAGCTGAGTCTCAATATATTCTATTCCTTCTTCAGCCTTCGAAACTCCCTTTACGGTAAATCCCTCTGCCTCCATAAAATCAGTAAGCACAGCTCTTAATTCATCATCATCTTCAATTATAAGAATATCTGTTCTGTTCATTTCTCTTTTTCTTAAACTATAAATGCTATACTCTTTACCCAAAGATCAAAAATCAGCTTCTATCTTTACAAAGTCAGGGTGATTCACAACTCCCTCTTCTCCTGTAAAGCATACTTCTATATTACCGGTACTATAATCATAAATGATCGTCTGGAATACATTTTCCGAATGCAGTTTCTGAATCCCCGATGGCATATCAACTGTTTCTCTGGTCACTATATCCTTAACGTCTGAAACTGACAGTTTCTCCTTATCTCCTACCCAGGTATTAAACTTCGAAAATCTCACGAAGTTACTGTCTGAAGCTGTAAAATAATCATCTGTACCATCTGACATAAATGCATTAATAACACATAAGCTGTCAGGATTATCCCACGTAATTCCTTCCATCAGCGGAGTATCCTTATCTCTGAGTACTGCCTTGGGGTCAAAGTCATCATCCAGTTCCTGCCGCTCGGCCTCAGGTATATCACAAAGCCTAATAACACAGTCTTCTGCCACAAAGCTGTCCTTCTTATCAGTAATAAGGATATTATGTGAGTATGTAAAGTTCCTGCTTTCTGAAACCATGTATTCGCCAATACTCCTGGCATCTGCCATATTTTCAAGTGCATATCTTAGTTCATAAGTATAACATTTTTTACCTTCACATTCATAGTCTAATCCACTGCCAACATCAAGAATGCCTACCATCACTTCCTTATCATTTATACCTGTTAACATATCCAGCATTCCGAGCACCGAAAATGTAACGTAACTGTTTTTCCCTTCTCCCATTTTAAAATGCGTCACTGCCTGTGCCTTACACATCTGATTCTCACTTCCCAGAGACCACTCAAGCGTTCTGCTGTTAATCTTATCTCCCGTAACAGTCTTATCTCCCCAAACCGATAATGCATTACAGTTTGTACCTCTGAGTGCGTCAGGTACCATCTGCATGAGAAGAGCTTCTTCGTAGCTTATTTTCCCATCACTCTCCATACCTTTATAGCCTCCGGATATAGCCTCTGCAAATCCATTTATTTCACTCAGGTAATCCTCCGGAATATTTTTTTTCAGCTCAGTTATCCTCTCTACAACCGGAGTATAATCATTACCAAGATTTGGAAATGCCATATTGATATTTTCATAAAGGTAGGGTTCCATTATTTCTTCAAAATCAAATCCCAGTTTTTTGATAGTTTCTCCATATGCCCTTCCGACAGCTCCGTAATCACCGCCGGTATAATCCAGATATACTTCGTAGTAAGAAGGCTTCTTCTCTATAACACATAGTCCATCCTCTGAAGAAAATGATTTTTCCACCTCCTCAGATACTGACTCCTCACCCTCATAGCTTTCGGTGTTAAGCACAGTCCCCACCGGAGATATACTGCTAACCTCAGAAACCTCCGGAACATAATTCTCATACGTTGTCGCTGACTGAGAGCAGCCACTTAGCAGTAATGAGATAACTGCCATTATAGATATACTTACTATTTTCTTATCTATTTTCTTATTTGTTTTCATATCTGTTACCAGCCCTGTTCCATCAGCCACTTATTTATCTTTCGCTCTCTCGTCCCAAGCTCTGCCTCTGTTTCCAGTTTTCCAAGCTCTATCTCTCCTTCAATATGTCCGTCTATCAGATATATAACTCTCTCACTTGCAGCAGCGACTCTTGCACTGTGCGTTACCATCAGAATCGCGGTTCCTTCACGATTTACATTTATCAGCTCATTCATAACCTCACCTGCTGCCTTTGAATTAAGAGCACCTGTAGGCTCATCGGCAAAAAGAACCTTCGCATGATTTATAAGAGCACGGCAGAGGCACGCTCTCTGAAGCTGACCTCCTGACACTTCTGTGATCTTATTATCCGCTATCTCTATGATTCCCAGACGTCTCATTAAAGTCTCTGCTTCTTCTCTGATCTTTGCCCTACTTGCGAGTCCCGCATGAAATCCCGGAAGAAGTATGTTATCCAATATACAAAGCTTCTTCATCATATACATCTGCTGAAAGATAAATCCCATATTGATCAGACGTATCTTTGCCATCTCTTTATCATTAATATCTGCAAGATTTTGATCCATGAACTCTATATCTCCGGAGGTTGCCCTGTCCATTCCGCTAACCGTATAAAGCATAGTTGACTTACCACTTCCGGATGGACCCATTATCGTAATGAATTCTCCCATCTTTAATGTAAAATCTATATTTCTAAGAACATTATTACTATATTTATTTACTATATAAGTCTTACAAAGACCTTTCACATCTATAACATTTTCCATAGAAAATTTAATCCTCTCTTATATTCCAAAGGTTTATTCCCTTAACCTTAATCAGGCAGACTCTCATAGCTATAAGTCCGATTCCAAGAACTATTACCGGAACTATTACCAGTCCATCCAAAACAGCCGGTACGAAATGGAATCTGGTAACTCCAAAGGTTCCAAATACGCTTCCTGCAAAGCTATCCACTAATGTATATTCCCCTATAACTCCCAGAATATATGCAACTATAATTATCAGAAGCATCCTGACCATCTGCCATTTTCTGATGTCCGAATTCGAGAAACCAACACATTTCAGCATTGCAACTCCCGGTGTTTCCCGAGCCAGATCAACTGTCATATAAAGAGTTGTATTCAGAGATAATATAAAAGCAATCATAATGGAGAGTATGATCTTAAGAGCATTTATTGTCCCGATAATGTATCCGAAGCTATCACTCATAGCTTCTTTTTTCGTCTTTATAACGTCACTCCCATACTGTGCACGAAGCTTTTCTATATATCCTGTCTTTTCTGATTCAGGACATTCCAGCCATAAGTCAGTAAGTCTGGTTGTCGTCTCATAAGCGCCCGAATACTGCTTTCCTGCTATAGCTACTGACTCACCGCCTTCCATGATGTCAAAGAAGCCTGTTATAATGAATTCCCTCTGAACTGTATGCTTTCCTATCATGTCATCATCATATTCTTCAAGTTCTATAGTCAGCTTATCTCCTATTTTCAGTCCTTCCTTTTTAGCCGTAAAATAGCTCATTATTATCTCATTTTTATGAACCGGAAGCTTTCCGCCTTTTCTAAGTGGTATCCTCTCGTTATAAGTATCCCCGTACATAAGTGATATAGATATATCCTCTTTATCGTCTCTTTTAATCTCAGCTTCAGTTCCACTCATGAATCTGACTCTGACTGGTATTCCCTGTTCATTTGCGTCCTTTACGAATTCTTCTATCGCTCCTTTATAGCCTCCACCTTTCTGATAATAATAGTCCGCAAAATCGCCACTCATATATACATAAAAATCATATCTCAGATTCATAAAGTTCTTCTGATATTCACTACTGAAAAGACTGCTTTTCAGATTAAATACCGTAAGCAGAACCATAACTGCAAGTGCATATGTAATGATCAAAAATATGTACTTACCGAAGCTGTTTATTATATTTCCTACAGCCAGAAACTCTGGTACCTTTAGTCTCTTAGTCGTATACATATTGATAAGATTCATTTTACCGAATCTTTCGCCTGAACTATCTCCATGTATCGTTTCAGTAACCGATATCTTTCTTATCCTTCTCATCATGACAGCCGCAAATGTAATGATTGCAAAACACATAAATATCGAAACCAAAACCGCGATTATATAAACTGTATATGGACTCCCGGATATCATATTCTTACAGAACTGCCGGAGAATATATCTTGAAAGTGGTACTCCGGCAATTAGTCCCACAATTCCACCAATAAAGGCAAATGTTATATAAGTTGCTGCAAACATCCACCTGTACTTGAAGGAATCAACTCCGATAGCTCTCATCATTCCGATTTCTTTTTCTTCCTGTTTAATAGCTGCTACCATCATATATCTGATCGTAATAAGCATTATCAGGATAAGAACTACACTCATCAGAAGCAGGAAGTATGAAACCACTACCATTACTGTATAATCTGTATCTGTCTCCGGACTATAGAAGAAGCCTCCACAAGATTTAATCAGACTTTCTTCTACCAGTGATTCATTTATCTTTCTCAGATTATTTACTCCACTTCCCTTTATAAGAAGTTTGCAATATCTAAATGGATTATCACCCTTTAGTTTTTCATAATCCACCTCAGGAATAATCAGCTCCTCAGCGTTCATTCTTATAGGGGGTTTATATATCTCAGCTATCTTGAAGCTATATATATTTCCCATCTGAGTAGTTACTTGTATCTCATCTCCACGGCTGCTCCCTGTCATATCAGCGATATCTAAACTTATAGCTATTTCACCAGACTTAAGAGAGAAAGGCATATCCGCGTCATTATATAAAAGATTCATCCTGCTCGACTTAGTAGTCAGGTGAAAGTTTTTATGACCGGGAAATCCATCCTCAGATGCATATGTTCCATTTACAGATACTTCTGAATCAGCAAGTTCTACATATTCTTTCAGTTCTCCATCCTCTACATAGCTGCTCTTTTCCATCCAATTAACAAGAGCCTGTTTCTTCTCGTCAAAGTTTCCTGCACCTATATTGCAGTTCACTACCGTATTAGCTACATTAGATATCCTGTCAGTTCTCTTTACCCCTGTAATCTCCATATACATAAGATTTGCGGCAATTACAGATATCAAAGAAGCACTTATTATAAAAATGAAAAGAATTATATTCAGACCTCTTCGTTCTTTCAGGTCATTTTTCAACATAACAAAAAACATGCTACAACCTCGTAATCCTATGATACCGGGATTGTAGCATGTAACGTTATTTCAAATCTTTAAGAAACCCTTAAAGATTAAGTTACTGTTATATCTCATTAAAAGTTAAACTGCATGAAGTTACCATTATGTTTAAATCCATATGATTCATAAAGCTTAACACCCATATCTGATGCAGTAATATATATTGTTCCGCAGCCGTAGTCCTTAGCTTCTTTTACTACTCTGTCGAGAAGCTGTGTGGCGATGCCCATTCTTCTATAATCTGGATCTGTATACATACTTGAAAGTATACCAAGCTTACCTGTGGTACATGTAAAGTAAGGTGGCTTCTCCGCAAAGGACATGCCGCTTGTACCAACTATCTTCTCCCCATCCATTGCAAGCCAGGATACATATGTTCCAGCAGCCATATTCTTTGTATAGAACTCCCTTAGTGAGGATCTCAGGTCTACATCTTCCGGAACTTTTTTACCTTCTGAAGTATACTCTTCAGTAAGCTGATTTATTCTCATTTCTATAATCGTATCTAGTTCCACTTCTGTCAGTTTCTTAAAAATAATTCCCATAACACATGTCTCTCCCGTAAACTATTTTCCTTCTTTGAAAACTCGCATCATTTCATTTGTCAGACTGAGATTATTAGGCTGTAATTCGATATCTTCTCTCTTCACCCACTCTGCATACTTAAGCTCATTCTCATCCATATGGATTTCTCCATCGCCATCAGCCTCGCAGTAGAATCCAACCAGCATATCCTGAGCCATGCCCCATGGCTGAGACTTATAATATCTTATATTCTTCACCTTTACTCCGGTTTCTTCCATAACCTCTCTAGCTACAGTTTCTTCTAGTGTTTCTCCTATCTCGGTAAAACCTGCAACAAGGGCATTATGAGCAAAGCCTCTGCGATATCTTGTTAGTAGAAGGCTATCTCCCTTTGTAACTCCTACAATTACTGCCGGATTAATTCTCGGATAGATTACATTTCCACAGTCCGCACAGACCAGAGCACGTTCATTCTCACTATGTTTAAGTGCTGAGCCGCACTTACCACAGAACGTATTATCTGAATACCATTTCCATATATGATATGCCGTAAATGCAGCATATATATTCACATCATCTCTAGAATATCTATCTCGGAGTTCTCTTATCGTATAATATTCAAAGCCTAGCTTCTGAAGCTTAACAGCGTCTTTATTACCTAAAAGGAAATATCTCTTATCATCTATCGAAAAAAGGTACACAGCAGAACAAGAATCCACTTCTTTTAGACTTTTACAATCGGCATATGTGAGGAAACTCATTTCTCCATCAACATCTCCAACATATGCTTTTCCTTCATCATTAAAGACCAGTATAAAGTCTTTATCCTCAGGTTTTATATTCTTATAACTATTATCAAGTTTACTAGGGTAAATGTCCTGAATCATATACACCTCCTAATTAATCTCTGTCTCTATCAGCTCATCTGTCTCTGAATAAACAAGTTTTAGTGAGAAGTAATCGTCTCTTTCCTCAAGTAATCTAAAGAATATTTTGTCCCCTTCCCAGATTGGAAGATTATAAACTGCAGACTTTTCAATCCACTCCAGCTCTCCTTCGTCACAATCTATCATATCACCTTCAAACTCAGTTGCTGTATAGAGATGCATATATTCTACGATTCTCTCTTCCGGACGACTTGCATCGCCATAGATAAATGTAACAATTCCGCGTGGTTTATACTTAAGCAGCGTAAGCCCTGTCTCTTCCATCACTTCTCGCTTAAGGCATTCATCTGGGCTTTCTCCATATTCGAAATGACCACCTACACCAATGTACTTATCCTTGTTGATATCTTTTTCCTTCTTTACTCGGTGCATCATCAGATATTTATTATCCTTCTCTATATAACATAGAGTAGTAAGTTCAGGTTGTCTCATCACTTTTCTATCCTTTTCTTTTTTTAGAGCTTTAAATGAACACATTTAGTCAGAATACATTAAACAACATATCTTGCTAGCTCCAGTGCTATATCAAAGTATCCAGAATCATGCTGAGTATGCTTCTTCTGATTTTTCTTCATTCGCTGATCCCACTTTGGAGCATCCAGAAGATCTCCACTTAAAAAGAAGTAATAAAGCTCATAACCTCTAAATGTACATAAAGCCTGAAGCGCTGAACACTCCATATCTACTGAGATACAGCCTTCTGCTTTTCTTTTATCGAAGTTACCTCTTGTCTCTCTAAGTAGACCGTCTGTAGTCCAAGCCCTTCCCTTTATATATGGAAGGCCAGCTTCCTCCATAAACTTCGCAACCACATCCGCATTTGTGATAGTTATATAATCTGATGGAGCCGCATAGTGATAAGAGGTTCCTTCATCTCTATAAGCCTCTGTAGGAACCATTACCTTTCCTCTGGCAATCTCCTTATCCAGACATCCCGCTCCACCAAACACAATATACTTATCAGTGGTTATAAGCGACTGGGAATCCTCCATCTCTGCTACGCTGGAGGGAGCTCCAACTGGCGTCATATAGGTAGCAAAGTATCTATCTTCATATGTGAACCCATAGATTGGATTTGCTCCATTTGACGAATAAAGATTTCCAATCAATTCGCAGTCCATAACTTCCAATATATATTTCATTATTTCATAAGAAAATGTAAGGATACAAGCATCAGCCTTTACGGCATCTTCTCTTTTGCTTATTGTTCTTATTTCCTCTGTTTCTAGATCAAATGTGTCTGTTATCATACTTCTTCCTCCTTTATTTTACCTATTGTGCCATATCTGCTTCGCAGCTATGCTGCCGCTTCGCGTCTGTTCTGCGCTTCACTTCGTTTGCGCAGGCATCCTTCGTTTCACTCAGGAGCAACGATTTCTTTCAGAAATCGTTACCTAT